>Ga0164242_10006984_pt1 | contig 12371 bp, 12 predicted proteins | sample OricomgcompostMG_FD_108783 | JGI IMG/M metagenome (GOLD analysis project Ga0164242, IMG submission 108783) | Miracle-Growth compost microbial communities from Emeryville, California, USA - Original compost - Miracle growth compost (MG) ... | reverse complement strand
CGCGCTGCTTTGTGGGCAGACGGCGAAGGCGGTCCCACATCTCGTCGAGCTCAGGTGGTTCGACAGCGGCTTCACGTTGCCGGGCGAGATAGCGCTGCTCCTGCCTGGCCCGGCGCCCGGCGTTGACGCAGCGGTTGACGACGGATCGGCGCAGGTACGCCGAGGGGTTCTCGACCGGATGCTTCGCTCCGAGGAGACCGAGGTACGCCTCTTGCGCGACTTCTTCGCCGAGAGCTTGCGAGCCCGTCAGCAATCGTCCAAGGCGGACGAGGGCTGGCCAGCACTCGCGGTAGTGGTCTTCGAGTCCGGGCGAGCCCACGACAGCAACTTCCCCCTCCTCGCTCACCTGGGTAGCCACAACACGTTGACACCTGACCGCTCACTTTGGTTCCGAGCAAAGTGGCCTCTTGCTCGACCAATAGCCGCGCGACGGTGCTTTGGGTGGCGATCACCGCAGCAATGCCGCTTCGCTCAGTGGGCGAGGAGCTCCAGGAGGTCGTCGGCGCCTCGGGTGTTGATGACTCGCGCGGGGTCGAGGTCGATCTCGTCTGCCCGCTCACAGCCGTTGACCTGCCACTCGAGCTGGCCCGGTGCGTGCGCGTCGGTGTCGATCGAGAACATGCAGCCGATCTCCTCCGCCAGCGACAGCAAGCGGCGCGGCGGGTCGAGCCGCTCGGGTCGTGAGTTGATCTCCACCGCCGTACCGAACTGCTTGCACGCCTCGAACACCATGTCGGCGTCGAACTCCGACTCCGGCCGGCCGCGACCGGTGAGCAACCGGCCGGTGCAGTGGCCGAGGATGTCGGTGTTCGGGTTGGCGACCGCCACGACCATTCGTTCGGTCATCTGCTTCGCGTCCATCCGGAGCTTCGAGTGGACCGACGCCACCACCACGTCGAGCTCGGCGAGCAGGTCTTCTTCCTGGTCGAGTGCGCCGTTCTCGAGGATGTCGACCTCGATGCCGGTGAGGATCCGGAACGGCGCCAGCTTCTTGTTGAGCGCCTTCACGATCGCCAGCTGCTCGCGCAGGCGCTCCGCAGTCAGGCCGCGCGCCACAGTCAGGCGCGGCGAGTGGTCGGTGAGCGCGACGTACTCGTGACCCAGGTCTCGCGCGGCGGTCACCATCTCCTCGATCGGTGAGCCGCCGTCACTCCAGTTGCTGTGCATGTGGAGGTCACCCTTGAGCGCCGCCTGCATCCGGCCCGGGTTCTTCGCCTTGGGTAGCGCGGCTTCGAGCTTCTCGAGGTACGCCGGGACCTTGCCGGCGAGCGACTCTCGGATCACCGTGGACGTGGTGTCGCCGATCCCAGCGAGATCGGTGAGCGTGTTCTTCGTCGCACGGGAAGCAAGCTCTTCGGCCGGCATCTCCTCGACGATCGATGCCGCAGTGCGAAAGGCCTTCACCCGCGGCGTCGCCTCGTGGGCGCGCTCAAGCAGATAGGCAATCCGTTGCAGGTCCGCGAGCGGGTCCCGTTGTCCGCCACCTTCAGCCACGTCCACCTCCTACCCGCCAGACCGGCGTGATCATGACGCCTAATTCACGACACGCCGTACCAGACGAATTAGCGGTCATGATCACCTGGGGTCAGGCCGGGCTGAGGCCACCGACCTCGAAGTGGCAGTCGGTGAGAAGGGAGCCCTCGTAGCGGCCCGACACCAGCAACGGCGCCAGCGGACCCTCAGCGACCCCCTCGACATTGACCGAGGCCGGCTGCATCGAGCCGCCCATGGTGCCGGTGAACCGGCGTACGGCGCCGGCGGTGCTCACCTGCTGCACGTTGCTAGGGATGGCGGTCGTCGCGGGCTCGCCCGACGGCGCGACGTTGATGGTGAGGCTCCACCCGGGCTTGGCCGGTGCGTCGGCGGTGACGTTCGCGGCGAGGTTGTCCTCCGACCACACGAACCGCGCAAGCGACTTCGGCAGCAGCCAGTTGGCGCGGCCACCGACGATGCTCGGGTAGGAGTCGACGGCGATGAATGGGATGTGGCCGTAGCCGTCACCGCCTTCAGGAAGCAGCGTCACGGCGAGCTCGTCATACGGGCCCACAGGGGTCTGTTCGTAGCGGACGAGCGCCCACGCCGCCAACGCGACTCCGGCGGGGCGGATCGGCGTGGGGAAGGCCTCGATCGCGGTGGGCGCAACGGGATGCATCCAGGTGACGATGCGGCACTGGGTCCGCCACGGGGCACCGGAGACCTTCTCCGGTAGCAACCGGATCAACTCGGCGGGCAGCTGGCTCTCGGGCAACCCCACAGCCTCCGCGACGCCGTACGTAGCCGCGCCGGTGGCGGCGGAGGCCTCCTCCGCCTCGCGCTTCTGGCGTGCGGCGATCGCCGCGTTCCGCAGCTTGTGCGCGTCGGTCATCGGTCGAGCTGCTCCTTGATCGGAGTGAAGGGCGGCATCGCGAAGTCGCGGCGCAGCCAGTTTCCACCATCGACCACCAGCACGTGGCCGGTGATGAAGGAAGCGTAAGGGGAGCAGAGGTAGGTCGCAGCCCACCCCAGCTCTCTCGGCTCGCCCGCGCGTCCGGCCGGCTGGCGGGTCGCATCGACAGTCTCGTCACGAACGGCGCGAATCGCCTCGGGCATGTCGTCGTGTGGGAACAGCCCGGGCGCGATCGCGTTCACCCGGACACCGTCGGGCGCCCATTCGACCGCGAGCGTCTTGGTGAGCGACACGACGCCGGCCTTCGCGGCCGCCGAGTGGGCCATTCCGGGCCCGCCACTCTCCGCTGCAGTGGAGACGATGTTGGCGATCGAGCCGGGCTTGCCGGCACCAACGAGGCGCTGGTGCAGCTCCTTCGAGGCGAAGAACGTGCCGTCCAGCACGATCCGCTCGACCGCCCGCCAGCCGTTGGGAGAGAGGTTCGCGGCGGTGACCGGGAAGTTGGCCGCAGCGTTGTTCACGAGCACCGTCACGGTGCCAAACGCGGCCTCGATCGCCTCGAACGCGGCGGCAACGGACTCCGGCTCCCGGACATCGAGCTCGACGCCGATCGCGCGCCCGCCCGCTGTCTCGACCGCCGCGACGCCGGCCGCGCGGTGCTCCTCGTTGCGACTGCCGACTGCGACGGCGGCCCCGAGCCGGCCGAACTCGATGGCGATCGCCTTCCCGAGCCCGGTGCCGCCGCCGGTGACGAGCACGACCTGTCCGTCGTACGTCCCGCTCGGCAACATCGCGCCCTCGGGTGCGGCGGGGATCGCCGGCACTACTTGCCCTCGAAGTCGGGAGTCTGCTTCTTCGCCTTTGCGGCATAGCCCTTCGGCATGTCCTCCGACACGAACTCGACTGACGCGCTCATCGCCTCGAAGCGCATCGCGTCGGACAGCCCGTGGTCGGCGAAGGAGTTGATGGTCCGCTTGATGCTCTGTACGGCGAGCGGCGCGTTGTCGCGGATGTCGCGCGCCGTCGCCAGCGCAGTCTCGTCGAGCACCTCTCGCGCCACGACCGACTGCACGACGCCGATCCGCTCCGCGGTGGCCGCGTCGATGCGGCGCCCGGTGAGGGCGAGCAGCTTCGCCCACCCGGCCCCGGCGTCGCGGGCGAGCCGAAGGTCACCGCCGGCGTCGATCGAGACTCCGATCTGCGCCTCCGGGAGCGCGAAGACCGCGTCGTCGGAGGCGATGCGGATGTCGGCCATCAGCGCCAACTCGAAGCCGAACCCGAGGCAGTAGCCGTGCACCGCGGCGACGATCGGCTGCGGCAGATCGGAGAACGCGTGGAACCGTTCGTGCACCCAACGCAGGCCCTCGTAGAAGTTGCGCGCCTTCTCTGCGGCCGAGCGTCCCGTGATCCGGTCCTCCGGCATGCCGAGGTCGACGCCGGCGCAGAACGCCCGGCCTTCGGCCCGGAGGACGACGACCCGCACCGAGTCGTCGAAGCGGATCTGGTCGGCGCGCTTGCCGAGTTGACGGGTGGCCTCCCAGGACCACGCGTTGAGCTTCTCGGGGTGGTTCAGCGTCAGGGTCGCAATCCCGTCGGCGATGTCGAGCCGCAGCATCCAGTCGGCCTCGGCTTCGACCGGCTCCATCCGCACCATCGGGAGATTATGACGGGTCGTCAGATCCACCCGAAGTAGCACACGGATCGCGCTGAGCCGCCCGATCAGGACCCGGGGCGGTGGAGGTGTCCGGTTTCGACGAGGGTGACGTGTGCTACTTCGGGGCGGGCTTGTCGAGCCAAATGGGAACGTGTTCTACTTCGAACGTGAGTGACGAGACAGCCGAGATCGTCGTCGACTGGGACGAGTGCGAAGCCAACGCCGTGTGTGAAGGCATCCTGCCCGAGATCTTCAAGGTCGACGAGAACGACCACCTTCAGGTGTCCAACTTCCATCCGCCGGCCGACCTGCTCGACAAAGTGCAGGAAGCCGTCGACATGTGCCCGAAGCGGGCGCTGAAGCTCAACCGGCCCGCCCCGTGAAGGCTGCTGTCCTCTCGACGATCGGCAGCACCACTCTCGAGGTCCGCGACGATGTCGCCGCGACCCCTGTCACCGACGGCAAGGTCCGGGTCAAGATCCGGGCGACCGGCGTGTGCCACTCCGACCTGTCGGCGATGACCGGCACGATCCCGGTCGCGATGCCCGCCGTACTCGGCCACGAGGGCGCGGGCGAGGTGGTCGAGGTCGGTGCCGGCGTCAAGGGTCTTAAGGCCGGTGATCACGTCGTCATTTGCTGGTCGCCGCAGTGCGGCCAGTGCGCCGACTGCACCCAGGGCAAGCCGCAACTCTGCATGACCCTCGTCGCCGAGGCATTCGGTGAGCCGCGGTTCACCTGCGGCGACGAGACGCTGTTCGGGATGGCGGGTGCCGGCACGTTCGCCGAGGAGCTCGTCGTACCGGAAGCCGCGGCGATCAAGATCGGCAAGGACGTTCCGTTCGATCTCGCGTCGTTGATCGGCTGCGGCGTGATGACCGGCGTGGGCGCGGTCATGAACGCCGCGAAGGTCGAGCCCGGCTCATCCGTTCTCGTGATCGGGTGCGGCGGGGTCGGCATCAGCGCGATCCAGGGCGCGCGCATCTGCGGCGCGGCGAAGATCGTCGCGGTCGACATGGTCGCGCACAAGCTCGAGTGGGCAAAGCAGTTCGGCGCGACGCACGCGGTGACGCCGGACGACCTGCCGGCGCTCAGCCTGGAGCTGACCGGCGGCGCGGGCTTCGACTACGCGTTCGAGGTTGTCGGACGTTCGCAGACGATCCGCGCGGCGTACGACGCGACCCGGCGTGGCGGGACGACTGTCGTTGTCGGGGTCGGGCCGGCGGACGACATGGTGTCGTTCAGCGCGTTCGAGCTGTTCTACGGCGAGAAGACGATCCGCAGCTCCTACTACGGCTCCGCGAACATCCGCCGTGACTTCCCGAGGCTGCTCGATCTTTGGCGTGCCGGTCGGCTCGACCTCGAAGGAATGGTCACCAAGCGGATCACGCTCGACGAGGTCAACGACGCATTCGTCGCCATGCAGGCGGGTGACGTGATCCGCCAAGTCATCACCTTCGACTGAGGACAGCTCTTGCATCTGGGCGTCTCGCTGTTCGCGACGGATCTCACCAATGACATCCGCGATGTCGCGCGGGCGGCGGAGGATGCCGGTTTCGAGAGCCTGTGGGTCGCCGAGCACACCCACATCCCGGTGTCGCGCGCGACGCCGTACCCGAACGGCGGCGAGCTGCCGGAGGAGTACGCCCACACCCTCGATCCGTTCGTCACCCTCGCCGCGGCGGCGGCCGTCACCGAGCGGCTGAAGCTGGGGACGGGCATCTGCCTGGTGACAGAGCGGGACCCGATCGTGCTCGCGAAAGAGGTCGCGTCGCTGGACCTCATCTCTGGCGGAAGGTTCTTGTTCGGCGTCGGCTCAGGTTGGAACGCTGAGGAGATGGCCGACCATGGCACTGACTACGCCGTGCGTTGGGACGTGCTGCGCGATCGCGTGAGGCTGATGCAGGCGCTGTGGGAGAACGACGTCGCGTCGTACGACGGGCAGCATGCGAAGGTCTCGCCGTCGTGGCAGTGGCCCAAGCCGGTGCGAACGCCGATGCCGGTGCTGGTCGGTGGGAGCAGCAAGCTCTCGATGCGTCATGCCGTGGAGTACGGGACCGGTTGGATGCCGATGCCCTCGAAACACAAGATCGGCGAACGGTTGACCGAGCTGGCCGACCATGCTGCGGAGGTCGCCAAGCCGGTGCCGTCGGTCACCCTGCACGCCGTACGGCCCGACGCGGGGGTCCTCGGTCACTATGCCGAGCTCGGGCTCGAACGCTGCATCCTGATCCTTCCGCCGCACGCTGACGCGCTGCCGACGCTGCGCGAGTGGGCCGACCTGGTTCCTCGGTGACGGGGCTCCGAAAATGAACCGGGCGTTGGTGCTCGGCGGCGGTGGCGTCGCGGGGATCGCCTGGGAGCTCGGGATCCTCCTCGGCTTGCAGGAAGCCGGCGTCGACCTGACGACGGCCGACCGGCTGGTCGGGACGTCGGCCGGATCGGCGGTTGCAGCGAAGGTGCTCGCGGGCGTCTCGCTCGAGAGCTTGTACGAGGGCCAGCTCGCGCCCGCGTTGCTGGACAGCGAGATTGCCGCCGACTTCGACCCCGAGGAGATGATGCGAGAGTTCGGCGCCGCACTCGCCGGCACCGAGCCCGGTCCGGCGATGTTCCGGAAGCTGGGCGACTACTCGCTGCGCGCGCCGACGGTTGCGGAGCCGGTGCGCCACGGGGTGATCGAGCGGCGCCTGCCCAGTCACGCCTGGCCGGAGCGGGACCTGCGGATCGTCGCGATCGATGCACGCAGCGGCGAGCCCCGCGTCTTCGGTCGCACTGACGGTGTCGACTTGGTCGATGCGGTCGCGGCGAGCTGCGCCGTTCCGGGGATCTGGCCACCAGTCACCATCGGGGGCAGTCGCTACATCGATGGCGGCATGCGCTCGATCACCAACCTGGACGAGGCCACCGGCTGCGACCGAGTCGTCGTGATCTCACCGACCGCGGAGCTGCCCTTCATGGCGGCAGATGTGCGTGCCGCCGAGGACGACGTCCGGCGAACTGCGGCGGTCGTCACCGTCACCGCCGACGAGGAGTCGGTCGCCGCGATGGGTGCGAACCCGCTCGATCCGGCATCTGCTCGAGCCGCCGCCCAGGCAGGGCGCGCTCAGGCGGCGTCGCATGTGGCCGAGGTGAAGGCGGTGTGGGAGAAATGAACCCGGATCTGCGGATCGGGGTGCTGGGCGCGGCGCGGATCACGCCGATGGCATTGATCCGTCCGGCGAGTCGAGTTCCCGGTGCGGTCGTGGCAGCGGTTGCCGCACGCGATCCGCAGCGCGCGGCGGCGTACGCCCACAAGCACGGCATCGAGACGGTCCACGCGTCGTACGACGATCTGCTGGCCGATGAATCTCTCGACGCGATCTACAACCCGCTGCCCAACGCGCTGCACGCCGAGTGGACCATCAAGGCGCTCGAGGCGGGCAAGCACGTCCTGTGCGAGAAGCCGTTCACATCGAACGAGGCCGAGGCAAAGACCGTTGCCGACGCCGCGAAGAAGTCCGGCCTCGTGGTGATGGAGGCGTATCACTACCGGTACCACCCCCTCGCTGAGCGAATGCGCACGGTCGTTCACGGGGGTCAGCTTGGCGAGGTGCAGCACGTGCACGTTGCGATGTGCTTCCCGCTACCGAAGTTCTCGGACATCCGGTACTCGTACCCGCTCGGTGGCGGCACGTCGATGGACTGCTGCTACGCGGTGCACGTCATGCGGCTGCTGGGCAGCAGTGAGCCGAACGTCGAGTCGGCGAAGGCGCTGCTGCGGACGCCCGACGTCGACCGGGCGATGTCGGTGAGGTACTCCTTCGCTGACGGCTCGACCGGGAGCACCGAGACCTCGATGTGGTCGCGCAAGCTCCTGCAGTTCGCGGTGAAGGTCAGCGGCACCCGCGGGACGATGAGTGTGCTGAACTTCATCGCGCCGCAGCACTACAACCGGCTGACCCTGAACGTCGATGGGCGCAAGACCTCTGAGCGGTTACGCGGCCCGGCGACGTACGACCTTCAGTTGAAGGCCTTCATCGCCGCCGTGCGCGAAGGCGGACCGGTGCTGACGCCGCCGGAGGACGCGATCCTCACCATGCGGGTGATCGACGACATCTACCGAAAGGCCGGCCTCCCGCTCCGCGGCGCCTAAGCAATGTGGCATTGCCTAGGCGATTCGGTGCGATTTGGTCCAGATCGCGGGGGCAATGCCACATTGCTTAGTCAGAAAGCAAGTGGGAGCGGTCGTGAGTGGCGAACGCTTGCCGATAGGCAGCTTGGTCGGCTTTGCTGAAGCGCTGGTAGGTGAGCTCCGAGCTCTCGCGCCACCAGACGCCATCGCCCTGCCATCCGCTGGCGCGTAGCGGCGCCTTGTTGACCTTGTTGGTGGCGGTCAGCGGCATGGCGTCGACGATGCGCGCGAACCGAGGTGCCCACTTGGTGCCGAGGTCCGCCTGTACGGCGAGGAACTCCCCGAAGCCGCGGGGATCGAACGACGCTCCTGGTCGCAGCTCTAGCGCGCACATGACCTCGTCACCGGTCCGCGGATCGGGTGTCGCGTAGACCGCGGCCATCACGACGTCCGGATGGCGGGACAGGATTGCCTCGATCGGCCCGGTCGCGAAGTTCTCGGAGTCGACGCGCAGCCAGTCGTTGCTTCGCCCGGCGAAGTAGAGGTAGCCGTCGGCATCCCGATAGGCGAGGTCTCCGGTCCAGTACCAGCCGTTGCGCAACCGCTCCGTCGTCGCGGTGTCGTTGCGGTAGTAGCCCTCGAAGCCCGGCGCGCCACCGCGGTCGACGATCTCACCGATCGCGTCACTCGCATTGGTCAGCCGGCCCTGTATATCGATCTCCGCCGGTGGACATTCCGCGTTGGTGTCCGGATCGACGATGACGACGTCCGACCCCGGCCGTGGACGCGGAACGCCGACTGAGCTCGGCGGGGTGCCCGGCGGGCGGTACGTCGAGATGACGCCCTCGCTCGATCCGTACGACTCGGTGAGCGAGCAGTCGAACCGGCGCTCGAACTCGGCGCGGTCGCGCTGTGAAGCCTCGGTCCCGAATCCGAGTCGCAGTGCGTTCTCGTTGTCGTCGGGCTGTTCGGCCGTTGCGAGGACATAAGCGAGCGAGCGGCCGACGTAATTGAAGTACGTCGCGTTGAACCGACGCACGTCGGTGAGGAACTGCGAGGCGGAGAACCGGCGGCGCAGTGCGACCGGCGCCGCGAGCGCGACGGCGGGTGCCAGGTTGGCCATGATCGCGTTGCCGTGGAACATCGGCATCGCCTGATAGAGCACGTCATCCTCACGGATGCCGATGCTCTGCGTGGCGCCAGTCGCGATCACAGCCAGCCGGCCGGTGGTGCACACCACCGCCTTCGGGGCTCCGGTCGACCCGGAGGTGAACAACAAAAGCAGCCGGTCATCGGGCGCCGGGTTCGGAAGGTGCTCCGTCGACGCGGTAGCAACTGCGTCGCCGTACGTCGGGTCATCGACGATCAGCATCCGCTCGTTCGCGATGCCAAGGTCGAGACCATCGAGCAGTGATCGTCGGGCACCGTCGGTGACGAGCAGGCCGCAGTCGGTGTGGCGGATGTCGTCGCGCAGCGCGCCACCGCGCCGGGTGGGGTTGATGCCGACCACCGTCATACGGGCGAGCGCTGCGCCGTAGATCCAGGCGACGTACTCCGGCGTGTTCTCGAGCAAGACCCCGACGTGCGGCAACTCGGGGTCTTGCCGTTCGAGCATGAGGTGAGCGCGGGCGCGGGACTCGACGACGAGCCGGCGCCACGTCCATGTCTCGTCGTCACAGAAGAGCGCGGTGCGGTCGTCGTCCTGTCGCCGCAGCAGCAGGTGGGCGAACGTCTCCCCCAACGTGATGCCTAGACCCGGTCGAAGGTTTCCGGGTCGGGCCCGACGCGCTCACCGCGGTCGAGCGCCGAGATCGCCGCGATGTCGTCGCTGGTGAGCGAGAAGTCGAAGATGTCGAAGTTCTCCGCCATTCGCGCCGGACGCATCGACTTCGGGAAGACGATGTCGCCACGTTCGATGTGCCAGCGCAGGACCACTTGCGCGGTCGTCTTCTCCAGGCGGGACGCGATGGCCTGGATGGTCGGGTCGTTCAGGACCGCACCGCGCCCGAGCGGCGACCACGCCTCCACGGCGATCTGATGCTCGGCGCAGAAGGCGCGCAACTCGTCCTGGACGAGATAGGGGTGCACCTCGATCTGGTTGACGGCCGGCATCACGTCGGTCTCGGCAAACAGCCGGTTCAGATGATGGGCGTGGAAGTTGGAGACGCCGATGGAGCGCGCCCGGCCGTCGCGGTAGAACTCCTCGAGCGTCTTCCAGGTCGAGATGAAGTCGCCGCCGTACCGAGTCGGCAGCGGCCAGTGGATGAGGAACAGGTCGATCGCCTCGACGCCGAGCGCGGCGAGGGTCTCGTCGAACGCGCGTCGCGCGTCGTCGGGGAGGTGGTGGCCGTTGTTGAGCTTGCTGGTGATGTAGACGTCGTCGCGGTGCAGTCCGGACTCGGCGATGGCCCGACCGACCTCTTTCTCATTGCCGTACATCTCGGCGGTGTCGATGTGCCGGTAGCCGGCACGCAGCGCCTCCGCGACCGCCGTCACCGTGTCCTCAGGCGGCACCAGGAACACGCCGAACCCCAGCTGCGGGATCGGTCGGCCGTTGTTCAGCTGGATGCTGGGTACGTCGCTCATGCGGTCTGTTCTACCCGCATCGCCGCGTCAGAGTGCAGGGAGCACCTTGTCGATGTAGAGCCGCAGGGTCTCCCAACCCCGGTCGACAGGTACTCCGCCGCACAGCGGGTGGAGCACCATCGTGGCGAACTCGCCGTTCTGCCGGCACCACTCGATCGCCTCGTCCGGGCTCATGATCCGGTAGATGCCTTCCGTCCGGAGCTCCTCCACCGTCGAGGCGTGCGACGACACGGCGGAGTGGATGTCCGGCGTTTGCCAGCTCTGATACTGCTTCGCCTCGTGCAGCAGGTTCTCGCCGATCTCATCCCATGCCCGGTCGGGATCGTTGGACAGCAAGGTGAGCCGTGTCTCGGCCGGCGGCATGATCACAAAGCCGCTGGTCCCGTGCTCGACGCATTGATCTTGGTAGTACGCCTGCAGCTCGGGTAGGTGGGCGGCCGGCAGCAGCGGCAGGCCGAGCCGCGCGGCACGCCGCGCCGCCGGCTTCCCGCTGCCGCCGACGAACAGGATCGCACTTGCCGGGGTCTTGGGTGACGGGGTCACCCTGACCTTGCGCCCGCGGTAGGTGAACTCCTCACCCGACCATGCGGCGACGATCGCGTCGAGCGATTCGTCCATGATCTTGCCGCGGGACTTCCAGTCGACGCCCGCCGCGTCGTACTCCTCCGGTCGGTAGCCGAGGCCTGCCACGACGTTGATCCGGCCGCCACTGGCGAGGTCGAGCACGGCGACCTGCTCCGCGACCCGCAGCGGGTCGTTGAGGGGGACAAGCAGCGCCTGGATCATCACCCGGATGTACTTGGTGTGGCCGAGGATGAGGCCGGCGGTGGTGAGCGGCGCGGGGCTCCACCCATCGTCGACGCCGTGGTGCTCCTCCAGCGAGACCGCCATGAAGCCGTTGCGGTCGGCGACTGCCGCCATCTCGATGGCTGCCGAGTACATCTCCGACAGCGTCTCGGGATCGCGCCCAGGCAGCACGAAGTTGAAGCGCATGATCGAGATCGGCATGCGTTGACGCCCCTTTCCCCTCCGGTAGGCGGATCAGAGCCTGCCACATCTCACCGAACGTTTCTGACTCCCCGTCAGAAGCGGCTGGGTGACCCCGCGGGCGGGGGTACCTGGACGTGACCGATGCGCATCAATCCGCCGCGCGGTGGCTCGCTGTCCACAGTTGCGACGCCGTGACCGCGGTCCGAGAAGGTCGCGCGCATGAGTGCCTGTTGGAGGCGAGCGCGTGAAGACATAAGTTGCGAGGCGTTCGAGACACGTTCCTGGTGGCGAGGGCTACGTCACCTTCAGTTTGAAGCGATGTGTGCTTGCGCCCACGGTGTACGTCGTGGCGCCGACATGGATGCGGAGAGTACGGGTGCCGCGCTTCGTCGGAGTGAGCTTGATGACGTAGCCGACCGCGCTCGATCCGTTGGGCATGGTCCGGCGCTCGATCTTCGCTTGGCGAATCGCGGTCCAATGCCCGGATCGCAACTGCTGTAGAACGGCGTACTCGCCGTTCGCGTGGGGGGCGACGGTGCCGTAGATCGTCACGACATGACCGGATCGCACGTGCTTCTTGGTGCGGTGCGTCGAGATGACTGGTCGGACGTTGATCGTCTGTGGGGGACTCGTTGCGGCATGGTGCG
>Ga0164242_10006983_pt1 | contig 12373 bp, 8 predicted proteins | sample OricomgcompostMG_FD_108783 | JGI IMG/M metagenome (GOLD analysis project Ga0164242, IMG submission 108783) | Miracle-Growth compost microbial communities from Emeryville, California, USA - Original compost - Miracle growth compost (MG) ... | reverse complement strand
CGGGTGGTGCCGGCGTCCGCCTGACGGAAGCGCTCGAAGACATGGGTGAGGAACGACTCCGGAATCCCCACCCCCGTGTCCTCCACCACCAGCCGCACCTGACCCTGCGCGCCGGAGAGCTTCACGTTCACCCGGCCATGCTCGGGGGTGAACTTGATCGAATTGGAGACCAGGTTCCAGACCACCTGCCGCAGGCGGTCCGCGTCCGCCAGGAGCGGGCTCACCGGCTCGCAGCGCACCCGGATGGAGAGCGACTTGGCCAAGGCGGCCGGACGGAGCGAGTCCACCACCTCGCGGATCAACGGCTCCAGCGGGGTGAGCTGGAGGTCCAGACGCATCCGGCCGGTGACGATCCGGTTGGCGTCCAGGAGGTCCTCCACCAGCCGCGCCTGCGAGCGGGCGTTGCGTTCGATCACCTCCGCCGCGCGGCCCACCTGATCCTTCGGGAGGGCGCCCGTGCGGAGCATGTTGGCGTAGCCGAGGATCGCGGTCAGCGGCGTGCGCAGCTCGTGCGAGAGGGTGGCGAGGAACTCGTCCCGGGTTCGGATCGCCTCCTCCAGGCGGGTGCGCGTCTCCTTCTCCGCGGTGATGTCCAGCACCACCGCCCCCACCCCTTCGATCGGCGTCTCGCCGGGGTGCTCTGGCAGCACCGGGTACGCGCTGACCAGCAGCGCCCGGCGCGCGCCGTTCACCTCCAGCTGCACCTCCTGGTTCCGGATCGGATCCCCCTTGGCCAGCACCCGCTGGATCAGCGGCACGAAGAGGGGCGCGAACTGAGGGATCGCCTCCCACAGCGTCTTGCCCAGCGCGCTCTCCACGGTGATGCCCAGGATGTCCGCCAGCGCCTGGTTCACGTGCGCGAAGCGCAGCGCCTGGTCGTAGAAGGCCAGCCCGATGGGGGCCGCCCGCAGCACCGTGCTCACCCGCGCCAGCGCCTCGCCGCGTTCGGCCTCCGCCTGCTTGCGGGAGGTGATGTCGAGCAAGATCCCGCCCACCCGGCGCGGCGTCCCGTCCTCGTCGAACTGCGGCTGCGCGGTGCTCGCCACCCAGCGGAGCCGGCCGTGGGGGAGGAGGATCCGGTACTCCACGTGGAGATCCGTGCGCAGCGCCACCGCCCGGGCGCGCTCGCGCAGGACCCGCTCCCTGTCTTCCGGGAACACCCGCTCCCCGGCGGCCTCCTGCGTGCCCGGGAAGGTGCCGGGCTCGAAGCCGTAGAGCAGCTCGGTGATCTCATCGAAGATCACATGCTTCGTCTGCAGGTCGATCTCCCAGATGCCGATCTGGGCGGAGCGCAGCGTGTCGCTGATGCGGTCGCGGGGGCTCATCCGATCAGAGGAAGCTAAGCGGGATACCCCCGACATGCCACAGCGGTTGCCCTTCACGTGCGCTGGCGGACCCGGGAGAACATCACCCCGTCGCGCAGCTCGCCCCGGAGCGGGAGGGCGCGGCGCAGGAGCCCCTCGCGGACGAAGCCGGCGCGCTCGGCCACCCTCAGCGAGGGGCCGTTCTCCGGGTCCGACTGCAGCTGGATCCGCTCCAGCCCGGAGGTGGCGAAGGCCCAGTCGGCCAGCGCGCGCACCGCGCCGGTCATCACGCCCCGGCCCCGGGCGCCGGCGGACAACCAGTAGCCCACCTCCGCCACCTGCGGCCCGCGCAGGGAGAGGCTCACCGCCCCCAGGAGCTGGTCCGATCCAGGCTCGACGACCGCGAAGGACGCCTCGCTCCCTTTCATCCAGCCGCGCGCGGTGGCGGCCAGGTATTCGCGCGCTTCGTCCTCGCCGTAGGGACGGGGCACCAGCGTCCAGCGGTGGATCTCCGGATCCTGACAGGCTTGGACGATCGCCGGCACGTCCGACGCCTGCCACGAGCGCAGCGCCCAGCCCGGCGCCCCCAGCGGTGCGCTCGGCATCCGGAACGGGCCGGACGGCTTGCGCGCCTCGAGCCAGTCGCGCACCGCGTGCCCGGTCCCAAAGGCCCAGGGCTTCAGCTTCTCTACCGGGACGCGCTTCACCTCCGCCAGCTCCGGGCCCGGGTGGAGCTCGCCCAGCGCGCGGAGGTGGTAGGCCAAGATCACCTCGTTGCGCTCCGGGAAGGCGTAGCTCCCGATCGGCGCCAACAGCTCCGCGGCGCAGCCCAGCTCCTCGCGCACCTCGCGCAGGACGCCCTGCTCCGGCCGCTCGTTCGCCTCCAGGAAGCCGGACACCAGCCCGAACCACTTCTCCGGCCAGCCCACGTTGCGGACCAGGAGGATCTCCGCCCCGTGTTCGATCAGCGCGGCCACCACCGGGGTGGGGTTGCCGTAGAAGGTCCAGCTGCACGCGGCGCAGCGCAGCCGCACGCGCTCTTCGACCTCCACCGGTTGCAACGGACCCCCGCAGCGGAGGCAGAACCTGGCGGAGGGAGCGCTCATGCGGTGGGTTGTCGCAGGGGAGGGGCCGTGAGGACAATCCCGGCGTTCAGTGCTTCCAACCTGGCCCTGCGCGCGGGCCCAACCGGCTGTGCTGCCGTTCGTAGCTCTGGGCCTTGGAGCGCTTCCGGGTGATCACCGCGTCCTTCGTCGTGAGGTCGGTCAAGAGCCGCTCGAGCGCGGCCTGCTCCTCAGCCAGCTCCGCGCTCTTCGGACCCTGGCGCACCTGTTCCAGGACCCCTTCGAGCAGCACGCGCGCCTGGTCCCAGTCGCCTTGGTCGAGCGCGGCCGCCGCCCGTTGCTTCCCGCGCGCCGCCTCCAGGAGCAGCACCTGCTCCACCACCGCCGGAGCGGGGCGCAGCGCCTCGAACGCGCGCGGGGCCACCATCGGCACGGAGAGGCCGGCCAGGGCCTGCTGACGCGGCGCGCCTTCGACGTCGACCGGATCCCACGCGACCTTGATCGTGAGCAGCCCGCGCACCTCGGCGTCCGCGGCGGCGACCTCCAAGCGCACCACCACCTCCAGCGTCCGGCCGGAGACGAGGTTGGGCAGTCGAAAGGAGCCTGTGGGGTTGCGCTCGAGATCATTGAGCACCTCCACCACCCGGACGTCCGGACCGGCCGCGAGGGCCAGGCTGCAGCGGCGGCCCTGGGTGCGGGTCATGCTCCGCAGCTCGGCTTCGAAGATCGCCGGGAGCTGCTCCGGCGTCTCCACGAAGTGGTACTCGCCGTCCCCGGCGCGGGCCATGGCCTCCAGCAGGTCCTCGTTGAAGTCGCGCCCCACCCCGAGCGTGCTGGTGGAGCAGCCCGCCGCGCTCTGGTGCCGGACCTGGTGGGCGATCACCTCCGGCCGGCGCTCGCCGCGGTTGGCCTGCCCATCCGAGACCAGGAGCACCCGGCGGAGCGCGCCCGGCTCCTGCTGTCCCTGCAGCAGGCTCGCGCCCCGCACCCACCCGGCGTGGAGCGCCGTCGAGCCCTCCGCGGTCAGCCCTGCGATCGCCCGCATCAGCGCGTCGTGGTCGGACGCGCCGCCGCCCACCGCCAGCGTCTCCACCTCGTCCGAGAAGCTCACCAGCTGGAGCCGGTCCTTCACGCCCAGAAACGCCACCGCCTGCCGCGCGGCGGCCTGGGCATAGGCGAGCTTCTCGCCCGCCATCGATCCGGAGCGGTCGATCACGATCGCCAGGTTCAGCGGCGGGAGCGGCCGCGGAGGGTGCCCTGGACGACCCGGCTCGGGCGCGCGGATCCGCAGGAGCACGTCCAGCAGCGCGGGCTTGCCGCGGGGGAGCACATCAAAGAGCGGGACGACGTCTACCTGGACCGGGCGCATGGGGTCTCCTCCAGCAGTGGGAATGCGAAGGGGACGGCGGCGCGGGGCGTGCCTTTCGGACCTCCCAGAGAACCGGCGCTGAGGCTGAAGCCGCGCACCTGGAAGCCAGCTGGCTCCGCGAGAAGAAGGGATTTCGAGGTGCGGATGCGCGACACTTCGGCCATGCCCGGTGTGCTCCACCCGCCTCTTCGTCCCCGTCCCACCACCTCCGCCGCGGAGCTCGCCGTCCACGACGCCCTCCAGCGTCAGCTCCCGGAGGGCTGGGAGGCCTGGCACTCGCTCAAGCTGCGGGCCAAGGGCGGCAAGTGGGAAGGAGAGGGCGACTTCGTGCTGGCCGTCCCCCGGCGCGGGATGCTGGTGCTGGAGGTGAAGGGCGGCATCGTTGAGCTGCGCGACGGGGTCTGGCTCCAGAACGGAAGACCCATGGTCTCGCCGCGGGACCAGGCGCAGACCTTCGCCAGGAACCTCCAGCTCGAAGTCCAGAAGCTGGGCGGAGGGAAGGTGCCGTTCGGCATCGGCTGCGTCTTCCCGGAGGTGGCGTTCAGCGCGGGACCGGAGTGCGGCGATCTGCGCCACGCGGTCCTCGGCCAGCGGCAAGTCGCCTATCTGGCCGAGGCGCTCCCCGGTCTGGTGGAGGAGCTCATCCCCAAGTGGCCCGTCCCTGATGAAGCGAAGTGGCGCGCGGCGCTGACGCGGCTCTGGGGCGAGAGCTGGAAGCCCAGCGTGGGGCTGCGGGATCGGGTGGACGACGCTTCCCGGCGGATGATCGCGCTGGATGCGGAGCAGCTACAGGTGCTGGACTTGGCGGGTGAGAACCCGCGCGCGCTGGTGGAGGGCGCCGCTGGAACCGGCAAGACGGTGGTCGCCCGCGAGCTGTGTCTGCGCCGCGCCGCGGAGGGTCAGCGCGTCCTCTACCTTTGCTACACCGAAGCCCTGGCGCGGGAGCTGGAGCAGCAGCTGCGCGAGACCGCTTTCCCGCCGGAGGTCCTGCGCGCGGTGGCCGTGCGGCAGTACGCCCGCGAGCAGGTGGGCGAGGAGGGTCCACCGTCTTCGCCGGACACGCTGGAGTTCTGGGAGACCATCTCGGAGCGCGCGCTGGCGCACCTGCCTTCCGCGCGCTGGGACTGCGTGGTGGTGGACGAGGCGCAGGATCTGGCGGCGGCGGACTGGCGCTTCGTGGAGGCGTTGGCGGGGGAGGGCGGCCTGTGGCTGTTTCATGATCCGCGGCAATCCTTCTGGAAGGAGCGGGGCATCCCAGCCTCGCTGCGGGCCCTCCCGACCCTGAGGCTGAAGAAGCAGCAGCGCTGCCCGCTGGGAGTGGCGCGCCTGGCCGAGCGCTTCGCGGCCTTCGACGCGCCGGCCAATGCGCCGGAGGACACCGCCGGTGACCGGCCCGCGCTCCGGCTGGTGGTGGGAGAGGAAGCTGCGCTTTTGCCGAGGCTCGCCTCCACGCTCGATCTGCTGCTCGCCCAGGGCGTCCGGCCGGAGGAGATCGCCGTGCTCTCGCTGGGAGGGCAGAAGCGGAGCGTGCTCCAGCACCTGGACGTGGTGGGCGGCCATCGCCTGGTTCGCTGCGATGCGCCGGATGCTGGGAGCGCGGTGGTGGCGGACACCTTCCTGCGCTTCAAGGGGCTGGAGCGCCCGTTCGTCGTCGTGGCGGAGCTGGAGGGCGGGCTGGGCCACAAGTTCGACACCCGGATGCACATCGCGCTCACCCGGGCCACGGTGGGCGTTCGCATCCTCTGCACCGCCGCCGAGCTGGACCGCGACACGCGCCTGGCCAGCCTCCGCGACGGGCGCGCCGACGAAGGTGGGGGCGCGAACAACAGCTCGAGTCCGGATTGAAAACGACCAGCACCATGAGGACCTGGATCAGCGGAGTCTGTGAAACCAATGGCACCCAGCTCCACTACCTCCGAACCGGGGGTGCCAAACCTCCCGTCGTCCTGCTCCATGGATTGATGGGGAGCGGCGCCTGCTGGACTCCTGTGGCACGCGCGCTCGAAGGCGAATTCGACGTCGTGATGCCGGACGCCAGAGGGCACGGCGGATCGAGCGCGCCGAACCACGGCTATCGGTACGAAGATCACGCCAACGACGTGAGAGGGCTCATTCGCGGCCTTCAACTCACTCGTCCGGTTCTGGTTGGCCACTCGATGGGTGGCATGACCGCCGCGGTGGTGGCGAGTCGAGGGACGGAGGTCCTCCGCGGCCTGATCCTGGTCGACCCGACGTTCTTGAGCCTCGAGCGCCAACGCGAGGTGTGCGCCAGCGACGTCGCCGATCAGCACCGCCGGGCCCTCGGCTTACAGAAGTCTGACCTCGTCGCGCAGGCCCGAGCCAGACATCCGCATCGCTCGCTCGAGGTCATCGAGCTTCAGGCCGAGGCGAGACTGAACACCCAGATGGGCGCCTTCGACGTTCTCACCCCGCCCAATCCTGCGTATCGCGACCTGGTGAGCGCGATTGATGTCCCGAGCCTGCTCGTCATTGGGGACAGCCCGGTCGTCTCTCTCGAGCTGGCAATGGAGCTGCGGACCCTCAATCCCCACCTGCGAATCGAACAGATCCAGAACGCCGGTCACGGACTTCCGTTTGAACAACCCGAGCGTCTGGGAGGGGTGGTCGCGGCGTTCTTGCGTGAGCTGACTTAGCGGCTGAAGCGCCTGTTCGGGCCGGGGCGATCGCATCTGAAGCACGACCGACCTCATTGGTGCTCGCCATCGTCTCCCGGGTCTCCGAGGCGCGGAGGTTTCTCCGCCACGCCAACTGAGCGGCCCTGGCGCCAGGCGGCTCAGGCCTTGCGGACGCCGCAGCGGTAGCTCGAGGCGTTGGGCTGAACCTGAAGCGCCGTCGTCCGCGGGTGGGCGAGACAGACGAAGAGCCGCAGCTCGCCGGGTTCCCAGAATGGCTCGCGGCCCGCCGCGCCGTCCGGGCCGAGCTGCAGGAGGAGCCGCATCCGCGCCTTGCAGTCCGGACACCGGGGCAGCTCGTCGTCGTTCATGAGGCTCGGGTAGCCTCCCACGTTGGACCCCGCGTCGAGCGCGCCGAGCTCGTTGCGCAACGCCGAGTAGGGCTTCTTCGCGTCCGCGACGACGGAGAGGTCCCCGCCGAAGTCCGCGAACGCGTCCTCGTCCTCCGGGAGGGACCTCGCAGGCGCGAGCTGCAGTGCCCGCTCCGGCAGCAGGCTCGCCTCCCGCGGCGTGAGCGGAAGCCCTCGCGCAGGAGACGGCGCGTCATGGCAACGCACGCACCACACCGCGGGCTCGTCGTCCCCCACCGAGTCCAGGCATTCCCAGGTGCAGATGTAGAACGCGTAGAGCGCCGGCATCGCCGCCGCGTCCGGGAAGGCGGGCCGCGCGTCGAACTGCAGTTGAAAGGTCAGCTCCGCGTCGCACACGCCGCACCGGGGCCAGCCCTCACCCGCTTCGCCGTACGGGACGCCGCCGAACCGTGACTCCACCAGCTTGGGAGCCGCCGGTGCCGAGGCGAGGGCGAGCGTGGGGAGCGCGCACTTCTCCAGCGCGGCCACCGCCTCCGCGGCGGAGCGACTGGGCGGACGCTTCTTGGCGAGAACCGCGTCCAGCGCGGCGAGCATCCGGGCGAAGCCATCGAAGATGACCTGCTCCGCCGTCCGCTCCGCCACCGCGTCCAGCGTGAGCTCGCCCAGGGCGCGAGCGCCGAACGAGCCTTGCTCGAGCGCGGTGCCCGGGAACGTGCTCGCCAGCATCGCGAGGGCCTCGTCGTGAGCCGGCCCCCACTGTCGCTTGGGCCTGAGCTGGAAGCAGAGGAGGGCCCCGAGGTTTTCTGGCGAGAAGCTGGCCACCAGGTCCGGGACGCGCAGCTGGATTTCGATCGCCCCGTCCACGCCCTTGAGGCGCCTCGCGCCGACGTGCGCGAAGAGGGAGCCGTCCGCGCGCTTGCCATAGCCGGCGTCCAGCTTGGGGCTGAGCTGCCCCGCCCCGATGCGCTCGACCGCCCCATGCACCGCGGAGATGACGGCGCGGAAAAGCTGCTCTCGGTGCTTCGGGTCTGCGGGCTCAGCACGCACCGCTGCAACCACGGCGCGCTCATTTAGGGGCTTGGGCACGCCGCAATGCTAGACCGCTTAGATCGCCCGAGATCGCTCCCGGGACCTTCGAGTCGTCGGTCAGGGCGCGCCGATGGCGAATGAGGAAGAGCAGCCCACGCGAGAGCGCCACGAAACCGACCTCAGCTTGCTCGCCGAGCGCCGGAAGACCGACGACGAGATGTCGAGGACGCTGGGCGCCGCCGAAGAGCGCGCGCACGAGGTCATCGGCCGGGCCCGCGAGCAAGCCGCTGAGACCCTCGGAGCGGCCCGCGCGAAGGCCAAAGCCAAGCTGGAGAGCGCCGGGGCGTCGGTCGAAGCGCTCGACTTCATCGCGGTGGCGAGCCACGAGCTCAAGACGCCCTTGACTCCGCTGGCGTTGCGCCTCCATTCCCTCGCCCGCGAGGCGGCCGCCCAACCCCAGTCGCCCTTTGCCCATCACGTGAACGGCTACGTCGATACGGCAAAGAGACAGCTCAAGAGATTGTCGGTATTGATGGCCGATCTCCTCGATGTTTCGCGTATCGCCTCCGGCCAGCTGACGCTCGAACTTGAAGCGGTCGATCTCGGCGCGATCGTCCATGACGTGGTCTCCCGGTATCGACGGCAGGCGGAGCAGGCTGGCTCGGTGGTCGAGGTCGAAGCCCCTGGCGTGATCGGGCAGTGGGACGAACTCCTCCTCGAACAGGCGCTCACGAGCCTGCTTGAAAATGCGATCAAATACGGACGGGGAAGACCCATCCGGGTTCGGCTCGAGGCGGTCTGCGGGAACGCGCGCCTGACGATCCGGGACGAAGGCATCGGCATCGCTCGTGAAAATCTCTCGCGCATCTTCGGACGTTTCGAGCGCGCGGTCTCTGAACGCAATTATGGTGGGCTCGGCCTTGGCCTCTACATTTGCCGAACCATCATCGAGGCGATGGGAGGCTCGATTGCGGTCGAGAGCGAGCCTGGCCAAGGCTCGACCTTCACCGTCGAGCTGCCACTGCCCGGACCGGGAGCGATCGTGGTCGACAGCCGCGCGCCACGACCTCACTGAAAACCCTCCGGCTGCATCCATGCTTTGAAACTCCTACCGGCGTGGTGCTCCAGCACGACGTGCTGGCAAAGAACAACGCGTTGGCCAACCGGCTCCGCGCCCACTTCCAGGCACCGCATCCTGGCCCTCAACCTCCTCAGCTCGCCCGGCGCCGGGAAGACCACGCTGCTCGAATGGACCGTGCGCGCCCTGGCCCAGGAGCGCGCCATCCGGGTGATCGAGGGCGATCAAGAGACGGCGCTGGACGCGGACCGGATCCGCCGGGCGGGCTGCCAGGCCGTCCAGCTCAACGGATCCAGGTCCTGCCCATCTCCGCACTGCACGGCGGCGGCCTGGACGCCTGGCTCGCCTGGATCGCCGCCCAGTCCCGGTAGCGCGGCGCCTCATCGCGTCACTACTCACCGGACTGAGTATCTTTACTCAGCCGAATGAGTAAAATTGTGGCCCCCATGAGGCTCCTCGAAAGACCGCTGGTCGGGCTCCTGCTCAAGCGGCTCCAGGCCGGACACCAGCCGGTGCAGATCGTCCTCGGTCCGCGGCAGGTGGGGAAGACGACCGCGCTGGAGCAAGTCGCCGCGCGGTGGAAGGGGCCTTCCCACTACGCCACCGCGGACCTCCCGGCGCCCCCGGACGCGGACTGGGTGCACGCCCAGTGGCTGGTGGCGCGGCAGCTTGCCAAGGCCGCGCGGCAGCGGACCCTGCTCGTCCTGGACGAGATCCAGAAGATCCACCGGTGGTCGGACGTGGTGAAGGGCCTCTATGACGAGGACAAGCGGACCCGGTCCCTGGTGCGGCCGGTGATCCTGGGCTCCTCCTCGCTGCACGTGGAGCGGGGCGCGAAGGAGAGCATGGCCGGGCGGTACGAGGTCCTCTTCTGTCCGCACTGGACCTTCCCGGAGTGCCGGGACGCCTTCGGCTGGAACCTGGAGCAGTGGTTGTTCTGGGGCGGGTACCCGGGCGCGGCGCCTCTGGTGAAGGATCCCAGGCGGTGGCGGCGGTTCGTCTCCGACGCGTTGATCGAGCCGGTGCTCTCCCGGGACGTCCTGCAGCTCACGCCGGTGCTCAAGCCCGCGCTGCTGCGGCAGCTCTTCATGCTCGCGGTGCACGCGCCGGCGCAGGTGCTCTCCTACAACAAGATGCTGGGGCAGCTTCAAGACGCCGGGAACACGGTGACGCTCGCGCACTACCTCTCCTTGCTCTCCTCCGCCTTCCTGGTCACCGGGCTGAACCTCTGGAGCGGGAGCGACGTCATCCGGCAGCGGGCCTCGAGCCCGAAGCTCATCGTGTGGAACAACGCGCTGGTGACCTCGCTCGGAGGGCTGACCTTCGCCGAGGCGCAACGGCAGCCAGAGCTCTGGGGCCGGCTGGTGGAGAACGCGGTGGGCGCGCACCTCCTCAACCACGGCTTCGTGCAGACCACCGGCTACTGGCAGAAGGCGCACGCCGAGGTCGACTTCGTGGTGCAGGGGGGCCGGCGGACCACCGCGTTCGAGGTGAAGAGCGGGCGCAAGGCGGTCTCCGCGGGGATGGAGGCCTTCCGGCGCGAGCACGGCAAGGTGCGCTCGTTGGTCGTCGGGACAGGCGGGATCCCGCTCGCGCAGTTCTTCGCCACCTCTCCAGAGGCCTGGCTGTAGCCGGCGGGTTACTCACGGGATTGAGTAAAGTTACTCAGTGGGTTGAGAAGTGTCTGGAGCCCGCGGCAGTCGGGATCCTGCCGTTGGCCGGAAGCCACACGGCATGCGAGCTTGAGCTCCAGGGTCACGCGCTCGCGCAGCGCGGGGAGCGGCCCCTTGAGCTGGGCGAAGCCCCCCCCGGGTGAGGTCGGTCAGCTTGACGGCGCGCCGGCCGCTGGAGTCGGCGAGCAGCGCGAGCTGAGACGGCTCCGCGGGGGCGGCGACCGCACGGGCGGAGGGCGCGGGCGCGGCGACCACAGGCGCGGCGACAGGCGCGCGTGGCTCGGCGTGGCTGGGAACCGAGAGCACGACCTGGGAGGCGATTGCGGCCGCGCGCGGAACCGCACCCCGGCAAGGGCCTGGTCTGGGAACTGCGCGAATGAGGCTTCGTGGTGCGCAGATTCTCGAACGTCTGGGTCGTTCCCTACCAGCGCGTGCTGTCGATCCAGGGCCGGCGCGTCACCGCGAGTTCGGCGGGCGGCGCCAAAACGGTCTTCGACGTGCAGTACCAGCGGGAGAACGCCAAGCCCGCCTTGGTCACGGTGACCTTCGGCCAGGGAGGAGCGGAGGCAGCGAACCAGATCGCCGCGGGCGCCGGCTTGACGTGGGCCCCGGGCGGAATGCTCGCCATTCGGGTCTCGCCCGAGAGCTCGCCGGAGCTCCGGAGTTTCATGGCCGGAAAATCGCGCTGAGCGGCGCTTCGTCGCGCGTCCGCCGCTGTCGGCCTCGGCGAGTGAGAGCACACCCTCCAGGGCCTTCTCGCCAGGGAGGCATCTCGCCCCTGGCTTGTGCGGCGACGCGCCGAGGCGATGTCAGACCCCTGTGAGATAAAACTTTCCGCAGCGACGCAGCACATGACCGGCAGCAACCGACTCCGTGAATCAGTGGCGAATGAGCTGAACGCAGTGAGCGTGTACCCGGTCGTGTAGCGACCCTTTGGACAACTGAAAGCCGCATCGAGCGCCGAGGTCGACCCGTGGCGCGGGGTCGACGCGTCCGCTCCGTGCTTCACGCCATCCGGGTACGCGCCGCGGTTGCGTCGGCGCGTCCTCGAGGACGGCTCCCACCCTTGCGAGGAGTGAAGACCGGCATGCGCCGAAACGGGAGAGGTGTATCGGAAGGGCAGCTCGCGCTGCCGTTGTATGTGGAGGGGCTCAAGCCCGGTGCGCGGGTGGGCTGCGCGCCGCCGGCCGAGCTGAAGCGGTTGGCGGCCTCGGTGCTGGATCAGGTTCCCGGCTGCGGGATGACCCCGGACGATCTGGTGTCCGAGCTCACCGTCCGGCTGATCGAGCGGGGTAGGCGCGGCCAGGATCCTCTTGGCGCGGGCGTGGCGGATCTGCGCGGCGTCCTCCGCTTCCGGCTGTGGCAGATCGCCTGTGAGCACGCGCCCTCGCGGAAGCTGCTCAAGGAGCTCACCGCGCACGTGCGGCGCGCGCTCTTGGAGCCGCTCCCGGTGACCGCGCTTCGGCCAAAGGCGCTGGAGCGGAACGGGCGGCTCCAGCACGCCGCGGTGGCGCAAGGGGTGGCCTGGGCCGTGGGCGAGCAGGACGCACCCGGCGAGCCGCGTGCGCTCGCCCGATGGTTGGCGAAGGAGTTCGACCTCCTCGCCGAGCCGACGCCTTTGGAGGAGGCGCGCACCGTCGCGGCATCGGAGGTGCCGGCCGTGGGCGCTCTGCGGCTGGCGCAAAGGCTCGCTGCCCGGTTGGGACGGGAGAAGGTGAACCTGCTCCAGCTCCGCCTGGGAGGCGCGAGCTTCGAAGAGCTGGGCCAGACCCTGGGCGGCTCCACCACCCGCGCCTTCGAGCGGCTCCAGGAGATCCAGGCGGAGGTCACGGCGGAGGTGCGCACGCTGTCG
>Ga0164242_10006982_pt1 | contig 12374 bp, 7 predicted proteins | sample OricomgcompostMG_FD_108783 | JGI IMG/M metagenome (GOLD analysis project Ga0164242, IMG submission 108783) | Miracle-Growth compost microbial communities from Emeryville, California, USA - Original compost - Miracle growth compost (MG) ... | reverse complement strand
TGAGTACCGAAAACCTCTCGAGTAAGCTTCATACCTTCAGGCCGCTCGTAAGGAATGTCCAGGTGTGAGGTTAAGGCTTCTTCGCGTGCCATAATAATTGGTAGGTAATTGCAGAATCACGTTACAAGAAAGGCACCTAGTAGTTATTCGCGATGGGTCCTTGCTGCATGATGACGCATCCGCGCCCCGCTGATAACGACAACGGCGCCCAGCATGGGTCCGCTCTTCACTTATTCACGATGGGGGGAAAAAAAGGCATAAAGAATACAGTTGATCAAGACTTCAAATAGAGTCTTTTATTGATTGTCACTATGTGACCTGGCGCTGATTTGCACTCAGATGAAACCGTAGCGCTAGACGAAAGCCCCTAGGCCCGGTATCCCCATGCCATTAAACGCCATTGCGTAAACCCATTGTGCAAACCCAAGATATTCCCGTGCGATCCCTTGCTTTACTGGCCACCACGAAGACGCAGCACCAAGTGAAGGGTGCTTTCCTTCTGAATATTGTAGTCGGACAGCGTCCGGCCGTCCTCGAGCTGCTTACCAGCAAAGATCAATCGCTGCTGGTCGGGTGGGATACCCTCCTTATCCTGGATCTTGGATTTGACGTTGTCAATAGTGTCCGAAGATTCCACTTCCAGCGTAATGGTCTTCCCCGTCAGGGTCTTGACGAAAATCTGCATGCCACCACGGAGTCGGAGCACCAAGTGGAGAGTGCTCTCCTTCTGGATGTTGTAGTCTGATAGCGTCCGGCCGTCCTCAAGCTGCTTGCCAGCAAAGATGAGACGCTGTTGGTCGGGCGGAATTCCCTCCTTGTCTTGGATCTTCGACTTCACGTTGTCAATCGTGTCTGAGGACTCAACCTCCAACGTGATGGTCTTGCCGGTGAGAGTCTTGACGAAAATCTGCATGCCTCCGCGGAGCCGGAGAACGAGGTGGAGGGTGGATTCCTTCTGGATGTTGTAGTCGGAAAGGGTACGGCCATCCTCGAGCTGTTTGCCAGCAAAGATCAGGCGCTGTTGATCGGGCGGAATGCCCTCCTTGTCCTGAATCTTCGACTTAACATTGTCGATGGTATCGGACGACTCGACCTCGAGGGTGATGGTCTTGCCGGTAAGGGTCTTGACGAAGATCTGCATACCACCACGCAGACGAAGGACGAGATGCAGGGTCGACTCCTTTTGGATGTTGTAGTCAGAGAGGGTGCGGCCGTCCTCCAGCTGCTTTCCAGCGAAGATGAGGCGCTGCTGATCGGGAGGAATGCCTTCCTTGTCCTGAATCTTGGACTTGACGTTGTCGATGGTATCAGACGACTCCACCTCGAGGGTGATGGTCTTTCCAGTCACTGCGGGTTGACAAGTTAGCTACGGGCTTATCTTCGTGGCGACGTTGGGATGGCGGAATGGAATCCAGCGTTGGATTCGTGCGGGGTTAATGTAGCAGCAAGGGTGAACTTACGAGTCTTAACGAAGATCTGCATCTTGGAGATATTGCTTAGGGTCGTAGAGGATTTGATGAGGACGATGCGCGAAGTATTGTTCTTGATGAGGTATCGAAGTGAAAGTCCCGAGGCGGTTAGATTTTTGGTTTGATGGTTGTAGGAAGAGGAAGAAGAAGAAGGGGTGTTGTGGCAAAGGGTGAGATTTAAATAGGTAGGTAGGGTCGGACGAAGGCGAGGGAGGAAGGCGCAGGTCGACTCAGGCTCGAGAACGGGGGGGCGCAGTGAATGGCCCGGATTGGTGGCTTTTGCTCTACTGGCGTCACGTAATTGGCCAGACGTTTCTGGGCTAGCAGGGCAGCCAGTGATTCATCAGCATCCATGCAGGCAACACACTGTTGAAACTGGAAAAGAGGCAACGAACCAAGGCGAAGGCTCTGGAATCACCGCGCATTAATGGGCACCTACGACTCATTCAAGATTTCACCGTTAAATGCCTCTCCCCTTTTGAATTCGTACCTTATTAAAGGATCGTCGTCCCTTTTGCTTCTATTTCATACCAACCTTAAAATTCGTTGCTGCCAATTCGTACACCAACGACCCCGCGCCAACCCCCGAGATAAGGCTACTCCATACAGGCATCCGGCCCATGCACGCTATTCCTTATCGCCGCCTGGCCTGGCCACATGACTCCACACCGAAGGCGGGCGAAACTCCAGGTATCCCTCTGGGGAAGACCCGAGAGAAAACAGGAGGTCATGGGTCACATCGGAACGGCCATACGCTGGTAGGTATCAAGCAGCTATCAAAGGCTCCTTCCAAAGCTGCTTGCCAACTCAAATTTCACGCACTTTCCCTCATTGCTGTCCATGACGGAGGTGCCGAAATGCCCTCATCAGCGTCAGCGCATGATGAATTGAATGTGGCTTAGTGTGTACGGATAAGCCCCAGCGCCCGACATCGCTCTCCGCCTTCTCCCGACAACACTGACGTCATCACTCATCCGCAAGCGAACAAGGTGTTCCCGTACTGTATATCCGGCATGCGCGATGCGCAAACGTGGAAGTTGATTAAGTCTCGGCCATCAGCCCATCTGCAAACCGACATGCCAGCTACGGTGTCTAGGCAGGTAATTAATTATGGATTACTTCAGATGGGATGCGTAAAATACTTGGCTAAATACTTGATCGGTCACCGGATCCTGCAATAGAAGATCGTGCCCTGGAAACGGGCCGCAACCTTATTCTAGGGTGCTGTCGACATGGAAGACTTGGTCTAAAGGAGTGGCGTCAATTTCAAGCTCAAGTTCAGGGTCCAAGGTTCAACTCGGCTTATAGGCCATTCATTGGTAAATTAACTATCGTCTTCACTTTTCGCTGGCTACACTAGCCCTGAACCAAACAAGTTTTGCTAAAATCGTATCTGCCATCCACATGGTGAGATACCAAAAACCCACCCCCCCCTTCCATCCTGCATGTCGGTACGGACGTCGGAACATCTTCATCCTATACCCATCTCGCTCTCGCTCCCGCTCCCCCATCACAAAGTCGTAAGTAGTATGTTGAAGGCGTGCTAGGCCTATCAAACAAACGCCAAATCCATGCATATATTCTATATGCTCTGCCCGCTTTCAAGCCATGCCGTATCGTCATAGCGGCCCGCCATTTCCATGCGCCCGAGCCTTGTCGTCAAGAGTATCGAGTATGAGCCCAGATCAGTCATACACTTCATTGAATAAATCGTCAAAAAATGGTCATAAAATGCTTTTCGTCGTCGAGAGACGTGAGTCATTCATTTGCGTGTCGGCGGTGACCAGTCCGAGTGAAGGTGGAGAATCGGATGAAGTGGCCAAGCATAATGGACAAGTAGGTCGAAGAAGAAGGAAAGAAGAAAAAACGCCGTCGCTCGATGTTCTGCATAATCCTCAAACAAATGAAATAGGTATCAGTAATGGATCCCGCGGTTGCGGATCCGGCTTTCTCTACAAGTCCCAAGGACTTCTCTAATCGGACACGAGACACGGCCTGTAGGCAAGCCCTAGTTGGCACGGATCACCAACTTGGACAAGAACTTGTTCGATAGCGAGTCGAAGTCGTATCGATCAAACTTGGTATCTTGCCTTGTCCTTAGATATGCCTCTGGATTGCAGTATTAGTAAGAGAGATGCTATCAAGGGAGACGTCGGATTATTACGTACCGTGGCTGAGGACGTGTTGCCTCACTTCAGTCATCGCCTCGCAGACGGCGACGTTGTTATTCAGGAGCTGGCCGTGGCGCCGGGTATCCCACTCGGTGAAGGCGGGGAGCTTCTGGGAAATCGCATGGAAGAGGCCGACGATGACGCCGACAGGAGTGGATTCCATATCCTTGCAGAACTTGCTGACGGCGTTGGGATCCGGAACACGGTAGTGGCAGTCGAATTGCATCTCCTCCCAGACCGCGAGGAGGATGGAGGCAAGCATGAAGATTGTCGGCCAGTTCTTGAGCCGATCCCCGCTGTAGACACTCGAGTAGAGGCCGGACAGCTCCTCTAGGATGTCCTTTTGGAGCTCGCGCCACATATCCGCCATTGCACACTTGATCTGGAAGTTGATCATGACAGGGGCGACCACCTTGCCGTAGTACTTGGAATCCTCGTCATCAATCTGGCCATCCATGTTCTGCTCGGATCCTTGCTGCTCGACCATGGTGATGTGCAACGTGAGGTTGTAGGCGAGTACGAGCTTGAGGGCCTTGCCGATAACAGGCAACTTCTCCTTGACATAAAAGCGGTGTGCGGTCTTGAGGATCTCGGTGACGAAGGGAGTACCTTCGAAATGATCGTCGATGAATGTCTCGAACGGACCGTCGATGTGCTTGTCCAGGTACTCCGACAATGCCTCCATTGAGATACCGTCCTGTCCAACGTCCAGCCTTTCGGTCCGAATGTCATAGTCGATTGGCTCCTGGTCGGTCAGGTGAGATTCAACCCACTCCAGCTGGAAGCAGCTCTCGTCGGCAACGTAGACTTCGCGGACCATGACTGGGAGGCAGAAGCCATAGCCGTGGGTGATCCACATCAGGGATTCCTTCTTGTCGAAGCCCTTGACATTGTAGACGGACACGCCTCGGCCCAAATGGCGCTCGTAGTCGGCCTTCCAGTCCTTCATGAAGTAGCCGATATCCTTAATGTCGATCCGAGTGCAGGGTACCTGCCACAGACGGGCGTGCGAGGGCTGGCAGCCGGCACAGGGCTCGCCCTTGTCGCAAGTCTTCTTGAGGAACTTGCACCGGAGGCAAGCGCGCAGCTTCCTAATTTCACTTGCCTGTTTACGCTGCTCCGGAAGAAGTGGACCACGACGCCTTCCGACCTTCTTCTCGCCGGTTCCGTCTTTCTTACCAGTCGACGTTCTCCGGATGACAGGTTTGGTGGCCTTGGCGATAGGACTCTTCCGAGGGGCAGAGTTTCTCCTCGTCGGCGGCGACGTGGAACCGGAACCGCTAGCAGGAGTCGGCCGAGCTGATGATGCGGCTTTGATAGGCATCGGAGGGACAACGGCGGTGGGGCTGATGTCGTGCGAGTGGTGGTGATTCTCTGCGGGGAAACAGTTGCGGTGATTACCAGTGGGGTCGATAGTGTCTGAGGCGGGAGAGAAGGGCGAGTAGGGGAAGGCAACCTCCTCGTAGCTACCATACTCTAGCGAGTTTCCGTCAGACTGGGAGGAATCCGAATTGGTCCTGAGGTGTAGGGTCTGGCTAGGGTTGAAGATTGCGGTATTCTGCGGCTGTTGTGTCTGTTGATACGATTCGAAGTTTGGATAGACGTCTACCGTGTTCCAGCCACTCTCGCTTCCGGATCCTAGCGAGACAACCTCAAGATAGGTGCCGGTTGGGGAATTACTCCCGAGACTGCCCATACGGGGAAGGCCGTCACACTGGAAGTTCATTGCCGCCTCCAAATCCCAGTTCATCATACCCCACTGCATTGCCTGAGTGGTGTCGTCAACGGGAGACATAGAGTTGAAGGTGGGGCCCATGTGAAGGCTTGCCTCGAGGGCAGCCTGGGTCGTCGCCGGGAGGTAACCGAGCGGCGTCGGCTGGAAGTTTGCGGCATAGGGGTTGAAGGGAGCCGCTAGGTGGGTGTCCTGGATAAAGTGAGACAGGTCACCAACGGCCTGGGGCTGAGATTGCTGGTGGAGTGTCCAGTCGGCCAGGAGCGGCGAAGGATTCGGGTGAGCGGCGGCGGTCTGGTAAGGTGACGGTAATTGACGCTGAGAAGGACTTGAAGCCGAACTCATGTGGCCAGGTGAGTGGTCGCTGTGAACATCCTCGGGAGACGAAGCAGAAGCACTGGCCGGGTTGGGCGAGTGCATCGAGATGGGTGCTCCGACTCCTCCTGCCAAATCAAGCGGTAACCAGGTCGTCCCAGGACTCAGGCTCTGGCGGCTAGCTTGGGACATCGTGGTCAGGGCGGTGGATGGCGAGGTCATATTGCTCTGAGAAGGCGAAGCAGAGGCCACGGTAGAGTACGGGTAGCGGTCCCGCTGATCGAATCCAAACTGCTCAAGCAACGCGGCTTCTCCACCGGCGGCGTTGTAGTCGTAGGTCATGTTGCCAGAATTAGGAACGAGAAAGAACCACGAGGGAGAAGGGGGAAGGAAAGGATTGGAGCAGAATCGATAGTATTGTATTTGGGTGGCGGGAAGACGAGATTCTTCACCGCCTGTAATCGTGGTCGAGGAAGGGGGGGGTGTGTTGTTCAGGACACGGTCATGAAGGTCATGAAGGGGAGAAAGGCTGACGCGAAGATGGAGAAACCGGGTCCAGCGACGGAAGAAAGGGCAAAGGAGTCTCTGCCAGGGCGCCCGTTTGCTGGGGGAGGAGGGTGCAGGACTGGCGAGACTGGCGAGAGGGCCCGTGGACTTGGAGGAGAGCAAAGAGGAGAGGAGATGGTGCGAATCGACCAGAATGGCGGTGAGGGCTGCATCGCTCCATCCCAGTCCGGCAGCGACGTGCATCTGGCTAGGGCCAATTGGGAGCATTAGGGGATGCAGCGACGTGGGGCGCAAGGAAGTGGCGGGGCTCACGGGGCCAATGGCTGGGGACAGTCAAGCTCAGCCTCCCCGCACTGTAAAGGGTACATCTTGGCCTTCGTCCCTTGTCTCCTCTTCCTCTCCCCTGCTCTCCCCTGTTCTCCCCTCCAAACCCTTCCCAACCACTTTGGATCGGCTTTCCTGAAAATCCCACTAACCGCTGCTGGCTGGTTAGGGTCTATGTGCCCTGATGTGGGATCGCGATTCGCGGGTAGGGGGAGTTGGTGCCCCGAGACATTGAACGCCAACCGAATCCCAACAGTTCCTCGAAACCCCCGCCCCGCGTTGCATCATCTGCGGGCGGTTAATGGGCAGCTGCTTTGTGGTTCCTGAGGGAGGGTCAACTAGTAGTAGCTTCAGCTCATGGACTATCCGTATGTTGAAGCTCTGTTGTGGGCATCTCCCTACGATGTTACGACAGGTCAGCTCATGCGTCGGTGGCGGTTGTTGATCAAGCACACGGTTCGGGTCTTCTCAAATCAGTTCTCGCGCCTCTTGCGGTTCTTATCGCGGTTGAATGGACAGGATGGGGGACGATCCTGTGTCAGCCTGTCCGGTAAGGGTCCGCTTCGTGCAACGTTGAACTGTCTCTGGCTGAATAGGTACTGTGGTATGTAGGTCAAGCAAGCATCTACCTTGGTACGAAACGCCCCCCCTCATCACCGCCTCCAGAATCCTCCGCGGGCTTGCTGTTTTGTCTTGGCTCGCTGCATTCCAGCAGTACAGGGACGCGATGCCTGCTTCGTCTATCCCCTTTCGGTCCTCCTCGCGTTCAGCGTGGGTAGGGGTCGGACCAGCTCGATCTCTTCTCCTCACCTACCTATTCTCCCTTCCAGGGGGCAGAGCACGTTCTTGAGCTAAGCACAGCTTGCGGTCTGAATCCCCCACTCACGCAGTGCAGGGGAGAGCTCCAAGGCCCTGGCGGCCTGGCCGGAGCTTGTGTTCGCAATATGGATGACAGCAGGATGGGCAGCCTTTTAAGAGGATGAAGACATATTGTTCGTCACGGGAAGAATGGCCAACCAGAGCAGCCAATCTGGGATTGAAGTCTCTCCCACAGTGGACGGACACCGAGCAGCAGCACCTTCCAGGCCCCCATTCAGCTGTACTTACCCGCCTCAAGCGTGTCCCTCTCCTCCCCCCGGTCCAGAACAAGGTACCACAGAGGATGAGGTATGTACAGCGGTACAGTCTGTCTGCATCGTCGTACAGTGTCCCCCCTCCCTGTGGCCCTTGCTGACATTCCCCACACGTATCGGTAACCGTGCGTGGCAGATATGCAGATATGTAGCCATCCATACCCCTCAATTTCGAACCCTGAACCAGGAGACTTGTTTTGTTGTTTCCGCGCAATCGTGGGGATTTTCTGGACTCAATTGCAGTCATCATGATCCTCCCAACTGCTCCCCGGCCATGTCGATGGTTAGCGTGTACCGTCGCTGTTGTTTTGATTCCCGACTCGGTAGTTTGAGGAGGCAATTCGGCGGATGAAGGGCCCTCGCCCTCTCTGAGTTGGCAAACCACGAGTTACATCACTAAAATCTGTGCTTTTTTCTTTCCTTCGTTTAAGTCCCCCCCCCAGTCCCTGTCACTACGCTTGTCTTGGCCGAGGTTGGCAGGGGTGGCGTGGGATGTTTGACCCTGAAAAGCGGCGCACGTCTCACCTGTTGGCCAAGGTGCATCTCTTTACCGCGAATGATCGACGCCTCGTTTTGGCACAGTCCAGATCAATTCGATGGCTGGTTCGGGTGCTTAGAGGTCGTCTGACAGTGTCTGACAGTAAGACGAGGGTCCCTCTTCGTACGGAATGTATAGATTATATAAGGGGTCTCAGATAGTGTCCCTTTTTATCTCCTGGCGACAATTGAGTCTTGAGTGAAAGGCCACCTCATCTTCGGATTGCTGCCCCTCTCCTCTTGCCGATTGACAATTTTAGCTCGTCGTCCATTGACGCCAAGAAACCGGCCAATTAATATCTCGGGCTAAGCTACGGACTAGTCCAGCCCACTTCGCAGTTTGAACAGCGGAACTCCCTTGACGGGGTCTGACGTGACTAACTTATTTAGGAGAGTGAGATCCGCTCGTCGAGACTTCGCTTGGCGCTGTCGTACGTAAGGGTCGGGAGAGCCTACAGCCAACGACTCAGCGCGTTCTGGCGTTCCACCGCATTTGGTAAAGGTGTGCTTGTCTCCTCCAGAGTTGTCTCGGCCTCAAGTCTGACCACACACAATGTAGGATAACCGATGGATCTCAGAGTGGTCCATCAGATATATCTAAATAGTTTCCATCCATATCCAGCCCTACCTGTGGTCTATTACATCACCTCTTTTGAGGCTGGGACGCTCCATTGCTAGAAGCGTTCAAACTTGGCTGACCACCCAGAGCTCTATAGCTAGGGATTCATAACCAAGATGCGTCTGTTCAAGCAGCTAGGTAGGTGGGCATTGAGAGCCTCAGAACTGTTTCGATAGCCAACCCCTCAATTATCCTTTTGCTGCACTTGTTCTTAGTGCCTCTTACCCCTCTCGCTGATCGTTTTTACGCGCTCTTGCGTTCCAAGTCAACGCATATGCGTAGTTCTCTTCGTAGCCCCTTCTCTCACTCTGCATATGTCTCCTCTGCATCCATGTCTGCGTCCAATGGCGTTGACGAATAATGCCTAGGAGGCTGAACCGGTTCGGGGCCCAGACGACGAGGCTGCTAGGACTCGCTAGAGTTCGTTGTCGGCGGCGGAAAAGCACATGTGTTGGAGTACAGATCGAGCACAAGGTCATGAAGAGGCTGTGTTGTCGAGACTGAGGGAGGAGGTTACGGCCTGGCAGCCCTCGCCGGGTTGCCGCCTGGCTGCCAGCTGGCATTGACCCTCATCAATTTTGGGCCTCTTTACCAACCAACCACCAACTGCCCGCCTAATGAACCAACCAAGCCATCACATGCCTTCGATGACGACCGAATCTTGAGAACAATATCAATGGAAGCCATGGAAGCTATTGTTCTCCCAGCTAATACCAGAACCAACCGCTAACCTGGCATGTTCTCTAAGCCATGAAAGTGAGGTCAAAGGCAACACGGCACCGTCCTCGAGTCCTATTTAAAAGGAAGATCATGGCCTCTCCCTCACCAGCCGTGGGCACCAGCCGCCTCGCATCGTCGGAAGCCATCGATGAGGAGTTTATCGATGATTTTGAAACCCACGGCATTTCTAACCCCATTATGATTCCCGACCTTTTCACCAGATTGCCACTAATCAAGGATTTCTTGGAAACCGCCTCCTCCGAAATCCAGCTTGAGACCGCCGAGGTTTGCCTACCGTACCTGGCCGGTGAGAGTGAAGAGCTTGAATACAATGAAAACGGCGTGCCTGGACTGGATCGAAAGCGCCATGCTAAGCTTCTCCGCAATACCTTGGGAAAGCTTCCCGCCCCCTTTGTCGCTGCGGATGCTGCCCGGCCTTGGTTCCTATATTGGTGTCTCTCGGGGCTCGTCCTCCTCGGAGAGGACGTGTCGACCTACGAGCGTGGCGTGATCGAGACGGCTCTGTCGATGCAGAACGACACTGGCGGGTTTGGTGGCGGAAAGGGCCACATATCACATCTTGCGACGACCTACGCAGTGGTTTTGGCGCTCACTCTTGTCGGCGGAGAAGAGGCCTATGAAGTCATCGATCGAAGAGCTATGTGGAAGTGGCTCTGCTCTCTAAAGCAAGCGGATGGTGGATTCCAAGTCTGTCTCGGCGGAGAGGAAGATATCAGGTGAATTACTTTCGTCTCCTTAGCACACAACTAAGCCACTAAGCTGACCAGTCAATAGGGGCGGCTACTGCGCGGCCGTAATCATCACGCTCTTGAACCTCCCACTTGATTTGGCACCGGAATCGCCTGCCTCGGCAGCAGGCTATGAAGAGCCAAATCTTTTCTCGGGATTGGCAGGATATGTTCAAAGATGTACGTCTGACTTTCCGTACTCTCAAACCCCCTGGCGGCGGATGCTAAACTTTCTAGGTCAAACATTTGAAGGGGGGGTATCGGCGCAACCGGACGGAGAAGCTCATGGTGCATATGCCTTTTGCGCTCTAGGCTGTCTTTCTATCCTAGACGCACCTGAGAGGAGCATTCCCAAGTATGTAACACAGTTGACCGGTCCCCTTTGTTTGATGGCATCAACGATAAGGAACATCATATATTGACTGTCTGCGTGCTGATGAAGGTACCTGGATGTTCCGCGCCTTATTTCCTGGCTATCAGCTCGACAACACGCCCCCGAAGGCGGGTTTTCCGGCCGCACGAACAAGCTTGTCGATGGCTGCTATAGTCACTGGGTCGGTGGCTGTTGGCCGTTGGTCGAGGCATGCTTAAGCTCGTCCGGTTCCTCCCTTGCCAGTAGCCTTCCCGGGCACAATCTACCACCAGCCACGAGCAGCCTCTTCCACAGAGAGGGCCTCATTCGATACATCCTCTGCTGCTGCCAGGACACTACCAAGAGGGGAGGCCTGCGAGATAAACCCGGAAAGTGAGTAACCCTACCCCCCCCCTTTTGCCGAGAAATTTCCCGGGCTAGTACGGTGTTCATGGTCGCATTAGGCTTTCCGATCCATACCATTCATGCTACGTGCTATCAGGGCTAAGTTCTGCACAACATCGATGGCGCCTCGAGTCCCCCGAGCACGAGGAGGCTGCTGATCAGCTAGGTCGGGTGTGGACTGTGTCACCCTACCTCGATGAGGTGCAGATCTTTGACGAGCAGGATCGAATCCCCCCAATACATCCCGTGTATGCCATACCATCTAACTGCCAAGAAGCCATCCGAAATTACTTCACTGAGAGGCCAGGCTTCTAGGTCGCCTTAGTTCGGTTACAAGCGTAGGAGGGGGATATGACGGCGGACTCGGGCCTACTCGATGGCCGTCTTTCCGTCCTTGTTCCCCGCGTGCTATATCCCCGAAGAGGGGGAGGGGGGCTTTTGGAAAACGATAGCGCCGTGGAACGGTGGTCAAATGGACCCATGTTGAGGTTACCTGCGCGGTGACCTGCGTGGCGGGGGTTGCGGCGGAAGATCGCGACGCATGAGAGATGTCGTTACCACACACATGTTTGACAGCTCAGCAACGTGGCCCCAGTGTTAAGATTGGTCGGTGGTTATGAGGGTTGTGGTCTACGGCATGTGAGGCCGCGGCTAAACCGTTCTGATCTTGCCCTACAGGACCGATAGTATGCAGAGTGCAAATCGAGAAGCCATAACACGAAGCGGGCTTACCCTCGTCAGTGTGTTGTTGTTTTTTTTTCTTTTTTGCCCGGCTACAGTGAGAGATGATGCATTTGCCAATCCCAGGGCACCCCGGTCGATATGCCGTCTGCATCATCGACACCCACCCAGGGGCTGCCTAGCCAATACAGCTCGGATGTGGGCGCCATGGGGACGAGATGTGAGTCGGTCCCTATGGCCCCCAAGGAGGCGGGGTGCGTTTGCCATTCCTGACTTGGGATGAAAGGCGGGGGACTGACTGTTGCTGCTACATTGCTTGCTCATCCTTTACTTGCTTGTCCTCCGTAACTGGTTCGGTTGGTAGGCTGTGTTATTTCAGGAATGCCGTCGACTTCGGTCGAGCGTGCCAACCCCGTGGCCAAACAAACGAAACCCCCTCTTCCGTACTTCCCGCCGACCGTGAAGGGGAGGAGGTTCGATGTACTCGGCCACTCAAGGCCGCAGCCGAACAGGCCAGCTTACGACGTATCTCAGGGAAGGCGGTTGATCCCGTTATCCCGTTGTGGGGAGATGGCGTTCGCTTACCACTCCTCCCCGTCCCTTTCTCCTTCCCCCCCCCCCCCCCCCCCCCCCCCCCCCCCCCTTTCCCTCGACACACAC
>Ga0164242_10006981_pt1 | contig 12375 bp, 15 predicted proteins | sample OricomgcompostMG_FD_108783 | JGI IMG/M metagenome (GOLD analysis project Ga0164242, IMG submission 108783) | Miracle-Growth compost microbial communities from Emeryville, California, USA - Original compost - Miracle growth compost (MG) ... | reverse complement strand
GGCGGCGGCGGCGGCGTCGCAGACACGGACGCTATCATCCGGGCCGCGGAGGCGGCGGAACAGCGCCACGCCAAGGAGATACGCGGCATGTGCATGCAGCTCGAGTGGATGCAGGCGCGATGGGAGCGCGAGTCGCGGCTGCGAGCCGACGCCGCTTATGCGAAGCGGTACCTGCTGCTGGAACTGCAGGTCCGGGATACTTGGTTAGTTTTTGACCCCCCTTTGCTCTTATCGACATGACCCCAATTTACACACCCCTTCCCCCCCTTTTTTTTTGTTATCCATGCAACAGAGGCTAACTGCCATTCCTTTGCCCCAAAATAGCAACAAGGCCGATCTCGTCATCCTCAACGACATCATGGGCCAGCTCAAGGGCAAAGCCCGTCCCGCACTCACCGGCACCCTCGGCCGCCTAACCGCCAACGGCGCCGGCCAAGACGGGGGCAGCAGCAGCAACAAGACCAAGACGACAACGGGCGGCCGCCCCACGCTCAAGCGCCTCGGCATGGCGGTGCGCTTCGTGGTACGCATGCAGATCGCGGCGCGCGGCTGGTCGCAGCACGAGAAGACGCGGAGGCGGCTGGCCGAGGCGGCGGGCGAGATGCAGAGGCAGGCACGCATGAGCAAGATGCGCGACGAGTGGAGGGCGCAGCAGCAGCAGCAGAGGCGTGGGGTTGCGGTGATCGAGGGCGGAGCGGCGTGAGGGTAGCGAAAGGAAGAGGCTTCGACTTTCTTCTTCTTCTTTTTTTTTTTGGGATCATATTCTGCATAATAGGGGTCTCGACACACACGGGGTTGGTCGTCTCGCTACAGTGGTGGGATGGACTAGGCTTGCATAAGCTGTGTGGAAAAGGGCATCGTCTCATATTTGCGGAGTTTCGGTGCGGTCAAGGGCAGGGAGCCATATGCTGGTTAACGGGTTGTTTGTGTTTACGGATGTCATGGGGTGTTTCGGCAGGCGAAATTTGTTTAGAAACAGGCAGATGGTTATTACTGACGAAAGTAACGTTCGTATGCATACAAGTAACGAAGCTGGCACTGGAACCAGCATTCGAGTATCCGTATATCTCTCTCAGTCACAAAGCACGTGTCATCAAGGTCAAGTGCTGGATGGAAATTTTTTGTTTATCCAATATGCCATTAGAGAGCAATTACGCCTCCTCGAAAGAACCAGGAAATGAACAGGTGTGGTAACGCAATAGAGCCTTCCCTCCCCAAGCGGTCCTCGTTACTTCATTATGCGTCCGATCGGGTCATGTACACAATACGCCGCGCGGGGCTTGTACCCGCCCGAGCGATTTAACAATATTTACATCATGAACAAGAGGTTCGTATCTAATGGGTTAGTAGTAAAAAAATGTCTAATTAGTTCTGATGCTTTTTAGTGTTGAAATGGCACGATGAGGTAGGTCTCACTAAGTGGGTGGCTACACGAGAGTTGCGGCTTCTGGGTATACCGTGTTTGCAACTCGTCGCGAATGCTGTTGAGCAGTTGGACGTAGCTTTGCTGAGGATTCTTCTTTAGGGCGGTGATGAAGGCCCAGGACATGGCGCCGGTAGCTTGCGAAGCGATAGTCGCGTCGGCCCTATTGAAGGTGGATGATTAGCCATATTCCTTTCCAATACACATATATATCCCCTTGGAAGGGGGGATGATTTGATATGATCGACATAATATGCTGACTGCAGGTACACTCGAAATGGAATTATTGAGAGGGATATAGGGTATACGAACGAGGTTTGGTCGTCTTTGCTTCCCGACAGCATGACAACGTCGGCCGGGGAAGTCTTGGTGGCCATAGTCCTGTTGTAGGCATCGTCTCCGTTGGTGGCCTTCTTAAGGAAACCAAAAACGTTGCTTGCCACTCCACCAAGATCGCCACGGCCGTAGGCTGAAATGGCGCCCAGAAGACCTTGGCCGGCCTCCTTGGCGAGGTTGGGCTCTTTGAGAATGCCCTGGGTAGAGTAGATGTACGGCAGGTCCAGCGCGGTTCCTGAATGACACGAATCGAAGATGGCAGTAAGACGGACGCCGCCGTGTAAGGGCTGTACCATAATCCTGTGCATCTCGTCGTCGGTGATGTGGCCGAACTGGCGGAAGTCGACGGGGTAGATGACTTCGTCATAACCGTCTGCCTCGTCTCCGTCTAGATCCTTAGTCTGACCACCGTGACCTACGTCTGTTTAGTACCACGCAAAGTTGACAGGCCCGGTTCGACTGTTACATACCAGAGTAGTGGAAGAATAGTGAGTCGTTCGGCCGCGCGTCCTTGACCAGCCAATGCATCGCTCGCAGGATGTTCTGTTTTGTCGGTTGACTCATGGGATTTTGTTGGTCGTCAGTGAGGATGACCATGTCTTCCCGCTTGTATCCATAGTGCTCTACTAGATAGCCCGACATGTTCCGAACGTCATTGATGCATCCCCTGAGCTGGCCGCGCTGGCCAAAGTAGTTGATGCCTATGAGAAGGGCCTTGCGGCGACCGGTACATTGAGAGTACTGGAAGGCGTAGCCTTGCGGAGCTCCCTGGCCGAAATGCTGGGGTGCCGACGGCGGCGGGGGTGGAGCATTATGGTTGCCCTGGGCATAAGCATTCGTATTCGGGGTAGGGGGTCCTACGACAGTTAGGTGGCGGTTCACCATTCCGCTGGGGAGAAGTTCTCCTTACCAACTCTGTTATAGTGGCCTTGAGGCGGTCCGTTGTACGCACCATAGTTCTGGGGCGGCGGCTGGCAGAAAGGACGTCAGAGCAAGAATCCTCGAGTAAGAAACCTCCGGGGAACAGTACGCACCGGTTGGTACCCGCCGTAAGGGGGCTGTGATGGGGGATGTTGATATCCGTAGCCTTGGGCAGGGGGTGGTTGGCCCTGCGGGTAGCCGGCGTAGGCTGGTTGTTGTGGACTGCGATGAGGCTGTTAGAAACAAAGCCCGCCGACATCTAGGGTAGGTAAAGGAAGCCATACGGATAGGGATAGCTTCCGTATTGTGGTTGTCCCGGCTGGCCACTATATCCACCACCACCGCTACCAGCGCCACCACCATGATATCCCGCACCAGGGTACCCGGACATTGTGTGACGAACTTAAAAAGGCGCAGAGAAGAGGAAAGGCGAGTTCTCGGGTCCGGCAAAGGCGCCGACGAGGCTCTCGAGAGGTGAGCGGCGGTGCAACTTCTCCGGGACGGGAGCTTTCGTACTTTTGTCCCGGGGTGGCGCGTTGGGATATTTACAGAAGCCGGTGGGTTATGGTAGTGGAGAAGGACGAGACCGGAAGCGCCGAGGGTATCGGAGGCACGAGGATGACGGCGCGGAGGAGGTATCGAATTGGTTCGGCAAGTATCAACTTTCTATGAAGCGAAGTTAGGAACGAAATGCAATAGCAAGTGACGCAGCAAGTTTAAGGCAGGAAGATGCGCATGCAAGGAGGGCGATGGTGTGAGAGAACTGGGCAAGAAGCAAGCATGCAAGCATCAGCTGAAAGATGATGTAGCAGACCAAGTAGATTACGGCGGTCAGGGTTCGGGGCAACAGCATATACCTGCAGGGATGTCGCCACGCCGTAGAATCGAGGGTATGTATGTACCGTGCCGTGTTTCTTTTTTTTTTGGATGGGAGGGGGGGCGTGAGAGACGAGGGTGTTTCGCTTGATGTCTTGGTTAGGGCCGGTTAGGTTGAGACGCTGCTGAGAGGAGCTGCTCAGAGAAAGCTGCTGAGTTTGCGAGAGAGGCGCTGGAGGTGAACAACGAAAGATGCGGGCACTTGGCGCCGTGATTGGTTCAGGTGGGACCACGGAAGAAATGATCGCCAACATGGGGCGCCATGGGCAGGGCCAGGGAAGACTGGGAAATGGGTGGGGCTGGGTTGTGGCGCCAGTGAGTGTAATCTGTACCAATCTGTGCTCAATCTGTGGTCGGTACAGTAGTAGATAAGTGTACATTGTACACAGCCAAAGGGCTCGCGAGTGCCGGCAATGACAATAATGTGTGCCTCGGTGAAATGTGGAGGTTGAATTTGCCACAGAGCCTGCCCGTTCTACGCTTACACCTAACGGTACGCGTACCACGAACAGCGTATCCGCAAAAGCGGTTCAGTTGTAGTGTAGTTCTCGGACACCCTCGGACATCCCATCCCGTAGCAACTCAATTCTATGGACTACGTGAGCGTTACCAGTCAATTGCGCAGAGCAAAGAATGGCGGCCGGCGGCCGGCGGCCGGCGGTCTAAAGGATGTCTGAGGTACCAACCGATCAGAGATACATTTAGGAGGCGAAGATCGATGTTGAACATCATCACCATGACCCCTCCTCGTCCTCTTGCTCTTCAGCGTGACGTTCCAGGGCGCCGTTAAATTAGTCACCCACTTGGAATTAACCTCCGCACACTAGGTACGCTTCACCACCGAGACCACCTGCAGAATCGAGGCGTTGCGAAGGAGCGAACCTCGCGAAGATCTCATCAAGCTCCTCCCAGGTTCTTTGCCAGGGAAAAGGTGGGAAGGTGGGCCCTTCATGCGTGTCTTGATCAGTATCGCGATCGAGAATGGCAAAGCTCCGGCGGAGGGCGGACCAATGGCAGTGCATAGCGAGCGCCATCATCGTTTTGGCGCTGCTGAACTCGGGCACTGGCCAATGGCAGGCCGATCCAGTGGGCAGGATCCTGGGATCCCCGGTCGACCCACACATCCGATCTTGGCTGGACAAACAACATCACCAGGCTTGACTTCAGCTTGCATTGTCTCGCGCACCCCGTCATGAGGCTTGTCAACAAATATATTACTGTGCGTAGTATGTCGTTGGATCACGGATTAACAGTGTCGAGGCAGATTTAGGAGGCCAACAAAAAAGCCGCAGAAGGGATATTCTTATCTCACTCTGCGCATATACTCATGCAATATGCAGCCTGAGAAATGCAGGGTGCAAGTCCCTCCAGCCACATCGACCCTTGAACAAAAGTCACAAACTTCACCAACAACTTCGCTTAGGTCCATGTCGGGCCCCCATGTCGATCGCCCAAGGGGAAGGAGATTATTACAGCTGCAACCCAACTGCGGGTGTCATCTCACTCCCGCTTCCAGTCCCATGCAGCCGGGATGGACCCCCATCTCAGCTTGTTCAGGTCGGCTCGGCTCTCCCTTCCCTCCCTCCCGGGTGTCTTGGCTCGGCCCCCCTTAGCTCCCTCGCCTCGCTCCAACTGTGGCGTGCTGCTGTCTCGGAGCTTCTTCTATTTCGGGATGCCGTACATCCGGCTTACCCGCTTTCCGGCCCGCCTCTGTCCTGAGAACATCGTCTCCCGCAGAAGCGCAGAGTGAATGATGCTAGAAGACGAGCCAGCTACCCTATAGACGAGTGGTTGAAAGGGCGGTTATGCCCACTGCAACCCTATATTCATCTTGCTAATCCATCCTGCTACGCAAGCAAGCCGAGTTCAGCTCCTCTCCCGTGGTGAGTTCAGTCCCTCGCACACAGTAGAATAGGTAACCGTAAGACGTGCTCAACAAGGCGTTCATTGAATATCAAACGGATGACTAGCCTCAGCATAGTGTGTTCAGAGGAGTGTGAGAGCAGCGATTTAGGTGCCGTTGTAAGGAACATAATTCTACGAAATCCAAATGCCGATATCGCGCATCCATCTAGTCATTAAAGGCCTAGGATGAGGCGAGGGGAAACGTACCGCTTGCCACAGATATTGGGCACGTCTCCCCCTCCCCTTCTATCAGGAATTCCCCATTTCCACATCTTCCCCGTCCTTGTCCTCAGCAGGGTCTTCCTCCTGCCTCATCAAGTACGCCATCATGCTCCAGACCAGCTGCATAGCCGGCAGGCGCTCGTCGACCTTGAAGAAGTCATACCACGGGCTCCTCCAAACCTCCAGTTTTCCCCAGCTCCTCGAGCCGTCTCCCGGCCCGACGCCCTCGCCGTCTTCGCCAGCGCCCTCCAGGATCTCGAGAAGCCGGTCGGGTACCCGGACCCGCAGCACGCTGACGTGGTGGAATAGGGAGCTAATGACGAACACGTCGTCATAGTCCGGGCCCCGCCGCCGCCCGATGGCCTCGTACTTGGTCTTGACGTCCCAGGTGGGGCCCGGGGGTCGCACCCGGCGGTAGTTGTCGTACATGGGCAGGTTGCCCGATTTCTTGAGGCGCTTCGGCGCCTTTCCTAGGAGCGGCGAGTCGCCGGCTAGGCGCGGCGGTCGGCGCAGGCCCGTCAGGAGGTCGAGGCGGGGGCCCGTAGCACCGGCAGCGGCGGTAGTGGCGGTAGGTCCCTCGGCCGTGACGGGCGACGCAACCGGCGACGGCTGCTCGGGTGCCGGCGATGACGGGGACGGTGGCGCGGGTAACGACGCAGGCGGCTCATCCTTGTCGCCAATGGTCTGGTCGGCGCCCGACTGCATCTCGATCTCGCGTCCGATAGGACCGCCGGGACCGCCGCCCCAGCGTGGCTTCGTCGCCCACCAAGCATCCTGGCCAATACGCTTCTCGGCCTTGCCTTGGCGGGCGCGGTGCTGTGCCGTCAGGAGCGCGGCGACAAGTTCGCGGGCCAGGTCCATGACCGAGTCCCTGTCCATCGACAGATCATCGTTAGGGTCGGCCGCAGCCGTCACAGCCGGCGACGCATTAGGTGCTGCTGGAGCCCGTCGCGAAGGCGGGAACGAGGTGGTGTGGCGAGCACTGACTGCGGCGAGCGGGCCCTCTACGATCCCGCCGCGGGCGGCCTCGCGGGTCTTGGGAGTTCGAAAGATGAAAGTGCAGCCGGAGGAGAAGTAGGAGCTCCGCTGAGCGGACGACGTTGACGTTTCGGGCGGGCTGCCAGCCGGGGATTGGGGTGGTGACGTTATGTAGAGTCTTGGCTCAGTGCGCGGAGCCGAGACGTTGCATCCGAAATCGTAGGCGACGAGTTTGAGAAAGGCGGTCAGGATATTGTGGCGGTACTCTGGCGGCATCTGGTGCCCGGAGCTCGTACGATAGATAGCAAACGGAACAGTAGCACGAGCCTGCCCGGAGCCCGAGGCAGGTTCTTCCGGCGCGCTTCCAGCGTTAGCATCAGCAGCAGCTTCTGATTCGGCGGCCTCTTGCTTGGCTGGATCAGGCTTGCTCTGTGAAGTGTCGTCCCAGAACGAAGCAAACATCTCCAGGTGGCGGAAGAACTCAAATGAGTTTCCTAGACGAGCCTGGTTCTGGCCCATGGGAGGCGGAACCCTCCGCACGGCGCGGAAGGCAGCCTCGTTCGGTATGGACAGCTCGCGCTTGCGATCCAGGTAGACGACACATCCCGGGGACAGGTTACCGGTGTTCAGCGGACGGCGTGTCGATTCGTTGGCGGAGTGGGCTTCGTCTGGCGACAGCTGGTCCCAAGCAGCGAAGTCCGGGATGTAAGCCGGGTCCGGGATGAGGTCGGCGGGAGAGGCGCCGGGGGTCACGTGGACACCGAGACTCTCGAAGTGGTCGATGTTCACCTCGGTGGGCCGGATAATGCCCTGTAGGAGGGCGGTCAAGGGTCGCTTTGGCCCGGAGGGGTCGTGACCGTGCGCCTGAGGGTGGCAGCGCGGGAAGTTGATGGGTGTTGGCGGAGGTACGTCCTTTGGAGGGCCGGCATCACCCGGAGTGGGAACTGGACACAGAGGAGCCAAGGCAATCAGATGACTGCTATCACTCTCGAATCAAATCAGGAAAAGGCATTTGGGGGAGGAGGGGGAGAAGCGGGCCGGCTTTGCCATGGCGCGGCCGTCACGACTTGAACATGACCAGGCGATGTGCAGCCGATCATACAGGGAAACGGGGGAGCCGTGAGGAAAAAAGGGGGGGACCCATGGTTTGGGGTACACCCGCATGGAATGATAGCATTAAAGGTCAGATACCGGCCAACGACTGCTCCGGCCAAGGGACCACGAGCATGGACTGCTACAGAGTCGCCACGGGCACAACGCGCTCGGTGGGTTGGAAGAGAGGAGTGTTGTACAAGTCGATATCGTTTGTTTTTTTTGCATAAGACACGCCCGTGCAACACAAAAAGGGGGTGGGGGATGACGGAGGAGGAGGAGCGGCGAAAGGGAATTAGGTTAGGCAACTCACTGATATTGGCGAAGGTGCCGAACATGATTGAATTGGGGTGGCGATCGAGCCCCGGCTACCACTTTGACCTGAACTAGGTAAAAAAAAAAGGGGGGGGAGGGGAAGAAGGGGCGAAGGAGGGGATTCCCTTCAAATGTCAATTGCGAACCCAGGAATGCTTTAGTGCAACCTTTGGGTGGGCGTTTTTGGGGGACTGATTGATGGCAGAGCTGGAAGCCGGTTGTCCCTCTCGACTCCTCTTTTCTGGGTCGATTTTGGAGGCCTGGGAGAGGGGCTTGGAGAGAAGGAAAGCAGCTCCCAACGACCAAAGAGCCAAGGAAACGAAGAGAGCTAACTCGGCCCGTAACACCTTTTCTTTGCAGAGCGACGGCGCAGCAAAGAATTGGGTGTAATTTAGGTCAGGTCAGGTACCGTTTTGGCGAAGCTGTTCCTGATTCTGGGTCCATTGGGTGAGTGGGAAGGTTACGTGGTTCGTGACACAGGAGCTTGTCAGAGGTTGATGACAAAAAGAGGCCGTGCGTTTGCTCCTTCCCACCCACTACCGGATCCGTAGGGACATACTTCCATGTACCATTTTCATGCAGGTAAATCTATTCTATTTCGGGTCTGTGTTGTTTTTTTCTAGACGCTACCCTGACACACACAGACAGAACTCACACAGAATAGTAGGATCGCATGGGCGGCGGTCGTCGTGGCGAGCGCTGCAGCACACTTGCTTGCGGCGTGTCTACGGACCCGTCTGTACTATGCGTGGACCTCACGTCTTGCTCTGGCAATCTAAGACTAATAATATCACCTACCTCTTGCTCGCCCTCTCGCCAACGGCCTCACAAGCACGCGACCAGCTCTTCAGTCCATGCATACCGCCCGCAACACAATGGCCGGATAGCATTCGCTACCGGACAAGGTTTTGTTTGTCGGCCCTCTTTCCATTTGCAGGTGCTAATGGGGTTTGATGGGCCGCAGATCCAGCACGGAGAAACAAACATAACGGTGCTCTCTATATGCAAATGGGCTAGATGCACATGGAGACGGCCGGATGGGCCAGAAGCCGGCCTCTCAGCCCGCGAACATGTCGGCTTCTGGAAGATGGAAGAGTTGGAATCTTCGAACTATGGTTTGTTTGCGGTTGCACGAACTGAGTTTACCCAACGACGACTTACTTATCCCGCCGAGATGTGGCAAGATTTACATGGCAAGATTTACGCTTACATGGCTGTTTGCCGCGATCTAGACGGCCGAACGATGGGATGGCACATTGCGCCGTTCGAAATCTGGCCCCGGAAGGGAAAACTAAGACTGACAGCACCGAACTCTATATTCGGTCAAGTTCGTCCACCTTCTTTCGTCCATGCTCCTTCGTCCGACCATCTTGGCACTGCATCTCCCCGGAAAGAGAACCTGGAGTGAGACGGAAAGAAAGCAGTCTTTCCAAGTCTCCAAGTACGTACCTCTACCCACCGCAACCTCAAACGTGCCAGGTGCACCGTAAACCCCCCGCTCGCCCATGTGGTCGGTACTATTGAGGAGCGAGATCCAGTGCAGGACTTGGACAGGGCATTACACACGGCAATATACCTACCTACCTTATGTACGCATCCGTACTGTATGGTACCTACTAAGGTGGGGTGCAGTACTGCACCAGGGTCGACTTGAACTCCTAACTTTTGCATTTGGGAACTTCTATATGTTCGCTCTCATTTTGCTATCCTAGCAAGTTCATCTCTATGCCTGCTTACATTTGCTTCTTCCGATATGTCAATACACCAGAATGGTTGGGCATTCCTTGTGGCACTTGGTTGTAGAACACCAGAAGCACTGTACATCTACAACATACTAGTACTGTACATTCCACCCCGCCATTTGGGGCGGGATCGGGCTTAAGGGGACTCCACAGAGTTTTACCGTGCCTCAGAAACGTCGCAGGACAGGGGTCCGCACATCAAAGCGCCTCGACCCAGACCTTGGCTGAGGCTCACGCCTCCACGCTCTCTGCAAGCGCTCCAAGTCCCTCTCCAACGTCTCTTCCTCTGGCGAAAGGGTAGCTGCAAGCCCAGTCCCGCCCGCCGCACCCATGTATCAAACAATGATCAATATTCATGCTTGCTAGGGGGGATCAATGCCCCGTCTGGGCCATTTGCAGCCTCGCCAGTCCCTCTCCCCCCCCCCTTTCTCCTAGTCACCCTCTCTGGCGAATCTTGGATCTCCATGCCCCTCCCCCCGTCCCGTTTAGACTAGAGACCCTGTTGAGACCAGAGAGGAAAGGCCGGAGAGAAACCATGCTGGCCTTCCGCTCGACAAACCTCTCCAGATCTCCCATTTCCCGTCTTCTCGATTGATTTTCACGAATTCATCCGCATCATCCACATCCGCCTCATCATACTCTGGCTCGTCTTTAGCCGCCTTCCCCTTGTGATCTCCTCAGTTGTTGTTTCCCCGTTCCTTTGAAGGGAAACTTCCTCTTCTCTTTCCTCTCCTCTTCCCTTCTCAACCAAGTTCATGATCTTCTAGAGATTCAGATGGCCCTAGAGGCCTGTTTCTTCTTTTCGCTCCCCTAGCTTGTCGTTTATACCATATCTTTTTGTGTGATCCTGCCACCACTTCGTTTCTGAAAGCGACTGGAATCGCGAACAACAAGTCTGAGACTTGTTCTTTTCTTGTTTTGTGTGTGTAAAAAGAGCTGGGATCTAGAAAAGAACGGGAACGAACGAGGCGCGCCAACATGTCGCAAGCCCTCGCCAGCGGCGCTTTCGTCACGACCGTCGAGGGGAGGAGGTGTACGGCAGTCCCCAAACCTGGCTCGAAAGCCGCGAACGCGCTAGGAAGCAACAACGACGGTGGAAATGCCGACTCGGCGGACTCAGTCGCAGAAACGACTGCTGCCGCGATCACTACTAGTAAAAACTCCCAGAGTACCACAACGAGCACTCCCCAGATAACTACCACCTCCACCACATCCTCAACAAGCACTTCCTCAACAAGCAGCACCTTCATAGCCCTGATCGATACCTCGACAGACGTGGCCCTTCAGGCGGCGTCAAAACCTCCACCCGAATCCTCCCCTCCATCTTCCCCCGTCACCATAACCTTCCCCACATCCTCAGAAGCAGACCAAGACCCCCCACAAGCATCACAACCACCACAGGCAATATTGCCGCCTGCAATACAGACCAGTCAAGCTGATACCAGCATAACTACAGCCTCAGAGGCAACAGCCAAGGCCACCATACAGCAGTTCTCCGAGATTACTATAGCTCCGACGCCAACAGATGGTGGCGTCAACGCCCAGTTCACGACCATAGGCACGGCTCCAACCAACGACCCGGCCGAGCAATCGACGGATGCGACTTCATCGACCAATGGGGCCGTCAGTGCGGTACCCGCCTCGAACGGCAACACGGTCCAGTCAACGGTGGCGGTAGCCGGCGGAGTCATCGGCGGCGTGGTGGCCCTCAGCACCATCGCCTTCTTCATATGGTGGTGGAGGCGCAGGATGGTAAAGAGACGCCGCAGCACCCTCTTGACGCCCCTGACGGTTGACAACATGGGCCGCCCCACCGGCGGTGGCGAGAAGGGGTCCTACGAAATCAACCGCAGCAGCATTGGGCCAACACCCGTGGCTGAGAAGGTTAGGAATGCCATCGGGTACAACGTGAAGATGATCCGTGGACGGGTTAGCCGGATCGTGACCCGGAATAACAGCACCAGCTCGCCCTCGGTGAACATGAACCGCGGTAACTCGCAGTTCATGGACCCCGTGAGCACTCACAGCCGTGCCAACTCCTCTGCTCTCAGCGGCGGCAGCGGAGCCGACGTCACGTCGAAGGACCGCTTCCTCGATTGGTGGTCTCGCCTGACTGCCGATGTCAACTTCAACTGGCGCCTTCGGAACAAGGATCCCAAGACTACTGGCATCAGTTCTCGCAGCATGAACGAGAAGACCACCAGCACCGGCTCCTCGCAGCCCGATTTCCTCACCCTTCTGGGCATGGACGAACGCGAGCTTGACCGAGAAGCCCAGCGCCGCCGCGCCAGCGTAGCCCGCAAGGCCGGCAGCGCCGGCTCGGCCGACCACTTCCTAGGAGGGCTCAATCTCAGCTTCAGCGGCAACAACAACAACAGCAGCCCGGACGACCCATTCAACGACGCGAACGCCCTGCCCCGTAACTCCGCCAAGCCAGGACCCCTCGTGGTCTCCCAAGCCAACAACCCGTTCTCGGACGCAAACGCCATCCGTAACCCGGCCGGGCCTAAGCCAACGACCTACGTCGCAGACATGCGGCGGTCGCGCAACCAATCTATCGGCGGC
>Ga0164242_10006980_pt1 | contig 12376 bp, 10 predicted proteins | sample OricomgcompostMG_FD_108783 | JGI IMG/M metagenome (GOLD analysis project Ga0164242, IMG submission 108783) | Miracle-Growth compost microbial communities from Emeryville, California, USA - Original compost - Miracle growth compost (MG) ... | reverse complement strand
GGGAACGACTCTCAGCAGACGAAACCGCAGGGCACCGCGGGCAGACAATTGTACTGAGACTTCGCTTTCGGGAGCACACCATGGGCATCAATATCGTTCGCGGCGACACCCTGTCTGGTCTGGCTCAGCGCTACAACACCACCGTCGATGCGCTGATGAAGGCCAACACGAAGATCAAGGACGCGAACCTGATCTACGCCGGTGACACGCTCAACATCCCCGGCAGCAAGGACGACTTCGTGCCCGCGTCCGGCGCCCGGACCGCTTCTCCGGGGGCCACCTCCGGCAGCGGCAAGGCCGAGAGCCAGCCCTCCGTCGGCGGCAACGTGGGCGACTGGATCGCCCAGGCGCAGAAGATCATGACCGCGAACGGCATCCCGCTCAGCAAGATGAACGCGGCGGACATCGCCACCATCATCCAGCACGAGTCCGGCGGGAACCCCACCATCCAGAACAACTGGGACTCGAACGCGAAGGCGGGGCACCCCTCCATCGGCCTGATGCAGACCATCCAGCCGACGTTTGACGCCTACAAGCTCCCGGGCCACAGCGACATCCGCAACCCGGTGGACAACATCATCGCCGCCACCCGCTACGCCATCTCGCGCTACGGCTCGATCTCCAACGTCCCGGGCATCGTCAAGGTCCACAACGGCGGCAGCTACGTCGGTTACTAGGACCTGACCCCGCGCCTCCTGGGCGCGCCCGTTCCCGAACTCTCCTCCCGGCCCGCTTCGAGTTGATCTCGAAGCGGGCCGTGGTGTTTCTGCGTTCCGGACCTTGGTGCGCAGCCGTGCGCCAGCGTGGGGTCGGCGGCGACACCGTGCGCGTAACCCCGCGAATGTAGGCACAAATCAAAACTATTTTACGAAACCTGGAAGGAGAACGAGCGAGAATCTGATCGTAAGCTTTACTGCTCGCCTTCCGGAGTTTGCCCATGCGCCCCATCGACTCGCCCATCTTCCGCCGCGCCAACGGAATCCCGGACCCCAAGCCCACGGTCACGACCAAGGGGACGTCGGTCCACGCGCACGCGGAGAAGACGAAGTCCGGGTCGAAGTCGGTGTCGAAGAAGTCGAAGAACGACCTCCCGAACGTGCCGTCTCCCACCGGCCCGAAGATCTCCCGCTCCACCAGCTTTGGCACCAGCGGCTCCACCGGATCCGCGAGCGTCCACGGCAAGGGGCCTGGCGGCACCGACCTGAGCGCGAGCGTGAAGGGGCCGTCCTTCAGCGTGGACGGTTCGGCGAGCGGCTCCATCTCCGCCAGCGGGGTGGACGCCAAGGTGGACGTGGATCTGAGCGGCACCGCGGTGAGCGCCGAGGCCGAAGGGAAGAAGACGGTCAACTTCGAGATCGCCGGCGAGAAGTACTCGGTGAAGCTGGACCTGAAGGCCATGGGGGAGATTGGCGCGGACGCGCACCTCCACCTGGACGTCCATCTGGGCACCGGCGGGATCAAGGTCAGCGCCAGCGCGGAGGGCTTCGCCGGCGCCAAGGCCAGCCTCACCGGCAGCATCGAGCTGGATCACGGGAGCGACGAGCTCGCCTCCGGCTCGGTCACCGTCGGCGCCGAGGCGGGCGTGGCGGGCAGCGCCCACGCGGACGTCGGCTTCAGCGGCGGCAAGGTCAGCTTCGACGTCGGCGCGGAGGCCACCGCGGGGGTGGGGCTGAGCGTGGACGTGAAGGGGGACGTCAATGTTCCCAACGTGCTCAAGGCGGTGGTGGATACCGGCGAGTCCGCGATCAAGGAAGGCATCAAGGACGTCGCGGAGGACGGGGCCAAGCTGGTGGAGAACGGGGTCAAGGGGCTGAACGACCTGGCCAACAAGGGCGTGGACGAGGCCAAGCAGCTGGCCAAGGACTTCGGCAACGACCTCGAAGATCTGGCCAAGGAGGGCTACGACGAGGCGAAGGACATCCTCAATGACGTGGGGAGCACCCTCGAGCATGTGGGCGGGACGGTCCTCCACGATCTGGACTCGGCCGTTCACGCGGGGGGGAAGTTCAACCCCCTGAACTGGTAGCCTCGCCTCCTGTTGACGACCCCTGATCCCAAGGCGCACCTGGAGGCCGCTGACCGCTGGATGCGGCAGGGGCTCCTGGACGCCGCGCGTGAAGAGCTGGAGCGCGCGCTCGCCCAGAGCCCGAAGGACGCGCACGCGCTGTTGGCGATGGCGCGGGTCCTCCTGGCGCAGGGCAAGGACGCGCAGGCGCGGCCGTTCCTGGTCCGGCTGTTGACCGAGGTCCCCCGCCACCCGGAGAGCACCGCGCACCTCCTGCGGATTGACGCCCAGGCTGGCAGCGTGGAGGCGCTGGGTCAGCTCGAGCAGGTCGCCGCGCTCCCCAGCACCGGCTTCTTCGGCCCCTACAACCTTGGGCGGGCGCGGCTCTCCCGGAGGGACGCCGCCGGCGCGATCACCGCGTTCGAAGAGGCGCTCACAAGGCGCGCCGGCGAGGGCCACGCGTTCGCCTATCTGGGCCAGGCCCGGATGCTGGCGGGAGATCTGGACGGCGCCACCAAGGACCTGGTCCAGGCGGCGCGCGCGCTCCCGCACGAGATGGGCCCGGTGGCGGTGCTGGCCGGGATGCTCGCGCGCCAGGGCAGGGTGAAGCAGGCCATCACCGCGCTGGAGGAGGCCATTGGCCGGGCGCCGGAGTCGCTCTCGCTCTACCCGGATCTGATCAAGCTCTACCTCTTCGACGAGGCCTTCCCGAAGGCGGGACGTCTGGCGATCGAGCTGCGCACCCGGGCGCCGAAGAGCGCGGAGGGCGCGTACCTCCAGGGGCTGGCCTCGCTCCTGAGCGGCGACCTGGAAGAGGCGGACCGGCTGTTGACCGAGACGATCACCCTCGCGCCCCAGTCGAGCGAGGCGCGGATCGCCCTGGCGCAGGTGAAGCGGGCGCGGAAGGACTTCCCGGCGGCGCTGGCCCTGCTGGAACAGGCGGTGGCCCAGGCGCCCACCGCCCCCGGACCGGCCAACGAGCTCGCGCTGCTGGCGCTGGCCCAGCCCGGGAGGCCCAGGCTCGCCCAGGCCCAGGCGGCCTTGCGGAGCGCGCTGGCCGCGCATCCGGACGACGCGGGGCTGCACCTGAACCTGGCGCTGACCCTGGCGGAGGGCGACCCCGGGCAGGCGCGGGGCCACGCCCAGAAGGCGGTCTCCGCGCAGGACGCCGAGGTGCGTGACCAGGCGCAGCGGCTCTTGTCCGTGCTCGGTGGGTAGGCAGGCACACCGTCCGCGCGCTGCTTCGTCCGTGGGGCAAGCCCCCTTCCATTCACAGCTGGTCCGGGCCCACGGACGGCCAGTAAAGTCGCGCCTGGGCTCGTGAAGCGAAGCCACGCGACCTCTTGTCGTGTCGCCAAGCTCGGCGCGGAGGCTGGAGTCGACATGGAAGTGGTCGAAGCACCGGTGGAGCGACGAAGACGGCTCCTGATTGTCGACGACGAAGCGAACATCCTCCGCGCCCTCCAGCGGACCCTGCAGCGCGAACCGTATGAGCTGCGCACGGCGCCGGACGCGGAGTCCGCGCTGCAGCTGCTGAGCGACTTCCAGCCGGAGGTCGTGCTGTCCGACTACCGCCTCCCGGGGATGACCGGCGTCCAGCTGCTGGCGGAGGTGAAGGCCCGCCTCCCCGCGGCGCAGCGGATCCTGATGACCGGGCAGGCGGACCAGAGCGCGATCGAGGCGGCGATCAACCAGTCGGAGATCTTCCGCTTCGTCGGCAAGCCCTGGGGAGAGCGGCAGCTCCTGCTCACCCTCCAGAGCGCGTTCGAGCAGCACGCGCTCCTGGAGGAGAACACCCGCCTGCAGGGGATGATGGCGGCGAAGAACGCCCAGCTCGAGGCGCTCAATGCCCAGCTGGAGGAGAAGGTGGAGCTCCGCACCCGGGCCCTCCAGCAGGCGCAGCGGGACTGGGAGATCGCCTTCGACGCGCTCGACTTTCCGCTCGCGGTGGTGGACGGCGATTACCGGCTCCAGCGGTCCAACCGCGCCTATGCCCAGCTGGGCGGCGCGGCCGTGGGACAGGCCCCGGGCGCCACGTGTCACCGGGCGCTGTTTGGACGCGACGCCCTCTGCGAGCGGTGCGTGCTCCAGGAGGGGCTCCGCACCCGGGAGCCGGCCAGGGCCGAGGTGGTTCACGCGGGCCGGACCTACGTCCTCTCGGTCCTCCCTTTCGACGACGGCGCGCGGGCGGTCTGCGCCTACCGCGACGTGACCGACGAGCGCGCGCAGGCGAAGCGGGAGCGCGAGCGGGAGAAGATGGCCGCGGTGGGCCAGCTCGCCGGCGGGGTGGCGCATGAGATCAACAACCCCTTGGGCGGGATCCTCGCCTTCGTGCAGCTGATGCGGCGCGAGCCGGGCCGCTCACCAGAGGACGACCAGTCGCTCGCGCTGGTGGAGGAGAGCGCGGTGCGCTGCAAGCGGATCGTGGAGAGCCTGGTGCAGTTCGCCGGCCGCCCGGACGCCGAGGCCCGCCGCGATCTGGACCTCTCCCAGTGCGTGGAGGACGCCGCGCTCCTGTTCCAGATCCAGCTCGGGCACGCGCCGCGGGTCCAGCTCACCCAGTCGCTCGAGCGCGGGCTGCCGCCTCTGTGGGGCCAGCCCGGACAAATGGCGGAGGTGGTGCTCAACCTGCTCCAGAACGCGCGCTACGCCCTGGGCCCGGAGGGAGGCGCCATCACCCTCTCCACCGGACGCGAGGACGGCGGGCTCTTCCTGTGCGTGGAGGACCAGGGCGAAGGCATCGCCCCGGAGCACCTGCCCCACCTCTTCGAGCCGACCTTCACGACCAAGCCGCCGGGAGCCGGCGCCGGCCTGGGGCTGTCCATCGCCTACCGCGTGGTCCAGGATCACGGCGGTCAAATCGAGGTGCAGAGCGTGCCTGGGCAGGGGGCGCGCTTCACCGTTCACCTGCCCCTGCCGGCCACCTCCCAGAACAAGGACGCATGAGCGAGCAAAGCGGAAAGATCCTCGTCGTGGACGACGACACCATCGTGCTGCGCGCGGTCACCGAGATCCTCAAGCGCGCCGGCCACCAGGTGCTCTCGATCGACGACTCGGTGGAGGGGCTGACGGCGTCGCGGGATCCCTCGATCGAGGTGGTGCTTTTGGACATCCGGATGCCGAACCTGAGCGGGATGGAGCTGCTCAAGGCGATCAAGCAGGCGCGGCCGGAGGTGGAGGTGGTGATGATGACCGGCTTCGCCACCGTGGCCACCGCGGTGGAGGCGGTCAAGGCCGGCGCGTACGACTTCCTCACCAAGCCCTTTCAGAGCGTGGACGAGGTCAGCCTCACGGTGGGCAAGGCGCTCGAGCGCAAGCGGCTCAAGGACCGGACCCGCGTGCTGGAGGAGGCGCTCACCGCCCAGGGCCAGTTCGAGGAGCTGGTGGGCCAGTCCGCCCAGATGCGCCAGGTCTTCCAGCTGGTGCAGACGGTGAGCTACTCCACCGCGACCGTGCTCATCCAGGGCGAGAGCGGCACCGGAAAGGAGCGGGTGGCCCGCGCGGTCCACAACCGCAGCCCCCGCAAGGACCGGCCGTTCGTGGCGGTGAACTGCTCGGCGCTGACCGAGACCCTGCTGGAGAGCGAGCTCTTCGGGCACGTGAAGGGCGCGTTCACCGGCGCCATCTCCAACAAGAAGGGGCTGTTCGAGGCCGCCCACGGAGGCTCGCTCTTCCTGGACGAGATCGGCGACGTCCCGCCCGCGACCCAGGTCCGGCTGTTGCGTGTGCTCCAGGAGGGCGAGGTGAAGCGGGTGGGGGCCACCGACTCGGTCAAGGTGGACGTCCGGGTGATCGCCGCCACCAACGTGGATCTGGCGCGCGCGATGAGCCAGGGGAAGTTCCGCGAGGACCTCTTCTACCGGCTGAACGTGATCCCGCTCGTCCTCCCGCCGCTGCGGGACCGCCCGGACGACGTGCCGCTCCTCGCCCACCACTTCCTCAAGCGCTTCGCGGCGAAGATGGGGAAGCAGGTCACCGCCATCTCGCCGGCGGCGATGGAGGCGCTCACCCTCCACCGCTGGCCGGGCAACGTCCGCGAGCTGGAGAACGTGATGGAGCGCGCGGTGGTGCTCACCCCGCACGCGAGCATCGAGATCGAAGACTTGCCCCCGTCGCTCCGGCAGCGCTCCGCCGGCGGCGAGGTGGAGATCCTGGGCCTGGCGCATCTGCCCTACGCCGAGGCGAAGAAGCTGTCGGTCCGCGCGTTCGAGCGCCGGTACCTGGCCACCGTCCTCGAACGGAACCAGAACAACATCTCCTCCGCGGCGCGCGCGGCGGGGCTGGACCGCTCCAACTTCCGCCGGCTGCTCAAGCAGCACGAGGTGGGACGAGATCTCTCCGACGACGACCCGGGCGAGGCCGAAGCAGGCACCTGACCCCACCGCCCGCCGTCCGGCTTCCTGGGGTGGGTCAGAGAATACCCTCCGGGTGGAATTGACCCGCTCGGACATGGCCTAAACGGCTGAAACCACTGATAAAAGTGGGCGGCACGAGGGGTGAAGTGACAAGCGGGCATGAACCTGCCCCGCTCCTTCGCTTCCGTCGCCGCCGCCCGCCTCTCCCTCCGCGCCGCCTCGCTGCTGGGCTGCCTGTTGGCCCTCGCGGTGGCGATGCCGGCCTCCGCGCGCGAGGCCCGGGGGACCCTGACGATCACCGCCACCGTGGTGCACGCCACCGAGGTCAAGCTCGCGGTGGCGCCGGACGCGAAGGTCATGGCGCCGCGCACGGTGAAGGGCGGGACCGAGTGGACGGTGCCGCTCCAGACCGGGAGCAAGTCCCAGGAGGAGACGGGCGTCCGCTTCCAGGTGAAGGACTGTGAGGGGGCCCAGGCGAGCCTCTCCCAGACCCGGAACGCCGAAGGCAACAAGGGGCTGACCGTGTTCGTCCCCCGTGGCTCCCAGTGCGCGCCCATCGTGGTCGCCACCGTCTTCCCGGACGGCACCCCGGAGGGCGGGCAGGAGCTTGATAACTAGAAAGGAACGCCTCCCGGACAAGCCCTGCCTGCTGGGGCAACCCGTTTCAAGTGGCGTGGCTTTGGACTACCCTCCCCGCCCATGAGCGCGCGGGTTTCTTCCCTTCAAAGCCGAGGGGCTTTGTTGGTCCGCGCCGGAGGCCACGCGATCGCCCTCCCGCTGCGCTGGGTGGGGGAGACCCTGCGCCCCTTGCCGCTCGAGACACCCACAGGTGCGCCGGCGCGCGGTCCCGGCGTGGCGGTGATCCGCGGCGCCCCGGTTCCGGTCTATGACCTCTCTGGGCTTCTTGGCACGAACGGGGATCACCCCCCGGCCCGTTGGGTGACCTTGAAGGCGGGGGCGCGGCGCTTCGCGCTCGCGGTGGAGGAGGTGGTGGGGCTGCTCCACCCGGGCGCCGCGACGGACCGGGAGCTCCCTTCGGCGCTGGAGCGGGTGGTCGCGGAGCGCGTGGCGGCGCTGGGCCCCGAGGCCTCGAGGCTCCGGGCAACGCTGCGCGCGGCGCGGGTGGTTGCCCCCGGGTTGGAGGCCGCGCTCCGGTCGGAGGGCGCGCTCCGATGAACCCGCCCCTGGCGCCCGGCGAGCTGGAGGGGTTCCGCGACGTCGTCACGCAGCGGTTCGGGCTCCGCTTCGACGATGGGCGGATGGACTTCCTCGCCGACGTCCTCCGGCAGCGGCTGGAGGCCCTGGGGAGCGGCTGCTGCGAGCGCTACCTCGATCGGCTGACCTCCGCGCGAGGCGTGCCCGAGCTGCGGGTGCTGGCGGAGCGGCTCACCGTCAACGAGACCTTCTTCTTTCGAAGCCCGGACAACTTCCGCGTCCTGGCGGAGAAGGTCCTCCCCGAGCGGGTGCGGGCGCGCGCCGCCGAGCGGAAGCTCCACCTGCTCTCGGTGGGCTGCGCCTCCGGAGAGGAGCCCTACTCGCTGGCCATCCACCTGCGGGAGCAACTGCCCCTGCTGCGCACCTGGGAGGTGCGGATCACAGCGATCGACGTCAACCCGGGGGTGCTCGCCCACGCCGCGCGGGGCCGCTACTCCGCGTGGGCGCTGCGGGCCACGCCGGAGGACCTCCGCCAGCGCTACTTCCGAAAGGAGGGACGCGACTTCGTTCTCTCCCCGGAGATCCGCCGGAGGGTGGCCTTCGAGGAGCGGAACGTGGCGGAGGACGCGCCGGCGTTCTGGAGCGCGCTCCGCTGCGACGCGGTCTTCTGCCGAAACATCCTGATGTACTTCACCCCGGAGCGGGCGGCCCAGGTGGTGGGGCGGATCCGCCAGGCCCTCTTGCCCCGGGGCTACCTCTTCGTGGGACACGCGGAGACCCTGCGCGGCCTCACCGAGGACTTCCAGCTCCTCCACGACCGCGACACCTTCTTCTACCGGAGGCGCTCCGAAGGTGGCGACGTCGCGGCGCTGCCCTCCTGGAGCGCGGCCAGCCTGGAGTCGCCCACCGCCTGGTTCGACGCCATCCGCCAGGCCTCGGAGCGGATCGAGAGCCTGAGCGCTCGCGGCGTCGCGCCCGATGCGCCGGAGCCCGGGACGGAGCCGCTCGTGCCCGGCACCTCCCTTCAGGCTCCCGGCGGCGCGCCGTCCTGGGAGCTGGCGCTGGCCCGGGTGCTGGAGGTGATCCGCCAGGAGCGGTTCCCGGAGGCGCTGGCGCTGCTCCACGCGCTCGAGCCGGACGCGCAGGCGTTGCCTCACGCGCTCCTGGTCCGCGCGGTGCTCCTCAGCCAGCTGGGGAAAGTGGAGGAGGGCCGGGCCACCTGCGCGCGGCTGCTCGCCGAGAACGCGTCGCACGCGGGGGCGCACCACGTGCTCGCCCTCTGCTGCGAGCAGGCGGGGCAGGCTTCCGAAGCGGCGGAGCACGAGCGGACGGCGTGCGGGTTGGATCCCGGCTTCGCGATGCCGCATGTCCACCTGGGGTTGGCGGCCCGGCGCACAGGCGATCTCGGCCAGGCCCGCCGCGAGCTGGGGTTGGCGCTGGAGCTCCTCGCCCGGGAGGACAGCGCGCGGCTGCTCCTGTTCGGCGGAGGCTTCTCCCGCGAGGCCCTCTCCAGGCTCTGCCGCAATGAGCTCTCCGCGGCGGGAGCGGAGGCGTGAGCCCGCGCGCCTCGGGGGCGAGCCAGGTGGAGGCGCTCCGCCGCGCCTTCGATCAGTCCTTCCGCGCGCCGCCCCCCGGTGAGGAGGAGGAGACGGAGGACCTGCTCCAGCTCCGGATCGGCGGTCAGGCCCTCGCCGTGCGCCTCTCCGAGATCGCCGGGCTGATCCAGGGACGAACGCCCGTGCCCCTCCCCGCGGCGGCCCCCGGGCTGCTCGGGCTGGCGGGGATCCGCGGCGCGCTCTGGCCGGTGTTCGATCTGGCCGTGCTCCTCGGAGAGCCCCCGGCCCAGGACCCCCGCTGGCTGCTCCTCTGCGGCGCCGGCGCCCCCGTCGCGCTCGCCTTCTCCCTCTTCGAAGGGCACCTCCGCCTGGCCCGGTCCGTCGTCAACGGAGCGGCGCCGGCGAGCGGCCTGCGCATCCTCAGCATTCCCCACCTGGTGGCGTCCCTTCAGACGCCCGAGGGCGACCCCCCCTGACCCAGAAGGAGCAGTGACGATGCGGCGTTCATGGACATTCGGGAGGAAGCTCGCGGTCGCCTTCGCCGCGGTGCTCTGCCTGTTGCTGCTGGTCAGCGTGATCGGCGTCCGCGCGCTGAGGACGGTGGTGGCGTCCAAGGACCACGTGATCGACGTCACCGCGAAGAACGTCCTCCGGGCGGAGATGCTCCGGGGCGCAGCCGCCCGAAAGGCCAGCGCCGCGCGGGCCTACCTCCTGACCCAGGATGAGGCGGCCTTGAAGGAGATGAAGACCGACCGGGAGCGGTTCGAGGCGCTGATCGCCGAGCTGCGCACCACCCTCAACCGGGACGAGAATTTGAACCTGGTGGACAAGATCGAGCAGGACGACGTCGCGCTCCAGGAGCAGCTGGATCGGGTGATCGCCACCCGGAAGGCGGGCGCGGCGCTGGAGCTGGTCAATCAGGAGCTCGACAAGCAGGTGTTGCCCAAGCGCGAGGTGCTCGAGCGGGACGTGACCGCCTTCGCGCAGCTGGAGCAGCAGAACATCGAGGATCGCAAGGGGGCCGCCACCGCCGCGGCGGAGACCGCCCGGAACACCGTGCTGGGCGTGTCCCTGGCGGCGCTCCTGCTGGCGATCGGGATCGCGCTGGTGCTCACCCGGACCCTCTCCCAGCAGATCGGCTCGGCGGTCCAGCACATCCAGAGCTCGTCCAACGAGCTGCAGACAGCGGTCAACCAGCAGAGCACCGGGACGCGCGAGCAGGCCATGGCGCTGAGTGAGATCACCACCACCATCAACGAGCTTTTGGTCACCTCGCGTCAGATCGCGGAGAGCGCGCAGCGGGTGGCGAAGATCGCCGAGGACACCGCCGGCTCCGCGCACGCCGGAGAGCAGGTCGCCTCCCGGACCCGCGAGTCGATTGGCGGGATCAAGCGGCAGGTGGATCTGATCGTCACCCACATGCTGGACCTGGGGAAGAAGTCGCAGCAGATCGGCGGGATCCTGGAGATCATCAGCGAGCTCACCGAGCAGACCAACATCCTGGCGATCAACGCGGCGATCGAGGCGGCCGGGGCGGGCGAGTCCGGCAAGCGCTTCGCGGTGGTGGCCGAGGAGATCCGCAAGCTGGCGGACCGGGTGGGAGGATCCGCCAAGGACATCCGGGCGCTGGTGGAGGAGATCCGCGCCGCGGTGAACACCACGGTGATGATCACCGAGGGCGGGACGAAGGCGGTGGACGCCGGGTCGCGCGAGTTCTCCGAGGTGGCGGTGGCGCTGCAGCGGATCGTCGCGCTGGTCGGGACCACCACCGAGGCGACCCGGGAGATCGAGCTGAGCACCAAGCAGCAGTCCACCGCGGTGGAGCAGGTGAACATCGCGGTGGCCAACGTGGCCCAGGCCACCCGGGAGACCGAGGCCAGCTCCAGCCAGACCTTCCAGACGGCCTCGCTGCTCACCGATCTCTCCCGGGAGTTGCTGCGGTTGATCCAGCCGCAGGCGGCCGCCTAGCCCCGGATGGCGAAGGATCCCTACAGGTACTTCCGGGTCGAGGCGCGGGAGCTGATCGAGGGCCTGACGGAGGAGCTCCGCCTCCTGATGGACGGTCCGCCTCCGGTCGAGGCGTTGGCGCGCATGCTCCGCCTGGCGCACACCCTCAAGGGGGCCGCGCGGGTGGTGAAGCAGCCGGGGATCGCCGACGTGGCGCACGCGCTGGAGACGATCCTCATTCCGCTGCGGGAGCCCGGGCAGCAGCTCGCGGAACCGCAGGAGCGCGAGCTGTGGCGGCTGCTCGAGCAGGGGATGACCCTCCTCGGCGCGCTCGAGGCGCCCGTGACGGCGAGGGACGCCGCCACGTCGAATGCCGCCGGCACCCTCCCGAGCGCCCCGGTCACGGCGAGCGTCGTCGCCACACCGAGCGACGCGGCTGTGGCCAAGGCCGCCGCCAGGCCGAGCGCCTCCCCCATGGCGAGCGCCGTTGGTATGCCGAGCGCCGCCGCCGCGCCGTCCTCCGCCGGGACCGAGGAGCCGCTGCGCACCCTCCGGGTGGAGGTCCGGGAGCTGGACGCGCTGCTCCGGGGGACGGTGGAGCTGGGCATCCAGCTGGGCGCCTTGCGCAAGGCGCTGGCGGAGGCGGACGATCTCCTGGCGCTGGCGGCGCGGGTGGGGGAGCCACTCGCCGGCCTGGACGAGGCGCACGCGCCACCGGGGCTCCTCCGCGCCCAGGCGAGCGCCGAAGCGCTGCAGTCCGGGCTGGCGCGCCACCGCCGCGTGCTCGAGCGGGGCGTGGATCGCGCCGAGTCTGGCCTGGAGGAGGTCCGCGAGCTGGCCCACGCGCTGCGGCTCGTCCCGGCGCGGACCCTCTTTCCGTCCCTGGAGCTCGCGGTGCGCGACGCGGCGGGCGCGCTCGAAAAGCGCGTGGGGTTCGAGGCGTCCGGCGGCGAGGTGCGGCTGGACGCGACCTCGTTGCTCGCGCTGCGCGACGCCCTGTCGCATGTGGTCCGCAACGCGGTCACCCACGGGCTGGAGCAGGCCCCGGCGCGGGAGGCGGTGGGCAAGCCTGCCGCGGGCACGGTCCGCCTGAGCGTGGTCCGTCGCCAGGACCAGGTCGTCTTTCTTTGTCAGGACGACGGCCAGGGGATTGATCTGGAGGCGGTGCGGCGGGCGGCGGTTGCGCGCGGCGGACTCACTGGAGCTGCCGCCAGCGCCCTCAGCTCCGAAGCGCTGATCGAGCTCCTTCTTCGCGGCGGGCTGAGCACCTCCTCCCAGCTCACCGAGCTCTCCGGCCGGGGGATCGGCCTGGACATGGTGCGCGCCACCGCGACCCGGCTGAAGGGGACCCTGCGGGT
>Ga0164242_10006979_pt1 | contig 12376 bp, 7 predicted proteins | sample OricomgcompostMG_FD_108783 | JGI IMG/M metagenome (GOLD analysis project Ga0164242, IMG submission 108783) | Miracle-Growth compost microbial communities from Emeryville, California, USA - Original compost - Miracle growth compost (MG) ... | reverse complement strand
CGCAGAAGATCTCGGCCTTCCACAGGTTGCCGTCGCCGGGCAGTCTCGTGGTATTGCCGATAAAGGTGGGACCCCTGCCGTTATAGGCGATGCCGGTCGGGTGATTGATGAGGTCTTTTCCCTCTACGGTCAGCTTGTATTCGGCGTTCAGGTAAGTCAGGCTGTCATTCACCAGCCTGAATTTCCGGACGACGCCCACTTCCCTGTCGCCGTATAGATAAATTGTGCCGTTCTGAAAGGAAATCCCCTGGCATGCACCCAGGGAGTCCACGGTAATGGATCGGGTGATCTTCATGGATATCTCCCCTGGCACCAGCGACACCAGGGCCAGAGAACCCACGACCAACCATGCGGCAGATATTCTTTTACTCATACCATATGATTATACTCAGACTTAGTTTTAGCGCCCAACACCTCTATTCTCACGGAAGGTGTGACCGCCTTTTTTTGATTGCCCGCCGTCGAGCGGCTAATCCGGACGAACGATTGATTAATTTATTTTAAACGCTAAAACTAATTTTTTTTTCTCAGCTGAAGTATTTCTTTTGATCTGTGGGACGTATCTCCGTCAAGGTGCCCTGGTAATGCCGCAGATTTCTGCACTGGTAGGGATACTTTGCGATCTCTCCCTCATCAATATCAATTCCCAGCCCCGGGGAGTCCGGAATATGCATGTTACCGTCCTTGAAAAATGTTTCTTCTGTGGATATTTCCTTACGATACGGCACGTCGCTGTCCATCGTTTCCAGCAGGTAGAAATTCGGTATACAGGCCGCCAGCTGCAAGGTAGCCGCATTAGCTACCGGTCCGCTGGGGTTATGGGGACAGAAAGGGATATAATGGCATTCCCCCATCGCGGCAATCTTTCGCATCTCGAGGATTCCGCCGGCATGAGACACGTCTGGCTGCCAGTAGTCTGCACACTCCAGCCTGAGGAACTCCGCATAATCGAACCTATTATACAGCCGCTCGCCGCCGGAGACCGCTACCTTGATACTCTTTCGGACCCAGGCAAGCCCTGCCTTGTCGTCGGGCGGGATGGGCTCTTCAAACCAGAGAATCTTGTACCCTTCCAACTCATGACCGATCCTAGTTGCCGTCGGGACGTTGAACCGCCCATGTCCCTCGATGATTAAATCTATTCCCTCCCCTACCGCTTCTCTTACAGCAGCGACGCAGTCCAGCGATTCCTTCAGGCTTTCGCGGGAGATATTCATATACTCTTTACCAAATGGGTCCCACTTTAAAGCTTTAAAACCGTTAGTGACTGCCACCTTCGCTTTTTCTGCAAATTCTTCCTTGGTCTTCGCGCCCGCGAACCACCCATTCGCGTAGCATGGCACGGTGTCCCTTACCTTTCCTCCTAAGAGCTGATAGACGGGAACCCCTAGGTCCTTCCCCTTGATATCCCACAAAGCCATCTCCACTCCTGCCAGGGCCGTCATCAGTACGGGGCCGCCGCGCCAGTACGCGTCCCGGTATGCGTCGTGATAGAATGCTTCAACATTATGCGGATCCTGGCCCACGATATACCTTTCCAACTCCTGGATGGCGGTAACAACCGCCAACTCTCTCATTTCCAGGGTGGCCTCGCCTACACCGTAGAGGCCGGAATCCGTCAATACCTTCACGAAGACCCAGTTGGTCCGATATGCATGACACACAAAACTCTTGAGTTGCGTAACCTTCATTGTGCAGCTTTTTAAAAATCAATATAATTCGATCCCGTACCCTACAGATCCACGTCCAACGGCAGATGCTGGGCGGAACATCCACCATCTACCACGATACGTTCTCCGTTGATGTAACGGGCATCCTCCGAGGCAAGAAACAATACGACCGAGGCTATCTGTTCGGCGGTTGCTTCGTACCCCAGCGGTACATTCGAATGTCTTCTTGTCTTCACGTCTTCAGATATTTCTTCCCACCGATTCGTGTGGATGTATCCGGGTGCGACCATGTTGACCCGGATACCTTTCGGTCCCAGGTCAATAGCCATGGACCGGGTTAATGCGTCTACGCCCCCTTTACTAGCCACGTATGACGGACGGTTGTGAATGGCGCGGGTGGAAACGTTGGAACCCATATTGATAATCACTCCTTTGGAAGGCTGCTTCAGCATTAGTTTCACTGAGTGGTGCGATACCAGGAAGGTGCCGAAGAGGTTTGTATGGATCACGCTCAAAAACTCTTCGGGCGTCATTTCTTCAAATACCTGGCCGATTCCCTGATCGCAGGCATTATTAATCAGGATATCCAGGTGTTCGTATTTCTGCGAAATCTGCTCGAACATGGATGCGACCTGGCGCCGGTCCGATATGTCGGCTGGAATGGTTAAAAAATTGCAGTGCCCCATGTCGCGAAGACGTTCGGTCTGGCTTTCCAGTTTCCGGATCGATATATCGTTGATACATACCCGGGCACCTTGTTCGCAAAAAAGCCTCGCTAGTGCAGCGCCGGTGTTCTCGCCCGCACCTGTAATCAAAACAACCTTGTCTTTGAACTCCATATATTTTAAATTCTAATATCAAATAAATAAAATTTCTTTGCAGGAGTTTTTTATACCTCCTCAGCGGTCACGGCACAGGCTAAATCCTCGCACCGGGCTCTCTGGTAGTCCTTCGCAAACCAAAACCGGGCGGCGACTAATAACAATGCACCACAAAAAATCCAGACGAAGGCCAGCAGAGAGAAACCGAAAGAAAGGCCCATGGCCGGCTTTAAAGATCCTAGGATCAAAGGGGACAGGGATCCGACACCAAAACCGATCATCAGCATGACTCCGGAAGCCGAGGACTGAAACTTCCTGGGAATTACGTCGTATAAAACGGAATACGTATTGGCGTCAAAAAAAGACCTCGCAAAGCCGAAGCCCGCGAATCCGACATATATTAAAACCAGAACATGCGCCTTACTCAGCAGGATAATAAAAGGAGCGGCGCACAATAGGCCGACGCCCTGCATGATCAACCGCCCAGCCGGCTTTTTTGCCGCCACTCTGTCTGAATATTTACCAGCGATGAGGATTCCTGCAAAGGCAAAGATGTGGACGTAGAACATCGAATTAAAGCCTGCCCTTGTTAGGTCCATGCTGAAATTCTCGTACAAATAGGTCGGAGCCCAGGTGAGGTAGCCTACCAGCACGAAAATCAACCCGCTGAATCCTATCGTCAGCGCGACCGCGGTGGGAATGTGAAAAAGAACCCTTAACGCTTCTGAGAATCTAACCTTCTTAACCGTCGTCTTTTCGCCCGAATCCGAGGGGGCGTCTTTAAGGCGGAACATCATCACCAGCCCGTACAGCAAGCCGACCCCGCCAAAAACATAAAACGTCTCCCTCCAGCCCCACCGCTGTCCTAGATATCCGGCCAAAAATCCGCTTAGAATGATTCCGAGGTAATAGGAAGTCTGATGTATGGACATCGCCAGGCCCCTCGTTTTTTTATGATAACCCGCCAGCAGGGTATAGTTGGCCGGCCCGAAGAACGCCTCCCCCCCGCCGGTAGCGATACTTCTGACGATTACAAGCATAAAAACGGTATTAGCCACTCCCGTAAACATCGTGGCGATGCTCCAAAACAGGATGCTGCATACGACAATCCATTTTCGGCTGTACAAATCTCCGATATAGCCGGCGATCGGCACTAGAAAGGCATAGAACACATTAAAGATAGTCGCAATCGTGCCTATCTCGACGTCTGACAAGCCCAGATCTGACTTAAGCAGTGGCAGAAGGACATTGAAGGCCTGTCGGTCAGCCTGATTTATGAAAAAAGCTAGCCAAAGCAGCGCCAAAACTTCCCATTTGTAGTTTTTCCCTTTGTTCATAAACGCTATTTCCAGCCAAAATTCGCTCGTCTTTCACGCTGCAGTCCGGACGAGACTCGAACCGGAGACCTCGTTTTCCGTCAGTAATCGCTCGTATTCCGTTTGTCGTTCCCTGTGCTTTCGAAGACCGGCCGCCCAGGCCTACATCCCTTTTAACAATACATCAGTTTTCAGGTTTTATGACCCATAGTATGAGCGCGTATTGTTCAAGGCCCTCTTGGCGCAGCGTGAGTCCTCCTTTTTGGAGGGCAACTGTCTGGTTTGAGATCTCTTCTATCCCACCCTTATAATTACTGTTAAGCAGACTGTTGCTGTGAGTGCTGTCGATCAGATATTTTCGAATCCGAACCTTGGCACCCTTACCCACCGAAAAGACCTCGCCGATACGGCGCAGCCGGATGTCGACGTCTTTTTTTCCAGCGTAATTTATTGTTTCCACGACGATGCTGTCCTTCGTTTGAGCGCCCAGGATCAGGTCTCCCCCGTCAATGGAATTCTTAATAACGATTTGCTTCCCAACCAGCATGCTCAAAAATTTCATAGAACATCCAATAGGAAGCATCGTTAATTCTCGGGCCTTCGTGTCTACCTTGTTTGGGCCTTCAAACCACATGAATTTAGTCTGTATATTCTTATTGTGGTATAGTACCCATGGGAATATCCTGACCTCCGGGCTAAAAACGCTTGAAAAGTAAAGCGATTTGGGGAGATAGGCAGCATTCATGGTGTGATATATCGGGAGGTCTTTACTTTTATGAAAAGGATCATGCTCAGTCATGAATAACGGGATATCGCTGTTAAGCTTATACTTTTTTAATAAGGTTGTGATGTCGGTCTGCCTGTATGACGTTTGGTCGATGGGCTTATTATAATCGTGCCAGGAGATGAAATCAAGGTGCTTATTCCGGGAGGTGTCCTGACTGTAAAACTGGAGAAAATGATCAATGGCCGGCAGTACGTTGCCCGTTACTACCGGTCCGCCGACCAGTATTCTGTTTTCTCCCGTGAGATGTAGTTCACGGTTGACCTCGGCTACCGCTTCGTAGCCGAGTTTATAGAATTCGTAATACTCTTCGTCGGTCGCCGCCATAAAAGACTTCCCCCGATACTCGTTGGCTACTTCTACGTACCGGATATTGGGGAATAACCTCTTGTAATGCTCTAACCCGGTTTTAAAGATCATCTTCCAGTCCTGTTTGGTTATCGGAAGCCTGTGATCCAGTATATCCCGCTCATAACGGCGGATATCGAGCATAATGGCGTGGCTGTTCTTGCTAAATGCGCCCAGATAACTTTCAAAAGGGACGTTGGATTCCGTTTCCCAATTCCAGGATTCCCGGTATTTTGCCTGGATGTCCTTGTATTTATCAACGCCGATGATGAAATTAAAATCGAATTTGCGGGTACGGTAATCCCACATTTCATCCAGGTTCAGCCAGCATCGTACGATTTTAGGCTCTCCGAGTTCTGCCGCACTGAGCTTCGCCAGTACGGGAGCGGGCGTCATTTGAATCGATGTATTCCGGTAGCCGGCCAAATCCGGGAATATTCCGGATACTTTTGAGACGTCTATCAGCCGCGTGATCCGGGTAGTATCATCTGGAGGGGTTGGGCTCCGTGAATTCCCCGTGGAGCTATAGCCCTGGCAATGCATCAGGATAAAAATGAGCGATACACTGGAAAGCATTTTTGTCTTAAGGCCTGTTCTCATAATATAAACTTTAGTGATATAATACGTGTCGGTGAGTGTCTGCCGCTACAGGAGGCTAATATCCTTCGTTTTGACTCATGTTCGGGTTGATTTCAATTTCCGTAGCAGGGATGGGCCACAGATACTGCTTGGTGGTATCGAATTTACGTTGTACAAGTAATTTAATCTGTCCCGCCTCGTACATCTTTGTGAAGTCGGGAAGCCCGTCGACATCGATGTCGGGCTTGCTCGGAAAGAACCACAAGCCCTTGTCGACAACTTTGGTCCGCAAATCACCGGGATCTAACATTCCGTATATAGGATGGTTGTTCAGCGCTTTTCCCGCAAGATGCCAGCGAATCAAGTCAGCGTACCTTGTACCTTCAAAAGCGAATTCCATCCTTCGTTCCTCCCTGAGAATCGTTCTTAATTCCCCCTGGTTCGTCGTGGTGACAGCCGGATAGGACGAGACGTCCTTATAATCCACCTTATAGGCTCTTGCCCTGACCTGATTGATAGCATCCAGCACAGATGGATCGATATCATTTAACTCTATTTTGGCTTCGGCATACATCAGTAGTACGTCCGCGTACCTTATCACAATATTATCAGGATCTGTTTTCAGGTCCAGCCAGTCTTCGTCAATTCCTTTTTTCCAGACCAGGCCGTTATAAGAAGCGTACTGGTCCACGGCCCGGTTGTCGGAATTCGCGACCAGTCCGCCGGTATTCAGGTTTAAGGTCTTCAAAGAATCCGGATGCGGCTGATACACGAAACCGAGCCACTGGGAGCCAAACGGGACGATCGTCTCGTCGCAGCGGGGATCCCTGTTCTTAAATGGGTCGTGCGGATCAAATAAAGGAGACTTGTCTATCGGAAGACCGTCGGTACACAGGTAAGAACAAAGCAGATCCCAGGAAGGGCCGCCGTTGGCGAAACCGCCCACGATTCTGGGCAACGGTTCTTTAGCCCGACCGCTGGGTGGCAGTTCCACACCGAGGTCGACAGATCTGGGATTGGCGAATATGGTTTCCTGAGAGTTCTTGGTCGAGGAAAGAAACAGTTTCCCATAATCGGGATAAAGGGAGTAAACCCCCAACTGTATGCAGTCTTCAAGGGCGTCTCTGGCAATGGCATAATCTCCCATGTAAAGGGCGATCCTTCCTTTAAGTGCCAGGGCAGCCCCCTTGGTGGCTAACTGATAGTTGCCGGCGCCGTAGGAAGTCGGCAGATGTGCAATCGCGTAGTCATAATCCGCGTATACCGAGTCCAGCACCTGTGCCTTGGGTGTTCGGGACATATCAAACGCTTCGTCGATGCTTAGTATGCCTGTGTAATAAGGGACATCGCCATAGTAAAATATCAGCCGCGCAAACTGAGAGGCGCGCGCAAATCGCGAGTTGGCTTCATAAAGTTCGAGTTTATCATCCGACACCGTCCCCCGGGCCCTGTCCATGTTCATGATCACCCGGTTAGCGGCCGCGATGCACCTGTAGGCATTTTGCCAGGTAATATTGACAAAACTCGTCTGACTATTGATAGTTGCCCCGTCAATTTCTGTAAGGGTGGCTCTGGCCGTCCAGTTATCGGTAAACGCTTCCGTCCATTGATGCGAATACCCTCCGCTTCCCGACGCGATGCGGGTCAGTGCGGCATCCCAGTAGTCGATATTAAATAGTTTTAATACGGCCATTTGGATTTCCGTTTCATTCTCATACCAGTTCTCGCTGGATCCCTCTGAAAGGGGGTTCAGATCCAGCTTATTACATGAACACAGGAACGTGGCTACGATGAAAAATAGCATTTTATATTTCATAAAATATCGTTTCAGTCATTAAAAAATGTATAAAGATGCTATGGGGTTGGATAAAGGGAGTGCAGTTTGTCATAAGGCCAGATTATCCAGGGTTATAATCCGAGGGAAATCCCGAAAATGATTGATTTCATTACCCAGTAGCTTGAGGCCTCGGGGTCCCACCCTTTGGGATAATGATCGAGTGAAAATAAATCCGTCCCGCTGGCATATACCTGCGCACTGCTGATTCGTAGTCTCTGGCATAATCTTTCGGTCACGTTGTAGCTCAGCGTTACACTCTTCAGCCGGAAATAAGCCCCGTTAAACAACCAGTAGTCTGAAAAGGCGTAGTTATTGGAGTTTCCGACATTGGAAACCCTCGGATACCTGGCTTTCAGGTTCTGCTCATCGGTATTGTAATGGCTCCAGTACTTGCCGATAATCAATTGCGGAACTTCAATGTACTGGGCCAGGAACGGCTCTACCATGGCGGCGGTCTTTTGCGATATTTGTTTCCCTACACCCTGGAATGACGCAGAAAAGTCAAAGCTTCCGTAACCCACATGAATGTTGCCCCCGTAAAGATATCTGGGAAGAGATCCTCCCAGCAGTGTCCGGTCATATTCTGAGGATATCTTCCCGTCGGGCGTGCCGGAGGCTCCCCCGAGATCCTCGTATTTCACGTCTCCGGGACCTACATTGGAGTTAAGGGTCGGCGAGTTTTTGACGTCGTCCGTGGTTTGGAATAGCCCATCCGACTTGTATCCATACCATTCATTGAATTCGCTGCCTTTGAATTTTACCTGAGATCCTATGAACTGAGTGCCGCCCAGGTCGCCCATCACCGATCTTGAATCAGACAGGTTCACCGAGGCGGAATACCGGACCTTACCCACCCTGTCACGCCACGATGCTTCGATTCCCCACCCTTTGGTATACATTTTTCCGGTATTCTGGCTGGGATCGTCCAGGCCGATATAATCGGGAATTTCCAGATCAAGCAACATGTCGCGGGTGGTCTTCTTATAGTAGTCGACGGTTGCGGTCAGCCTGCTGTCCAAAAAGGCAAAATCAGCGCCTATGTCAAAGGTCTCGGTCGTTTCCCAGGAAATGTTGGGAATGGCATACTGGCTGACGGCGGCATCTTGTGCGGAGACTATCTGGGATCCTTGATAGACCAGCGTACTGCCGAAACCAATGGTGGACTGGTAGGGGTAGTTCCCGATCCGCTCGTTCCCCAGGGTTCCCCAGGAGCCACGGAGTTTTAAGTATGAAAGCCAGCGGACACCTTTCATGAAAGACTCCTGGGATATGGCCCAGCCGGCCGATATGGAAGGAAACGTTCCCCACCGGTATTGCTTGGCAAACCTGGACGATCCGTCCATACGTGTATTTACCTGGAGGAAGTATCTGTTGTTATAGTTATATAGGATGCGGCCGAATACAGAACGATAAGCGTTCTCATAAGCGCTTCCGCTGTTATACTGATAATTTTCATTCCCGAGATCCAGATAAGGAAAGCTTGACAGAATATAGTTTTCCCGAGAGGCATTCAACGACTCGCTGAAGTAATAGTAATTCTCGAATCCGAGCATCGCATTGATATTATGTTTTCCGAAGGAATTGACATAGTTAGCAAATAGCTGGGTGGTGAAGCTATAGTTGTCGGGGCGAGATTCAGAAAGTGAAGTCGAGGTAGCTCCGGTGATGTAGCCAGCGATAAAATCGGGATCATCATAGTTAGTATAAGGGATCTGTTTGGTGAATCTTTTCCCCTTCGAAGAATATAATTCAGGAGCGACTGTTCCGGTTATTTTTAACGCCTTGATCGGGGTGAAATCCAAAGAGAGCTTGCCGCCGATCTCTTTAGCCGTTGTCTTGGAGAATCCGCCATATTTTGCCAGGGCGTAGGTGTTTTCCCCCGATTTTCCAGGGGCGACCCTTCCGTCAGGCCACATGGCAGCATATACCGGCCCTACTCCATAGGAACTCGGACTGGGAGAAAATGTTTCTCCCGGTTCCCGGTCTTCGGAATATATTCCCTGAAGATCGATTGAAACCGAGAACAGGTTGTTGAGGCGGACGTCGTTGTTAGATCTGAACATGATGCGGTTATAGTTGCGGCCGTCGTATAGAAAATTGTTACGATCGTAATCTAACGAGAACAGGCTGCGAATTTTATCACTTCCGGCGGTAAGGGTGAGCCGGTGGCTCTGGTGGTCGGTAGATTTCCTGAAAATCAAGTCCTGCCAGTTCGTGTTGGGATACTTTCCGGGATCCTGCTTCGACAACTCGTCATAGTTGTCAATTACAGACTGCGGGTAGATCGGGAATTCATTTCCCTGTACGTTTCCTCCATCGTTCCAGTTTCTTTCGTTTAGCACCCTCATATACGTCCTGGCATCCGCGTTCTTGGCAACCCGGGTAGGTTTATCCACCCCGTATTCATAATTGTATGTTAGCTTCATTTGCCCGGCTTTAGCTCGCTTCGTGGTGATTAGAATGACGCCGGCCGCCGCCCTGGCACCATATATCGAGGCGGAAGCCGCGTCCTTCAATACGGATATGCTTTCGATATCGTTTGGGTTTACCCAGTCAAGGGTTCCGGGAACGCCATCGACGATCACCAGCGGATCGCTGTTTCCAATAGTGGTAACGCCCCTGACTCGTACCGTGGCAGAGGCGTCCGGAGCACCTCCCGAGCGTGTGACCATCATGCCGGGCATGCTTCCCTGCAGTGCCTGGGAAACGCGGGCGGTTTTACGCTGGGCGATGACATCGCCGTCTACTGAAGAGACTGCTCCCGTCAGATCCTGCTTCTTTACCGTTCCGTAGCCGATAGCGACGACTTCATTGAGTCCGACCGTCGCGGACTCCAGCGTTGCGTTGACGTTACTTTTTCCTGTCACCGGAATCTCCAGGGGTTTCATTCCTACGATCGAGAATACCAGGGTCGCGTCCGGACGAACTCCTTGGAGAACATAATTTCCCCGGTCGTCTGTATAGCTGCCATTCGTCGTGCCTTTTTCGACCACGGTTACGCCCGCCAGCGGGTTTCCCTGATTATCTTTTACCTGGCCCCGCAGGAGGATTGTCTGGGCGACGGAATACCTGGGGATGAAATACATCAGGAAAGCAAAGACAATAAGCGCCCGGAACTTGCCATGGTGAGCTTTCGGCATTAAAAAATCCGCCATATCGCATTGTTATTAAGGTGAATGACTAAATTTGCAACCACACCAAAGCAAAGCATTGTATATATTGTAGTGTGGTTAAGTGTTGTCTAGTGTGGTGTAAACTTAAATATACTATTCCGATCTTCCAAATAAAACGGGAAATATTTTATAGAATTATAAATGATATATTTAAGATGCTGTTAACTAGTTAAAATTATCTCCTGTGGAAAAAGCTAATACCAAAATCACCATAGACGTCCATTCGACGACTCCTATTTACAAGCAGCTAGTAGAGAGCATTCAGGACAATATTGAAAGCAACGAATATCAGGACGGAGACTTCGTGCCCTCGATGAACGAACTGGCGCTCGAACTGGATATCTCTAAGGAAACGGTAAAAAAAGCCTACACGATTCTTCGTGAAAAAGGCATACTGGAATCCGTTCAGGGGAAGGGGTTTTACATTAACTCGAAAAGGAATTCGAAGATCAAAATATTGCTGCTGTTCGACAAACTGAGCACGTATAAACAAATCCTGTATAATTCTTTTGTAGAAAATACCTCTTCCAGTGCTGAAATAACGATTCGTCTGCATAACCAGGATCCGGTATTGTTCAGTCAGTTCATCGAAGAGTACAAGGATCAATACGATTATTATATCATCACTCCCCATTTTTCGTTGCAGGCCCAGGTGCAGAAAAGCATCGTTCAGACCCTAAAAAAAGTACCTAACAGGAAACTTATCGTTTTGGACAAGTTTGTCGACGGTCTGCCGGGAAACTTTGGCTGCATTTATCAGGACTTCGAGAAAGATGTTTATAACGGGCTTCTGCAGGGCATTGACAGGCTGAGAGAGTTTCAGATGCTGGATATTTTGTTGTTGCCGGGAAGTTTATATGGCCCGCTGATCATAAAAGGAATCAAGAAGTTCTGCGTGGACTATGACATCCAGTATAGAATTTTTAAATCCATCGAGGCTGACAAAATCAAAGCCGGCCATGCCTTTCTGATTATCAACGGCCAGCTGGATATAGAACTGATCAACTTAACGCATACGGCAAAATCAAAAGATTTTGCCATAGGGAAAGACATCGGGATCATTGCCTATAACGAGTCCCCGATAAACGAGATTATCCTGAACGGCTTGTCTGTACTTTCCACGGACTTCAGGCAAATGGGAAAACTGGCCGCGGAAATGATCGGCAGCAATGAATTCAAGAAGATCAAGTGCGACTTCAGTCTTATAAAACGAGGCACGTTTTAATCTTGTATTCTGGTAGAATAGCGCCTGGACCGCTTCCGGAAGAGCACTTTAAAAAATAAGGAAATATTTTTTTGAATAATCATTATTCCTCTTATCTTTGCACACCCGAAACAAGGGAAACGGGTTATAAAGAAGGGAGTTTAGCTCAGTTGGTTTAGAGCATCTGCCTTACAAGCAGAGGGTCGCGGGTTCGAATCCCCCAACTCCCACAGGACTAGCAAGGGTTTCAGCCGATTGACTGAAACCCTTTTTTCATGCCCCTTTTCATGCCCCTATAAACAAACGACAAACATTTACACATAGAATCCAACCCGGCTAGCATCGGATTGAGGATCAAGTTATCCATCGAATGGTCACGTCTCTGCATTGCCGCTCTCCGTTTCACCTGATTCGGTAACGATAGAAAAATAACTGACATCACAATTATTTTTACACTCCGGAAAAGACCGGGTGTGACGGGAAATTACATTCTGTGAGTGGTACTTTTTGTTTTTTAATATGCCTGTATCAATACCTCGGCCGGAATGTTCAGCTTTTCTTTCAGTTTGCGAATCATCGAAAGGCTCAATTTTCTTTTCCCTGAAAGGATTTCCGATTTGCGGGAACGTGCGCCGAGTATCTCG
>Ga0164242_10006978_pt1 | contig 12376 bp, 3 predicted proteins | sample OricomgcompostMG_FD_108783 | JGI IMG/M metagenome (GOLD analysis project Ga0164242, IMG submission 108783) | Miracle-Growth compost microbial communities from Emeryville, California, USA - Original compost - Miracle growth compost (MG) ... | reverse complement strand
ATCCTGGCTTCATGTATTTTGCCAGCAAAGAAATCAGGCGCTTCTCCGACGCTGCGTCCAAATGCAAATTTGCCTGTACCATGATAAGCTGGCACGGACGCTTTGTGGATAACCGATTTGAAATTATAAAAAGCGGATACGGTACTGTCATCGGCATCATATACCAATGCTACGTGCGCCCACTGCCCAGCTTGGTAGTCCAGCGGTTGGTCGCTGGTGATTTTCTTCGAACCGATCGTTACCGCCAAATGGTTGTCCTGGGTAAATGCCAGTTCCATGGATTCGTTGATATTGCCGTGACTGAACACAGTACCGTTTGCCATACCGTCCGGCAATACCCACATTTCCGCGGTAATATTCCTGCCACTGATATTTTTTTCAAATTCCGTTTCGATGTAATCGCTTTCGCCATCCAGATCCACGGAAACGGTGTGATCGCCCTGGGCGCCGTTACGGATACCGGTTACCTGGAAATTGGCCGGCGTCAGTAGACCGGCTGCGATCGGTTCATTGAAATTCAGCCGTATCTGCCCACCGATCCCCAGGATACCGTTCCCCGGTTCGGGCGTGCCGAACAATCGCGGGTTGTAGGTGTCTTTGAGACCGCTCACGACGTTGGAGGGTGTATTAATATTATTGCCGGGGCTTAGCGCACATACGGCTAGGGCCCGGATGTCATAGCGTTGGTCGCTAAAAGCGGCGTCACTCATTTCCAGGTTATAGTTAATCCCTGATGCATTGGAGATAAGGGCTTTCTCGCCTTCCGCGGCCTTGAATTTAGCCGAATCGCCGTAAAAGCTGGTAACGGAGATCCACTGGCTGGCAGCGGAGGGCTTATACTGCAATTCAATATGATCGAACAGGCTGTTGCTCATATCAAACTGATCGAGGGTGATGGGCAGATAGCGCTGGCCGTTTTCAGAATTTACGAGCGAGGAAGTATTCAATACCCAGTTGTCGGCGGGCGACTTCACGTGAATATCGGAACAGGAAGGAACGAAATGCGCCGAGACAAGTACGGTGTCGGCGATCAACGCCTGGTAGCCCGTAGGATCATATTGGCAGCCTGAGTGCAAAATGATGGGAATGTTGTTATAATCCATATCGTCAGGACCCTTGGTAATGGTCAGGACTTTGGTAATGGGCTGTCCGTATACCATGGGATAATTGATGCCACCGGCGAGCGGAAGGCCTTCCACGGCAATCGAGGCACCTTTAATGCTGTCGGTATTTCCATAAGAAAGCACAAAATCGGTAGACCATGCCGCTTCCGATATATTGGTCAGGTGGAGGGTGTAGGAGGCTTTTTGCGTCGCCGGTACGTTGCTGACCACCGGGTTTTCTACGGTGATCTGGGGCTTATCCATCTGCGCAGTAGGCAACCCGATGACTGTTCCGGGTTTATAATATTTGGTGGTATCGACTCCTTCATAAGGGCATTCTGTCTCCCCGCCTTTGGTGAGAAAGACCATCCCGCCACCGGTAGTTTTATTTACGTCCACGCTGATGTATTCGCCTACACCGTCGGCAGCCAGCTCAAATCCGATAGTGGATTGATAGCCCTCCGTGCTTCCCGAACTGTTATCTTGGTTGGTCCCCACGGAAATGTTGGTATTTAAGGTCAGGCCGATCCCCAGGACCGTTCCGCCAAACTGGGTGAGCTCACTTCCAGAGACGATGACGTTAAAGGAGCTGGATTTGGTGTGGGCAAAGGATGTTTGCTCCGAATAACTGACCGGATTGCCGGCGTGGAAGGAATAGTTTTGTAGCAAAGTGGAATTTAATTTTTCCCGCTCGTTATTGGCGATTTCCTGCTGCCAGCCCTGTACATATTGATTTAGCGTCAGGATCGTATCGGTGTGGTAATCCGAGCCGGTAGGGAAGTATATTTTATAGCTTTCTCCATCGCCGAAGGAATCGCTTTTTGCCTTTTCGCCAAAAGCGGTGCTGTCGAAGTTTGATTTTCCGAAATTGGGATCACCGCTCGACAGCTTGGAAACATATACTTGCTGCTTGGAGTTATCGGCTAGTTGCTGGGCCGCTGCAGCTGAGGTGCCGGGAGGCAATAGCAGGTTGTTCCGGATACTGATGAGGTTGGGGATCAGCACTTGTTCGATGTGCTGCTGCGGATAGGCAAAGAGGGTACCGAATTTTTCCCCGAAATTGATGCCCTGGCGGCGGACAACCAATGAGGTGCTGGCAGGGGAGACCTGGTAGATTATGGAGTCGGATGGCCGGAGATCGGTTCTTTTGACAATGATCAGGTTATCGCTCTTGCCGTAAGTAATATTGGTAGAAGATCCGACGTAGAGATCGGCAGCCGATCCCACAAAAGCCGGGGCGTCGCTTGTCTGAAAACGGCTGTTAAAGGTGACCGACGTTTCTTTGGTATCATTGTGAGTATAGTGTTCTTCTACATGCGCACTGAGTCCTGCGTCCGCCGTCACATTGATCTCCTGTATGGTTCCTGCTCCTACGCCCGCCCAGGTAATGATATCGGATCCCAAATGAGCCACGGCGGAAGCGTCGTTTACATTGTCGAAGGTGGCCGTATAGGAAGTAATGCTGGATATGGAACTTCCTTCTTCCGCGAAGGAATAGCTCCGGTTGCCTGGCGGATCCCGCAGCACCATCATGATCCTGTTTGGTCCCGCGGTAACAAAGTCGGTACCGGACAGCTTTTCTCCCAAGTCAAATACCTGCATCTTCGGGTTCCCGAGCCAGCTCCAGCTGATTGTGGATGCCGCTCCATACGCAAGGGAAGCCGAGAAGTCTTTTAAACCCGGAGCCAGTATCGCGGGGAGCCCGGCCGTAAAGGCATAGTAGCCTGTTCCGGTAGAATCCAGGCTTAAGGTGTCGGCTTGGGTAGCACCTTCCCGGATGGTATTCAATAAAGATACGAAGCCGTCCTGAGTGGGTACTTTATCTACGATGGGCTTGCCGTCGGGCAACTGCCCGACGATGCCTGTGCCGTTCAGATCGGTGCCGGTATAAAAAGGATAGGATTCAAAGGCTTCGATTTTGAAATGATAAAGCTTGTTTTGAAGAAATACCGGATAGCTGAAACGATAGGCTGATAGCCCGGATTTCGAGGGATCGATGACCGGTATGGTATCGACGGCTCCATCCAGTGAAGTGTAGGCATAGGCAGTGTCTCCAAAATAGGGGCTTTGTTTCCCGTTCCCGTCTACCTGGGTAATGCTTAAAGTGGGGGTAACCCGCTTAATAAACTGATAGGAATCATTATAGGCTACCGAGTCAGTATGAGTAGTATGGTCCCAGCCTCCCTCGCCGTTTTGCGTGGAATCGGCGAAGCTGTAAATGGAGTATAGGGTAACGAACTTGTTGCTGAAATCGAAGGAAACAGATTTCCCGTCCGATAGATCATTCCAGCCCGTGGCGGTAGCCGACTGCAAAATGAACTTTTCGGGGATCAGATCCGCTTCAAACTCACCGGTCACCGAATCGGGATAGATAACGATCTCTTTTTGGTTCCATACCACCCTTGTTTTAGGAAGTTTGGTGCTATCGGTTTCCCTGGCGGGCAAGCGGTGATCTACGAGGACGGTGCTGTCGGTATGATTGCCGTCATACAGGTTGTAGGCCTCGTTGGATAGTTTCAGGGTGATTTTTAGTTGCTTGCCTAGATTATTGGTAGATAAGGCGTGTCCCAGGGGATAAGCTTCCTGCACAGCACCTCCTGCCATGCGACCGATGAACCGGATGGTCGTGCTATCATACAACGTAAAGGGACCCGCGGGACTCTGGTAGTTCAGATCCTGTAAATTCCTGTCGAGGATCCGTCCACCCAGCTGAAAAACATGGTTGTTTTTGATTGCCTTGACTTCATGGATGCCTACCGGTACGGAAATGGTGAATTTACCGGCATCGTCGGATTGCAGCAAGGTTCCGTCGCTTTGTTGCGCATATTTGCCGTCTATCATGAATTGTACGCCCGGTACGGGGACGGTACTGTTTTGGTAATAGACGACACCGGTAACCGGGAAGGAAGATTCGTCCGTGAAATCTACATTGAAGGACGCGGACGAGGTGGATACCAGCCGGGTGACGGATACCGGATTAAATTTGTGTGTGCCGAACAACGGCACAATGGTATAGGTCGTTCCCTGTCCGGAATAGGGGATACCGCTGATGAGGTAGTTCCCGGTACTGTCGGTATAGGCTTTCAGCGATAGCTGATCGTCGTCGGGAATGAGCGCCTGGTGTTTTACAAACGAAGGATCCATTATGCCATCGTTTCGGTTGTACTGGTCCCCCAGGTGGGAGATATCATAAAATTCGCCGGAGATGGTTTCATCGAAGCGCCAGTACGCGGCCAGCCCCTTTTCGCCGCCACTCAGTAGCAAGGTATAATTGCGTGCCACTTCCGCAGGCCTTAAGGCGATGTTCCACACGCGTATTTCATCCAAGTATCCCTTGAAATTGCTTCCGCCAGCATTACGGCCGATATAAACCGTTTTATCCACATCCTTGGCGGCAGCAAACGGTGCGGCCACCCTGGCGATCACGGAATCGTCGATCATCAGCAAAAGTGAGTCGCCGGTATGGATCCCGGCCACGTGCACATATGCCTGTGTTTCCTTAAAATAATCACCGGTTACCCGGGCGTTGCGATAGCTGAAATAAAGCTGGCCCGCCGCGTCAAAGCCCAGTTCATATTGCCCCGATCGGCTAAAGATAACCTGGCTCTGCGGATGGGTATCGTCCGGCCTGATCCAGGCTTCCAGCGTAAAGGCGGAATCTTCAAAAGGCGTATGGAGCGAGTCTATTTTTAGGTAGCTGGCAGCATTCCCGTTCAGGTAAATGCTTTGTCCCAATCTGACATCATCATTACTTCCGAGCCTTATGGCGGCATTTTCTACGGCCTGGCCGTTGCCATAGGTAACGCGGCCATAAATATTTCCGGTAGGCGAGCGGTACCCAACCGCCGAATCGGTGATCTCGGAATAGCGGATTTCGCCGTTACATGCTACGGCGCCTACGATGATGTATTGATAGTAAACGCCCGGCGATCCTTTGGCATCGTCCGTCACGAGGTCAGTCGCCCCGGAACCCGGAATATTGGCTATTTGCAGATAAGGACCGGATGCGCCATACACTTTTCGTTTTACAAGATAGTTATCAAAGCTGCCTTGTGCATGCCATTGAAGCTCCACCCGGTCAGGGAAATAGCCTTTGGAAGCCGTCAGTTTGGTGACGGTGCCGATGTTTACAGCCAGGACAGTGCCGGGTACAGGGGTTTCCGGCGGGCTATCAAAGCCGTTTCCCAGGGTGATCGCGATGGAATAAGCAAATTCATTGCAATACTGAATATTTTTATCAATGTACCGGCCGGACCTGGCCGTCTGTTCGTCGATGTCGATGGTCGCGGCGGTCGCATTGGTCGTTTTGTTCGTTTTTCTGAGATAAAATTTGGTGTTGCTGGTCCAGACACCCCTGAAGGGTTGCCAGGTAATAAGGGCCTCAGGTCCTTCATCAGTATCTTGCAGGATAGCGGTATCGGCTACCTGGGTAGTGTTCATCGTGATGTTTACATCGGTGCCTCGGGATACTTTCCACCCCCATTTGTCCTTGGTTTTTGTGCGACGCAACCGGTAATAGAGATGGGCACTCCCTTCAATATCCCGCAGCTTATGATCAAGCGTATATGTTTGTAAATCCGGATTGTAGTCAGGGGTTCCTACCGGAAATATTTTCGTCTCATCTGAAAAACTTGGATCGGTGGAATAGGCTACTTCAAATTGGTCTCCGCCGATATAATCAGTTCCTTCGGTCCCCGAAACAGGAGCGGCTTTCCAGGTCAATTTGATCGAATCTTTTTGATCGTAGCTCGCCAGGAGGGTGTCGGGCCAAACATAGGCAGGGACAGTTATTCCCTGTGTCTTGGTATATTGATAGGCATCGGGAGGTATTGATGCGTTGTCAGAGGTGGATGTATTTAATGAAAAAATACTTTTGACGTTCTTGACGTCCGTTTGGATGCTTCCCGAAGGTTTATCGCCGGCCTCGCCGGATCCTGAAACCGAGTCAGCAAACTTGTATCCTACATGATATTTGAATACGTTGTTGTAGGCATAACTTACTGCGATTTTTCCGGGATTATCCGAGAAATCCCAGGACAAGGTGGCATCGGGAATGGGGGAGAATTTGAGTTTCTTTGGAAAAGTGATGTTGAAGGAATCGCCGGCAACAATAGCGACATAACGAAAGGTGAGCATCCGATCCGTCATGTTGCCTGGAACATACCACCTGATGTATAATTCGGCTGGACCATTCCCGGCCAGAAGGGCGCCATCCCTGATGTCAGTAACCGACACCGTCTCATTAGTATTGGCAGGAATATATTTCCAGCTGGTCACAGATAATTCGGGATGCGCCTGAACCGTGGTTTGATCCAAACTGGCAAGGGCCGAGCCATTTTCGGCTGTTACTGTGCCGGTGGCCGTCGACCCCAACGGCTCCAAAGATTTGAATTTTACAGAGGCGATCTCCCTTTCATTGGCTCCTTCGGCCGCCACATAGAGCCGGCCCAGCGAAACCGCGACAGCTCCATCGGTCGATACGTTGGCAAACGGTATGATAAACTCGGCCCAGGCGCCATGTTGATCGTAATCGCCGTCACCGACCATTACCGTCTCATTTTTTATTTGAGTGAGAAGTTGATCCGCCGATTGTGCGTGAACGGTGCTGACACCGCTCGCGCCCCATGCCGCCAGCAGCCATATTTTCAAAGCGACGCATGTCCATTTCCGGCGTTTCAAAACGTGGATGCGGTTTATCTGGCAACTCAATCGGGTTGAAAAGGTCAAATAAAAGTTATTCATAATGTGACTTATTCTTAGAATGATATTATCTTTATTAGCCATAATAATACATCCGCTGGATGCCGAAGGCATACAGATTTTGGACAAATACCTGTGATTTTTGGACAAAGCAATGCGCTCTACAGACTCTCTTGACATATGCGTGTAGGTTTAATATGTTTTTTAACCTTTATTTACTGCCTCTCTGCCGGTGAGCTGAACGCGCAGGGGATGACCGATTCCCGTAAGGAAAATATCCTCCATTTTTCTGCCCGGCTGCTGGATGTGCAGAACGGATTACCACAGGGGTATGTGAACGGGATCGTTCAGGATAAGGCAGGGTTTATCTGGATGGGGACACGGGACGGACTGGCGCGTTATGACGGATACCAGGTAAAGGTATTTCGCTATGATCCCGCCGATACGGGAACGATCGCTTCCAATGTCATTCAGACTATTTATGCCGACCGGGAAAATAAGATCTGGATCTTATATGAGAATAATGCGGTGGATATTTTTGATCCCGTTACCGAGAGCGTGACGCATGTTACGGCCGAAAAGCCGCTCGGATGGCTGGCAGCCCAGCGCCATCAATTTTCTTTTTACCTGCACGAAGACAGCAACCACCGGTTCTGGGTAGTATCATCCACTTTAAGAGGCCTGCAATATTTTACCCGCCGGCAACCGGCTCCTGTAGCGATTCCCGTACCGCCGAACGAAATGATCCTGGCGCTTGGAGAGGATCAGCAGGGTGCGATCTGGGTTTGTACGAACCGGGCGCTTTACCGCATTCGGGACAACAGTTTCCATGAAATATCCGCGTTGCCCGAACAACCTGTGTACCGCGGAAACACGCTCAGCAGTATGGTGCAGGACACCTTGGGTAACTGGTTAATCCGGAATAGTGGTCTCATCGAGATCTATCACCCGGAAGGTACATGGGCCGTCCTGAAAACGCCGCATGCGGAAGCCAAAACGCTCCAGTATCTGATGGTCAAGTCAGCCGCTGGAAATATTTATTTTAATGCTGCCGGGCACATCTACCAGCTACATGGTGATCATACGATTTCGCCCGTGTGGTCAAACCCCCATCGTCCTTATGATTTTTTTGCCATGATGACGGATCGTTCCGGCGTATTATGGGCCGGGATGGATACTTTTGGAGCTGTCCTGATCAACCTTTCATCCAAAGGATTCCATTCCTATCCTTACCAATACGGTTTTGTCATGGATGTACTTACTAACTGGTTTCATATTCCTTTCTCCGAAAAAGCCAAAAGGGATGTGGACTCCTATCTGCCAAGAAATGCCCGTGACCGAAAGGGAGGATTATGGTTTGTCGGTACGCCTTTTCTATCAGATCCTTTACCCCATAAGAAAAAGCAACTCCATGTTTTTCTTTTTGATGGGAAGCACTATACCCCCCGTTTTTTTCATTTCCCTTCTTTAGGATGGCTTCAGATTGCCTTCGACCACGAGAACAATTGCTGGGGTATCATTAAAAGCGATAGCCTGGGGAAAGCACAGTTATTGGTAAAGGCCGACCTCTCCAAAGGGACGATTACACCTGTATTAAAGATAAACCGCCCTTATTATGAGATTGGTTACCTGACAGCGCTGGGCCATAACCTATGTATCGTATACAATGACGGCTTACAGCTATATAATGCCATTACGGGTAAATCAGTCTTCTATGCAGGCAAGACATACTTCGGCAACATTACCTTACTAATGGCGACCCCCGATCCTATCGATAGCCAGGTGCTTTGGCTCTCCACCATGGGTAACGGCTTGATCCGTTTTAATACCGGAAATGGCAAGATCAGTGCGTTCACCGAAAAAAACGGCATTCCCAGCAACACGATTTACGGCGCTTTTGCCGACCGGCAAGGTTATTTGTGGTGCAGCAGCAACAAAGGGATCTTTCGATTCAACCCCGTCGATCACACACTGCGCTCCTTTACGGCCATGGATGGCCTGCAGGGCAATGAATTCAATCGCTACCATTTTATGGAAACGGCCGATGGACGCCTTTTTTTCGGCGGTACGCAAGGCTGGACGTACTTTCATCCGGATTCCATTCACATCGATAGTTTTCAGCCACCGTCGGCCATCACGAATATTTTAGTGAATAATAAGGTGCTTACCGCCTTTCCCAAATGGAAGGACAGCGCAGTCAATGCGCTTCAGGCATTAGTATTATCGTATGATCAGAATTTTGTCACCTTTAGCTTTTCAGGACTTGAATTTTCCAATTCGGATAAATTGCAATATCGCTTTCGTTTGCAGGGATTTGACAAGGATTGGGTGGAGGTAGGCTCACAACATATGGCCAATTATACGAATCTGCCGCCCGGAAAGTATATTTTTCAAGTCAATACCAGCAATAAAGCCGGTAATTGGAGCAGCCACATAAAAACTTTGGAACTCTCCATTCTCCCGCCGTGGTGGAAAACCTGGTGGGCCTACCTGGTCTATGGCATCCTCATACTGATGGCCGGATATGCCTTTTACCGTAACCGGATGCATCGTTTGCTTATCAAGCACACGATCATCCTGAAAGAGAAAGAATCGGCTCACTTGAAGCAACTTGACGAAATGAAATCCAGGTTCTTTTCCAATATCACCCATGAATTCCGGACACCCTTATCATTAATATTGGGTCCGTTAGAACAGCTTATACGAGAAAAGGATGCGCCGGTTACACCCGTCGTGAAAAGAAAATTGGCCAGTATTCATCGTAATGCCGAACAGCTGCTTCGCCTGATTAACCAGTTACTGGATATGTCAAAAATGGAAGCGGGCAATATGGCCGTTTCTTTGTCACGGGGCGATCTGGGGCAGTTTATAGCCGACCATACTCATATATTTGCCAGCCAGGCGGCGCAGAAAAATATTCATCTGCAGGTCGTTCGTGAAATGGAGGGCGATTATCTCTTTGATATCGACAAGATGCAGAAAATAATTTTCAACCTTTTATCGAATGCACTGAAATTTACACCGGAAGGAGGGGTCATAACGGTTCGCGCCACTTATGAAGGTAGGCGCATGCTGTTATCCGTAAAAGATACAGGCATGGGTATCGCGGAAGAGCATTTACCGCTTATATTCAACCGGTTTTACCAGGTAGACAATTCGTCAACGAGCGCGGGCGGGGGTACCGGTATAGGATTGGCACTCACCAAAGAACTGATCGGCTTGATGGGCGGAACGATCGAGGTGGACAGCCAGCTGGACCTGGGAACTTCTTTCTTGGTTTCCATTCCGGTAAAAGAGGCGACGAACGAAGTGGCAGCCGACATAAAAATACCCTCACCCACTATCTTCGCCGATAATTCGTATCCCCGGGGAAAGAAAGGAAAGCGAAGCAATGTCCATGCTGCTGTTGCCATCCTGGTAGTGGAGGACAATAGAGAATTAAATCAATTCATTCATGAGACCCTTGGTATAGAATACCGTATGCTTGATGCATTTGACGGTAAAGAAGGTTTAAACAAAGCAGTGGAAGAAATGCCAGATATCATTATCAGCGATATTATGATGCCAGAAATGGACGGTTATGCATTGTGTGAGAAAATAAAGACATCGGATATTACCAGCCATATCGGTTTTATGTTACTCTCGGCACGCTCCTCTCACCATAGTGTGGTCAAGGGTCTGAAGTATTTTGCAGATGATTATATCACGAAACCGTTTCACCCCGATGAATTGTTACTCAGAGTACGCAATCAGGCGAATAGACTGAAAACGCTGCGTGAGTTTTGCAAAAAGCAGATCCTGGAGGACGGGAAATCAGACCAGGCTGTTCCCAATGATCCATTTCTGCAAAAATTATATGGTTTCATAGCGCGAAATATTGATAATAGGGCCCTTTCAGTCGAGATGCTGGCTGAGGAAGCGAATATGAGCCATCGTACCCTGAACCGAAAACTGGAGATGATGACCGGCCTCTCCGGCGCCAGGGTGATTAAGCAATACAGGCTAAAGGCGTCCGCGTTATTATTACGATCGGGATGTAGCGTTTCGGAGGTCGCTTACCGCACGGGGTTTGAATCGCCTTTTTATTTTAGTGCATCCTTTAAGGAATTTTATGGTGTAGCACCTTCGAAATATGCCAAACGGCAGGGAACCGGTCTGACGGGGCTCGAATGACATCACGGCTGGCGTATCGCTTAGTGCTTTTCAACAGATTTGTTGGAGGCTGTACTCATGATATTGGGATTTCCGATGATAAGCTAGCGCACCGCTAAATCCGTATAATTTCCGGGGAAATGATATTTTACCGTTTGTAAATGTTCGCAGTATAATACTAACTGGCCTTCATTCTTGAATACTTCGTAAGCAGATCGATATAGTCCCATATCCTTATATTTTGGCTGTTTATCGAGATCAGTTTTAATGGTATAAATAGTGTCTCCTATAAAAACGGGCTTAATGAATCTGAGCTTATCATAACCATAACTGAAGGCGTTGATACAATTAGTGGCTACCAGACCCAAACCTGCACTGAAAACGAAGGCACCCGCAATCAGTCTCCTTCCGAATATGCCCTCATTTTTGGCAAAGCGTTCATCAGCAACATAAGGGTGCATGTCAAGAACAAGTGCATTGAATTGCATGCTTTCTCCTTCACTGATCGTACGGGATATCGAGCGTATTTTTCTTCCTATTTCGATGTCTTCATAAAACCAATTTTCGGCGTTCCATATAGGAATAGCGGAGTGTTTAGATGCGTCAGGGTTTGGGTTCATATCGAATGTATTTTTTGAAATGTGTTTAAATGTGTAATTTTATTACGCCATTTTTATCTGACTTGTAAGCCGCTTCCACACAAGCCATGGTATGAATACAGTCTTCAACAGAATTGTCAGGCGATCTAGTGATACCTTTGGCAGCCTTCATGATCTCTTCCATGGAGCCAATAAAGGCGTTCGGAAACCAACTTCCTTCAATTTGCTTGGTCTTCCATTTCGGCTCCTTTCCTTTTTCAATCATTACATATTCAAATAGATCGGGAACACCTGCCGGATAATTCATCAGGAGGCCCATGCTTATTTTAATAGCGCCTTTGGTTCCTTCAAATTTTATGTAGGATTGTTGGTTATGTAAACCAAAATGGTGGCAATGATTTGTTAGAATATTTGCTCTTATCATGTCACCGTAATCCATGATAATATTACTTCGTACCGATGCCAATTGTTGCATCAGCGGATGCTTTGTTGTTTTAGCATATATGCCGGAAGGGTTGCCTAAAAACGATCGTATCAGATCGATATAATGGATACTATGGTAAGGTATTTCAACACGAGAGGACTTGTAGAGGAAGTCCCATAACTGCCATGGCGTATATACATTTATGTTTACCTCGATATCACACAGCTCTCCAAGGCTTCCGTTATCTATCATTTTTCTAGCGACAGTGATAAAAGGAGCATACCGAAGTTGAAAATTAACGCCCGCGAGCATCTTTTTGTCGCGGGTAATTTGAAGTATTTTTTTTGCTTGCTGATAGTCTTTTCCCATGGGCTTTTGCATTAATACTGTTGCGTGAT
>Ga0164242_10006977_pt1 | contig 12378 bp, 6 predicted proteins | sample OricomgcompostMG_FD_108783 | JGI IMG/M metagenome (GOLD analysis project Ga0164242, IMG submission 108783) | Miracle-Growth compost microbial communities from Emeryville, California, USA - Original compost - Miracle growth compost (MG) ... | reverse complement strand
ATGGCGGCCGATGCTGGACGACTTCTTCTGGAAGATCACCCTGTTCGACAACCGCATCACCGACGCCACCGCGAAGAAGCTGCCCGACGGGCGATACCGGGTGACCATGAAGGTGCATGCCGGCATGGCCTACGTGGACGGCAAGGGCAAGGAGACCGCGGCCCGGCCGGACATCCCGATCGAAGTCGGCGTGTTCGCCGCGTCGCCCGGCGCGGGCAGGGACGGCAAGCCGCTCTACCTGGCCAAGCGCATGCTGCCCGACGGCGACAGCACGATTACCGTGACGGTGGATGGGAAGCCGGCTACGGCGGGAGTGGATCCTTACAATGAGTTGATTGACAAGGTGTCTGGGGACAACCGGAGGGGGGTGGCAGTGGAGTAGGAGGCGCGCTTTGCGCTGTCGCGAGGGTGCTCGCCTGTGGCGGCTTTCTTTCTTCTGCCCTTGCGGGGGTTTGGCTCCTTCTCCCCTCCGGGGAGAAGGCTGGGATGAGGGGCGGGTCTTGCGCCGCCCTCCATTGGGCAATGGCTTTTGATATTGGCCGTCGCCAGGTTGCTCGCCTGCGGCGGGCTTTCGCTGGCCTGCCGGCCAGCGAGTCCCTTCTCTTTGCTGGCCCAAAGAGAAGGAACCAAGAGAAATGGCCTTGTGGAGCCCGCCGACCCTACAAGCTTTGGCGCTTGAGGTTTTTTGGAACAGGCGTGGCTCCTCCTGTTCGACCTTCGGCCACTCCGCGCCGTCGTCGCTAACTGAGGCCAGGGCGGGGGTGTCGTAGCTTGCGGTTCTTCGCTTGCTCCAACGCGACCGGGCCGATCCATGCTTGCCACGTTGCCCATCCCCCTTACCGTCATTCCGGCGCAGGCCGGAATCCAGTGACGTCAGTGCACGGTTGTCGCGATAACCCACCACTCCCGCTACTGGATGACCGGACCTTCGTCTGTTGAAAAGCGCCTCCGGCCTGCGCCGGAATGACGGCTTGCCCGCCGCACACACGCACGAATAGCCGCCCCGAATCAGCGAAGATCTGCGGCGATGCGCTAGAAATCCACGGTCAATTGCGCCTTCGCGCCGTTGTCGCTTGCGGATCCCGCGAGGAGGCCGTCGTAGCCGAATGCTATGTGCGCACGGCTGCCCACGGCGAAACTGGCGCCCAGTTCGAGCTGCGCCGCGTTCCTGGCCATGGGCAGCCCCTGCACCGCGAACGCCGCACCGCCCCCGGCGAACTGCGCCTGCACGGACGGCCGATCGAAGCCGAATACGTGGCGCCAGCCCAGCGTGCCGTACCAGCGGGCCACGCCGGCACCGGCCGACCAGCGCAAGCCCAGGGTGCCGAAGGTGGCGTGATCGCTGCCGGACGCTACATCCAGGGCGGTGACGCTGCCGTGCTCGTGGACGGCATGGCTGTGCAGGCGGACGTGCGCCAGCGCGACGTAGGGCTCCAGGTAGCGGCGTACGCTGTCTCCGAAGCGGTAGCCCGCATCGACGAAAAGCTGGTCCGTGCGCGCATGGCTGTCGCTGTTCAACTGCTGCGGCGCATTGCCCACCACAAAAGCGCGATGGGTACCGATGTCGTGCCAGGTCGCGGCCAGGCCGTAGCCGAGATCGACATGGCCCGCCACGCTGCGGCCGTAGAACGCCAGATGACGGTCCTTGAGATGCGCGGAGCCCTGGTCGCCCATCCGGTAGGACGTCTGCCCCAGCCCGGCGGCCACGCCCACGCGGCTGCCGTCGCCCACGTCCGTATCGACGCCCACCATGCCGCCGCTGCTGTCGGCTTTCGCGCCGGCCAGGCCGTCCGAGCCATCCGCATGGCTCCAGTCGCCGAGGGCATGCACCCACCATGCCGTGCCCTCCGCGTCGCCGGCCTGGCGCAGACGCTGCTCTACCGCGTCGCGTGGTTGCCGGCTGTCGTCGAGCATGACCCGGCGTACGTCCGCGTGGATCGTCCCGGCCATCTGCTTGAACGCGAGCGCCGCCTGCCCGGCGCCGGTCAGCTGGCCGAACAGCAGCATGCCCAGGGCGCTGTCCGGCGCCACCCCGTCCAGGGCCGCACCGAGCGCCCGCGCCTGTGGCGTGTCGCCAGCGCTGGCGAACGAGGTGGACGAACGCGTCACGTCCACCACTACCTTGCCGTCCTGGTAACTCACTCCGTAACCCATGAAATCGGTGAGGTCGCCCTCGGTGTTGTCGAACTGGCCCTGTACCGTGCCCTTGCCCGTGCTCTGGATCAGATTGATCTGCGCGCCCGGCGTCAACGGCTGGTCACCCAGACTCTGGATCTGCAGCGTCGTCCCCGGCTGGATGGTGACGTTGCCGGCCACTTCGACGCTGTCGGACTTGCCGGTCGCCGGATCGATCTGCGCCTCGTAGACCGAACCCGTCCGCATCACCAGGTCGCCCTTCACGTGCAGCGTGCCGGGCGAGTTGCCGGGTGCCAGCGTGCCGCCGATGGTGACGTTGTCCACGGTGCCCGTGCCCTGCAGGCGTCCGCCGGGCACGACATCGATGTCACCACCGAGGCTGCCGTTGACGCTCAGTGTGGCACCGCCGTCGACCACCGTGCTGCCCCCGAACTCGCTGCTGTCGCCAGTCAGGCGGATGAAACCCGCCTTGACGGCGATGTGGCCTTCCCCGGCGCCACTGGCCAGGTTGGCTGCAAAATCGTATTCGTTGCTCGCGCTGCTGGAATTCTGGAACGTCAGGGTGGTGGGCGTTCCCATGAAGAACAGCTCCGGAAAATCCACGATGCCAGGAGCTTGCACGGTCCCGTTGGCATCGACCCCGCCAATCAGCACATCGCCCTGAATGTCGACCGGATGAGTCGAAGAGATCTTGCCTCCATTGCTGACCGTCACCGTGCCGTAATCACTGAACTGCCAACCGTCTGCGGACAGCGAGGAGCCGTCTCCAGTCACCACCAGATTCGAGCCGTCGTGATAGAACGTCGTTGCGGTGACCGTGCCACCCCCTGCTATGTTCAGCGCACCATTTTCTCCCACCACCAAACCGTCGCCGACCGACACGTGTGCTCCATCGCTTACCGTGAGCGATCCGGTATCGATTTCCAGTCTGTCACCGGCGACATCGAGGATCGATCCGCTTCCTTTCACGCTGATGCTTCCCCTGCCTCCATGGCCGCCGACGACATCCCCTGCGAACATGTCGCCATTGACCTTGACCTCGCCGCCCTGCTCGATCGATACCACCCCTGTCCCGTCGTACCCGACCCGCATGCCTTGATCCACCGACAACAATGAATTGCTACCGCTGACCGTGATGTCGCCTTCGCCGCCTGCGGCACGGCCGAGAAAGACACCCACGGCATTGGCATCGCCGCCATGCACGGCGAGTGTGCCGGCGCCGGCGATGGAGAGCGTGCCCTTGGCCTGGTCGCCCACGACCAGTTGGCCGGCCACGTCGACGCTGCCCTTGTCGTCCACGGACAACATGCCTTCGCCCTTGTAGCCGACGAACAATCCCGTATCCGTGCCATTGCTGCCTTCCGGAGGCGCGGCGACCGTCAGCGACGAACCGTCCCCCGACACGTTCACCGTGCCCGTGCCGGCCTGCGTCAGGCCGGTCGACGTACCGTTTGCATAAAGCAGGGCCGCGTCCCCCAGATAAGCCCAACCGGTGAAGGATGCCTTGCCGCCATCGAGCACATTCAGCGTGCCGGTGCCCCCGTCGCCGACATCGAGTGCGTTGACGCTGTTCCATGCCGAGCCGGCGCCAGTGACCGTGGCGGTCGCCTCGCCGGTCAGTTGCCGGAACAGGATGTCGTCGTCCGCCGGCAGGCCATAGCCGATGACGTCCAGCCAGGTCGTACCCTGGTCGCCGCTGCGTGACTGGCTGGCGAGATGCCCGCCGTCGCTCGCCATCACGCTGCCGTTGAGCAGGTTCATGCCGCCGGCATAATCCAGGGTCGAGCCCTTGCCCTCCACGGTGATCGCGCCCGTGCCCTTCGCCGCGTCCGGGCCACCTGCACCGTAGTAGCCCAGGCCGACCACCGTTTCGCTGTACGCCGTCGCCAGGCCGATGCTGGCCGTACCGCCCTGCTGCACCGTCAGCGAACCGTTGCCGAAGTTGCCGACCTGCGCGCCGGCGTCGAGCGTGAGCACGGAGCCGGCGCCGCTCACCGTCACGTCGCCCTCGCTGCCGACGGCATTGCCGAGGATCGCGCCCATGCCGTCCGCATCGCCGCCGTGCACGGCGAGCGCGCCTCCGCCGGTGATGGTCACGGTGCCCCTGGCCCGGTTGCCGACCGTCAGCCGGCCCGCGACATCGACGCTGCCCTTGTCGTCCACGGACAGCGTACCGTCACCGCCGTCGCCCACGACGAGATCGCCATTGCCCAATCCGGCGGCCGCGACCACCGTCAGCGCCGAACCTTCGCCCGAGACTTCAACGGTACCGTTGCCCCGCTTGCTTCCCACGGCGGTGGTCGTGGTCGCGCCAGTGTCCGGATCCTGGATGTAGTCGTACGTCGTGACCTCGCTGCCCAGCACGACGCTGCCACTGAAACTGGCCGTCGCGCCGTCCAGGACGGACAGCCGGCCCGTCCCGCCATCGCCCACCTGCAGGCTGTTGACGCTCTGCCAGGACGAGCCCGCGCCGGTGACCGTCGCCGTCCCCTGCCCGTCCAGCGCGTATTCGGGGAACTGGCTGTCGGCGCTGCTGGCCACCTCGCCGAGGCCGAGGATGTCGATCCAGCCGCTGTCGCCCCGCGACTGGCTTTCCAACCGCCCGCCGTCGCTCACGGTGAGCGAACCGTTCAGCAGGTTGAAGCCGCCGGCATAGTTCAGGGTCGAGCCGGCACCGTCCACCTCGACCGTGCCCGAGCCGCTGGCGGCATCGGGCGACTGGCCGTAATAGCCATACCCGACCAGGACCTCCTCGTATGCGCCGGTCAACGCGAGATTGGCCGTGCCGCCCGATACCACCGACAGCGATCCCGTGCCCTCGCTGCCGATCTGCACGCCCTGGTCGACGGTCAGCGTCGAGCCCGCACCGGTGACGGTGACGCTGCCCATGCTGCCCTTGGCTCGGCCGAACACCGCGCCCGAACCGTTCATGTCGTTGCCGTGGACGGCCAGCACGCCTCCACCCGACAGCGTCAGCGATCCCGTGGCCTGGTCGCCCACCGTGAGCTGGTCGATATCCGCACCCGCTCCGGTCAGCACGCTGTCGTGCGGCGACACCACGTCGATGAAGACATGGCCGCCGGCTGCGGGCGCCGCATCCCAATTGGCCGCATCGCTCCAGTCCGTGGAGACGGTCCCCTGCCAATGGCTGTCCACGGCCCGTGCGGCAGGAGCAACCATGCCCATCAGCAGGCCGACGGCCACCGCCGCGGCCAGCGGGCTACGCATGGTGCGCATGTATTCAGCGGCGCCCTTCGCGCCATCGATCTTGCTGCCGGTCATCATGTTCCCCTGAAGTGTTCCGATGGACAGACGTCCATGCGTCTGCATGCAATGGATGGATAGCGTGTCTCGCAAAGAGCCCGTCAGCGTTTCCGCACGGTGAACGTGAGCCGGCCGCCAGGCACCTTGCGCGCGGCGCCCGGCACGTGCAGCAGCATCGCCGTATAAGCCCCCTGGTCCATGCCCGGGATGATCACCGCGCGGTAGACCGTGGTCAGCGCCGGAACCGTGCCGAGGCCGTCCGAGGTGTACTGGACGACCTGGTTGTCGGGGCCGGCGACGAAGTGCGCGTCCTGGTTCAGCACGCCGAGCGCATCGGTGGAAAGCCGCATCTGCGGTTTGCGCGTCCCGTCCGGATTGAGCAGCAGGAAGTGCACCTGGCCAAGGTCGACCGGGTCGTAACCCTTGTTCCGGATGCGGAAGACCAGCACTTCGTTGTCGGTGGTGAGCTGTTTGAAATCCCGTTCCACAGCGATCCAGTGGGCGGTCTTCGCATCGTCGTGGTCCTCGATGGCGAAAGTACCGCCGTACCGCAGGTCGTCGCGCGCCTTCTTCAATTGCACCGGCGTGAGCAGGCGCGACTCGTCCGCGGCGATGGTCAGCATGCCGAGCGCATAGCTGCCCGTCATGGTGACGCGGCTGTAGTTGAACAAGCCGTTCTGGCTTTCGCTGCGCGCCGTGAAGCTTTCCACCTTCCTGGTGAAGCCCTGCATGGTCTTGGTGAACTGGCTGGCGTCGCCGCATCCGGCCAACAACAGGCCGGCGGCAAGCCCGGCCAGCGAAGCTCTTCTATTGATCACACCCACGACTCTCTCCTTAATTGGCAAACGGACCGACGCCTGCAAGCGTGGGGATGCTGCGGACACGGTGCATGCATTCACGCTCATCGGCCCAGGATCTTTTCGCGCTCGCTGTCGAACTCATCCCTGGTCAGCACGCCCTCGTCCAGCAGCTTCTTGAGCTTGATGAGGCGGTCGTACTTGTCTTCTTTCGGCAGCATGGGAGGTGGTGGCTGGCTCGCGCCGCCCTGCTTCTTCGCCTGCTCTATGTGAAGATCGGTCAGGTCGCGGCTGCGCCTCATCGTGCTGATGACGACGCAGACCAGGACGATGAGCGCGACAAGAAAGATCACTTCCAACATGACGGGGCTTCCACGGTTTCAAAGGGCAAGGTGAAGTGCGGCCCCCAAGGCGAGCCCCGCGGGCAAACCGGTGGCGATACGCAACAGATTGCTGCTTCGCCAGCCGTGCATGTAATGGCTCCAGCCGTCTGCGGCGCAGGGCAGCAGCAGGAACAGGAGCAGGCCGTGGGAATGAGCGAGGATGGCACCCGCGACATGGCCGGCAACGGCACCGGACGACAAGGCACAGCAACGCCAGCACAACGGTGCGCCATGGCCGCGCCAGCGAGGCGCGCTGCCCGGATCGTGGTTGCACAGGGGCCAGGCGTCCATGACGGGCCACAAGCTCCGGACGCTCCCGGCCATCGACCGGCCGGGCCGCCCGCGGCCAGGCGTGCGTGCATGGATATCTCGCACGGTCACGTTCCAGCTCAGGCCGACGGATTTTCGGAAGCGCCCGCCCTGGGCACCAGGTAAACCAGCGGCGCCTTGACGCGATTGAACGAGGCAAGCAGCGAAAGGATGCCGGCCACGAACAACGCCACTCCGCCCGCGGTGAACCCAGAGTGGGCCGCCGTGGGCAGGAAAATGTGCAGGACGCCGATATGTACGTCACTCATGCCGACGTCGTTGTGGGTGGTAGCCATGGCAGCGGCGGCACCGGCCAACCCGCCGCCGATGATCGTAAGGACAAGGGGCATGGCTATCGTGACGATCCCCGACCAGCGCCAGAATCTGCGCGACGGTTTCCGGCGGAATTCCTGCAGAACGACGTTCAGCGCAAACAGCGGGATCACGTAGTTCAGATAGACCAGTGCACGCATCTCGCGTCCGAGCGCCTGATAGCTCTCCACCGCATCCTTGTTGCTCGCGTATTCGACCGGCCCCATGTGCATGCTGATCTTGTCCGCCCATTCCGACGCGTAGGAGGACGTCCCGTACAGGCTGTGGGCATGCAATGGGGTACGGCTGGGAAACATGCCGCCTCCGCTTATCAGGAACGAGGACGGGTAATAGGTGAGCAAGCAGGCAAGCAGGATCAGCAGCGAATAGAACACCGCGGCCCGGCCGAGAACGAACTCCGCCACCGCGCTTTTCTGAAGCCGCTCGGGAAGATCGCCGGTGTGCGCACTGCCGACGAGATTGCCGATCCGGCTTGCGGCGCCGCGCAACGCGGCGGTATCCACGCCCATGCTGCCGCGCGTGATGTAGACATCCTTGGCGGCGTCGCCCTGTACGTCGAAATCGACGTCCTCTCCCCCGCGCACGTTTCTTTGCGTCCGCAGGTCGGCACGCCTGAAGGCATAGCGTCGGTCATCCTCGCCACGAATGTGGCCGTTGCCCGATCCTTCATCGAAGCCAAGAATGACGCCTTTCATGCGGTGGTTACCCCCTTCAACTGGCCCGTGACTCGCCAGAAATGCTCTCCGCCGCGCGATCGCTCGTGGCTGCGAAGTCCCTGGACGCGCTTGATCCGAGCCGCGCGGGATCCTCGCCACGCTGGCGGGCACATTTCCCCTTGGTTGTCCTGTCTGGCGCAACGCGGCTAGGATTCGGCTCACAGGGGTGGACCAGATCGCAACGGGGGAAGCGTGACGTCCAGTGACAAGACGCCGCCATTGACCGAATGGCTGCGCGAATGGCAGCAGTCAGGCGACGACCGGCTCGACAACCGTCTGCTGGAAGCGCTCTATATGGAACTGCGCCGCGTGGCCGCGCAGCGGCTGGCGCGCGAGTCGCAGGCCACCGTCACGCCTACCGAGCTGGTGCACGAGACCTGGCTGCGACTGAAGCCGCCCAACACGCCGATTGCCGACCGCAACAGCTTCCTCCGCATCGCCTCGGTGGCGATGCGCCACCTGCTGATCGACCAGGCGCGCGAACGGCTGTCGCAGAAGCGGCACGGCGTGATGCAAACGATCACCGTGTCGCTGGCGGAAAATGGCGTGCAGCAGCATGCGCTCGACGACACCCAACTGCTGGATCTCGACCGTGCCCTCGACGCCCTGGCCTCCGGCCATCCCCGCGTCGCCGAGGCGGTGGTGCTGCGCGCCTTCGCGGGCCTGGACCTGCACGAACTGGCCGACGCGCTGCGCGTCAGCCTGGCCACCGCCAAACGCGACCTCGCCTTCGGCCGCGCCTGGCTCGCCGCTACCTTGAAGGACCCCGCCTGATGGACATCGATCCCGCCGAACTGGAGCGGCGCTTCGCCGAACTGGCCGAAGCGAGCCACGAGCAGCGCGCCGAAGCCCTGCGCGCCTTGCAGGCCGAATCGCCGGAACTGGCCCAACGTCTGGCCCTGCTGCTCGACGCACATGAGGCCACCCGCAATCCGCTGGACCAGTTGCACGGCGAGACCCTGCGCCATTTCGCCACCTTCGAGCCCGAGGCACTGGTCGGCCGAGCGCTGGGCGACTGGACCCTCGTTCGCGTGATCGGTCACGGCGGCATGGGCGTGGTCTACGAGGCGCGCAGCGAACGCGACAGCATCACGCAGGAAGCCGCGATCAAGCTGCTCGCTGCACCACTGTTCAATCGCCACGCCGCCGAGCGCTTCGTGCAGGAGGCGCGTGTGCTGGCGCGGCTCGACCATCCCGGTATCTGCCGCCTGCGCGATTGGGGCCACTCGCCGGAAGGCTGGCCCTACCTGGTGCTCGACCTGGTGCGCGGCGAGCCGCTGCCCGCCGACGGCGGCGGCCGTCCGCTGCGCGATCGGCTGGCGACCATGGCGCGGATCGCCGACGCGGTGGCCGCGGCACACCGCCAGTTGGTGGCGCACCTCGACCTGAAACCGGCGAACGTGCTGATGACCGCCGACCGCGGCCCGGTGCTGCTGGATTTCGGCATCTCGCGCGTGCTCAACGAGGACGACGTCGCCGGCGGCACGCTGACCCGCTGGCTGACGCCGGCCTACGCCAGCCCCGAGCAGTTGCGCGGCGAGCCGGTCTCGGCCGCCACCGACCTCTACGCGCTCGGCGTGATGCTCTATGAACAGGCCACCGGCAGGCCGCCGTTCGACTTCGGCAACGCCTCCGTCACCGAATCGCTGCGCCGCATCGAGCAGGGCGCCGTGCCGCCGGGCAAGGCGGCGCCCGGCCTGCCGCGCGACCTCGATGCGATCTGCGCCTGCGCCATGCACCCCGACCCGCGGCGCCGCTACGCCAGCGCCGACGCCTTCGCCGACGACCTGCGCGCGCTGCTCGAACGGCGCCCGGTCAGCGCGCGGCCCGACCGCCTGGGCTATCGCCTGTCGCGTGCACTGGCACGACACCCGGTCGCCTTGCCTGCCGGCGTCCTGGCCGTTGCCGCGGTGGTCACGCTCGCCATCCTGCTGGCGTTCCAGGCCAGCGACCTGCGCCAGCAGCGCGACCGCGCGGAAGCCGCGGCTCGGCGCGCCAGCTCGGCCACAGGACTCCTATTGGGTGCGATCAAGTCGGTCGACCCGGTGGTCGGCGATGCCAAGCTGACCCTGTCCGATTATCTCGACAAAGTGGCCGACCGGTTGAACCACAGCGACGAGAAGTCCCCGTCGGTCTATGCGGAAGCCCTGATCCAGCTGGCCGACGTACGCCGCAGCCAGGCACAATACGGCTCCGCGGTCGATCTCTATCGGCATGCGCAGAACCTGCTCGGGCAAAAACGCGCGGATAACGATCCCACGCATACGGCGAAGCTTCGTCACGACGCCAACATCGGCCTGATCGAAGCCCTGCGCGGCACCGGCCAGGTCGGACAATCGCTGCAGCTTGCCTATCGGCTGCTGGCCACTCCCGAGGGGAAAGACGACTGGGAGTACGAGTTGGTCGCCGCCCGCGGCGAGCTTACCCAGATGCACCTGGACAAGGCCGAGGCGCTGTTCCGGCAGGCCATAGCCCGCATCCCCCGCGACCAGCCGATCGCCCTGTCGAAGGCCTACCAGGGCCTCGCCTTCGTGGTCTCTTCGCGCGGCCACGACGCCGACGCGCTGGATTGGCTGAAGAAGGCGCAATCCGTGCTCGGCAACCAGCCGGAGGCGAAAGCCCTGCGCGCGTCACAGCTCGACGATGAGGCATGGAGCGAATCGGAACTCGGACATCACAAGGAGGCGCTGCTGCACATCCGGCAGGCGGTGGACATGCGCGTGCAAATCTATGGCGAGGCGCACCCCGACGTGGCCCAATCGCTCAACGACCAGATGATGATCCAGAACGACGCGGGCGACTACGAGCAGGCCATCGCCACCGGCAAGCGCGCCATGGCCATCGAAACCAAACTGGGCGAGAAGGAAAGCCGCCGCGCCGAACGCATCTACTCGACCCTGGGCACCTCCTATAAGAATCTCGACCGCTACGAAGAAGCACGCGAGATGCAATCGGAGGCCCTGCGCATCGCCGAAAAGCTGTACCCCGTGCCCAACATCACCACGGCCAACGACCACATGAACCTGGCCTCGGTCCTTGCCGACATGGGAAATTGCAAGGACAGCCTCACCCATTCGGAAGAGGCCTACCGCATCTACACGACCCAGTTCCATGACAAGCCGTCGCGCCAGGCCGCCATCGTCGCCTCCAACATGTCCGAATGCCTGCGGCAGCTCGGCCACAACGACGCGGCCTTGCGTTGGTCCCTCACCGCCTACCGGGAAGCCAGGCAAGTGATGCCTGCCGGCGACTGGCGGGTGGCGACCATCCACAACGTCTACGCCGAGAACCTGCTGGCCGCCGGCCATGTCGCCGAGGCGGAGACCGAAGCCAAGGCCGTGGAAGCCGCCTTCGCGGCCGCCGGCAAGACGGCCCGCCCCTCCGCCGTACGCGACAACCAGGGACTGCTCGCCAAGATCTACAAGCGCAAAGGCGACCACCAACTGGCCGAGAAATATCAAGCCCTGGCGACGGCGCCCTGACCCTACTGGGCAACCGGACCGGACTGCGCCGGAGCGGCGCCCCATCGCCATCGCCCGCCGCGCGCAAAAGAACCGCGCCAGGCGGGGTGGCGTGGCGCGGGGTTTCCGTGCGAGGGGGGCATCGCACGGTCTGGGGAGTTCACGCTGGGTCAGCGTGCGGCGACTTGGCTTGCCTGGTTGTCACGTTCCTTGTCCGAGCGGATCAAGTGCAGTGCGGAGCCGTCCGCCAGGCGGAAGCCGAATTGCCGCTGCAGTTGTTCCAGTGATTTCAGCCGCGGGCAGATCGCCTGCGCGCGTGCCTCGAGCTTGCTCTCGCGCACGTCCATCGCCTTGTCGATCGACTGGTCGATCGAGTCGGCGCGCGCCTCGACCTCGCTGGAGCGGCCGGTGAGCACCGCCCACATCACACTGCCGGTGATCGATTCGGCCATCTCGTTGGCCGCGTTCGTCACCGGCTGCTCGATCGCCTGCTCGAAGCCTTCGGCGTCCCAGTGGCTGGCGTTGGCATGCGCGTCGAGCTGGCGCAGCGCCTCGCGGCGCTCGTCGTTCATCTTCCGCACCAGCGCATCGCGGTGGTGCTGGCTGCCGCCCAGCGTGGCGGCCACCGTGGTCAGCGCGTCGAACGCCATGCCGACCGCCTCCTGCGCGATGCCGGCCATCTGCGGCAGCATCTCGCGCACGCCGCTCTCGTATTCGCGCAGTCGTGCCGCATCATCGGCGGAGACCGCCAGCGGCTGGCCGTCCACGCGCAGCAGCCCGTCGTGCATGAACACGTGCTGCGGCCGCGTGCCGTCGCTGCGGGTGAAATCCACCCCGGCGGCCGTCAACCGCACGTCGTAGTCGCTGTCGTAGCCGCACTGGTTGCCGTTGACGTGCACGTCGCGGCCCTGGGCCTGCATCGCCGCGGCCAGGCTCAGGCCCGCCGCGAGCACTATCCATCGTTTGCGCATGATCGTCT
>Ga0164242_10006976_pt1 | contig 12378 bp, 7 predicted proteins | sample OricomgcompostMG_FD_108783 | JGI IMG/M metagenome (GOLD analysis project Ga0164242, IMG submission 108783) | Miracle-Growth compost microbial communities from Emeryville, California, USA - Original compost - Miracle growth compost (MG) ... | reverse complement strand
TGCTATACGCAACAGATCGTCAATTATAGCCAACAGGACCAGTAAAAAATCACTATGACTACCCAAGAACTGAAAATCGTTCAGCCTACAAGCCGGACCAAATTTGTCGCCAATGTATTGGTACCACGGCACAAGCCCCAAAAACTTGTGCGCACAGTCGGCGCCGGTTTTGCCAAACGTGGTTAAGCCGGGCAGAAGGCTAGCGAAAGAGCTGATCATGGCAAACATATTACACCAAGCCTCCAGGGATCAGGAAGTTCAGACCGGCATACAGGAAGAAGAACACTAGTAGGGCAATAATGGCGTTGGTAATGCGCTTGCGAGCTGCCGTCATCTTACCGGGGTCGCCAGCTGCAGCACTATACTGTATGCCGCCGACTATTATAGATATGACCACTACTACGCCAACCAAGGCTGCTAGGAAGTTTATAAACGGCTGAACATAGTCACTCATAAGCGAGCATTGGTCCAAGCTTTTGCAGTCGCCGCCACCTACCTCGCCAACGTCGCCACCACCAGCCGGTTTATTGACCGTAGACTTTTTAAAGGTGGGCCTGTGTTGTGTATCGTATGTTACAGGATGATCCGCTCCCGTAGCAGTCACGCAGTACAGACTCATAGCCTTGCTCGGGGTATTACCGTCTACGTCTACTCCTATGCCAGCCACTTCGCTACCAGGGCAGCTATAGGTTACGGTTACGGTTTTGACATTGGCCGGCGACGAAACTAGCAGTTTAGCACCAGACTTACATTTTACGACTAGGGCCGGGAGGGTTTTGCCCGCAGTTTTATAGGTGCCGTTCGTATGGGTTATTGCGGTGGAGTTGTCTTTGCAGGAGAAGCTTACTCCACCACCGTCGGCAGAAACACCTGCAGACGGCATAGCAGCCAGAACCAGTACTGCGCTCAACAATATAAGGTGGGCCGTTATGCGAAGTTTTTGTGTGATGTGACGCATTTTTCATAATATACCTTTATTTTGCGGTCCTCGCAAGGCGTACAGGAAGGGGTATGGACAAATCATAAAGTTTGTGGTAAAATACGATCAGTTAAAACGCTAAAGGATTTTTTAGAAAATGACTCAGCTTAACCCAGACAACAAAAACATTGCACCAGAACCAGTCAACGCACCGAGCGAGCCGGAGCACACCAAAGAGCGCATTGAAGGCCTAACACCTGAAGCTATAGCAGCTGCTGCTCCACAGCCCGAAACTGAAGCGCCAAAATCAGGCACCACGCCCGAGACACAGAGGCGTAAGATTAACTGGAAAAGAAGGATGGCTATAGGCGCTGCCATAGCTGCTGTCGGTGGTGCCGCTCGTCTTGTTCCTTACATGGTAGCCAACCACGATCTTGAATCATTGGACAACCCTAATAGCGACCAGCCAAGTGCAGGCGCACCGCAAACTCCCGGCCAGACTCAAGACGCCGAGACGCAAACCAGCACCCCAGAACAACAGCCCTCAAATGTGGGCAATATATATCTAGCAGACTCACTATATACACATGCAGATATCGGCGATACCATTACCGTAACTTGGGGGGCAGAAGATCAAAGCCAGGCTATATACCTTGGTAAGTTGCTCGGCTCAAACGGCCATACCCCTACTCAGCAGGCCGCTTCGGCCCTAAATTTAATCAGTGCTATCGCTTCGAGCGACCTAAAGTATTCTCAGCAACTGCCTTATTTCTATAGTGATAGCGATAAACTTGTTAATGCGGTCCCCATGATTAATGAAGCCTTCCAGGCAGCCGCGGAACCAAACAACAAAAACAAGTACGTGGACCAGCTGGACTTCTTTGATACACCAGATGACCCAGTAACTTTTGTGCAAGGCCCTAACGATGATCAAGGCTACCCAACGCTTAAGATGGCTAGTGGTACATTGTACGCTCAGCGTGTGACCGGTGGCTCGTGGCAAGATCCAGCTAATTTCGACAAAGACAAGGCTATTGCGATTACCAGTTTTGACATCAGCTATAAGTCCACTGACAATGGCAACGCAATGACTATTGAAAGCTGGAGCCCCACTACTATAGTCGACGGACAGCCACAAGACAGCATCTTGCCTATTATGCAAGTGAAAAACTAGCGTCTTTTCTTGACTTTAGATACAAAAAACTAATGTATACTAAGGGGAATGAAGCGTCTTCGTTTGGCCCTACTTGCCTTAGGTACACTTGTTAGTATTGGTTTAATATCAGCATTACCCACACAGCACGCATCGGCGGATGGCGCATCTGGCTGTGTTAACAGTTCCACAGGTGTGGATGAGTGTGTAATCTTAGTAGTCAATCTTTCGGGCAGTAATATACCGTCATCGGGCATAACTGTTACCGCAACCCGCAAGACGCAACCGAGTGGCGTAAAAGATAACCAGTTCAACTTAGTCAAGAACAGCAACACCGTTTATACATCCAAGAACGGAGTGGACAGCATAAGGGCTGGCTACTATGGTGGTGGCTTCTGTGCTGATACGAGTTCAAACGGTGTAAGTGAGTCTTCTTTTAATATATCCGTGAAGCAGAACGGCAAACAGATAGGGTCTACCTCGACTAATCTGTGCACAAACACATCAGGCCCTAATGATGCCTGGGAGTTTACCAAGACAGTATCTATACCCGTTACGCCTGCCGGACAAACAGCCACAAAAGGCGGCATAAAAGGTACGGCCGCCTACAAAGATCCCCTGGACAATTCTACGGGGTCGTGCAGTACGGCTAGCTTCGTAGACATATATGGAGGGCCCGATAGTATTGCACCTAAAGATGAGGTTCAGCTAACCATTTCGAGTGGAGGGGCATTTACGACAGACGCAAACTCTCTCAAGCCCGGTAATGGTTACGTGATTGACATAACTTGTTACAAAAGCGCTGACCCGAGTTCCGGCGGAGCATATATAGCCAACAAGACTAATGTGTCAGTAACGGCCGGAAAGTATACTACCGTAAACTTCACTGATATTGCACCGGCAAGCGCAGGGGGTACTCACGCCGATGACAGTACCGGTGGCGGCACTGACGATAACGACAACGACCCGGTAGATTGTGGTGCGAAAAAGTTTAACTGGGTTATTTGTTCTGGCGTAGAACTGATGAAGGGTGTCATAACCGGTCTGAATACCTGGCTAAATAGCCTGCTTACTACAGACACCAACCAAATATTTGGCACTGACTGTAGCAAGACTAATGCGGCCGACAACTGTAGTACTACCAGCGCAGGGTATAAGAAAGCCTGGAATATATTTCGAGTACTGGCTATTGCCGTAATTGTTATAGCCGGTCTTATAATGGTAGTTTCTCAGGCTATGGGTGTGGCCATACTGGATGCTTATACGATACGCAAGACTCTACCGCGGTTAATAATCGCCATAATAGCCATATCTATTTCGTGGCCATTAATGGAATTCGTTTTGAACTTCTTTAACACCCTGGGCTCAAGTGTATTTAACTTAATGACTACGCCGTTTAACTCTCTAGATAATCAGCATACTGGCACAATGATTTTCTTTGCCAATCCGCTATCACTAGCTATATTCGGTACTGTAGCATGGATAGCGGCCGGACCAGTTGTACTTACTTTGTTTTTAACTGCATTTATTGGTTTGTTGACTGCATTTATGACGCTAGTCATTAGGCAGGCTGCAATTATTGTGTTCGTTATACTGGCACCTCTAGCAATAGCTTGCTATGTTTTGCCAAACACTCAAAAAGTCTGGAAGATGTGGTACGACAACTTCTGGTCGCTGCTTATTATGTACCCGATGGTTATGGCCTTTATTGCTGCTGGACGCATATTGTCAGCTGCAGCTGGTGCGAATAACGGTGGCCCCTGGTACGGAGTCGTGGCTTTGGTGGCGTACTTCTTGCCCTACTTTATGTTGCCTACAATATTTAAGATGGCTAATGGCGTTATGGGTTCGATTGTTGGTGCTGTACAGAAGCAGGGCGACAAGCCTCTGGGAGCCCTTCGCGGACTGCGTCAAGCGTCACGCAAAGGGCGTATGGCCAACTTCAAGCGAGGTCAACTGTACAGCGAGGATGGCCGTTTTGGTCGGCTGGTTGGTAGTCGCCTGAACCGAGGTGGCTCTAGTCTTGGCGCATTTGAAACGGCAATCGGGCAAGGTGGCAGGCAGGGTAGCCTACGCAGGCGCATGCGCGTAGCCCGGGAAAACTTGGATAAAATCAACCAAGCCAACACCGCGAAAAGCGAAGAAGCTCAGGCTATTGCCAGTATTCCTGAGGTTCAGTCTGCCATGCTTGAAGGAAAAGACGCAGCTGGTCGAAAGGCAGCTCTTAGGCGACGTGCTCAGAACCTCGACGGTAGCTGGAATACGGCTAAAGGTTGGGATGAAAAGAGATTCAACGAAACTGTTGACCAGATGGAGTTTGTGGCGGGTGGTCTTGGCGATAGGGCACAAGAAGCTGCATTTATTGGCAAAATTGGGACCAAGAAGGCCTACGACAAAGATGATGGCACTGGTGTTGACTTAAATGCGTACGTTAGTGACTTACTGCAAGCATCTACGCGGGCAGATGGAACAATTGACCGAAGTAAGCTACAGCGATTGGCGTTCTCGGGTCGAGCCGAGGCTGAGAAGGCTGGCGATAACGTGATCGGCGCCATGAGCACGGGCGATGTATTCAAGATGGCAATGGGTAGAGTAGATGCTGCCGGCAAGTCTACCGGTGCTGCCGTAACGCCAGATGAAATCAGTGAGTACATACTGAATGCCGCTAACGGCAATGACGGGGTCAAAAAGCTTGCAACCGGCAACAAATCTACCGCAGTCCATGCCGCTAAAGTACATGCCGACAGAATTAATGAGCTAAGGAATCAAATCGTTAGCGGATCGCTTACTGATCCGGCCGCTATCGCTAGGGCAACCGAAGAGATTGGCAAGCAAACAGCTCATCTGGAAAGCCTGCGAGATTCGGCCAGCTTTGGTGGTGCTACCGAAAATGCCGCCGAGTTTGCTAAGACCTTGGCCGACAACAACCTAGAGGGTGTATTTAAAACTGACAAGGACGGTAACGTTACCATGGATAGTGCTGCGTTCTTAAAGGGCGTGAAGCCTGGCAGCAAGCTTGCCTCAAGCACTGAGGAAGCTATGTCGGCAGCATACAAGCAAAATCGTTCTAGTGGCGGCATGCCAATGGGTCACTAATCATGGCACAGTATACAGTAATTCAAGATATCGAAGCAGAGGACAAACTAGTTGGCCCTCTTACACTGCGCCAGTTTATATATGCTGGCGTAGCGGCGTTATGTCTGTACCTAGGCTTCCTGTGCGCTAGCAAGGGTGCAGCATTCTTGCTGGTAGTGTTTTTACCTATAGCCGGTGTGAGTGGCTTCTTTGCCTTCCCATGGGGACGCGACCAGCCAACTGAGGTATGGGCCCTGGCTAAGATCCGTTTCTTAATGAAGCCGCGTACGCGCATTTGGGACCAAAGCGGAGTTCAGGAGTTGGTAACCGTCACGGCTCCTAAAACTGTCGAACGGCCTTTAACTAACGGCCTTAACCAAACGGAAGTGCAGAGCCGGCTTGAAGCTTTGTCCGCTACCCTAGATACTCGCGGTTGGGCGCTTAAAAACGCCAACGTAAGTATGATAAATCTGCCAGCTGCCGCTTTTGGCACAGACGGTTCGGACAGGCTAGTGCAGGTAAGCAGTCTACCTACACAGGTTAGCGATCTGGACATTACTGCCAGCGACGACATATTGGACGAAACGGCCAACCCGGTTGCCCGCCACCTAGAGACTATGATCGACCAGGCGGCTGAAGCCCACCGCCAAGAGCTTCTGCAAAAAATGCAGCAAGTACAAGCACCCGCCGCACCGGTTAAAACACCAGAACGAGAGGACGCTGACTACTGGATAGCTAATCAGCCAGCACCAGGACAAAAAACGGTCGAGCCGGCTTCTCCGGTAATCCGGGATGTGGTCGTCGCACCAGGTAGCAATACGGCCGTAAAAGATGCCGAGGTAACGGAGGAGGAGGCCCAGCTAATCGCCCGTCACGAGGCCGAGGCAGCCGCCCTTAACGCCTCTTTGGGGCACCAGCAGCAGTCTGCCAAGACGGCCGAAGAGATTTTGCATGAAAGCTCTACAAGCAAAAACGTCATGACACCAGAACCACAAAATGATACAATAGAAGAAGTTAAGAACAGCCACTCGCCCGAGACTAAAAGTCAGTCTACAAGCGTTGACGATTCGGATGACGGTGAAGTGGTCATTTCGCTTCACTAGTCGCTTGCAAAAGCTTAGAAGGGTAGGCAAATAGGGGTTTATGGATCCAACAAACCAACAAGTAACGACACAAAATCCTGGAGGGGGGGCACCAACCTACCCGCTGCCCCAGCAGCCTTATAACGAAGTATCTATTCAGCCAGCTGGATTGCCACGCCCCGACCAGACATTTACAGCGGCCAGTCCTACTGGTGGCAATGTTATACCATCTGTTGCGCCTGTCGCTCCGCCCATAGAGCCAACCCCGGTTTCGTTAGACAATTCGCCCCTGCCAACTCCCGTGGTTATGGGCCAAGCGGCTGCCCCTGCACCTATTGCGCAACCACAGATTGCCGCTCCTGCACCACAACCGCAACAAACGGTTAGTGCTAGTTCGGCCGCACCCAAAGCTCCCCCAGCGCCAAAGACTAATCCGAACAGCACCCAGAACACTCTACAGATAGCCGAGATTCGTGACGGTATAGTAATCATGAACGACGGCTCTTTCCGTAGTGTTGTTATGGTCAAGAGCATTAACTTTGACCTGATGAGCCCGCAGGAACAGGAATCTGTTGAGTATGCCTACCAGGGTTTTCTAAACTCGCTGTATTTCCCAATTCAGATTTTTATTCGTTCTACCAAGGTTGACCTGACTCCATACATCGAAAAGTTGGACAAGATTCGTACCGAGCACGACAACATGCTACTGGCACTGCTTATGGAAGATTATATCGGCTACATCGACGCCCTGGCACAGCAAACCAACATTATGGATAAAAAATTCTATGTGGTAGTACCATACTTCCCGGTAGTAGACGTCCAGAAGGCTATTACCCAAACTAGTAACTTTTTCAGCGGCATCGCCCAGTTGTTCAGCAAAAAAGAGGCTCCGCATGTTGTTATCAACGAAGCCGATCTGGAAAAGGCTAAGACAGAGCTACGCAACCGAGTTCAGGCCGTCTTGGGTGGCCTGCAGCAGGCTGGTATACAGGGCTTGCCGCTAGACACCCAGGAGCTGATTGAGCTGTACTACGACACCTACAACCCCGACACTGCCACCCGCCAACAGCTTAAAAACTTTGGCGACTTAACGGCAGACGTAGTGACCAAGGGCGAGGGTATGGCCACTCAGACGCACCTACAAAGGGAGATGCAGTAATGAACATGGCCTTTGCATTTGAGTATCGGGCGTCATTCCTTGGCGAGCAACGGAACGAGCCGTACGAACGGTACGGTAAAGTGAGTAGCGCAACCAAAAATGTCGATCCGATGCCAAAAGCCCTTTCGGGCAAGCGGCTTTGCCGGTTGGCAGGAAAGGGTGGTGCATAGGTTATGGCGAAGAAAGTTGATCCGGTACTATTAGCTCAACAGCAGCAAGCCGCCGAACAGGCCGAGGTAGCCGCAGCCTTCCAAAAGGGCATCACAGCACTTCGCGACTTTATTGCGCCAAGCAGCATTGATTTCAAGGGCACCTATTTCCAGCTGGGAACGCGCTACGCTCGAACATACTATGTCTACGGCTACCCGCGCCAGATCTACACTGGCTGGTTAAGCGGCCTGGTTAACCTGGATGAGATTATAGATATATCGATTTACGTTTACCCAGTCGAGAGCCAGGTGGTACTAGAAAACTTGCGCAAAAAAGTAACTCAACTGGAAGCCGGTCTGCAGCTAGACGCCGAAAAAGGCCGTGTACGCGACCCGGCTAAGCAGGCAGCTATTCTAGACGCCGAGCAGATGCGTGACAAATTGCAGGTAGGCGAAGAGCGCTTCTTCCGCTTTGGTCTGTACTTCACTATTTACGGCGGCTCGGAGGAGGAGCTAGAGTTCATAAGCCATAAGGTCGAAAGTATGTTGGGTCAGCAACTGGTTTACAGTAAGCCAGCTACCAGTCAGCAAGAGCAGGGACTGAATAGTGTAGCGCCACAAATGACCGACCAGCTGCAGATTCGCCGCAACATGTCGACCGGTGCCATCAGCACCAGTTTTCCATTTACGAGCGCCGACCTCAGTCAGGAAAACGGCATCTTGTACGGCATAAACATGCACAACTCAGGTCTGGTTATTTTTGACCGCTTTTCTCTGGAAAACGCCAACTCACTTGTATTTGCCAAGTCTGGTGCTGGTAAGAGTTTTGCTGTTAAGCTAGAAGCCTTGCGCAGTATGATGTTTGGTACCGAAGTGTTTATTATCGATCCGGAAAACGAGTACGAGCGCATGGCCGATGCTGTCGCCGGTGCTTATGTGCGCCTGAGCCTAAACAGTGCAACCCGCATAAATCCGTTCGATCTGCCGAAAGTCGTCGACAGCGAAGAGGCCGACAATGCTTTGCGCTCCAACCTAATTACTCTGCATGGTTTGCTGCGCTTAATGATGGGTGGTGCCCAGGCCCAAATGCAAGGCGGCAACGCAGTACTTACGCCAGCTCTGGCGCCAAGCGAAGAAGCCGACCTAGATGCTGCCCTGATTGAAACTTACGCAAAAGCCGGCATAACCAACGACCCACTAACTCATACCGCTATCCCGCCAACCATCAACGACCTGTACGATACTTTGTTGCACATGGGCGGCACTGGCCCGCAACTAGCGCAGCGTTTGCGTAAATATACTAGCGGCACTTTTGCTGGTATATTTAGCCAGCAGAGCAACATCGACATTGAGAACCCGCTGGTAGTGTTCAATATTCGCGACCTGGAAGACGAGCTACGGCCAGTTGCTATGTATATTGTGCTCAATTATATCTGGAACAAGACCAAGACTGACCAGCGCAAACGAATTTTGGTCGTTGACGAGGCTTGGCAGCTCATGAAGTACGAAGACAGTGCTAACTTTTTGTTCAGCTTGGCCAAGCGTGCCCGTAAGTACAACCTGGGCATCACTACTATTTCCCAAGACGTTGAAGACTTCATTGGCAGCCGCATGGGTCGTGCAATTGTGTCTAACGCCAGCATGCAGCTACTGCTCAAGCAGTCGCCGTCGGCTGTCGATATGCTGTCTGACGTATTTCACTTGACTAGCGAGGAGAAGAAGCGTCTAAGCCAATTCCCGGTCGGCCAAGGACTGTTCTTTGCCGGTCAAAACCACGTTCATATCCAGATTCTGGCCAGTCCGACTGAAACCGGGCTAATTACTACCAATCCAGCTCAGCTCGCTGCCATGCAGCAGGGCGGCGAACTAAACCAGCCATCCGGTACGATTGACCTGCAAAATCAGCTCATGCCCGGCACATCAAACTCAATTAATATTTCTTAGCCATGGCAGACGACCTAGATACACTCGAAAAAAATACGGGGGTGGGGCAAAACGGCGAGCATGACGATTTGTCTAATGAACCCGAGAAACAAGTGTCGCCCGAGCAGCTCCAAGACATGGAGGACAACTACAACGACAAAGGTAATTATGCAAAAACGGGTGGGGACGATACGCTTGGCAAGGGTTACGTTGGCACAGACGGCAGCATAAAAGTATCTAAGGGCTTTTGGAACAGAAAGAAGGCCGGATTTGCCGGCGGCATAGCTGGCGTGCTTGGTTTGGCGGGCATATTTGGGCCGATGGTCATAGGACCGTTTGAGGCGGTTCACTTGTCCCAAAACCTCATGCATGCCTTTACTAAAACTCAATCTGACTCAGATAGTCGCAGTAATCACTTGCTCCGGTATGCTAGGGCGTGGAAAACCGGCGAATTAGGCTACACACGTGTTGGTGTAATCGGCGCAGCCGTTGCCAACAAGGCCATCGATAGTATGTCAGACTCTGGTATTAAGTTGGCTGGCTCCAGTGAAGATTTTTTACAGGGTCGACCGCAACGCCTAGAAATTGACAAGAGCTCTATGGCGAAAAGCCACCCCGAAGTTAAGAACATGAGTGACGGCGAGTTCAAGAACTGGCTAAACGACACCTATCGGGACTATGGCCTGGACTTCACTGGTTCAGGTAATGACTTTCAGGCTAATATTGGCGGTAAGAAAACGTCTGAGCTTGGCGGGATAATTAAAACTACCAGCGGTAACATAGTGGGCGACGGCACAGTTGTAAGCGCCATAAAGACTAGATCTCTTAAGTTATTCTATGGCCTAGACTCTTTATTCCATCCGTTTTCTAGAGCCCTAAGCGACAAAATTGCCGCAAAAAAAGCTGAGATTAAAAAGAATAATCCCAAGGAATCTGATGGCCAGGCCGAACAGGAAGCGATTAAGGAAGCAACTGAGGCCAGTATAGATGGCGACGTAGCCAATACCCCAGCTGTGCAGTCCGGCGAGTCAGCGGCTAAGGATGTACAAGATTCGGCCAATACCCGCAAAGCAGTAAACTATGTTAGCTTGGGCACCATGGGTATATGGACACTCGGTTGTGGACTGAAAGAAGCTGGTCCAAAGTTAGTCGAAATTAACCATACTCTTACAGCTCTTCCTGCTGCACTTTATGCGCTAAGGTTCATCGCTGATGGTCAAGCGGTTATGACTGGCAATGACAGTGAGATAGACATGGATCAACTTGGAGCCGATATGGATAGCCTGAATAGTGGTGGCGACTGGTCAGGCTCTGCTCCAATGTCAGCACTAAGCGATGGTACTGTACAGAAAGACGAAAACGGTAACGTAGTCGGCGACCTGCCAGATTCGTATAAACAGGCTTTCGAAGAAAATGACAGTACTACCGCCGGAACGATTTCAGACGTTGGAGACAAAATACTAAAATACTCTTTCGGAGTTGGTTATATCCCGGGCATATGTAGCTCGACCGCAGGCTTCATAGCCGCCGGCTTACTGGCAGCCGGACAGATAGTTACGGCTGTATTAACCGCACCTGAAGGTGGTGCTGGTGAGGCTGGTATACAAGTTGCCGCACGCACTATAGAGGATGCCGTTACGGGTGCTGTGGGTTCAACGGTTGCCGGAAAAGTAACTGCACGCTTTGAGACCATACTCCTTAAGAAGCTGGCCACACCCGAAGTAACTATGTCTCTTTTAAGGGGTCCTCTGGGCGGTTCGTTGCTGGCTTTCGGCGCTCGTGAGGCGGCCAATATGTCGGCTATAGCGAGTGGTGGTATTGCGGCAACTAAAGCTACGGAAACGGTCGTTGGTGCTGTTGGTATGGCCGATCAGCAACAATTTGAGCAAGAAAGTACTGTGGCAAAACTTTTCGATACCCACGACGACAGATCGCTCGTTAGCAGAGTAGCTTTGTCTATAAGCCCTAGCTTTACTACAAACATTAAGTCGCTAGCCTCGTTTATACAGAATATACCTAGTGTGCTGGCTAGTTCGTTTGGATCAATCTTTACACATGCCAGCGCTGCCCAAACAACCACAAGCTGGAGTGGTAATTATGACTGGGGCTTCCCGCAGTATGGCATACCAGACAGTATGTTGAATGATCCAAACTTGGCCGACCCATACGATAACCTGAATAAAGTAGGTCAATTTCTAATGGATAAATGCAACACGGCCAGCACTGACAGTTCAGGCAATACAGTCTATACCTACGGCGCGGGGCAGGGCGAGTGCGCGAACAGCGGTAGTGATGCGGGTGGTGGTAATTTCGCATCACGCATCAAAGCCTGTTTTGGAAACACGCTTTCTTACAGTGCCGAGGGCGAGACCGTGCCGGCAGGTAGTGGTCCAACTGGTCAGTGGGACGTATCGCCCACCCCTAACACAGATGTCGACCCAAACAGTGATGAGTACCAGCAGGCAAACTGTAGCGACGGTATAACTCAAACATCTGTTACCGATTTGGACTGGGCTAGGTTGGTCATGTTCGTTAACGATGCCAACAACATAAAGGCTATGGACTGTGCTGATGGCACTAGTGACACATCGTCTCAGTCGTGTTCCGATGAGGGTGCGTTGCCAGCTGACACGACAGCTAGTGACACTGGTAGCGCGAGTAGCTCAGGAGCTGGGAGTAGTTTCCGCATTGCATCATTTAACATTTGCTATGGCGACAACGACCGACCTGCCGGACAAAAATGTAACACATTGGCTACAACTGGCAATACTGCCGCCGACCGATTTAGCCAGTCAAAGCAAGAGATTATCAATAACAATTTGGATGTAGTTGGCATACAAGAAGCTCGCAATGATCAGGTAGGGTGGCTATCGTCCATACCAGGCTATGGCATATGTAAAGGTAGCGGCTACGCATCA
>Ga0164242_10006975_pt1 | contig 12384 bp, 8 predicted proteins | sample OricomgcompostMG_FD_108783 | JGI IMG/M metagenome (GOLD analysis project Ga0164242, IMG submission 108783) | Miracle-Growth compost microbial communities from Emeryville, California, USA - Original compost - Miracle growth compost (MG) ... | reverse complement strand
GGTGTCACAGCCGCCACGATGTTGCTGGAGCGCATCCGCGGCGACCAGCAGCCGGCCCGCACCGTGGTGCTTCGCAATACGATCTCCGCGCCTGAGGCATCCACACTGTAGGTCGTGACCTACTTCAGCCCCGCGATCTTGATGTTCCCGATGATCTTCCGCTGGAAGATCAGCACGAGGATGATCACCGGCAGCGCCGCGAGCATGGAACCCGCCATGAGCAGGCCGAGCTCGGGGCCGCGCGAGACCCGGAAGTTCGCCAGGTACTGCCCGACCACGTAGAGGTTGGGGCTGGTGATGGTCATGATCGGCCACACGTACGAGTTCCAGTACGCCATGAACGAGGTCACGCCCACCACCACGAACGCGGGCTGAGACAGCGGGAGGAAGATGCGCGTGAAGATGCGCCAGCGTCCCGCGCCGTCCAGGAGGGCCGCCTCCTCGAGCGCGATCGGGATGTTCAAGTAGAACTGCCGGATGAAGAACACCTGCGCGGCTGAGGCGAGCGGCGGCAGGATCAGCACGAGCATCGTGTCGAGCATGTGCAGCTTCGTCACCACGATGAATGAGGTGAGCAGGATCGCCATGTTCGGGATGAACATGGTGCCGATCACGATCACCCAGAGCGTGCGCTTGAACGAGAAGTCCAGGCGCGCGAACACGTAGGCGGCCATCGAGTTGATGGCGATCGAGAAGATCGTGAAGATCGCAGCCCCGGCGAACGTGATCATCATCGCCCGCGAGAAGTCCGGGTCGACGAGGATCTGCACGTAGTTCTCGACATGCCAACTCGGCGGGAAGAAGCTGAAGGGAGTGGCCAGCACGTCCGAGTTCAGCTTGAAGCCCGACAGTGCCATCCAGGCAAGTGGGAACAGCGCGGCCAGCCCGAAGAACACTCCGACGATCACTCGGGGGACTCTTACCGATGAGCGTTCTTTCATGGCCATCAGCCGTCGACCGCCTTTTCTGAATTGAGGACCGCGAAGATCGATGCCGAGATCGCCCCGAGAACGATGAACAGCAGCAGGGCACCGGCGATGGGCTGGCCCTGGTACGTGTCTTGCGTGAAGTGATTGAAGAGATAGAGGTTGGGGAGCAGGGTCGCGTTCAGAGGTCCGCCCTGGGTCATCAGGAGCGGAAGATTGATCTCCTGGAGCGACGCGGTGAAGTTCGCGATCAACAGGTAGAGGATGACGTTCTTCAATGACGGGATCGTGATGTAGGTCATCTGCTTGAACCACCCGGCGCCGTCGAGCGCGGCGGCTTCGTAGTAGCTGTCGGGGATGTCGAGAACACCGGCGAGCATGATGAGCGCCGTCAGCCCGAACATCATCCACACCTCGGGAACGGCGAGTGCCGGGAGCGCGATCGACGGGTCGGCGAGCCACGCGATCGGCTGAATGCCGAATAGGCCGAGGAACCAGTTGAGGACGCCGCCCGAGTAGTCGTAGATGATCGTGAACACGATCGCGACGATGACGCCGGAAATGATGGTCGGGATGTAGATCGAGGTCTTGACGAATCCGGCGATCCTGCCGCCGAGTCCTCTAGCGATGTTGGCGAACAGGAACGCCAGGATCATCACGGTGGGGACGACCATCGTGGCGAACAGGAGTCCGCGGCCGATCGAGGCGAGGAAGTCCGGTGACTGCAGCACATTCACGAAATTGCGGAAGCCGACATACTCGCTCGCCCGGTAGAAGCTCCAGTTGAAGAAACTCAGGTATCCGGCGCTGATCAGCGGGATGATCACGAAGATGATGAGCAGGATCACCACGGGCGCGAGCATCAGGTAGGCGATCAGGTTGTCGCGGTGACGACGCCTTCCCGCGATCTTCCGCGAACCGCGACGGGCGGGCACCGCCGAAGCGACGCCCGCCTGCCTGGGCAGTTCCGTCATGCCCCTTCCCGTCGACCCGGTGACGGCGCCGGTCATGAGCCGGACTGCACGCTCGCCTGGGTGTTCGTGCCCGCGAGCTTGTTGCTGGTGATGTACTGGTTCATCTGCTGCTTGGCCGTGGCGAGAGCCTGATTCGCGCTCGTCCCCTTCATGGACTTCTCGATCGCCGTGGCGAAGTCCGTCGACAGGTCGATGGGGTACGTCGCCTCAGGCACCCCGTACTTGACGATCTTGTCGGTGATGATCTTGCGGAACGGGTCGGCCTGCGCCGCCGAATCGGCGTCGATGGCCTTGACGATCGAGGTGCGGGCAGCGTACTTCGACCAGCCCGACGCTTTGAAGTAGTCCATCATCACGCTCTGGCCGGATGCCAGAAGGTACGTGATGAAATCGGCCGCGCCGTCCTGGGTCTTCGACTTGGCATCGATGGCGAGCGTCCATCCGCCGAGTGTGGCGGTGGGGCGGGTCTGGTCGCCGTCGATCGATACCATCGGCGCCGCAGCGATCTTGCTCTCCAACTTCGGGAATTGCTGGCGCAGAAGGCCGATGAACCACGATCCCGTGATCTGCATCGCCAGCTTGCCCTGACCGAGCGGAGTGCCGTCGGCGTAGGCCGAGAGCGCCTGCTTGGGCATCCCGCCGCTGTTGTACAGGGATGAGTAGAACTCCGCGAGCTTGGCGTAGGGCGTGATCGTCGGATCGGCCGACGACCAGTCGGTCTTCACCGGGTAGTGCTCGGCCGCGTTCTGCTGCAGACCCCAACTCGACCACGAGAGATCTGCCGCTACCGAGGCAGTGCCGAGGCCGTACACGCTGCCCTTCTTGAGCTTGGCGGCGATGTCGGGGAGCTGGTCCCAGCGGGTTGGCGGCTTGTCCGGGTCGAGTCCGGCGGCTTGGAAGAGATCCTTGCGGTAGAACATGACCGTCGACGGCTCGACGAGCCACGGGTAGGCATACTGCTTGAGCGAGGACGACGGAGTCGACTTGGCGCTCACGAACTTGGCGATCGAGGGGTCGATGTCGTCGAGGTATTGGCTTTTGATCAACCCGTTGAGCGGCACAAGGGAGCCCGTCGAGACCGCGGAGCCGATGTTTCCGTAGCTGATGGTGTAGACATCGGGTCCGTTGCCCGCCGCCTGCGCAGCCTTGAGCTTCTGGGCCCAGGCATCGGCCGGCACGATGGACAGCTCCACCTTGTACTTGCTCTGGCTGGCGTTGAACGCCGCCACGTGCTTCTTCTCCCAGGCGCTCTGCCAGTCCTCGAACTGCTGTGACCAGAAGTTGATGACCTTGCGGCCGCTGCTGTTGCCGCCTCCTGCCGGCTGCCCGGGAGTGCCACTGCCGCAAGCGGTGAGGAGAGACGCGCCGAGCGGGGCAGCGGCGGAGATGAGTATGCCTTGTAGCACTCGGCGACGAGTCCACGCCGAGTGGAGGTCGATCGAGCGACCCTCCGATGATGATTGCAAGGTGAGTCCTTCCACTCCGTGCCGTCTTTGCCACGATTCCTCGCGAAATCGATTACGGACACGTAAACACGGAGCGTTGAGCCTTGTCAAGGCAGTTGGATCGGCATAAATGTGCGCGGATCTGAAATCGATATATCGAGAGGTTTTCTGTAACCGATTGCTGCTCGCTGGCATGTAGTCGACGCGGGAGACAGGCGACATGCGGGCGCTTGCGCCGCCGAGTCAGTGCCAACATACTTGAAACCGATTACATGAAGGGCAATGTCGACGATGACCGAGCAGCAGACTCTCGCGACCCGCGAGGACGTGCGGGCGAGTACTTCGCGAGCGAGCGAGCCGGCCGCGAGGGTGCTGGGCCCCCAGGCATCCGTCGCGGCGTTCCCGCTCGGCGGCATCGGAACCGGCAACGTGTCGATCGGAGCCAGGGGAGAGCTGCGCGACTGGGAGATCTCGAATCACCCGGACAAGGGAACCTGGCTGCCGTTCACGTTCTTCGCGATCCGGGCAGAGCCGGTCGGCGGAGACACTGTCGTGCGCTTACTGGAGAGCCGGCTGCACGCGCCGCACGAGGGGGACTCTGGTCATCACATCGGCAAGGTCGCCGGGCTGCCGCGTATGCAGTCGTCGCGCTTTTGCGGCGAATATCCGATCGCGACCGTCGACTTCACCGACGACGCGCTGCCCGTGACCGTGCAACTGACCACCTTCACGCCGCTCGTGCCGCTCGACGCGGATGACTCGGGCATCCCGGGCGCAATCTTCCGCTACACGGTCACGAATCCCACCGACGACGTCGTGCGCGTGAACCTCGCCGCCGCGATGTCGAACCCGGTGGCCATCACGGGCCACAACGTGTTTCAGTTCCCGGAGTATGCCGGCACGCCCACCGTGCAGTTCCGCGACGACGGGCGCCTGCGTGGTCTCGCGTTCGGCACCGACCTCGAACCCGACGACGTACGGTATGGCACCGCAACGCTCACCACTACCGACGACGCCACCGCCACGCCGTGCTGGCCGGTGGACTTCTGGCAGGACGGCATCCAACTGTTTTGGGACGCCTTCGTCGCGACCGGCCGGCTCGAACCGTCGCCGGTCTTCAGCCTCGACGGCGATGACATCGCCACGCTGCCCAAGCTCCGAACCGGCAGTATCTCGGTCGAGCACGAGCTGGCGCCAGGGGAGTCTTGCGATACCGAGTTCGTGCTCGCCTGGCACACGCCGAATCGCCCGAAGGCGTGGAACGGCATGGTCGGGCTTCCCAACACGCACGCCGACGAGATCGTGCAGAACCAGTACGCCACCCGGTATGCGGATGCCTGGGCCGTCGCCTCCGACCTCACCGGGCGGCTCCCGCGGCTGGAGGCGGCGACGCGAGCGTTCCACGACGCGCTCTACGGCTCCACGCTCCCGGCGGAGGCGGTGGATGCCGTCACCTCCACGCTCGTCGCGGCACGCAGCACCACGTGCTTCCGCATCGCCGACGGCACCCCTGAGGGCCGGTTCGCCGCGTGGGAGGGCAGCTTCGACCATGCAGGCAGCTGCGAGGGCACGTGCACCCATGTGTGGAACTACTCGCAGACGCTCGCGGCACTGTTCCCGACGCTTGAGCGCAACGCACGGCGCAACGAGTTCCTCAACGAGACGCTGCCAGACGGACGGATGCGGTTCCGCACGAACTCCGTGTTCGACGCCGAACCGCTGGAGTTCCACCCGGCGGTGGACGGGCAGATGGGCACCATCGTGCGGCTCTACCGCGAGTGGCGCTTCAGCGGCGACGACGACTTCCTGCGCGAGCTGTGGCCTGCCGCGAAGCGAGCCCTCGACTTCGCGTTCACCGCGTGGGACTCGAACGGCGACGGCGTGCTCGACAGCCAGCAGCACAACACGTACGACATCGAGTTCTACGGTGAGAACTCGCTCGCCAACTCGATGTTCATCGCAGCACTCGCCGCAGCGGCCCGCATGGCCGAGCACCTCGGCGACGGGGACGCAGCCGAACGGTACGCGCGGGCGGCCGACACGGCATCGGCGCTGGTCGACAGGATGCTCTACAACGGCGAGTACTACGACCAGCGTCTCGACGACGTCGACGCCCACCGCTACCAGTACGGCACCGGATGCCTGAGCGACCAGCTGCTCGGCCAGACGCTTGCGCATCTCGTCGGACTCGGCCACATCCTTCCCGCCGACCACGTGCGCAGTGCGGTGCACTCGATCCACCGGCACAACTTCCGCCGCGGGTTCGACGACTATGCGAGCGTGCAGCGCACGTACGCGCTGAACGACGAGGCAGGACTCGTGCTCTGCACCTGGCCGAACGGCGGGCGCCCGCGCATACCCTTCGTCTATTCCGACGAGGTGTGGACCGGCATCGAGTACCAGGTCGCCACGAACCTGATCTACGAGGGATTCGTCGACGAGGGCCTCGAGATCGTGCGGGCGACGCGGTCCCGGCACGACGGCTTGCGCCGAAACCCGTGGAACGAGGCCGAGTGCGGCAACCACTACGCGCGTTCGTTGGCCAGCTGGGGCGTGCTCCTCGCTCTGACCGGAGCGCAGTGGGATGCCCCGGCCGGGCGGCTGAGCATCGCCCCCGTCGATCCGGTCTTCCGCGACGGTCACGCCAGTGTTCCGTTCACCACCGGCACGGGTTGGGGCGTGGTCGAGCTGGACGATGACGGCGCGCGGATGCGCGTACTCGGCGGGCGCGTCACCGCGGGCGTCGTCGAAGTGGCGCATCCGCGACTCGGCCAGCTCACGGCATCCGATGTCGCACTCGACACGGGTCAGACGGTCGAACTCCGCTCTGCGGCAACAGGTCTTTCCACACTCGCGCATCCGACCCAACAGGAGATCTACCGATGAGCACGTACACCCTTCCCAGACCGCTGGACCGCCCCGAGGTGAAGCCGAAGACGCTCTACACGGTGGCCAGCGGTGACCTGCGCCCGAGCGCCAACGTCAAGTGCTGGCCGACGCAGCGCAGGCTGGAGGAGGACTTCGCCGCGGCCGCCGAATCGTTCGGGTGGTCGATCGAGCGGACGCATCCGTTCGACCCGGAGAAGGGTCACGGCTTCATCGACAGTCAGCGTGCGGGCATCGAGGTGTTCAAGAACATCCCGGCCGACGCGCCCGTCGTCGTGGTCGACGCGGTGTGGCAGTACAGCCACCACGTGCTGCCCGGGCTGCGCACACATCGCGGGCCGATCCTCGTCGTGGCGAACTGGGCGGGCGACTTCCCCGGACTCGTCGGGCTGCTCAACCTCACCGGCAGTATGACGAAGGCGCAGGTCGACTACTCCGCTCTCTGGAGCGCGGACTTCACGGATGCCTGGGCTCGCGCGAAGCTCGGCGAGTGGCTCGAGACCGGCACCATCGTGCACGACACATCGCACGTTCGCGACCTCCCCGCGCTCGACCCGGAAACCCCCGAGGTGCAGCTGGGAACGGCGCTGGCCAGGCAGCTCAAGGACGAGAAGGCGATCATCGGCGTCTTCGACGAGGGCTGCATGGGCATGTACAACGCGATCTTCGATGACGAACTGCTCAACCCGCTCGGCATCTACAAGGAGCGGCTCTCGCAGAGCGCGCTCGTCGCCGAGATGAAAACGGTGACGGATGCCGAAGCCTTCGCAGTGAAGGCGTGGCTGGACGACCGCGGCTTCGAGTTCCGATTCGGTACCGACGCGGCCACCGAGCTCACCGAAGACCAGGTGATGAGCCAGTTCCGCATGTACGTTGCCGCGCTGCGCATCGCCGACGATTTCGGGCTCGATGCTGTCGGCATCCAGTACCAGCAGGGCCTGAAAGACACGGTGCCGGCCAGCGACCTCGCCGAGGGGCTGCTGAACAACGAGGAGCGCCCCGCAGTGCTGAGTCGCGACGGGAGTCGCGAGCTCTATGCGGGACATCCGCTGCCGCACTTCAACGAGGTGGACGAGGGCGTCGCGGTGGATGCTCTCGTCACCAACCGCATCTGGACCGCGATGGGACTCGATCCCGCCACCACGTTGCACGACATCCGCTGGGGGGAGGAGTACGACGGGGAGTTCGTGTGGGTGTTCGAGATCTCCGGATCCGTTCCCGCCTCGCACAACGGCGGGTATGACAAGAGCTACGCCATGCGGCAGGACCCGATGTTCTTCCCTCTCGGCGGCGGGACGCTGGCCGGATGCTCGAAACCCGGCGAGATCGTCTGGTCGCGAGTGTTCATCATGGACGGCGAGTTGCACGTCGACCTCGGCAGAGGGCACGTCGCTGACCTGCCGGCCGAGGAGACGCAGCGGCGGTTGAACGCGACGAACCCGGAGTGGCCGATCATGCATGCCGTGCTGCACGGTGTGAGCCGCGACCAGCTGATGGCACGGCATAAGGCGAACCACGCCCAGGTCGTGTACGCACCGGATGCCGCCACCGCCGATCGCGCGCTGCTCGCGAAGGCCGCGCTCTTCGCCGAACTGGGCGTCCACGTGCACCTCTGCGGCGACGTGGCGGTGTAGCGGCAGCCGTTCCGGCGCAATTGCCGGACCGCAATCGCTCCGTGATCGCACCCCGGGGGATGATGCTTCAGTGCTTCCGAAGCTGATCCTGATCAACGGCGTGCCCGCCAGCGGCAAGACGACGCTTGCCAGGTCGTGGTGTGACCGGCATGGCGAGCAGCTCCCACTGTGCCTCGACGTCGACTCGATCCGAGCGATGCTCGGCGGATGGCGGTACGCGCTGCACGATGCCGGTCTCGCGGCAAGAGACATCGCGATCGCGGGAATCGAAGCGCACCTGCTCAGTGGTCGGGATGTGGTCGTCCCGCAGTACCTTCGTCGCGCGGAGTTCATCGACCGCCTCGCAGCGACCGCTGCTCGCCGTGACGGGTTGTTCGTCGAGACCGCACTGAGCGTCGATGCGGCCATCGCGCAGGCTCGGTTCCTGGCACGGGCAGAGTCGGTCGCGGATGCTGATCCGCACGGTGCCCTTCCCATTCGCATGGCGGATGTCGTAAGCGAGTTCGAGGACTTCATGACGTCGCGGCCGCGAGCGGTGCGGATCCCGAGCGGCGAGGGTGCCCTGGTGTCGCTTGAGGCCGCGATCGCGGAGGCGGAAGCGACTCGCGGGTAGAGCAGGCTCACAGCGTGCCGCAGTCCTGCCATCAGCAGGGCGCCGTCCAGTGGCGGGTGGTGTCGAATTGTGCGCATCGAGCGGATCGGGGTGGTGAGAGAGCGGATGCGCCGGCCGGTCGCGTAACAGATCGTCACGCTGCAACCGCTTACCGCGGCCGCTCACTAACGTGTCTCGGCGTGACATCGACGACTTCGGCAGACCGGCATCCGACAGGCGACGACACCGCGGGCGACAAGCCCGAACGTAAGCCGAAGCCCTGGTACACCTCCTTCGGCGTGCAGATCATCGCTGGTCTCGTCGCCGGTGTCGTGGTAGGTCTCATCGCCCGCACGCTCGGAGGCACGACGCTGAACCCGAACTGGCTCACGGCGACCGTGACCACGATCGGCGGCGCCTACGTCTCGCTGCTGACGGCAGCGGTTGTGCCACTCGTCTTCACCGCCGTCGTGAGCTCGATCGCCAACTTGCGCAAGGTGTCCAACGCCGCGCGGCTCGCCGTGCAGACGCTGATCTGGTTCGCGATCACGGCATTCATCGCCGTGCTCATCGGAATCGCGCTCGGCCTCATCGTGCAGCCCGGCTCGCACACCGGTGTCAGCAAGGCGGATGCCGCCGACCCGACCCACGTCGGCTCCTGGTGGGCTTTCCTCACCGGACTCATCCCGGCGAACGTGTTCGGCCTGTCCGCTCAGTCCCAGGTCGTCGGGACCGGCGCGCAGGCATCCGTCACCACGGCGGTCTCGTTCAATGTGCTGCAGGTCATCGTGATCTCCGCCGCGATCGGAATCGCCGCGCTCATGGTGGGCAAGAAGGCGGAGCCGTTCCTCACCCTGACCACCTCGGTGCTGGCGATCATCCAGAAGGTGCTGTGGTGGATCATCCGCCTGGCCCCGATCGGCACTCTGGCGCTCATCGCCAAGGCCGTCGCCACGTATGGGTGGGATGCCCTGGGCTCGCTGGGCGTCTTCGTGATCTCGATCTACGTTGGGCTCGTGATCATCCTGTTCGTCGTGTATCCGATCATCGTTCGCACCAACGGACTGTCGATCAAGCAGTACTACTCGGGCGCGTGGCCGGCTATTCAGCTCGGCTTCGTTTCCCGCTCGTCGATGGGCACCATGCCACTCACGGAGCGCATCACCGAGCGCAACCTGGGTGTGCCGCGGGAGTACGCGTCGTTCGCGGTGCCGCTCGGCGCGACCACCAAGATGGATGGATGCGCCGCCCTCTACCCGGCGCTCGCCTCGATCTTCGTCGCGCAGTTCTACGGCATCCACCTGTCGTTCGGGCAGTACCTTCTGATCGTGGTCGTCGCGGTGATCGGATCCGCCGCCACGGCGGGCACAACGGGTGCGACCGTGATGCTCACGCTGACACTGTCGACGCTCGGCCTGCCGCTCGCCGGCGTCGGCCTGCTTCTTGCGATCGACCCGATCATCGACATGGGCCGCACCGCGATCAACGTCGCAGGGCAGGCGCTCGTGCCGACGATCGTGGCCAAGCGCAACGGCATCCTGAACCTCGGTCTCTACAACGCACGGCGGAACGCCAGCGACCCGTTCAACGACGACGACGTGGACGAGAAGGAGCTGGAGCCGGCCGCCGCCTGAGCGGCAGCTCCCGTCCAACCACCCTTGTATTGCCGAGCCACCCGGAAAACTGACGCAGTTATCCGGGTGGCTCGGCAATTTGCGGGTGGATCGCGTCAGAGGCGGGCCCGCCTACGCTAGACGGGTGCGCAGGCCGACGACACGGATGCTCCGCGCGGCCGCCGTGGTCGCGCTCGCCGGGTCGCTCGGGTCGGGCCTGCTGACCGGGTGCGCCGCACCGGCTCCGAAGCCGCACCGCACGGCATCCTCAGCGCCCAGCCATCGGCCCACGCCCACGCCCACGCCGACTCCGGCGGACCCGCTTGCAGGAATGACGCTCCAGCAGAAGGTGGGGCAGCTGTTCATGGTCGGCACGCAGGCGAATGCCGCCGATCCGGCCACGCTTGATGCGGTGACATCGCTGCACGTCGGCAACGTGTTCCTCGCCGGGCGGTCGCACGGCGGCGTCGATGCGACGAAAGCCGTCGTGTCGCGGTTCACCGCGCTCGCCACCGCGGACGCGACGGCAGGGCTGCCGCTCTTCGTCGCCACCGACCAGGAGGGTGGCGAGGTGCAGGTGCTGCAGGGTCCTGGATTCGACCAGATGCCGACGGCACTGCAGCAGGGTGCGATGGACACTGCCGCGCTGAAGGATGCCGCACTCGGGTGGGGAGGCGAGCTGAAGGCATCCGGTGTGAACATGAACCTCGCGCCGGTGGTCGATCTGATCGCGTCGCCGGAGGCCGCCGCGAACAACCCGCCGATCGGCGGATTCGACCGGCAGTACGGCTACGATCCGGCCACGATCGTGACGCACGCGGACGCCTTCCGCGCCGGCATGGACACCGCGGGCGTCGTTCCCGTGATCAAGCACTTCCCCGGCTTGGGCGCTGTGACCGCGAACACCGACACGGACTCCGGTGTCACCGACAGCACCACCACGCCGGCGAGCCCGAGCGTCGGGGTGTTCGCCACCGAGATCCAGCGCGGCGCCCGAGTGGTGATGATGTCGACGGCGATCTACACTCAGCTCGACCCCGGCGGTCCCGCGGTCTTCTCGTCCGCGATCGTCACCGGCCTGCTGCGCCAGAAGCTCGGCTTCGACGGCGTGATCATGAGCGACGATCTCTCGGCGGCGGAGCAGACGTCCGCATGGTCGCCCGCTAACCGGGCGATCCTCGCGTTGCAGGCGGGTGTCGACATCGTGCTCGTCTCGGCGGAGCCGGCGCTCGCGGCGCCGATGGTGGCGGCGGTGGTGGCGAAGGCGCAGTCCGACTCGGCGTTCGCGAAAGTGGTCGACGCGGCCGCGCGTCGCGTCGTGGAGCTGAAGCGCTACCAGTTCGGGTGACTAGGGCGCAACGCTCGGCTGCTGCTGCGTGATGCAGTGGATGCCGCCGCCGCGCTCGAAGATGGCGCGAGCATCCACTCCGACCACCTCGCGGCCGTCATATGCCTCTTCGAGTATGTGCAGCGCCTGCTCGTCGTTCGGGTCGTCGAATGTGCACGCGATGACGCCACCGTTGACGACCAGGTGGTTGATGTAGCTGTAGTCGACGAAGTCCTCGTCGTCGCGCAGCACCTGCGGAGCGGGCACCTCGACGATGTCCCATTCCGCTCCGTCGACCGTGCGGGACGCGCGGAGCGTGTCGAGGATGTCGCGAGTGATCTTGTGATCGGGGTGCGAGGCATCCTGCTGGCTGTGCACGAGCATCCGACCCGGTGAAGGGATCGTGGCGACGATGTCGACATGGCCGCGCGTGCCGAAGCGTTTGGCGTCGCGGTACAGCCCGCGCTTCAGCCAGATCGGATTCGTGGTGCCGATCGTGCGGGCCAGCTCGGCCTCGACATCCTCTTTCGTGCGATCCGGGTTGCGGCCGGGGTCGAGTTGCACGGTCTCGGTGAGCAGCACGGTGCCGAGCCCGTCCACGTGGATGGCGCCGCCCTCGTTCACCAGATCGCTCACCACGCGGGTCACTCCGGCGCGGGCGGCTACGAGTGCTCCGATCACGGAGTCGCTGCCCCACTGCGCCCAGTCCTGTGCGCCCCAGCCGTTGAAGCGCCAGGTCACGGCGCCGAGGCGTCCGTTCTCGCCGATCACGAAGGTGGGGCCGATGTCGCGCATCCATGCGTCATCCAGCGGCGCGGTCACGAGGTCGATCTCGCGCGAGAGGTAACGTCTGGCCGCTGCGAGATCGTGCGGGGCGACCACCATGGTCACCGGTTCGAAGCGCAGGATGCTGTGCGCCACCTCGCACCACGCGGTGCGTGCTTCGTCCAGTTCCCCGGCCGTGTCGCCGAGGTAGCCGCCGTCGGG
>Ga0164242_10006974_pt1 | contig 12385 bp, 7 predicted proteins | sample OricomgcompostMG_FD_108783 | JGI IMG/M metagenome (GOLD analysis project Ga0164242, IMG submission 108783) | Miracle-Growth compost microbial communities from Emeryville, California, USA - Original compost - Miracle growth compost (MG) ... | reverse complement strand
TGGCCCGACATCTTCCAGAAGATGAAGGCGGCCGGATTCAATACCGTATCGATCTATTTCTCCTGGGGATATCATTCGCCGCGAGAAGGCGTTTACGACTTCAGCGGCGTCCGCGATCTCGATCGGCTGCTCGACGACGCGCGCGATGCCGGCCTTTACGTCATCGCCCGGCCCGGTCCTTACATCAATGCAGAGGTCGACAGCGGCGGTTTCCCGCTGTGGCTCACGCAAAAGCCAGTGAGGAATCGGAGCCCCGATCCCGCTTATCTCAAGCTGGCCGACGAATGGATGACGCAAATCGACCGCATCCTCGCTCGACATCAACTGACCGATGGGCGCGGCAGCGTAATCGCTTACCAAGTCGAAAACGAATATTATAACGGCTCCCCCGAGGGTCGCGCTTATATGCAGCATCTTGAGAACAAGGCGCGCGCCGACGGCATCACCGTGCCGCTGGTCGGTAATCACAACGATACCTTCGTCAATGGCACCGGAGCCGTCGATATCAGCGGCTGGGACTATTACCCACAGGGTTTCGACTGCTCGCATCCGCAAAGCTGGCGGCCGGCACCCGACATGGCGACGCATCGTTTTGCCGGGCAGCCGCTGTTCACCGCCGAGTTCCAGGGAGGCGCCTTCGATCCGTGGGGCGGGCCCGGCTATGCCAAATGCGCCGACCTGATCAACGACCGCTTCGCGAACGTCTTCTATAAGGAAAATGTCGCGGCCGGCGCGACGGCCCAGAATTTCTACATGCTGTTCGGCGGCACCTCTTGGGGTTGGCAGGCGATCCCGCAGAATTACACGTCATATGACTATGGCGCGGCGATAACTGAGGCGCGCCAGCTCGGCCCGAAATATCACGAGGACAAGAGGATCGGCTATTTCCTCGCCAGCACTGCGCCGATTACCAAGACCGATCCGCTGGCGCCCGCCCGGCTCGATAATCCGCGGCTGATCGATCGTGCGCGGATCAACCCCGATATCGGGACACAATTCCACCTGGTTCGCCACGGCGACACGACAGTCTCGACCACCGAAAAGGCTCATATCGCGCTGTCGCTGAAAGAAGGCCAATTCTCGCAGGTGCCGCGACAAGCCGGCACGGCGATCACTATCGACGGGCGCGAGAGCAAGATGCTGCTCGCCGATTACACGATCGGGGCGACACGGCTCATCTACTCGACTTCGGAGCTGATGACCGATGCGACGATCGGCGACCGCGACGTCGCCGTCCTATACGGTCGGCGAGACAGCGACGGCGAAACGCTGCTCGGCTTCGCATCTCGCCCGAGGGTGACGGTGCTTTCGGGAAGCGTAGAACAGCATTGGGGCAAGGACGGGCTGCGGCTCGATTACCGGCACCAGGGACTGGCTCGTGTGCTGATCGATGACGGCAAGCGCCCGCTCCTGTTGCTCATCGGCGATGACCAGGCGACCGAACGCGTATGGGGTCAGGACACCGCGCGCGGGGCCGTGATCGTGATTGGATCGCACTTGCTGCGCAGCGCCCGCTACGATGGGGGCACGCTGGCGCTAACCGGCGATGGCGATGCCGATGCGAACGCCGAGGTGCTCGCCGCCGCCGTCACAGCCGTGAGCTGGAACGGGGCGCCGATCGCGACGAACCACACCCCCTCGGGAACGCTGGCAATGATGCTGCCCGTTCCGCAGCCGATTGCGTTGCCCCCGCTCGACCACTGGACTCGGCACAGCGGTGCGCCCGAAATCGCCCGCCAATTCGATGATCACGCCTGGCGCGTCGCGGACCTCGCGACGACGAGCAGTGTCACCAAGCCGGAATCACTCCCGGTGCTGTTCGCCGATGACTATGGCTTCCATACCGGCAATACCTGGTATCGTGGCCACTTCTCCGTCGGTGAGGACCATGCGGCGCCCGCAGGACTCAAGCTCAAGGTGATGAGCGGCGGCAACGGCGGCGCCTTCTCAGTCTGGCTCAACGGCCATTTCCTGGGCAGCGTGCTTCGCAACGAGACGGGATCTTTCGGTTTCCCCGCCGACATGATCGTGCCGGGAGACAATGTCGTTTCCGTGCTGACCGTCGACATGGGTCACGACGAGGATTACGACTCCAAGGGCGAAAACCGCACCGCACGCGGCATCGTCGCAGCCGAACCACTGGGCGCGGATGCCAAGGCGATCACCTGGCGCATCCAGGGTGCCGTCGCCGGGGGCGATCCGGTTCGCGGACCGTATAACCTCGGCGGATTGTACGGCGAACGGCAAGGTTGGCCGACACGGCCGGAAAAAGCTGCCGACTGGCAGCCCGCGACGCTCCCCGCGCAAGCCGATAAGGCAGGGGTTACATGGTATCGAACCACGGTATCGCTCGATTTACCCAAGGGGCGGGACACTTCGCTCGGCCTTGCGATCAAGGACCCGCCGGGCAGCAGTTACCGGGCGATTATCTTCGTCAACGGATGGCAAATGGGGAACTATATCTCCGGGCTCGACCCACAGCATCGCTTTCCTATCCCGACCGGCGTGATCAATCCGCGCGGCACCAACAGCATCGTCATCGCCGAGTGGAAGACCGACGATGAGCCGGGCGGCCTTGGCGAGGTCTCACTGATCGATTTCGGCTGCTACACGTCGCCGGTCGAATAGCGTCCCTGGCCCGCAAATATTGGCCTATGCCGATTTGAAGCGGCGGAGCAGCTCGGGCATCGAGATGAGGTTGATCGCCCATTGCGAAACTTCTGGCGTAGCTATGGCCGGGGTGAAGGTGCTCCGGCCGGGATTCTCGACCGCGACTTGGGTCACGTCGGGGCCGTCGAATTTCAGCGGCACCTTGCGGAAGTAATAGTCGCCGTCGAACCGCAGCAGCCCGCGATAGAGATTGATCGCGCGCGCCTCGAGATCGGCGCTGCCGGTGAAGTTGGCGGCATAAGCCGTGACGCGCGGCTCAAAATACCAGTTCGCGCGCTTGCCTTGGGTGAACTGCTCGCACAGTCGACCCCAGGCGCGGGCAAAGGGCGGGCAATCAATCAGTGAGATGAGCTCGACCGCGATCTGATCGCCGGCGAAGAGGAACAGGAATTGGCTCGGCTTCTGGTTGGGCTCGCCGACGTCGGTCAGGTGCTTTGTGCGCGGATCAAAGGCGAAGGCGTCGCGCTCCAGGAACACGTCTCCCATTGCGCCAATGTCGCGCATCCCGGTGAGGCAATAATCCCGATAGCGGATGTCACCGGTCCGCTCCCATTCGGCGAGCCAGTTGCTGGCGAGAGCCAGCCAATCCGGCCCGATGCGAATGAACGCGAGCGGCGGCTTCACGTCCGGGCGCGGCACGACCTCGTGGAGCGGCGGCGTGCGGGCCAGCGATGCTTCGAGCGTCGCGAGCGGTTCGCGCATCAGGTCGCCGGTGCGCTCATCGGTCGTGAGATAGTAATAGAAGCGCTTGATGAAGGCCTCGTTGATCCGCGCTTCCTTGGAATCGCCCCAATGGCTGACGTTGTGTCGCGAGCCGAGCCCGGCAAACTGACCGATATGATAGACGTCAACCTCGTTGGTATTGCGGGTCATCGCCTCGACCGCGCGAAAGATGTCGGCGCGGCCGCTGCGCAGGAAGGCGAACCACAACCAGACATTGGGCATCAGCTCGGTCGCATCCCAGCCATGGCCGCCGATGTCGTACATCCATTGGTGGCGGATCGGATCGTAGGTGCGGCGGTAGTCGCCATAGTCCCAAAAGCCGTACCAGCGGCGCCGCTCGACCTCGTCACTGTAGAAGGCGAAGGCGCGATCGAGCTGGGTGTCCGCCGATGCCACCTCGGCGGCGCTTAGCCCCGGCACGGGCACGCCCGGCAAACTCCAGTAACCAAGCGTACCTGTCCTATGATAGTGCTCGGGCGTGCAGATCAGGAGCGGCGGCGCGGCGGTGAGCCGGCGCATCGTGTCGATTTCCTCCGCCGTCGGCGTCTTTGTGGTCGCCCAAAGCGACAGCTCGGAGGTGTTGGCGCAGCCATAGGCATCAGCGCGGTAGGGCTCGTAATCCTCGTAAGTGACCGATAGCGGATGGCCGACGGTGTCGTAGTGGCGCAAATCCATCGCTTCAGCATCGGGCGACCAAAACCAGACGGTCAGCGCACCGGCGCTTGCGGCGGCTTCGGACACTTCGAAGGCGGTAGGATATTTTTGCCAGAATGCCTTGAGGCCGACCGCCAGCCCGCCGGACACATCGCCGAGAAAGGCCATGCCACCGGCGCGGTGCCCACCGGTTATATGAAGCCACGAGCTTTCCCGACTGGTTCGCTTGTAGAGCTGCCAACCATCAGCGCTGAGCTGGGTGATTTTAAAGCTGTTCCAAACCGCGGTGCTTTCGAGATTAGCCCGATCCTTGGGTGTCATCTGGGCGAGCGATGGGATGCGCTCGCCGCGCAACTGGGCGCGCTCAGCATCGGCGGCGCCCTTCATCGCTGACGGGCGATAGCCCGGCGCCAACACCACCGGCTCGGCGAACACATGGTCGTCGTCGGTCGAAAAGCGGACGTGTCGGTTCTGTCTCTCCTCGCGGAACGGCACGGCGAACTTGAGCCCGAGCCCCTTGATGAAATCGACCTTCTGGTCGCCGTCGAAGACGAACGAATGGACCATGCGCATCGAGGCGAGGCCCGCGGTGAAATAGAGCCGAACTGAAAAGGGCAGCCATGACCGTGCGCCGGCCTCCTCGCCAGCGTGCTTTCCCTCGATATGGATGACGGCCCGCACGGGACCGGCCTGCTCGACCGTCACGCGATCGACCTGGCTGACGAAATTCTCCTCGCGAAGAATACCATCCGAGACCAACCGGGAGCGGTCCTCGCGCAGCGCGATGAGGCGGCCATCGCGAGCCACCTCCTTGCCGTCGACGATCAGCGACGCGACTAGGCCATTGCCGCTCCGGTTGATCCTGGCAGTCAGCGCGCCGGTGCGGACAGTGATCGAATTGGCGCCTTGCTCGACCGCAAGCGGCGTCGCGGGCGCGGGACCTGCCTTGGTCCCGGGGACGACGGTAAGGCCGGTCGTCGCTTGATCCGCCGCGATCGCCAGCCCGGTCCATTTGATCGATCCGTCAGGCCAATAGGCCATCGTCCAGGCTTGCGCGGGAATTGCTCGGCCGTTCGCGTCGCGGACCATGACTCGATCCGAGCGCGCGACAGCGCCACGCGCCCAGGGAACACCCCAGGCGACACCGGCGGGAATCGCGGGCGGAGTGCCGTCGAGCCATGAAAGCGAGACCGCGTCAGGTCGAACTCGCGCCGCGGCAACCCGCGGCGCAAGCGTCATCGCGATCGTTGCCATGGCAGTATCGCCGACGAACCGCCGGCGGGAGGGACGATAGCCGGTCTTGCTTTCCATGGCGGGCCTTCCGGTTGGAGAGAGATCAGGGATTGGGGATCGTGAACAGCCGGTCGTAATCGCGCCAATGCGCGTTCATCGTGCGAACCTTGCGCTCGAGCACCTCGGGCAAATCGGGACCGAGCCGCATGATCGTCTCCTCAGCCGAAGTCGGCGCGAGATCGAGCAGCGGTCCGTGCGCCTGTGCGAGCAGGTCGCGCAGCGCCACGGTGGTGTCGATTTCACGCCGCGCCAGATCGATCATGTCAGTCCGTGCCCAGTCTGATTGCGTGCCCAGCACCGGGTGCGCCTCGGGCTTGATGCCGAGCGCGTTCACGCGATCGAGCTGCGCTTGGTAGCTCACCATGTCATCTGCAGAGCGCAGCAGGTAAATCAATGCCTGGACCCGCTCGGCGCTGAGCGTCCAATAGTCGCGCTTGGCGGGACCGCTTGCCGCCGCAGCAATAGCCTGCATTGCCCGCTTAGCGCTTTCCGCCCGCGGTACCGAAAGTTCGATCGCGCGCTGGAAAAGAAGATGGGCACCCCATCCCTCGTACATCCGCATTGCCTGGATATCGCTGAGGTCGGCGGCGGCCTCTTCGCTGCCCGCCTGGAACAGATACGGGCGCCAGCCAGCTTTCTCGGCGGCGGTCAGCTCGAGCGGGAATGGCACCATCGGCCGCTCGATCCAGCGGTTGAGGACATGACCGAACCGCAGCATCCCCCCGAAATTCAGCACGTCTAGATAATGGTCGACATCGTCGAGCGCCTGCCAGGCAGCGATCAGCCTGTCCGCCTCCCCCTCGCCGACTTCATTGACGGCGAAGCGGCGGAGCGCGGCAAGACGCTGGCTAGCGGTCGCCATCGGCTGGCCAGCGGTTGCCTTGAATAGCCGATAGTTAAACTCGACACTCTCGGCATCGCCGAGATCATAACCGCGCCGCCCGCTGTTGCTTGCCGGCTCCGGCGCGAAGTCAGGAACGTTGAGACCGACGACAGGGTAGAAGGGGTCAGCAGCGCCACGGATGATGCCGGTGTCAAACGGCCGACCGCCAGGTCCTTCCTTGCCGTTGACCGCCAGGCCTGGCGGCAGCTGACGGACGATATCCTCCATGACGTCGGGACTGAAGGTCGGGATCATCCACGGCCGCGGCGCGATCTGGTTGACATCGATCCGCACTGGATCGCCGGCGGCGGCCGCGGCCTGCTTCGCGTTGACTAGGAAGCGCACCACGCGATCGGCGAGCGGGCGGTCTCGCTCGTCGCTCGCACCGTTGGCACCGGGATAGAGTGACGGCGCCCAATCGAACCCCGATCCGGCGTCGGTCGTCACCCACAGGAAGGTATCGACCTCCGGACAGGCCTGGAGCAATGCGGTGATTGACTGGCGATAGAGCCCGAGCACGTCGGGATTATCGACATTCGGTGCGAAATAGACCTTCCGCGATCGCGTCGCCTGATCGATCCGTGGCCCGCGATACTCGGGATGCGCGACGAAAAACGCCTCGGGCAGCACCGCCGGCTCATTCGCGCGCCACACGCCTTTGAGGCCGTATTTCGCCAGCACGCGACAACGCTCGGCCACGATCCGCTGGACTCGATCGACGTGAACTGTGTCGACGAACGGCCGCAGCGCGGGGGGCGCGAACGTGGTCAATAGCGACGCATGGTGGACGAACCAAGCTGGATAAGGATCGTCGGGATCGCTCTCCCACGTCGCGATCGGCAGGTCATCGGTGACGACCATCTCGGTGGCGCCGAGATTATGCAGCAGCGCGGCCTTGTGCTCGAACGCGCTGAGATCGGCCGCGTCACGCGATGCCGGTGGCGCCTGGTGTACGGCGTCGTGGCGAGGTACCGCCATGGCGTATCCGGCAACGGGAGCGGGCGAAATCATCGCGGCACTCGCAAGCGCTGAGAGCATCATGGCAACGCGGCCAGTCCCCATTCGAGCCATCGCTCCCTCCCCTCGATCTGCAGCACCGACCTTGCGGTAGCACTTAGTTCCATATTGTGGAATGCAATACTACTCTATGGTCAATTGCAGCGTCGCGCAAGAGCGGCAGTAAACCGCGACCGCTGCGCATTAAGCGAGTTTTGCCGCGTTAGAGGCGAACGATCTGCGTCCCCAGTCGCTCTGCCTCCTCGGAATCATGCGTCACCATCAGCACCGGGAGGCGCAGCACGTCGCGGATATGTTCGATGGCGCGCATGATTTCTTCCCGACGAGGGCGGTCAAGCGACGACAGCGGCTCGTCGAGCAACAGAAAGCGAGCGCCGGCCAGCAGCGCCCGCCCGATCGCTACTCGCCGTGCCTCGCCACCCGACAGGCTGCGCGGCCAGCGGTCGAGCAGATGGCCAATGCCGAGGAATGCAATCGTTTCGTCGAATGCTAGCGCACGGCCTGCATTGTGGCTGCCATAGAGCAAGTTGGCGCGCACTCGCTTGTGCGGGAACAGCCGCGGCTCTTGGAAGACGTAGCCAATGCGGCGGCGTTGGACCGGCATGTCAACCCGCTGGGCTGAGTCGAACAATGTCTCGCCGTCGATGCGGACATGGCCCCGATCGGGCCGAAGCAGTCCCGCGATCATGTTGAGCGTCGAAGTCTTGCCCGCCCCCGAAGGACCGAACAGCACGATAAGCCCGTCCTCAGCCGTGAAGGCAGCGCCAATCTGTCGCTCGCCGAGCCGCTTCGTCACGTCTACGTCAAAGGACATGCATTCCCCGTCCGCTGCGCTGCGCGAGCAGTTCCGAGACGATCAGCGCACCGAAAGCCAGGGCGACCGAAACCAGCGCGAGCCGCAAAACCTCAGCGTCGCCATTGGGCAATTGCAGCGCTGAATATATGGCAAGCGGCAGGGTACGCGTTTCGCCGGGAACATTGGAAACGAAGGTGATCGTCGCGCCGAACTCGCCGATCGAACGCGCAAACCCGAGCACCGCCCCGGCCAATACGCCAGGCGTGCTAAGCGGCAGCGTCACGCTGCGAAAGGTACGCCAGGGCCCAGCGCCAAGCGTGCGTGCGGCACTTTCCAGCCGACGATCGACCGCTTCGATCGATAGCCTGATCGCACGCACCATCAAGGGCAGCGCCATCACCCCAGCGGCGATCGCTGCCCCGGTCCAGCGGAACAGCACGGTGACACCAAACCAGCCCTGCAACCAGGCACCGATTGGCCCGTGCGGCCCGAAGGCAATCAACAGCAGCCAGCCGGTTACCACCGGCGGCAGCACCAAGGGCAAGTGGACAAGTCCGTCGAGCAGCACTTTTCCCGGGAATTGGCCGCGCGCCAGCAGCCAGGCAAAGCCAAAGGCGATCGGCAATGTCACGGCCATCGCGACCAGCCCGACCTTGAGCGACAGCCGCACGATTTCCCACTCGGCCGGGGTCAGGATCAACGGCAACTCCCTTGCATCATCCCTGCGCAAGCGGGACCCTCGATCCAACCCTAGCATCAAATCGAGGCGACAGGAGATGGCATCCCGCTTTTGCAGGAAGGACGACGAAGATCACAATGGCAAGAAGCCGTAGCGAGCGAAGATTGCCTTGCCCTTGGCCGAAACGAGAAAGCGGCGGAACGCCTCGGCGGCGGGCGAGCTGGAAGTCTTGAGCCGACCGATCGGGTAGCGGATCGGCGGGTGACTGTCGGCCGGAAACACGCCCACGATCTTCACCTTGGGCGAAGCCCGTGCGTCGGTCGCATAGACGATGCCAAGCGGCGCGGCACCGCGTTCGACAAGGGCCAGCGCGGCGCGAACGTTGTCGGCCTGCACAACGTGCGGCTCCGCCGTCGACCACAGCCCCATCGACGTCAGCGAGGCCTTGCCGTACTTGCCGGCCGGCACTGACCCGACATCGGCCATCGCGAGGGGCCCCGACGCCAGTGTCTTGGCGAAGGCAGCCTTGGGGTGAAGCGCTACTGATTGACGGCGGGTTTTTGGCGCGACCAACACGAGCTGGTTACCGAGGAAAGTGGCGCGCGTACCCGGGACGATCAGGCCCTTCTGCTGGACGGCGTCCATCCAGTCCTCATCGGCAGAAATGAACAGGTCGGCAGGTGCCCCGGCCTCGATCTGCCGCGCCAAGGCCGATGAGCCAGCGAAGGAGAGAACCGGTCGCGCGTGCCCCGCCCTCGCCCAGGCATTCGCGGCAGCGGTGAGCGATTCCTGCAAGCTCGCTGCGGCGAGTACCAGCGGCGGCTTGGCGGCCAGCGCCGCGGACGCCGCTGGTGCGCCGACCAGCAGCGTGAAAAGCAGCCAAACAAAGAGCAGGACACGGCGCATGGGCAATCCCCTTTTTCGCGACCTTGATGTTGGCCGTACCCAATCACCGCGGCGCTGGCCAGCCCGGCCGCCGCGGAAGCATTATTTCTCCGCGTCGCGCCCCGTCATCCGCCCGATCGCCTCACGTCCGAAGTTGGCAATCATTTCGCCGATCTCACGTGCCTGCGCCATCGAGCGACTGCCTTGCTCGCGCAGATAATCGCCTTGCACGCGCATCACCTCGGATACGTCGCGTGCCTTTGCCGCAGCGCGCATCGCCGCGAATGCCTCGCGCGTATTCTGCTCCGCCTGGTCGAGCAATTTCATGCCGAGCTCGCTGCCCCGTTCGGCGATCTTCTCTCCCGAGGCTCGCATCTTCTCGCCAGCTGCCTTCATGCGATCGGTGATTTCGTGCGCAGCGCCTTTGGCTTCGCCCTTTGCCTTGCTATCCGCCATGCTGTTTTCTCCCGCAAAAGTGCTGGTTCATTCAACATTCGATGCGACGCGCGAGACACGCGTCGGTTCCGAAGGACAGGCGGGCAACCATTTCAATTTATGCGAGTCCGCGCCGTGATAGGGGTACAGACCTCGCGGGATTGGATTGCCCGATCTCGACGCGCGCATCGTGCACCAATGGTGGTGCGCAGATAGCCAAATTATGGGCGCAGCTGTCCTATGCATTCGGGCAGCCCGGCCGGTGCTGCCACGTTCGATGGGCTGAGGTGCTCACTGAAGCGAATTGACGGCGGCGGTGGTTTGCCGCCGCCGCGTCCGAAGGCTCACCGCGTCAGCTTCTTGTACGCCAGCCGGGTCGGTCGATCCGCTGCGTCGCCCATCCGGCGTCGCTTGTCTTCCTCATAGCTTTCGAAATTGCCCTCGAACCATTCGACGTGGCTGTCGCCTTCGAAGGCCAGGATGTGGGTGCACAACCGGTCGAGGAAGAACCGGTCGTGGCTGATGACAACCGCGCAGCCGGCGAAGCTCTCAAGCGCCTCTTCCAAGGCGCGCAACGTCTCGACATCGAGATCGTTGGTCGGCTCGTCGAGCAACAGAACATTGCCGCCTTCCTTGAGCATCTTGGCGATATGCACTCGGTTGCGCTCGCCGCCCGAAAGCTGGCCGACATTCTTCTGCTGATCCTGGCCCTTGAAGTTGAACGCGCCGACGTAAGCACGCGTGCCCAGCTCCTGCTTACCGAAGCGGAACACGTCGAGACCGTCGGAGATCTCCTGCCAAACGTTGTTCTTCGGATTGAGGTCATCGCGCGATTGGTCAACGTAGGAGAGCTTGACCGTCTGGCCGATCTCGATCGTGCCCGAATCGGGCTTTTCCTGCCCAGTAATCAGCTTGAACAAGGTCGACTTACCGGCACCGTTCGGCCCGATCACGCCGACGATGCCGCCCGGCGGCAAGTTGAACGAGAGGTCTTCGAACAGCAATTTGTCGCCGAACGCCTTGGAAATGCCCTTGGCCTCGATCACCTTGCCACCAAGCCGCTCGGGAATCTGGATCAGGATTTGCGCCTTGCCGACGGCACGGTTCTCCTGTCGCTCGACCAGCTCGTCGAACGCACGGATACGCGCCTTCGACTTGGTCTGGCGCGCCTTGGGAGTCTGGCGCATCCATTCGAGCTCGTCGCGGATAGCCTTCTGGCGCCCGGCCTCCTCGCGTTCCTCCTGCTCGAGCCGCTTGGCCTTCTTTTCGAGATAGCCCGAATAGTTCGATTCGTAGGTGTAATAACGCCCACGATCGAGCTCGAGCACCCAGTTGACGACGTTATCGAGGAAGTAGCGATCGTGCGTGACGAGGATGACATTGCCGGTATACTCGCGCAGGAAATTCTCCAGCCACTGCACGCTTTCGGCATCAAGGTGGTTGGTCGGCTCGTCGAGCAGCAGGATATCGGGCTTCTCGAGCAACAGCCGACAAAGGGCCACGCGGCGCTTTTCGCCGCCCGAGAGGTTGGCGACATCGGCGTCGCCAGGCGGGCAGCGCAGCGCCTCCATCGCGATCTCGAGCTGGTTGTCGAGGGTCCAGCCGTCGACCGCGTCGATCTTCTCCTGAAGTTCCCCCATTTCAGCCATCAGCGCATCGAAATCGGCATCGGCCGGGGGATCGGCCATCAGGCCGGAAATCTCGTTGAAGCGATCGACCAGGTCGGCAACGGGGCGAACGCCGTCCATTACGTTGCCCTTGACATCCTTGGTCGGGTCAAGCTGCGGTTCCTGCGGCAAATAGCCGACGCGGATCCCTTCGGCTGGCCAGGCCTCGCCCGAGAATTCAGTGTCGATCCCCGCCATGATTTTCATCAGCGTCGACTTGCCAGCGCCGTTGGGGCCGATGATCGCGATCTTCGCCGACGGCAGGAACTGCAGGTGGATGTTGTTGAGGACGGGCTTGTTCGCGCCCGGGAAGGTCTTGGTCAGACCCTTCATCACATAGGTATACTGGACGGCCATGGCCGGGAATGCTCCGTGGGATGAGGTTGTAAACGGCAGATTCGCTTGGCCCGCCACATAGGTGCACGGGCACATTTAGGCAAACCGGCCGCAGCCGCCGAGACCTGTGCCATGCCGCGACAACCCGTCGCAAAACGGTCACAAACCTGTCTCCCCGATGAATTTGACGTTGACGCATGTGTAACAGTCGTTATTTGCATCAGCCTCGCGACGGCGATCGGGTCGGCCGCGAACGTTTTTGCTTGGGAGCATATTGATGAAGAAGATTGCCTTTATCGTGGCTGCCGCCGGCCTGATGACCCTGGCCGCCTGCCACAAGTCGCCTG
>Ga0164242_10006973_pt1 | contig 12386 bp, 12 predicted proteins | sample OricomgcompostMG_FD_108783 | JGI IMG/M metagenome (GOLD analysis project Ga0164242, IMG submission 108783) | Miracle-Growth compost microbial communities from Emeryville, California, USA - Original compost - Miracle growth compost (MG) ... | reverse complement strand
GCCAAAAAAGCCGACGGCACCGCCAAAGACCACGTCCAAGTCCTCGACGTCGCCCAAATCCTGCAACAATCCATGCAGGCCGGCGGACCCGTGGCCGAGGCCGCCGACGCCTCACCCGCCTGACGTCAGCGACCCTGCCGACGTATGCGATATGGCGCGAGGTGCGCGATATATCGCATACCCCAAACCGTAAGGCATACCTCAGCAGGGGCGGCTGGCTCAGCCGGGGCGGCTGGCTCAGCAGTGAAACTGGCTCAGCTGGGGCGGCTGGGGATGTCGACCCAGCCGGCGCCGGCGGCCGAGGCCCGCGCCGCCTCGATCACGCTCGCCGCGCGCCAGCCGTCACGAAAGCTCGGCGCGACACTCGGCTGACCGCTGAACGCGGGCAGCCAGTCTTCCAACATCAGCGCCATCGCGCGCACCATCGCCGAGGAACCACGGTTCGGCAGGTCCGGACGGCTCAACGGCTCGCGCGGCTCACCGTCGAAGGGCGCAAGCCCGTCGTCGGCGGCCTGCGCGACCTGCAACTGCGCACCCGGCCCCCGGCCCCCCGACGCGACGATGGTGCCGTCGCTGCCGAACGCCTCGAGCCGCCAGCCCGCCGTGTGCGCGCCGACCACCGATGCGCTCAACTCGGCGACCACGCCGCTGTCCAATCGCAGGATCAGCACCGCCGTGTCGTCGGCGGTCACGTCAACGACCGTGCCGTCGGCCATCGCCCGGCGCGGGATCGTGGTGCGCACCTCGGCGCTGACTGCGACCGGCTCGCCGAGCATGGTGCACACGAAGTCGATGTCGTGCACGACGAGGCCGTTGAGGTAGCCGCCGCCCTGGGACAGGTCATACATCCATGCCGACTGCGGTTTGTGGCTCGGATGCCAGTAGGCGGCGCTTTGCACCAGCCTGCTGAAGTACGGCTGCCCGAGGTAGCCGCCGCGCACCAGGTCCCACACCGGCAGCCGGTCGGCCGACCAGCGCAGTTCGAAGCACGCGGCGGTGGCCTTGCCGCTCTCATCGGCCGCGCGGACCATCGCGGCCGCCTGCTCGGCGCTGATCGCCAGCGGCTTCTCACACAGCACGTGCTTGCCTGCGCGCAGTGCCGCGATCGTCATGTCGTGATGCAGTTCGACCGGCGAGGCGACGACGATCAGGTCGAGATCGTCGCGTTCGACGAAGTCGCGCCAGTCCGTGGAGGTGTCGGTGATGCCCAGTCGCTCGCCTGCCGCGCTCACCCGGGAGGCGTTGCGCGAGCACAGGGCGACCAGGTCGTAACCGTCAACCGCTCGAAACGCGGGCGCGTGCACGAGCTCGCCCCAACCGACGCCGATCAACCCGACACGCACGGCACACCTCCATTGGCAGACGCTGGCAGACTGCAAGTTAGCGCGCAGCCTGAACCCAGTGAGCAAGCTGAGCCTAGTGATCTAACCAATCGCCCGCCCGAAAAACAGGAGAATCTATGGCACCGATTCCAGACACTCACCGCGACCTGCTGGACGCCGACTTCGCGACGCTGGCCACGGTCAACGCCGACGGCGGCCCGCAACTGACCGAACTGTGGTTTCTCGCCGAAGACGACGCGATACGTATCTCGCTCAACGAGACGCGTCACAAGACCAAGAACCTGCGACGCGACCCGGTCTGCAGCCTGCTGATCCTCGACGTCGCGAATCCGTACCGCTACCTCGAGCTCCGCGGCCGCGCCGAGATCGAGCCCGACGCCGACCTCGCATTCGCCGACCGGGTGGGCGCGAAGTACAACGCCGACCTGCGCGAGATGGACCAGCCCGGCGAGTCGCGCGTCGTGGTGACCCTGCGCCCGGATTACGTCCGCGCCTGGGGCTGATCGCGCGATCGGCGCCGGGGCGGCGTCCGGACGAGGCGAGGGGCCTACTTCGCGGGCCTAGCGCACCGGGGTGAAGTCCCGCGCGCCGATGAAGGACGGTCGCGGCTGCCGTGCGGCGTAAGGCTGCTGGCAGGCGTTGTCGACGCTGTTGAACACGACGAAGATGTTCGAGCGGGCCAACGGACTGATGTTGCCGTTGGAGCCGTGCATGCAGTTGCTGTCGAACATCGTCGCGCCCCCGGCAGGCCCGACCAGCGTGTCGATGCCGTGCTGGGCGTAGAGGCCGGCGAGCGCCTCATGGCTCGGCGTGCCGATCTCTTGCTGGCGCAGTGACGTCTTGTAGTTGTCCTCCGGCGTGGCTCCCGCGCACGAGACGTAGGTCTGGTGCGAGCCGGGCATGATCATCAGCGCGCCGTTGTAGGTGTAGTTGTCGGTCAGCGAGATCGAGATGCTGACCGCGCGCATCCGCGGCATGCCGTCCTCGGCGTGCCAGGTCTCGAAGTCGGAGTGCCAGTAGAACTCCTTACCGGCAAAGCCTGGTTTGAAATTGACCCGGCTCTGGTGCACGTACACGTCGGAGCCGAGCAGCTGCCGGGCCCGTCCGACCACCCGCTCGTCGCGGATCAACTCGGCCACCAGCGGGCTGAGGACGTGCACCTCGAAGATCGAGCGCACCTGCTCCGAGGTCGGCTCGATCACGGTCCGCTCGTCGGCACGCAGCCGCTCGTCCGAGCACAGGCCGACCAGCTCGTCGCGCAACGCCCGCACCTGCTCTGCCGTGATCAGCTCGTCGATCGCCAGGTACCCGGCGGCGTCGAAACGCTTGAGCCCGTCGGCGTCGATGGGCCCCGCGCTGGCATCGGACCACACCACCGGGTCGAGCCGGGGCAGCCACTCCTCTGCGTCGGAACGGGTCGGATAGACGTCTGCCCGGTAGTCGGCGGCCGTGGTCACGACGGCACCGCCGCAGCGGCCGACTCGCCCTCAGCGTCGTCGATCAACAGCGGGTAGGAGCCGTCGGCGTCGTGCACCTCGCGACCGGTGCACGGCGGGTTGAACACGCACACCGTGCGTAGGTCCGTCCGGGCCCGCACCCGGTGATGCTCGTGGCCGTTCAACACGTACATCGTGCCGTCGGACAGCGGGAAGACCTCGCCCGTCTCGTCGTTGACGAGCTCGCCCTCGCCGCCGACGCAGTACACCGCCTCGACGTGGTTGGAGTACCACATCGGCGTCTCGGTCCCCGCGTAGAGCACGGTGTCGTGCAACGAGAAACCGATCCGGTCCGAGGCCAGCAAGAACCGCCGACTCCGCCAGGTGTGATGGACGACGTCGCGCTCGGTGTCGTCGAGTTCGCGCAGGTTGCGCACGATCATTGGTCAATCTCCTTCACTGGATGCGTTCGTCACGTCTGCCGGCGGCCGAGACGTCAGCGGTGCGCCGCCGCGACCGCGTCGGCCAGGATCGCCAGGCCTGCCTCGATGTCGTCTTCGCTGGTAGTCAATGGCGGCATCAGCTTGACGACCTCGTTGTCCGGCCCGGCGCGCTCGACCAGCAGGCCGGCCTCGAACGCCGCGGCGGAGGTCGCCGCGGCCTTGCTCGCGTCGGTGAAGGCCAGGCCCCGCAGCATGCCGCGACCGCGGGTGGCGGCGTCGTAGCGCGCCGCGAGGCTCTCGAGCCCCTCGGCGATCTGTTCGCCCTTCACTCGCGTCTCTTTCTCGAACTGCACGTCGGTCCAGAACTCATCCAGCGCGGCGGTGGCGGTGACGAACGCGGGATTGTTGCCGCGGAACGTGCCGTTGTGCTCGCCGGGCTCCCAGACGTCGAGGTCGCGCCGGAACAGCGTCAGGGCCATCGGCAGGCCGTAGCCGCCGATGGACTTGGACAGGCACACGATGTCGGGGACGATCCCGGCGTCGGAGAAGCTGAAGAACGGCCCGGTGCGGCCGCAGCCGGCCTGGACGTCGTCGACGATCAGCAACAGCTCGTGACGCTTGCACAGGTCGGCCAGGCCCTGCAGCCATTCCACACTGGCGCTGTTGACGCCGCCTTCGCCCTGCAACGTCTCGACGATCACCGCAGCGGGGTCGTCCAAGCCGCTGCCGCCGTCGTTGAGCAGCCGCTCGAACCACATGAAGTCCGGTGTCTGGCCGTCGAAGTACTGGTCGTAGGGCATCGGCATAGAGTGCCCCAGCGGGATCCCCGCGCCGCCGCGCTTCATCGAGTCGCCGGTGACCGCCAGCGATCCCAACGTCATACCGTGAAAGGCATTCGTGAAGCTGACGATCGTCTCGCGTCCGGTCACCTTACGGGCCAGTTTCAGCGCCGCCTCGACCGCGTTGGTGCCGGTCGGACCGGGGAACTGCACCTTGTAGTCGAGCTCGCGCGGCGCCAGGATGACGTCGGAGAACTTTTGCAGAAAAGACTCTTTGGCGCTCGTGCTCATGTCCAGGGAATGAACGACGCCGTCGCGCTCAAGGTAGTCGATCAAGGCGCGTTTGAGCACCGGATGGTTGTGGCCGTAGTTCAACGCCCCGGCGCCGGCGAAGAAGTCGAGGTAGCCGCGACCATCGCTGTCGTAGAGATAGCTTCCCTGCGCCCGGTCGAAGATGGTCGGCCAGCTGCGACAGTAGCTGCGGACTTCGGATTCGAGCTCGTCGAAGATGTTCATGTTTCCTCCCGTACAAGGGCAAGCGGCGGCGGTCACGGTGTCAGCGGTCCAATCCGGTGCAGCACCTCCTCCTCGTGCGCGTCCGGGTAGTCCGCGGCTGTGAACAACGGGCTGAAGGTCTGCGTAGCGCCGCGGCGTTCGGCGAATGAGGCGAACAAGCGGTTAGAGGCCGTATTGCTCGGCGTGACCGTCGTTTCGAGCCAGCGAACGCCGCGTGGGATGAGGCGGTCGATGAGATTCGTCAGCATCCGCATGGCGATTGCGCGGCCGCGATGGTCCGCGTCGACGGCCACCTGCCACAGGAAAAAGGTCTCCGGCGCATCCGGACGCAGGTAGCCGGTGACGAATCCGCATATCCGGCCGCCGGAAACCGCCACGATTGATGACTCCGCGAAGTCACGGCACCACAATAAGTAGGCATAAGAGGAGTTGAGATCAAGCTCGCCGGAGTCCCTCGCGACGCGCCAAAGGCTTGCGCCGTCGGCCACTTCTGGCTTGCGAAACAAGGGGTCCGGCGCCGGCACGATTGCCGGCGCGGACTCCACCCGTTCGATTGGGCTGCTCTTAGCGAGTTCCATATCGCGAACCGACCCTACCGATCCTGAAATCATTCTCAACCTGAACGCGCGGGTAAGGCGGGTGTGAGGTAGCTCTGCCCTAGGCATCCTGGTAGCTGCGGCGAGGTGCGTGACCTCGCCCACACCGCGGCGTCCGGCGTGGCCTCAGCTCTCGCCCAGTCCCGCTTCGCGCGCCCGGACGATCGCCTGCGCGCGATCGCTCACCTGCAGCTTCGCGAACACGTTGGACACGTGATTGCGCACTGTCTTCGGGCTGACGTACAAGGCTCGCGCGATCTCGGCGTTGCTGCGCCCGCGCGCCAGCAGTTCCAGCACCTCGCGCTCGCGGTCGGTGAGACCGCTGAACGGCGCCACCGCGCCGCGAGCGGGCGCGAAGTAGCCGATCAGCCGCTGGGCCAACGCCGGGCCGAAGATCGCATCGCCCCGGGCGACCGCCTGAACTGCCCGCGCGATGTCGGCCTGGTCCGCGCCTTTGAGCAGATAGCCGCGCGCGCCGGCACGCATCGCCTGAAAGACGCTCTCGTCCTCGTCGAACATCGTCAGCACCAGGACGCCGATGTGGGGGCTTTCGGTGACGATCCGCCGAGTGGCGTCGATGCCGTTGAGATCAGGCATGTTGACGTCCATGATCACGACATCGGGCTGGTGCTCGGCCGCCGCCGTGACTGCCTCGGCGCCGGTGGCCGCCTCTGCGACGACCTCGACGCCGGACATCGCGCTCAGCGCGACCTTGAGTCCGTCGCGAAACATCGGGTGGTCATCGACCAGCACAACGCGCACGTTCTCATCGCCCGTGGCGGTCACGGCACGGCCTCGACCACCGGAATCCGAGCCCGGACCTCGGTTCCGGCGCAACCTTGGCGAGCGCCTACGGTCAGGCTGCCGCCGAGCTCGGCGGCCCGCTCGGCCATCGACGACGAGCCGACGCCGGGACGCCATCCGTCCGGCAGCCCGGCGCCGTCGTCGGTGATGGCCAGGCACAACGCGCCGTCGAAGCTCAGCCGCAACTCGCAGCGCCTTGCCTGCGCATGGCGGACCACATTGGTGACGGCCTCGTTGACGATCCAGTACGCCGCGACCTCGACCGCGGCCGGCAACGCCGGCAACTGCTGCGGCGCGTGCATCGTGATCGTCGGGCAGTCCTGCCCGCCGCTGTCGAATCGCTGCGCGCACTCGCGCAGCGCCGCGACCAGGCCCAGCTCGTCCAGCGCCGGCGGGCGCAGGCCGTACACCAGCCTGCGGATATCGTCGATGGTGCAACGGATGTCGGCCTTGACGTCGTCGAGCACCGCCCTGCTGCGTGCGGGCTGGTCCGCCATCAAGACGCGGGCCGCGTCCACCTTCAGACCCAGGGCGGCCAGCTTCGGGCCGAGGCCGTCGTGCAGGTCGCGTCGCAGCCGCCGACGTTCCTCCTCCTTCGCGTTGACCAGCCGCAGCCGCGACGCCTGCACGTCCGCCGACAACCGCACCGCGTGCACCGCGGCTCCGACCTGGCGGGCGAGATCGGCCAGGAACTGGCGTTCTGCCCGGTCGAAACCCGGCTTGCCGTCCCGCGGCTGGACGAGCATCGTCCCCACCGCCGAGCCCTGATAGGTCAACGAATGTTCGACGACGTCGCCCACGCGCCGGCCCGATTCGGCCAGCAAGCTGCCGTCAGGAGCCAGGATGCCGGCGTACGGCAGCTTCAGCGCCTGGGTCAGCGTTGCGACGACGACGGCGAGTTCACCCTGACCGTGATCTGCATCGAGCCGCTGGCTCAATTGGGTCATGACTCGGTACGGGTTCTTGCGTTCGCCATACATCAGACGGTCCACCCAGCGCTGCAAGCGCTGGCGCGCCGGGGCGAACGCGACCGCGACCAGCGCGGTGCCGACCAGCCCCGGTCCGACCTGGACCGGTTCGCCGAGCGCCTCGCCCGCCGCCCACACGACGAGCAGATAGGCCGCCACCACGAACGCCGTCAGGGCCGCGAACATCAGCGTCCGGCTGATCACGAGGTCGATATCGAAGAGCCGATGCCGAAGGATCGCGATGCACAGGCTGCTGGTCAGCAAGGCCGAGGCCGCCGACCCGGTGTACGGCGAGATCGTGTTGTTCGGAATGGCCTCGGTGCCGAGTTCGACAACCGCGATCGCGCCGGACCACACGACCCATTTCATCTGCAGCCGGACTTCGTGCTGCGAACGCCGATACCGCAATGCCAGCAGCGCGATTGCCACGATCAGGCTGACGAAGAAGACGAGCGTCGCGAGCGAGTCCGCGGCGGTGGCAAGCCACTGGGGCAGCCAGTCCTGCGCCGGGTTTCGGAGCTGCCTGCCGCCGACGTCGACCTCGTCCTTGCCGAACAACGACCCGAACGTGCCGACCAGAACGCTGATCAGCGGCAGCAGCAGTGCCCAACGGGCCCGGCGCGACATCGCCAGACCGTCCGGGAACAGCATCAGCGTCAGTGGCAGCACCGCCATCGCATACAGGTAGAGCGAGTCGCTGAACCAGCCGATCCACAGCCAACCCGGCGCGTTGCCGCCGAGAAACCCGAACGCCAGGTACTCCCGTCCGGCGGCGGCCACGGCCGTGGTCAGCGCGGCGGCCAACAGCAACCAGCCGATCGCGTTGTCCGGACGCTTGACCGCGACCAGCAGCCCGGGCACCCCCAGGGCGATCGCCAGCACGACGTTGCCCAACCACCAACTGGTCAACGCCGTCCAGCCGGTATGCGCGTGCAGTGCGATCGTCGCAGCCAGCAACGGCACGATCGCCAGGGCCATCAGCCGGGCCGTCATCGCCGGCCAGCGTCCGCCGCGCAGCCGTACGGACCCCTGCCGAACCGGGCCGGCGCCTACCGCGTCGAGGGTCGTCATCGTCGAAATCCGTTCTCGCGCTACCGCGCCGGGCGAATCTCACAGCGTTCGCTCATACAAACATGCGCTGCGGCCAAAGTCACGCTTGGGATCGGCGGCTCAGCCGACACTGAACTCGCCCGCCAGCCCGGCTTGCACGTCCGCGCCGTCGCCCTCGGTCGACACATAGCCGTACGAGCCCGGTTCGAGCGTGACCGTCAGGTAGGCGGACTCGCCCGGCTGCACGGAATTCACGCCGCCGGCCAGTGTGCCCGGGCACTTGTCGACCATGGCGCCGTTGGCGAAGCTGCCCGCCACGCACTGGAAGAAGTCCGGCAACGTGCCCGGCTTCTGCAAGCGCGCGAGGCTGAAGTCGTGCACCTTGGCCCCGGTGTTCTTCACCTCGAACGTGCCGCCGTCTTTGAAGTTCACGGGCAGGGTGATGCCGCTGTCGGTGAGCTGCACGGTTGCCTCGGTCGCCGGCGGCTGCGCGTCGGACTCGTCGGCGGCGACGGTGAACTCGCCGATCATGCCCATCATCACGTGCGGCATCCCATCGGGGCCGGGCAGGAAGCAGACAACCACGTAGTGACCGGCCGCCAGCTTCGCCGCGACCGTCTCTTTCATGTTCGGGCCGAGGTTCGTCGGCGTGGTCAGTTCGGCGTCCGGATCGGCCAGCAGCGGCTGGGCCGCCTCTTCGCCCTTGGCCAGCGCCTGCTTGATCTGATCGAGCGTGACCCCGTCCTTGAGCTTGGAGACGCCCATCTCGTGGGCGTACTTGCCCTTGTTGTCGAACGTCATGGCCACCAGGCCGGGCTGCGGGCTGCCGCTGATCCGGTAGGAGTAGTCCAGCGCCACGACGTCGAGCGTGTTCGCTGTGCCGGCCTCGGCGGCTTTGGTGGCGGCAGCGCTCGGTCCGCCCCCCGCGGGCGAGGCGCTGCTGGCCGAGCCGGCCTTGTCGCTGCCGCACGCCGTCACGCCTGCGAGCGCTAACGAGACGACGGCTGCGGCGGCCCAGCTGCGCCGCCCTCGTCGGTGATCGAACATGATCGGCCCCTCTCTTCTCGAATGCCTCCGAGCAGAAGGGTGCGCGTCGGGCTGTCCCGAGCGGATGGGATCGCTGTCCCGACTTGGCCGGGTCGGGCGGCCGGGTCAGGCGGCCGGGTGCCCTGGTCGGGCAGCCGACCGTTCGGTGACGATGGTGGCGAGGCCTGGGCCTGGGTCAGGTTTGCAGGTCGCCGACTGCGGCCGCTAACGTGCCGAGTTCGGTGTGCCAGTCGTCCGGCGGCGTCAGCGGACGAAGCACGAACTTCGAGAAGCCCACCGCGACGAAGTCCTCGAGCAGCCGGCGAACCGCCGGCAGTCCGATCGGCGCCAGCTGATCGATGTCGGCCGCCGCCGTCGCAGCCGAGCGTGACGCGAGCCGTTGCCGCGCGCGGTCGCTGATCGGCTCACGGCTGTAGCCGATGCTCACGCCGAAGTGCTCCGGGCTGATCGCCCGTCCGGCGCTCGCCGCGGCTGCGTCCACGATCTCGCGGCCGGCCGCGGCCTGCGCGGGCGTGCACAGCGACGGCAACCAGCCGTCGCCGGCACGGCCGCACAGTTCGAGGGATCTGCGCGCCATGCCACCAAGCCAGAACTCCAGCGGCTGCTGCACCGGCAACGGATCCAGGGTGACGCCGGCCAGCGAGGCCACCGCCCCGTCGTGGCTCACCGTCTCGCCCGCGAGCAGCCGCCGCAGCAACGGCAGCGCCTCGTCGATCGCGGCCCGCCGTCGCTGCACGGGCATGCCGATCGCCTCGGTCTCAGGGCTGCGATGGATGCCCGGCACGAAGGTGACGAGCAGCCGGCCGGCCGACAGCGAGTCCAGGCTGGCCAGCTGCTTCGCCAGCCGCATGATGTTGCGTCCAGGCAGCAGCATGGTGGTGCCGAGCTTCAGCTTGGGATCGCGGGCGGCTGCCCAGGACAGCGCCACCGTCGGGTCCAGGTTCGGCGCGGTCAGCACCTCAGAGCACCAGATGGAGTCGAAGCCGAATTCGCCGATGCCGTCGACGACCGGCTGCAACGCCGCGGCCGAGGCGACCGTGCCCCCGATGCCGATGCGTACCTTCATCGCCGTTCGCTAGTGACCGCTGCGCGGCTGCTGGCGGCGGGTCGGCGAGACCGACCGGAATTGGTCGTGCGCGCCCTTGAGCGAGCGATACACGCCGACGCAGGCGATGGCCAGTATGACGAGCAGACAGGCCGAAGTCGTCCAGCCGAGCAGTTGGCCCGCCGGCATCACCGTCGGCCCGCCGCGCGGGCGTTTCCAGCTGAAGTGCGAGTGCAGCGTGTAGGCCAGGTCGATGATCGTCAAAACCACCAGGGCTGCGAAGCAGCCCCACTTAGTTCGCGTCACGTCTCGCTCCGTCTCGGTCCGCGCGGGTCTCGCCGGAGTCTGCACCAGCCCGCTGAGGGCTGGTTAGGCGGCTGGCAACAGGCCGCCCCGGCCGGCTAGGTCGCGCGGTTTCTCATGGTAGCCAGGGCCACGGCGGCCGCGAGCACGGCCACCGCCGCGGTGAAGATCAGACCCGCCGTGCGCAAGCTGGTCGCGTCGGTGAGCACACCGACCGCGACCGCGGGGAATGCCAGCATCAGGTAGAGGCCGGCGAACAGCGCCGACGACACCGAGCCCCGGCTGGCCTGCTCGGTGCGCCCGACCGTGATCGCGATGCCGGCGTTGAGGCACAGGCCGCCGGACGCGCCGAGGACCACGGCGGCCACCAGCAACGGCGCGAGCAGGGTCGGGCCCAGCGCGCCGGCGAGGCAGCCCGCCGCTACTACCAACCCGACGCAGCCGATGCGCATCGCGAGCAGCGGGCTGCTGATCAACCGCGCCAGCAGCTGCCCGACGGCCAGCGCGACGAACACCAGGCACACCACCCCGCCAGCCAGCGCGTGACTGGTCAGGTGCAGCGATTTCGCGAGGAACAGCGCCGTGATCGCGGTCAGCACCCCGGTCACGGCGAAGGCCGCGCCGCCGGAGAGCACCGCGATCGTGAACGACCCGCGCAGCGCCGGCGGGACCCGCAGCCGCTGGGGGCGGATCCGCCAGCGAGGTCGGCTCGCCGGCTGCCCTGGCGGCTTCGGCGGCGGCTTCGGCGTGAGCAGCCAGAGGCCGGACAGCCCGATCACCGACAGGACCAGATGCACGACGTAGGGCAGCACGAGCGGGTGCGGCGCGAGTTGGGCAAGCACCCCGGCCAGCAGCGTGCCGGCGCCCAGACCGCCCATGTTGGCCCCGATCGCCAGCGCTCCGCCGGCCGCCGAGCGCTCGGCCGGGAACAGGTCGACGACCGCGGCTGTGCCGCTGCCGGTCATCAGGCCCGCGGATAGGCCCGAGACCACCCGAGCGACGATCAGCAACGGCACCGACAGCGGCAGCAGGAACAGCACCGCGCTCAGGGCCGCGACGGCGGTGGCGAGCATGAGCACGGGACGCCGGCCGACATCGTCGGAGAGCCGGCCGAAACACGCCAACGCGGCGACCACGCCGAGCGCGTAGACGGCGAACAGGACGCTGACGGTCAGCGCGGCGAAGTCCAGCCGTTGGGCGTAGAGCGGGTAAAGCGGCGTGGGCAGCGTGGTGCCCAGCATCGTCACCGTGAACGCGAAGGCCGTCGCCGCGACCGCGGCGACCCGGACGCCAGGCCGGCCCGCCGTCAACCGGTCACCGGTTCGGCCATCGCTGCGGTCGTGGCCGTCTGGCGCACCGGCCGCAGCAGGATGAGGACCGCCACGCCGCCGACCAGCGATATCACGCCGGCGACCACGAAGATCGTGTTCAGCCCGGACGCGAACGCGCTGTGGATCAACGCGTCCAAGTTGGCGCGCCGGTCGGCGGGCGCGCCGGCGAGCACCGCCTGCGACTGCCCGCCGCTGGCTGCCGCCGCGATGTCGGACGCCCCGGGAATCTGGTGATCGCGAAGGACGCCGGCCACCCGAGAGGAGAAGATCGTGCCGAGCGCCGCGATGCCGAACGCCAGGCCCAACTGCCGCGCGGTGTTCATCGCGCCGGCCGCCATGCCGCCGCGTTGCCGCGGCGCAGCCGACATGACCGCCGAGGTCATGGTCGGGTTGACCAGCCCCACCCCGACGCCGACCAGGAACAGCCCGCCGGCCAGCGCAGGCCAGCGCGAACCCGAGTTCAGCACGGCTTGGGCGAGCGCGCCGGCGCCGACGAGCAGCAGCCCCCCGCCGACCAGCCAGCGCGGGTTCGCGCCGTGCAGCACCCTGCCGATCGCGGCCGAGACCACGAACGAGGCGAGGCTCAGCGGCAGGAACACCAACCCGGCCTGGACCGGCGACATGCCGAGGACCGACTGCAGCCACACCGACGCGTACGGCAACGTCGAGAACGCCGACAGGCTGAAGAACAGCGCCGCGATCATGACGCCGACGAACCGGCGGTC
>Ga0164242_10006972_pt1 | contig 12386 bp, 13 predicted proteins | sample OricomgcompostMG_FD_108783 | JGI IMG/M metagenome (GOLD analysis project Ga0164242, IMG submission 108783) | Miracle-Growth compost microbial communities from Emeryville, California, USA - Original compost - Miracle growth compost (MG) ... | reverse complement strand
GGGGAGTTGCGCGCCAACGCCATCCGGCGCAACGGAACGCTCGCATGGACAAAGAAACGCCTCGAACCCGCGGATAGGCTCGAATCAGGCGCACGAATGCGTCGTCACAACCGAGCCGGCCCGCACGGCGCCGGTCCAAAACAGCCGAGGGAGGTTCGTCATGTCCAATTCCGCTACCCAGTTCACCGCAGCGGCCATTGTCGGAGAGCCCGAGGTCGTCGAGGACCGTGCCGCCCTCGTGCTCGAGAGGGCCGATGCCGAGCGTCTCGCTCGGATCGAGTCCGACCCGGCCTGGCTGGCGCTGAAGGCCGCAGCGATCGCACTGCAAGCCGACCAGATCAAGGACGGGTCGATCCCGGATGCCGCGCGGCACGACGACGCGCGCGCCGCGGTCGAGACGATCACGGCATCCATCGCCGATCTCGTACCGCTGTTCCCGCACGACGCCGCCTACCTCGACGCACTGCGCGCCGATTTCGCCCGTTGGGTCGACGGCGGGTTCGGCGTGCCCGATTTCCTTGATTCGCTCGTCGCCTTCCAGCCGCAGCAGCACCGCGTCGACGGCCTGCGCCACCTGATCGTGTTCCCGATGTACACGCAGAACGGGTCGACCGACCGGCACGTGGAAGCACTGATCGTCGAGGTCATCTGGCCCGGCTTCGTGGCTGAGCTGGAGGCGACCGACTACGGCAACAAACTCTTCGTGAGCCTGCGCCTGGTCGACTTCACGCCCGGCTACGACACCAACTCGGCCGTGCTGTTCCCGGAGACCGTCGCGATGCGCGAGATCCCCCGGTTCACCTGGGGGGCGATCTTCCAGGACCGCGAGGCCGCACGCTACCGGCGGGTGGTGCGCGCGGCATCCGAGATCACCAAGCTCGATCTGCCGGATGCCGCCGCTCGGCTGCTCGACGATCAGTCGCTCGCCGAGGAGACGTTCGTGATGTGGGACATCATCCACGACCGCACCCACATGCGCGGTGACCTGCCGTTCGACCCGTTCATGATCAAGCAGCGGATGCCGTACTTCCTCTACTCGTTGGAGGAGTTGCGCTGCGACCTGACCGCGTTCCGCGAGTCGGTCCGGTTGGATCGCACGCTCTCAACCGCGGACGACGCCGAGCTCACGGATGCCCAGCGCCAGATCCGCGATCACGCCGCTCTCGTGCAGTACATGATCGTGTTCGACCGCATCTTCCGCTTCCCCCTCACCGGCAGCCGGGTGCGCAACTACGACGGACTCGGCGGCCAGCTGCTGTTCGCGTGGCTGCACCAGCACGACGTGCTGCACTGGACCGACACCCAGCTCACGATCGACTGGGACGAGGTAGCCGACACGGTCGTCGCGCTGAGCGACGCGATCAACGAGCTGTATTGGCGCTCGATCGACCGTCCGAAGAAGGCGCACTGGCTCGCCGCCTACGAGCTCGTGTCCTCAGTGCTCACGCCGAACCCGGCATCCAATTGGGCGCGCGGACTGTCGGGCGAGATCCTGGCCGGGGCACCGAAGGGCTACACGGATGCCGTGCTGGACGACGAGTTCCCGCTCTCGATGTTCTATGAGGCGTTGAACAAGAAGATGGGCGACGTGATCGAGTCGACGAAGGGCATCACCGCGAATGGCTGAAACGCCGGGCCTCGCCGGTCGCACCGTGCTCATCGCCGGTGCGACCAGCGCCAGCGGCAGGGCCGTCGCGCGGGCGCTGGTGGATGCCGGTGCCCTCGTGCTCGCCGTCGGCCGCAGTTCCGAGCGCCTGGACGCCCTCGAAACCGCCGTGCCGGGTGTCGACACGCGGCAGTGCGATCTCACCGACGCGTCGGCCGTCGCGGAGCTGGCGATGCGCATCCATCTCAAGTTCGGGCCAATCGACGGGCTGATCAACCTGGTCGGCGGCTGGCGCGGAGGCGGCGGCATCGTCGGTCAGAGCGACGACGACTGGGCCTTCCTCGAAGGCTCGCTCACCGCCCTCCGGCTGACCAGCCGTGTGTTCTACGACGACCTCGCCGCGTCAGCGTTCGGCCGGCTCGCCATCGTCTCGTCGACCTCCGTCGACAAGCCCACGGCAGGCAACGCGAGCTACGCCGCACTCAAGGCTGCGGCCGAGACGTGGACCCGCGCCGTCGGACAGGGCTTCGCCAAGGCCGGCGCAGGCGCTGCGGCCGTGATCTTCCGCGTGTCGAGCCTGGCCGGCCTCGAGGAGCGGTTGGCGGCATCCATGCTCGGCCTCTGGGCCGAGGACGCCGCCGAGCTGAACCGCCGCACCGTCACGCTGGCGCCGTAGGCTGTCGGCGATCGATCAGTACCAGTTCATCGACTGCGAGTGGCTCCACGCGGCGCACGGAGAGCCGTAGCCGCGGGCGATGTAGTCGAGGCCCCACTTGATCTGGGTCGCCGCGCTCGATGCCCAGTCGCTGCCGGCCGACGCCATCTTGCTGGCCGGCAGGGCCTGCGGGATGCCGCCGGCTCCGCTGGAAGCGTTGTACGACTGGTAGTTCCAGCCGGATTCCTTCGCCCACAGGTTGCTCAGGCACTGGAATTCGCCGTCGCCCCAGCCGTGCAGGCTCGCGGCGAGGCTGCGCGCGGTCGCGCGGGCTCCGTCCGGGGTGTTGGCGGCCGCGAGCGCGGCGGCAACCTGCCGGTCGTGCGCAGCGGCAGCGGAGGTCACCGCGTCGGCCGCCTTCTGAGCGGCGGTCGTGAGGCTCTGCACGCGATCGTCGCCCAGGTTCGGGTACGCCTTCAATGCGTCGATCGCTGCTACCAGCGGTTTGGTGTCGGTCTTGGCGGCGTCTTGCTGTGCGACGTGCTGCGCACTCGCCAGGACCTTCGCCGCTGCTGCGTCGATGCGCGCGCTCACCAGCTTCGGGTAGATGCTCAGCTGGTCGTGGTGCAGGCCGGTCGATTCGCTGAGCTGTGTGGTGGCGGCGATGCGCTTGTCGTGCGCGACCTGCGCCTTTTGCATGGTGGTGACACCGGTGGTCACGGGCGTGGCGATCGAGGCCAGGGTCAGCAACGTCGCGGCGATGGAGGAGAGGCTCCGGGGTGAGGTGATTTTCGACAGGGTGTTACGTGCGGAAAAGCGCAAAGGGGTCCAATGCTCGGGGCTTCCCTGCCGGTCGACCCGGCGCACGCGTGCGGGCTCCGGGCAACAGTCGATACCGGGCGAAGACATCCAATCGGTGCGATCTGGGCAGGCTGATCACCTCGGCGCCGCGCGCGCAGCCGTCACCGACGCCCTTTCGGACGCGGGAAGCGGTCGGGTTCACGCACGGGCGCGCCCGCGGGACGGGCGGCCGAGGTCGTTGCCGGTGCCCTCCGATGGGCGGGATGTCCCCCGGTCGCGACGCGCTTGCGTCACCTCCGAATGCCGACACCTCCGGCAAACCCGGGCCACGTTACGTGTCGTTTCTGGACGGTTGGTGCAAAACCCCTGGTCAAGCGGTGGGTACCGACCCGAGCGTGCCTGTCGTGCTCAGCGGGCGGTCTTCTGCTGCCGCTGCTCGGCCAGCCACGCGTCGAAGGTCACGGTGCCGCGCACATCGGGCGCGTCGGTGGTCAACGCGCCCGCACGCAGCGCGGCACCGAGCGCACCCGGCACGCCAATCCGCACCGGGAGTGCATGCGAGCCGCTCGCGGCCTTCCATCGCCTGGCCAGCGCCCGGGCATCCTCGATCTCGGGGCCGGCAACCGAGACGGATGCTTGCAGCGGCGATCTCTCGACGACGTCGGAGATCGCGGCGGCGACATCGGCCGGATCGACCGTCTGCAGCGGAGCCGCAAGCAACGGCAGCACACCGAAGCGCGTCGCGGCCGCGAACATCCCGCCGATCAGCCCGTGGAACTGGGTCGCACGCACCATCGTCCACGGCGTGGTCGAGCCCTCGACCACCTTCTCCTGCTCGACCTTCGCCTTGTAGTAGCTCATCGGCGCCTTCTCGCAGCCGACGATCGAGATCCCGATGACGTGGCCGACCTCGGCGTTCTCGGCTGCGGCCAGCAACCGCTCGGTGCCGCTGACCAGCGCGTCCCGCTTGATGGCGTTGCTCGCGTCGATGACGACGTCGCAGCCCTCCAACGCACCCGGCAATCCGGTACCGGTTGCGAGGTCCACCGGAAAGTCGGGCACGTGTCGACTCAGAGCGCGCACGTCATGACCTCGCTCGCGGAGCGCGGTCACGACGCGGCTTCCGAGCGTTCCTGTTCCTCCGGCGACGGCGATGAGCATGCGAGAACCTTTCCTGTTCTTCCTGTCTACACCGCGCACGCGTGGAACGTGCGAATGCATAGCGCCGGCCGAGCGCTGCATCCACCCGTCACCTCGCTTCTCCACACCTCGCTTCTCGACACCTCGCTTCTCCACACCTCACTTCTCGACACCTCACTTCTCGTCACCTCGCTTCTCCCACCTCGCTTCTCCACACCTCACTTCTCCTAGACCGGCGAACACGGCAGAGACCGGTGATTCGTCGCCGGCGACGCCGGTACATCGTCACAAAGCCGGTCTAGCGTGAAACGGAGAGAACACCTGGATGCTCTCCGTCGCGCGGTGGATGCTCTCGGATGCCGTCCCGGCTAGCGTTGAGGGCATGGATGTGCCTGCCGACGTCGACGACGGCTGGCGGCGCATCCCGCCCGGCCCCCGTTCCCGGCGGATCGATCTCCTGGTCGCCGTTCTGATGCTGGTCGGCGCGCTGCTGAGCGTGTGGTTGTACTCGCGGGTGGGGCTGTTCACGCACTCCGCTCCGGTGTGGCAGTGCGTTGTGTGGGCCGTCGTCATCACTCTTCCGCTCGCGCTGCGGCGCCGGTATCCGATCGTCGTCGCGGTGGTCATCGGTGCGGCATTCGTTGCGGGCCAGGAGTTGCACGTTCCCGAGATGCTGTTCAGCAACATCACGTTCTTCCTCGCGTTCTACTCGATCGGAGCGTGGAGCGGGCGACGCACGCTGGCGATGGCTGCCCGGATCGCCATCATCGCGGTGATCTTTGTCTGGCTGTTCTCCTCGCTGATCCTGGGTGGCGGTGGCACCGGGCTGTCGACGGCGGGTGCCTTGTCGCCCTACCTTGCGTACGGCCTGATCTCGATCCTGACGAACCTGCTGTACTTCGGCGCCGCCTACGTCTTCGGAGAGCAGGCGTTCCGGTCGGCGCGGCAGCGCGCAGCACTGCAGGCGCGCACCGCCGAGCTCGACACGGAGCGCGAGCGCACCGCCACGCAGGCAGTCGCCTTGGAGCGGATGCGGATTGCCAGGGAATTGCACGACGTGGTCGCGCACCACGTCTCGGTGATGGGCGTGCAGGCGGGCGCCGCACGTCGCGTGCTGCCGACGGATCCCGAGCAGGCCGGCGTCGCCCTCGGCGCAATCGAGGAGAGCGCACGGAGCGCGGTCGACGAGTTGCACGTCATGCTGCGCACGTTGCGTGATGACTCTCGCGTGGATGCGCCGGACAGGTCATCGAGCACGCGCGGGCTGGACCAGTTACAGGCGCTGGCCGACGAGGCGGAGTCGGCGGGTCTGCAGGTACGGATGTCGACCATCGGGAATCCACGGTCGGTGCCGAGCACCGTGGGCATGACCGCATATCGCGTCGCTCAGGAGGCGTTGACGAACACCCGCAAGCACGCCGGGCACGGCGCTTCGGTGGAACTGCGCCTGCGATACCTGGCCGATGCGCTCGAACTCGAGATCGGCGATGACGGCCACGGCACCCGAGGCAACCAGTCGAACGCACGTGCCGGCTTGGGGCACGTCGGGATGCGTGAGCGCGTCGCCGCGGTCGGCGGCTCGATCGAGCTCGGGCCGAAGGCGCGCGGTGGGTATCTCGTGCGTGCGCGCTTCCCGCTCGGTGCAGACGCGGCGGAAGTCACCGCATGAGTAGAGACGGGGATGGCGTGATCGGCGAGCAGCCGACGGCCGGTGAGTCGGCAACGGTCGGCGAGCCAGGCATCCGTGTACTCATCGTCGACGATCAGCAGCTGGTGCGCGCCGGATTCCACACCATTCTCGACTCGGAACCCGGCATCGACGTCATCGGTGAGGCCGCGGACGGAGCAGCCGCGATCGCAACGGCAAACGCTCTGCACCCGGACGTGATCTGCATGGATGTACAGATGCCCGGCATGGACGGGCTCGAAGCCACCCGCCGCATCACGACGACGCCCGACCTGACGTGCGCGGTGCTGATGCTGACGACCTTTGATCGCGAGGACTACCTGTTCGCGTCGCTGCGCGCCGGCGCCAGCGGCTTCGTACTGAAGAACTCGCCGCCGGAACGTCTGATCGAGGCGGTACGGGTGCTCGCTCGGGGCGACGCCCTGCTGTCGCCAGAAGTGACCAGGCGCGTGATCGCGCTCGCCTCGGGCGAGTCGGATGTGCCGGAAGTCGGCCGGTCCGGGGCGGGCGCACCGGATGCCGAGAGGTTGGATGCCAGCGGGTTGGATGCTGCGCGCTCGACGCGCCCGGAGGTATCCACGGCCCTGGAGACCCTGACGGAGCGCGAGCACGAGGTGCTGACGCTGCTGGCGCAGGGCAAGTCGAACGCGGAGATCGCCCGTGCGCTGTATCTGGGCGAGGCGACCGTGAAGACGCACGTGTCGAAGGTGCTGATGAAGCTCGGCATTCGCGATCGCGTGCACGCTGTCGTCTACGCGTACGAGCACGGAATCGCGACGCCCGGCAGCTAACGGCTCTCTATTGCGCCGGTCTCCGACTTCCGCGCCGCCGACGTTGGCGCAATAGACGGGAACCGGCGCTGTTACGAGGCGATCGATCTCCGCCGCGAGACGGATGCCGCCGGCCCGTCGCGCGGGGGATGTGTCGGACGGGTGGCGCCCGTAGCGTGGGAGGCGATCAAGGAGGAACGGTGCTCGAACTGCACGACATCACGCGATCGTTCGGCTCTCGGCGGGTGCTGCACGATGTCGCCTTCGGCGTCGACGAAGGCAAGCTGACCGGCTTCGTCGGCGCCAACGGCGCGGGCAAGACGACGACGATGCGCATCATTCTCGGCGTGCTCTCGGCCGACGCGGGAACCGTGACGCTGAACGGAACCGCACTGACGGCATCCGACCGGCGCCGCTTCGGCTACATGCCGGAGGAGCGCGGCCTGTACCCGAAGATGCGCGTCGCCGAACAGCTCACCTATCTCGCGCGCCTGCACGGGCTGAGCCAGGCTTCCGCGGCGCGGAACACGGCCAGTTTGCTCGAGCGGCTCGACCTCACTGAGCGTGCCGGCGACGCGGTCGAGAAGCTGTCGCTCGGCAATCAGCAGCGGGCGCAGATCGCCGCGGCGCTCGTGCACGACCCGCAGGTGCTCGTGCTCGACGAGCCGTTCTCCGGCCTTGACCCGATCGCCGTCGAGACCGTGCAGGCCGTGCTGAAGGAGTATGCGGCACGCGGCGTCCCCGTGCTGCTCTCGTCGCACCAGCTCGACATCGTCGAACGGCTCTGCGACGACCTCGTCATCATCGCAGGCGGACGCGTCGCCGCGAGCGGCACGCGCGAGCAGCTGCGCCGGCAGCACACCGCGCCGCGCTACGAGATCCTGCTGGCCGGCGACGCCGGCTGGATCCGCGACGAGCCCGGCGTCGCGGTCATCGACTTCGACGGCGGCTACGCGCTCTTCGAGAGCGATCAGGATGCCGCCCAGCGGGTTCTCCACTCGGCCACCGCGCGCGGGTCCGTGGTCAGCTTCGCCCCGCTGCAACCCTCGCTCGCCCAGATCTTCAAGGAGGTCATCCGATGACCGCACCGACACTCGACACCTCCCCGGCGGGGACGCCTCCGCGCCTCCCGGCGCCGCGCGGCGCCGTCTGGCTCGTCGCCGAACGCGAGATCATCTCGCGCCTGCGCAGCAAGGCGTTCCTGATCTCCACCGGCATCCTGTTGCTGGCCGTGCTCGCCTCGGTGCTGATCGGCGGACTGCTCAGCGGCAACAGCGAAGCGACCAAGGTCGCTGTGGTCGGCTCGGCGGCATCCACCGTGAGCCAGGCCGACGGCCTGAAAGCCGTACCGGCCGCCGACCGCGCGGCGGCCGAGAAACTGGTGCGCGACGGTGACGTGGATGCCGCGGTCGTGCCGGACTCCTCGCCCACCGGCGTCACGGTCATCGCGCTGAGCGACGCCCCCACCGGTGTCGTTCAGTCGCTGAGCGTCTCGCCCAAGGTCACCCTGCTCGATCCCTCGAAGCAGGATCCACTGCTGGTGTACTTCGTGGCCCTCGGCTTCGGCATCGTGTTCTTCATGTCGGCGATGACGTTCGGACAGACCATCGCGCAGAGCGTCGTCGAGGAGAAGCAGACCAGGGTGGTGGAGATACTGCTCTCCACGATCAGTGCCCGCACCTTGATGGCGGGCAAGGTTCTGGGCAACAGCCTGCTCGCCTTCGCCCAGATCGCAGTGATCTCGCTGCTCACCACCGGCGGGCTCGCGGCGACCGGCCAGCAGGTGCTGCTGGCGAACCTGGGACCGAGCGTGATCTGGTTCGTCGTCTTCTTCGTGATCGGATTCGTGATGATCGCCGCGCTGTACGCGGCGACGGCGGCGCTGGTCTCGCGACAGGAGGACGTCGGCTCGGCGACGGCGCCGGTGATGATGCTGGTGCTGCTGCCGTACATCCTGGTGATCGCGTTCAACAACAATCCGACCGTGCTGGCGATCATGTCGTACGTGCCGTTCTCGGCCATGGTCGGGATGCCCATGCGCCTGTTCACGGGGGCGGCCGAGTGGTGGGAGCCGATCGTGTCGCTGCTGGTGCTGCTGGCGACGACTGCTCTGGTGATCATGGTCGGCGCGCGGATCTACGGCAACTCGCTGCTGCGCACCGGAGCTCGCGTGAAGCTGGGCGAGGCGCTGCGCGGGTGAGGGTGCGCGACCGGGGATTCAGTCGTCGTAGTGGAATCGCGCTTGCAGGATGACCAGGTCGTCACGCACCACGCGGTAGACCAGCCGATGCTCCTGAGTGATGCGGCGGGACCACACATCGCTCGCGCCGTGCTTCAGTCGTTCCGGCTGACCGCGTCCTCCGCTCGGATCACGGACGGCGTCATCGATCAACAAATTGAGGCGTTTGAGCACGCGGCGGTCGTTGAGCTGCCACCACCGGTAGTCCTCCCAGCCGGCCGCGTCGAAGACGAGTCTCACGAGCGGTCAAGCTCGTGCGCCTCGTATTCTCCGTGCTCGGAACGTGCGATCGCCTCCGAGAGCCGACGCGCGTTGGCCGGCGTCGAGAACAGGTGGAGCGTCGTCTGCCACGCTTCGTAGTCCTCCTCCGAGAGCAGAACGCCGTTGCCCGCCTTCGAGGTGATCGTCACGGCGCTGTGATCCTCGTTCACTCGCCCGAGGAGAGGAAACAACGACTTTCGCGCATCGCTCGCTGTGATAGTCGGCATGACGATCCTTCCTCGGTAGTACAAGAAATAGTACCATTAGAGTTACCCCGCATCCCGCCGACCGATCATCCGGCGCGCGCAACAAAACTGCGCCAACACTGCGGAAAGATGGAGTTCGTGACCCACAGACTCCACGACCCCGACCAACGCGGCTTCGCCTCCGACAACTACGCGGGAGTGCATCCCGAGGTCCTGGCTGCGATCGGGGCGGCGAACGACGGGCACCAGATCTCCTACGGTGAGGACGCGTACACCGAGCACCTGCAGCAGGTCATCCGCCGGCACTTCGGCGAGGATGCGACGGCCTACCCGGTTTTCAACGGAACGGGGGCCAACGTCGTCGGTCTGCAGTCGATGCTGCCGCGTTGGGGCGCCGTGGTGTGCACGAGCACGGCGCACATCCACACCGACGAGAACGGCGCGCCCGAACGCGTCGGCGGGCTCAAACTGCTCACGGTGGACACCCCGGACGGCAAGCTCACGCCCGAGCTGATCGACACGCAGGCGTGGGGCTGGGGCGATGAACACCGCGCACAGCCGCTGGTCGTCTCGATCACCCAGACCACCGAGCTCGGCACGTGTTACACCGTCGAGGAGGTGCGCGCGATCGCCGAGCACGCACACGAACGGGGCATGACGCTGCACATGGACGGCGCCAGGATCGCGAACGCGGCCGCGACCCTGGACGCGCCGCTGCGCGCGTTCACCACGGATGCCGGGGTCGACGTGCTGAGCTTCGGCGGCACCAAGAACGGACTGCTGTTCGGCGAGGCCGTTGTGGTGTTGAATCCATCGGCATCCGATGGGCTGCCGTACCTGCGCAAGCTCAACATGCAGCTCGCGTCGAAGATGCGCTTCATCTCGGCGCAGCTGATCGCGCTGCTCGACGGCGACCTGTGGCTGCGCAGCGCGCAGCACTCGAATGCGATGGCGACCCGGCTACGCGAGGCCCTCGAAGCGGCGATCACATCCGACGAAGTTCGGGGACTGAGCTTCACCCAGGCGACGCAGGCGAACGCCGTGTTCGCGAGCCTGCCGCACGAGGCAGCCGACCGCATCCGCGAGAGGTTCCGCTTCTACGATTGGGGCCCCGTGGCAGGAGGCTCGGAGCAGCGCGACAGCGATGCTTCGAGAAGCCATGGGGAGGATGCCGCACGCGGCGAGGTGCGTTGGATGTGCTCCTGGGACACTCTGGCCTCCGACGTAGATGCCTTCGTCGCAGCGATCACCGCCGAGCTCGCGCCCTAGGCCTCTCGCGCACGTCACGCACGTGCCCTACCTCATTGCTCCGCTCGGTGCGGACTTTTGCCGCTAACACGCGAGCGTTAGCGGCAAAAGTCCGCACTTAGCGGCGGCAGGAATAGGAGTCGCGGAGTATGCGTTTGCATGTTGTGGCAACGGCGCCGGCCCTCTATTTCCTCATCCACGAAGGAGGCGGCGCGTGTCATTCGCCACCGCGACCCCTGTCCGTACCGCGGAGACCAGCACCCCGATCCACGAGGTGCTCGCCGAACGATGGAGCCCTCGCTCCTACGACCCGGATGCCCCGCTCGACGAGCAGAAGCTGACCGCGGCGCTCGAGGCAGCACGCTGGTCGCCGTCGGCGGCCAACACGCAGCCGTGGCGGTTCATCGTCGCGCGACGCGGAAGCGCGGCATTCGACGCCATCACCGCGCAGCTGATGGGCTTCAACGCGGTATGGGCGACCTCAGCAGCCGCCCTGATCGTGGGCGTTGCCGAGGTGCGCAACGCGGAGGGCAAGCCTATGCGCTGGGCGGAATATGACCTCGGCCAGTCGCTCGCGCACCTGTCGGTGCAGGCACACCACGACGGTCTGCACGTGCACCAGATGGGCGGATTCGAAGCCGACGGCCTGCGTGCCGCGTTCGACATCGAGGACCGCTTCGAGCCGGTCTCCGTCGCCGCGATCGGCGTACTCGGAGTTCCCGAGGCGCTGCCCGACCCGTTGCGCGAGCGCGAGGTCGCGCCGCGTCAGCGCCTGCCGCTGAGCGACATCCTGCTCGTCAACGAGTGACGGCACGCCGGCCGACGCACCTCAGCCTGGTAGCGGCGCGACGAGGTACCGGTAGCCGCCAGCCGGGCTGAACCCGAGGGAACGGTAGAGAGCGACCGCGGCGGTGTTGTCCGCGAGCACCTGCAGCCACAGGTCACTCATGCCACGGTCGGCGGCCGCGGCGATCAGCGCCATGAGCAGCGTCCGCGCATGCCCGCGACGACGCGCATCCGCTCGCGTGGCCACCGCGTAGAGCCCGCCCCGGCCGCCGACCAGCGCGAGCCGGCCGACACACGCGACGCTGCCGTCACCGCCGTCGCTCAGCGTCGCGTAAAGCGCCGGCACGCCAGTCATGATGCGGCGTGCGACCTCGCGCTCGGCTGCGCCTCCGCGCCCATCGACATCCCACCAGACCTCGAGCCATTCCTCGGCCGGCTCATCGGCGAACCGAACGGACCCGGTGGTTTCGGCGTGGGTGTGCTGCAGCTCGTGGCAACCAGTACGCACCATGATGAGCGTCTCATCGACGGCGTCGTAACCGCGCGCACGCAGGGTTCGCTCCAGCGCACGGTCCGAGTCGGTGAGTTGAAACGCCGGTCGGATGCCTCTGGCGCGATAGAGCGGCTCCACCTGCTCGATCGCCGTTACGGCATCCCCCACCGCCTCGCGCGGCCAGACCGAGTTCGCTCGCTTCGTCACGCCAGCCGCGAATCGCGCCGACCATCCCGCGACGGACACCGTCTCGGGCGCCGGCCAGCCGCGGTCGGCAAGCGCGACCAGCTCACTGACCTCGAGCGGCTCGGTGCAGGGCGGCACGCCGGTTCAGCGCAGACCGTCGGTGACGAGTGCCAGCATGCGGCGCAGATCGGCGTCGGAATCTCCCCGCTGGTCGGCGGCCCAGGCGAGCGACGACACGAGCGCGAAGACATCGCCCGCGGATGCGTCAGCACGCGCGGCACCGTCATGCTGCGCGCGCTCGAGCAACG
>Ga0164242_10006971_pt1 | contig 12388 bp, 11 predicted proteins | sample OricomgcompostMG_FD_108783 | JGI IMG/M metagenome (GOLD analysis project Ga0164242, IMG submission 108783) | Miracle-Growth compost microbial communities from Emeryville, California, USA - Original compost - Miracle growth compost (MG) ... | reverse complement strand
TTCGACCAGGCCGCCGACGCCCACCGGCGGATGGAGTCCGGCGAGCACAGCGGGAAGATCCTGCTGCGACTGTGAGGGTGCTGGCCCCGCGCTGGTTCGTCGAGGTATGCAGCCGAACCAACACTTCCCCTGCGGAACTCACCATGGGGAGCGAGGGTTCACCTGCATACCTCGATGAGCCGACACCCACCTGGCTAGGCTGCAAGACATGACCGAACAGCAGCACGTCATGGTGATTGGACCCGACGGCCAGCCGGTGGTGGTCGCACCCGCCGAGGCGCAGGAGGGCGAGGGCGACGGCGATCGCGACATCACCGAGCTGGTGGAGCAGCCGGCGAAGGTCATGCGGATCGGGTCGATGATCCGACAGCTGCTCGAGGAGGTGAAGTCGGCTCCGCTGGACGAGGCCTCGCGCAACCGGCTCAAGGAGATCCACCAGTCCTCCATCAAGGAGCTCGAGTCGGGACTGGCGCCGGAGCTGGTCGAGGAGCTGGAGCGGCTGAGTCTGCCGTTCTCCGAGGAGAACACCCCGTCCGAGGCGGAGCTGCGGATCGCGCAGGCCCAGCTGGTGGGCTGGCTCGAGGGTCTCTTCCACGGCATCCAGACGGCGATCTACGCCCAGCAGATGGCGGCGCGGGCGCAGTTCGAGCAGATCCGGCGCAGCCTGCCCGGCGGCGGCATGGGCGGCGGGCAGATGCCGCAGATGCAGCAACCGCAGCAGAGCGCCCAGCAGGGTCAGCCCGAGCAGGGCGGCAGCAGCGGCCTCTACCTGTAGGCGATCAAGCGAGCCCGAGCGCCTCGGCGTGGGAGCGCGGAAGGAGCTCCTGGCCTTCGTGGTGAGCCCGGGAGCCGGGCACAAAGCGCCCGGGCGGGCAAAAGCCGCCCGGTCCTTGTGACGCAGGACACAGCCCGCCAGGATGGGCGCCATGCTGGGATTGATGCAGGACGCGCCGCTGACCATCACCTCCATCCTCGACCGCGCCGAGCGGGTCTTCCCGACCCGCGAGATCGTGACCAAGACCGCCACCGGAAAGGAACGGGCCACCTTCGCCGACCTCGCGGTGGAGGTACGCCGCCAAGCGACTGCGCTGGACGCGTTGGGCATCTCGCCCGACGGGCGGGTGGCGAGCTTCGCCTGGAACACGTTCCGGCACCTGGCGCTGTACTACTCGATCCCCTGCACCGGCCGGGTGCTGCACACCGGCAACATCCGCTACTTCCCCGACCAGCTGGTCTACTCCTTCGACCACGCCGAGGACGAGGCGGTCTTCGTCGACCGCTCGCTGCTCGGCCTGCTCAGCCCGCTGCTGCCGCGGCTGACGATGCTCAAGCACATCGTCGTGATGGACGACGGCTCCCCGACGCCGCTGCCGGACGACCCACGGGTCGTCCGCTACGAGGAGCTCGTGGCCGGCGCCGCGGAGGCCGACCTGCGCGGCCGGGTCACCGACGAGCGCCAGGCCGCCGGCATCTGCTACACCTCCGGCACCACCGGCAACCCCAAGGGCGTCGTCTACAGCCACCGCTCCAACTGGCTGCATGCGATCGCCTCGTTGAGCAGCAGCGTCTTCGGGATGACCGACGCGGATCGGATCCTGCCGGTCGTGCCGCTCTTCCACGCCAACGGCTGGGGCTACGCCCACTCGCCGCTGATGGGTGGAGCCAGTCTGATCATGCCCGGCCCCGACCTCTCGCCCACCGGCCTGGCCAGCCTGATGGAGTCCGAGCGGGTCACCGTCGCCGCCGGCGTACCGACGATCTGGATGGGGGTCGCGCCGCTGCTCAAGGAGCACGACCTGTCTGCGCTGCGGGCGGTCATCGGCGGCGGCTCCGCGGTGCCGGTGTCGCTCTCCGAGGCGTGGCGCGACGCCATCGGCGTACCGATCACGCAGGCGTGGGGCATGACCGAGATGTCGCCGCTGGGCAGCGTCGCCAAGCTGCGGGCCGAGGTCACCACCCGCGAGGAGGAGATCGAGACGCTGGCCACGGCCGGCCTGGTCGCCCCCGGCGTACAGGCGCGGATCGTCGACGCGGTCACCCGCGAGGAGCTGCCGTGGGACGGTACGACGAGCGGCGACCTCGAGGTCAGCGGCCCGTGGATCGCCCGGCAGTACTACAAGACCGACGAGCCGGGTGACTCCTTCAGCCCCGACGGCTGGCTGCGCACCGGTGACGTCGCCGAGATCACCCCGCTGGGGTACATCCGGATCGTCGATCGCACCAAGGACCTGGTGAAGTCCGGCGGCGAGTGGATCAGCTCGGTCGACCTGGAGAACCAGATCATGGGCCACCCCAAGGTCGCCGAGGCCGCCGTGATCGCGCTGCCGCACCCGAAGTGGGGCGAGCGGCCGCTGGCCTGCGTCGTGGTCCGCGACGGCGAGACGCTCGAGCGCGACGAGCTGCTCGGCTGGCTCTCCGAGCGGGTCGGCAAGTGGCAGGTCCCCGACGACGTGGTCTTCATCGCCGAGGTGCCGAAGACGAGCGTCGGCAAGTTCTCCAAGAAGACCCTCCGGGAGCAGTACGCCGGCCACGTCCTGCCGACTAGCGGCGTCTGAAGCGGATACCTGCGAACCCATGGGATCCAAGCTCAATCCGTACCTGTCGTTCCGGTCCGATGCCCGGGACGCGATGGAGTTCTACCAGTCGGTGTTCGGCGGCGAGCTCAATGTCGTCACCTTCGCCGACTTCGGCCAGGGCGAGGGTGGCGCCGACATGGTCATGCACTCCTCGCTGGTGACGCCGGCCGGCTACACCATCTTCGCCTCGGACACGCCGCCCGGCGTCGACTTCACGCCGGGCAGCCAGATCACGGTGTCGGTCTCCGGTGACGACGTGGACGAGCTGCGCGGCTACTTCCGCAAGCTCGCTGTCGACGGCAAGGTGCTGATGCCGCTCAAGGTGCAGGAGTGGGGCGACGAGTACGGCATGCTCCTCGACCGCTTCGGCATCCCGTGGATGGTCAACATCTCCGGCGCGGAGTCCTGAGTCGCGCGCGTGCCTGCTCATCGAGGTATGCAGCCGAACCGACACTTCCCCGGCGGAACTCCACACGGGAAGTGCTGGTTGACCTGCATACCTCGATGAACCAGCGGCCCCTCAGCCCCGCAGGCGGACCGGCAGCTTCTCGTAGCCGCGCAGGATCCGGGTGGGGCGGCGCATGGCGCCGGGCTCCAGCCGCAGGTCGGGGTAGCGCTCGAAGAGCATCCGCAGCCCCACCTCCCCCTCCATCCGGGCGAGGGCCGCGCCGAGGCAGTAGTGCCGGCCGGCGGAGAAGGCGATGTGCTCGTCGGCGTTGGCCCGGGTGACGTCGAAGCGAGCCGGGTCGGTGAAGACCTTCGGGTCCCGGTTGGCCGCTGCCAGCACGGTCGACACGACCGCACCCTCGGCGATCTTCCGACCGGCCACCTCGGTGTCGCGGTCGGCGATCCGGCCGGTGAGCAGCACCGGCGGGTCGTAGCGCAGCACCTCGTCCACGGCGTTGGGCCACAGCGCCTCGTCCTGGCGCAGCAGTGCAAGCTGGTCGGGGTGGTCGTGCAGCAGTGCGATGCCATTGCCCAACAGGTTGACGGTGGTCTCGAACCCGGCGGCGAGCACCAGCCCGGCGGTGGACTTGAGCTCGTGGGGCGTCAGTCCGACGCCGTCGTCCTGGGCCGCCACCAGCTCGCTCAGCAGGTTGTCGCCCGGATGGCGGCGAAGCTCCTCGAGGTGGTCGGTCAGCCAGGCGTCGAACTGCCGCAGACCGCCCTCGACCTGCCTGAACGTGTGCCAGTCCAGCCCCATGTCCAGGCTCGGCGCCGCGGCGGTGCCGAAGGTGAGCACCTTCTCCCGATCCGCGAGCGGTACGCCGAGGATCTCGGCGATCACCGTCACCGGCAGCAGACTGCAATAGGCCTCGACCAGGTCGACCGGCGCGCCGCCGCTCTCGCTCACCCGCTTGTCGAGGTCGTCGAGCAGCCCGGCGGCGATCTCCGCCGTGCGGCCCTGGAGACGCTGGACCGCGCGTACCGAGAAGACCCTCGTGACCAGCTTGCGGTAGCGGGTGTGGTCGGGCGGGTCGGTGACCAGCAGCGAGGGTGGCTCCACCGGGCTGATCACGTCGAGTGCCGACCAGGCGCCCAACCGCTGCAGCACGCTGCCGGCCCGCGACGGCATGCCGGTGCGGAAGTCGTTGCTGCTCAACACCTCCTTGACCGCCGCGTGGTCGACCGCCATGTGAGTGAGCCGCCCGCTGACGATCGGCCCGCTCGCGCGCGCCTCCTCGAACAGGTCGAGGAGGTCGAAGGTGTGCGCGCCGGGCGCGGCGGCGATCAGCCGCCCCTGGATGTCGCCCCGTCGAGCAGCACCGCGGAAGAACGTGCGCGGCAGCGCGTGGTTCACACCCCAGCGCACCGGCGTCTTGACCTGATCCACGCCCCACTTCACGGGCGTCTTCGCCACCGGATCCAACAGCGCCATCACAGCCTCCTCGAGCACGCTGGTACGCCGTCGTACCACTCTCGTGGTCAACGTACCCGGCCGACGCCCGCTTGACTAGCCCCGCTCCGCGTGGCTGGCTGTGCCCGTGACCATCGCCGCCGTCGACAGCCGTACCCGCCTGCTGGTGGGGCTCTCGGATGCCCTGCGCGATCACTCCTACCGCGAGGTCACCGTCGCCGACGTCGTGCGCCGCGCGCGTACGTCGAAGCGCACCTTCTATGAGCACTTCGTCGACAAGCACGACTGCTTCATCGCGCTGCTGACGCTGTCGAACACCGAGCTGCGCGCCGGCATCGCCGCGGCCGTCGACCCGGCCGCGCCGTGGCCGACCCAGGTGCGGCAGGGTGTGGGAGCCCTGCTCGGCCTGGTGCAGGCGGAGCCGCACCTGTTCCTCAACTGGTTCCGCGCCGTACCGGCCCTCGGCGACGAGGGACGCGAGCTCGTCCGCGAGGGGATGGCCACCTTCGTCGACCTGATCCACACCCTCGCCGACACCCCGGACCTGAAGCGGGCCGGCGTGCAGCCGCCCAGCCGTGACCTCGGCATCATCGTCTTCGGCGGCCTGCGCGAGCTGATCGCGACGGCATTGGAGGAGGGCCGAGACCCGGCGACCCTGCTCGAGCCGGCGAGCGCGGCGGTCAGTGCCCTGCTCGCGCCGCGCGACTGACACTGGTCACCGGCTCCGGCCGGCAGCTCTCAGGAGAGGCGGCCACCCAGGCTGGGCAGCTTGTGGGTGATGCCCGTGTTGGCGCCGACCAGATCGGAGTGCCGGTTGCCGATGTCCATCGCGACGGTGAAGCCGCGCTTGACGATCTTCGCCCGATTGGCCTGCTTGCTGGCCGCGAGCCGGGCACCGGCCGGACGCGGGTAGATGTGGTCGTAGCGGTAGCCGTCGTCGGACAGGATCGGGCCCAGGCCGCGGATCTGGCTGCGCGTGCGGCCGGTCACGAAGAACACGTGCATGCCGAGGGCGGACGCGTGCCGAGCGACCCTCCGCGTGGGCCGCACCGGCTTGGGCCAGTGGTAGTGGCTCTGGACCGACGTGTTGTCGATGTCGAGCACGATCGCGAGCTTGGTCGGATCCTTGGCCGCGGCAGCGGCGGCATCGAGCTCGGCCGTGGCCCCGGCGAGCTTCTTGCGCACCTTGGCCAGCCAGACCGACCTGGACGGCATCGGCGCGCGCCGCGGCTGCGCGACCGAGACCGATCCGCCGGTGCCGGAAGGCGTCGGGGCTTGGGCCCTTGCCGCAGGCGCCAGAAGCGTCGAGCCGAGCGTCAGTCCGAGCAACATGGCGGGTACGACGACAGATCGACGGCTCATGCCCCCGACCCTAGAGGACCTCTTCCAACCCGGCGACGAGCTCCGTCGGCGATCCGAACCGGTGCGCCGTCACCGAGATCGCCTGCTCGCGCAGGAAGGGCAGCAGCTCCACCCGGCCCGAGGCGGTCACCGGGTGGTCGTAGAGCGCGATGTCCGGCCGGCCGCCGCTCGCCTCCGCGAACGCGTGCCGGTCGCCGCCGATCAGCCGTACCCGCTGCGGGGCGCCGGGCCCACGCAGCCGCTCACGCCACGCGGCGTCGTCCTCCACCACGTGCACAGCGGCAAGCGCGGCGAGCGCCGGGTCGACGGGCGTCGGCGTGGACAGCGTCACCGGCGCGGCCACCCGCTGCGCCGCCATCAGGACCCGCCGCAGCAGCACCGACGGACCGCGCTCGCAGCGCACCGTGACCGGCACCGGCAGGTGACGCAGCCAGTTCTGCTCGACGGTGAGTCCGGTGGGGTCGCGCGGGGCGGCGTACAGGCCCTGCCAGGCCTGCTCGTCCGAGCGCGCGGCCCGGTCCAGCAGGCCGGGCTCCGCGACCGCCGGCTCCCAGTCCACCAGGCCGAGCAGATAGCTGGGCCCGCCCGCCTTGGTGCCGGGCCCGACGACGGAGCGCTTCCAGCCGCCGAACGGCTGCCGCTGCACGATCGCGCCGGTGATGCCGCGGTTGACGTAGAGGTTGCCCGCCTCGACCCGGTCGATCCAGGTCTCGATCTCGGCCCGGTCCAGGCTGTGCAGGCCGGCGGTCAAGCCGTAGTCGACAGCGTTCTGCAGCTCGATCGCCTCCTCGAGCGTGGCGGCGGACATCAGACCGAGGACGGGGCCGAAGCACTCGATCCGGTGGTACGCCGAACCAGGGCGGACGCCTGTCTTCACCCCTGGCGACCACAGTCGTCCGGAGCGGTCCAGGCGGCGGGGCGCGACCAGCCACCTCTCCCCTGGCCCGAGCGTGGTGAGCGCGTCGAGCAGCTTCCCGGCGGCGGGCTCGATCAGCGGACCCATCTCGGAGGTGGGGTCCTCCGGCAGGCCGACGACCAGGGAGGAGACCGCGTCGACGAGCTGGCGGCGGAAGCGGCGGGAGGTGGCCACCGAGCCCACCAGGATCCCCAGCGATGCGGCCGAGCACTTCTGCCCGGCGTGCCCGAACGCGCTCTGCACGAGGTCGCGGACGGCGAGGTCCAGGTCGGCGCTCGGCGTGACGACGAGGGCGTTCTTGCCGCTGGTCTCGGCGAGCAGCGGCAGGTCGGGGCGGAAGCCGCGGAACAGCTCGGCGGTCTGGTAGGCGCCGGTGAGGATCAGCCGCTCGACGTCGGGATGCGAGACCAGCCGCCGGCCGACCTCTCCCTCAGCGCAGTGCACCAGCTGGAGCGCCTCGCGTGGGACACCGGCCGCCCACAGCGCCTCGACCATCACCGACCCGCACCGGCTGGCCTGGGTGGCGGGCTTGATCACCACCGGCGACCCGGCGGCCAGCGCCGCGAGGGTGGAGCCGGCCGGGATCGCGATCGGGAAGTTCCACGGCGGCGTCACCACTGTCAGCCGGACCGGCACCGGCTGCGCGCCGTCGGTCGAGGCGATCCGGTCGAGCTCCTCGGCCCGGTCGGCGTAGTAGGCGGCGAAGTCGATCGCCTCGGAGACCTCCGGGTCGGCCTGGTCGAAGGTCTTGCCGCACTCGGCCGCCATCACCTCGATCAGGTCCGCCCGCCGCCGCTCCAGCTCGGCGGCCGCCTCCCGCAGCACCGCGGCGCGCTTGGCGCCGCTGCGGGTGCTCCAGGCCGCGGCGCCCTCACCGGTCGCGGTGGTGATGATCTCGTCGATGGCCGCGACGTCGGTGACGGTGTGGGCAGCGACCAGGTCGCTGCCCAGCCTCGACGTACCGACCCGGGCGAGGACGTCGCTGGCCCACTGCCGGTTCGCTGGCAGGGACGGGTCGGTGTCGGGGGTGTTGGCGAAGCCCGTCGGCGCTTCGACAGGCTCAGCGTCCGTCCTGTGCCCGGCGCGCGTCCGGTCCTGGGTGCGCCGGGGCGCCGGCACGTTCCCCGAGCAGCCGTCCTCGTGCTCGGCCAGCTCCAGCGAGGCGACGAACCGCTCCCGCTCCCGCGCGAAGAGCCGCTCGTCGGCGGCGATGTCGAAGACGGCGGACATGAAGTTCTCCTGGCTCGCCCCCTCCTCGAGCCTGCGCACCAGGTAGGCGATGGCGACGTCGAACTCGCGGGGATGCACGACCGGGACGTAGAGCAGCAGCCCGACCCCCGCCTCGGCGAGGGTCTCCTGCACGGCCGCGGCCTGCTGCTCGGCCATCCCGAGCAGCATCTCGAACTCGATCCGGCCGCGGACCTCCCTCTCCCCGGCCAGCAGCCAGGCGTAGGCGACGTCGAAGAGGTTGTGGCCGGCGATGCCGAACCGGATGTTGGTGGTGTGCTCGGGCGTCAGCGCCCAGCGCAGGATTCGCTTGTAGTGCGCGTCCGTCTCCTGCTTGGTCGGCCAGGTAGCCAGCGGCCAGCCGCGCAGCTGCGCCTCCACCCGCTCCATCGGCAGGTTGGCGCCCTTGACCAGCCGCACCTTGATGCCCGCGCCACCACGCTCGCGTCGGTCGGCGGCCCAGTCCTCGAGCAGCTGCAGCGCGGGCAGCGAGTCGGGCAGGTAGGCCTGCAGCACGATCCCGGCCTCCACGTCGAGCAGCTCGGGCCGGTCGAGCAGCCGGGTGAAGACCGCGACGGTGAGGTCGAGATCGCGGTACTCCTCCATGTCGAGGTTGACGAAGGTCCCGTGCTCGCGGGCGGCGACGAAGAGCGGCAGCAGGTGCTGCTCGATGTCGTCGACCGCCTCCGCGAACGCCCACGGCGAATGCGGCGCGACCGCCGCGGAGACCTTCACCGACACGTAGTCCACGTCCGGTCGCTCCACCAGCCGGCGGATGCCCTTGAGCCGCGTCGAGGCCTCACGCTCGCCGAGCACTGCCTCCCCGAGCAGGTTCACGTTCAGGCGTACGCCGGAGGCCCGCAGCCGGCCCAGGGCGCGCCCCAGCCCGCGTGAGCGGGAGTCGATGAGGAGGTGGCCGACCAGGTGGCGCAGGACGCGGCGTACTGCGGCGATGACCGGACGGGGCGCGAGCCGGCTCGCGGTCGCTGCCGCGAGCAGCGCCAGCCGCAGGTGCCACGGCAGGAACCGCGGCGGCGGCACCGCCAGCTCCTGCAGGCTGCGGGCGGCGACGTGCACGTCCTCGGGGCGGATCACCCGGTCGACGAAGCCCACGGTGAAGGGCAGGCCGGCGGGATCGGACAGGAGCTCTGCCAACCGACGCGCCGACGGATGTGTCGGCTTGTCGGCGGCGGCCCGGAGCCAGTGACGTACGAGGTCTTCGACGTCCTGGACCCGCGGGCCGGGGCCAGACGGGGTCATGTCTCCGTTCTACCTCACCGGCGGCTCTCGACATACTCGATCAGGGCCGGCTCCGCCGAGACGAGCCGGTCGACCTCCTCGCCGCCGTCACAGCGGCAGAGGGTGATCGTGATGGTGTCACCGCGCCGGCCGCCCAGCCGCCAGGTGCCGCCCGCGGTCTCCCAGCGCTGCAGCGCCGCCAGGTCGGTCGTCTCCATCTCCTCCGCCATTTCCCCATGATGCCAGGATCGAGCCATGTCTGACTTCAACCAGCAGGTCATCGAGGAGTTCCGCGCCAACGACGGGAAGGTCGGTGGGCCGTTCGCGGGCCGGCCGATGGCGCTCGTCCACCACGTCGGCCGGCGCAGCGGCACCGAGCGGATCGCACCCCTCGTCTACCTTCCCGGCGAGGACGCCTCGACCCTCTACGTCTTCGCGTCCAAGGGCGGCGCCCCGAGTCACCCCGACTGGTACCGCAATCTGATCGCCGCCGGCACCACCACCGCCGAGGTCGGCAACGAGGCCTTCCAGGTCAAGGTCGAGGAGGTCGCCGGCGAGGAGCGCGACCGGATCTACGCCCAGCAGGTCGACGCGCAGCCGCAGTTCGGCGAGTACGCCGAGAAGACCGCTGGGATCCGGCTCATCCCGGTGCTGCGGCTGACCCGCGTCTGACCCGCGTACCTGACCTTCCTCACGGCGACACGCCGCTGGAGCGTGCGGAAGGTCAGGTACGCCGATCGTCACAGACCCGGCTGCAGCCCGCGCGGCAGGAGCTTGTCCTCGAACGTCACCCGCATGCGGCTCGCCAGCGCGGCAAGCGCGTCCTCGAGGTTGTCGGCGACCACCAGGTCATCCATCACCGGTCGCTTGACGAAACCGGCGGTGACCAGGCCCTCGAGCGCCTTCAGCAGCGGGCTCCAGAAGCCGCCGGTGTTGAGGAAGGCGACCGGGTCGTCGTTGAAGCCGATCTGGCGCCAGCTCCAGACCTCGAAGACCTCCTCCAGCGTGCCGAGGCCGCCGGGCAGGCAGAGGAAGGCGTCGGCGTACTGAGCCATCAGGGCCTTGCGCTCGTGCATGGTGTCCACGATCCGCAGCTCGGTGAGGTCGTCGCGGCCCCACTCGCGCTCCACCATCGAGCGCGGGATCACGCCGATGACCTCGCCGCCGGCGTCGAGCGCGCCCTGGGAGACCTCACGCATCAGCCCGAAGCCGCCGGCGCCGTACACCAGGCCGATCCCGCGCTCGGCGAGGCCGCGGCCCACGTCGTAGGCGTGCCGGCCGAGGTCGGGGTCGGTGCCGGGCGCGGAGCCGCAGAAGACGGCGACGCGGCGAAGTTCGTGATCCACGGGGAGCGAGTCTATGAGCGCCCGGTGCGCGAGCGCAGCGTCGCGACGGTGAGCACCGCAAGCGCGATGCTGACACCGGTCATGATCCAGGCGATCAGGTGCACGCCGTCATCGGTCACGCTGCTGCGGAAGACGATGCCCGTGATCGCACTGGCCGCGATGGAACCGACGTACCCGAACGTCCTGAGCAGGCCCGACGCGGTGCCGAGCTGCTCGGCGGGGGCCGCCTGGTAGAGCGCGGTCTGGTTGCCGGCGACGGCGAAGCCCGACGCGAGGCCGAACAGGATGGTCAGGATGATGACGACGCCGATCCACACGGTGGAGTCGAGCAGGAGTACGCCGAGAGCACCGAGCAGGCAGGTCACGGCGGCGGCGATGAGCGGCCCGCGCACCAGATTGCGCTTCGAGATCGGCGCGATGATCAGGCCGGAGACCAGCGTCATCGGCAGCAGGAGCAGGCCGGAGGCGGTCTCGCTGAAGCCGCGGACCGTCTCGATCCACTGGGTGATGCCGTAGAGCACGACGTAGAGGCACAGCTGGGCCAGACCGAAGCGCAGATAGGTGTTGGTCAGCGGCAGGTTGGCGAGCAGGAGGCGCAGGTCGAGGAAGGGCGAGCGGGCACGCAGCTCCCACAGGCACAGCCCGATCCACAGCACGGCCGAGACGCCGAGCAGCCACCAGCGCGCCGTGGGCAGGCCGAACAGGAAGACCAGCAGCGCCAGCATCGCGACCGCGAAGCCGAGGATGCCGCCCAGGTCGATCCGCGAGGCGAGCTCGCGGACGCCCATCGGCTCGCGGCGCTCGTCGGGCTCGACCCAGGCGAGGGTGGCCACGAGCGCGATCACACCGACCGGCACGTTGATGAAGAAGGCCGCCCGCCAGTCGAACGCTCCCACCAGCACGCCCCCGATGGGCAGGCCGAGGGAGGCGGAGGCGACGCCGGCGATCATCAGCCCGCCGAGTACGCCGCCGGGCGGCTGCGCCATCCCGGCCTGCTGCGCGCGTGTGCGGATCAGCAGCATCGCGGTCGGATAGGCGCACGAGGTGCCGAGCCCGATCAGGACCCGACTGACCAGCAGCATGGCCAGGTCGGTGGCGAAGCCACCGACCACACCGCCGATCGCGACCATCACGATGCCGGTGAGGAAGACGCGGCGCGGCCCGAGGACCTCGGCGGCCTTGCCGGCGGTGGGCTGCGCGACGGCGCTCGCGAGGTAGAGGGCGGCGACCAGCGTCGCCGTCCGGCCGACCGGGATGCCGATGCCGTGCGCGATCGGCACGAGGGCGGTCGCGATCACCGAGCTGTTGACCGGGTTGAGCGCCGAGCCGATGAAGAGCGGCGTGGTGAATCGCCAGGAGAACGGCTTGTCGCCGAAGGCGGGCGGCGTACTGGACCTGCTGGTGTGGGTGGAGGACATGCGCATCACAGCTGCTGGGCGAGGCGCTCGCGCAGCGGTGCCGCGGCCAGGGTGGCGACCTCGTCGTCAGCACCAGTCGGCATGAGAGGAAGCCTAGCTCTGCGATCTCCGCGGCGACGCGTGGGGCGACCGAGGTGCCGCAGCCTCGACGGGGCAGCAACTTCGGCGGGTATAGGGAGGAGTACATGCCGGTGGCCGGGCGTCACCGTCTCTGCTCCGTGTACGCCGCTCGCGAAACGTCGAGTTGGCCGTTGACCAATTGGAGCAAGTGTTCCTACTGTTGAGTAACGGCAACGTCACGGCGGCGTAGCCAGGAGGAGGTCGCAGTGACTCGACGCCGACTCCACACCCTCGACGAGCTGCTCGACGTCGCCGAGGGGATCGTCACCAGCGCTGACCCCGCCGGCCTCACCCTCCGCGCTCTCGGGGCCGCCGCGGGGGCCTCG
>Ga0164242_10006970_pt1 | contig 12388 bp, 6 predicted proteins | sample OricomgcompostMG_FD_108783 | JGI IMG/M metagenome (GOLD analysis project Ga0164242, IMG submission 108783) | Miracle-Growth compost microbial communities from Emeryville, California, USA - Original compost - Miracle growth compost (MG) ... | reverse complement strand
ATGGTCGAAGTAAAGTAGTAGCTTTACACAGCAAGCGAGGCAGTGCGGGCAAGTCTGCAAGAGGTAAAATATGCAGGCCTCTATCGCAGCGCTTTATCCCGAAAGCAGATATCAGACTTCTTTTCGAAAAAGAAATCCCCATCCAAAGCTGCAGGAATGTGAGGCTGAAGCGGAACGCATCACGGTGCACGCCTGGCCAACCAACAGCTCTACAGGGCGGGACTAGCTTCACCGTCCTCGGTGGGAGCCTTGTCGTCCGGTTTCGCTCTTCTGAGAATGCTCTAGACCTCCTGCTTCCCCAATGTGTCAAACAAGCGTACGCGAGATTCGTGCCCAGGTTCAAAGGCTCAAACGGAAGTGGTGTTTGCGAAACGGGTAGCATAAGGGGCCGCCGTCTTGGATGTACCTAACTAGACCTGGAAATCGTAGCGGTACATTGCCAGTACGGGGTATCCACATGGTCGTGCATGAACAGCAAAGCCGGTCCCGGGGAACTGGGCAACGGAGCTGGGCAACGGGCAGGAGCGACCAGGGGGATACTGCCTTGTACACTGATCGACTCCACTCTCGACTCCGCGCTGCTGACCACAGCACCCTCGGCACCGATTATACGACGATAATTGGACAGGGCGTACGGACCTGTAGGCAAATAGGTTGATGACAAGACTGGCAGTGCCTCCCACAGTGCCACCCAGCAGGTGCCAGATACCAAAAGTCTTGTCAGGTGCGACTGGTTTTTGAAGAATTCCCAGGCATCCGATCCATCTCCCCCTTTTTCTTGTCCACCAAGTCGATCTTTTTTTTCGAATTTGGACTTCCAAGGGGCAAACTGGAAAGTTCTCCGAGTCGCTGGACAAGGGCTGCCCAGTCACTCACCAGTCAGGCTGGGGCGGGCCAGAGCCTTATCTTACCCTCCATTACCTTCGTTCGGTGCCTTAGGTAGCAGGTTCGGTAGGTTTGGTAGGTACCTGACATTTCTTCACTTTCATGTCACGCAACCAAACCGCCCGCCCCCTAAGAAACCTCTGAAAACCTCGCCCATTCCCGCCCCCTCCTCAGCCTTTTTCACCTCCCCTCCCCCCCCCGCGATCCATTTAATAACCCCGCGCGTCCGGGTTCGGCTCTCTCGAGACCCGGAACATGGACCATGGGTTAAAGAAAATAACGACTCGGAATTTCGAGGATGGTCGTGAGAAATGGCGAACCGAGATGTAAAGCGGGGCAGCCGGCCCTCCGAGAAGACCCCTCCGCCATCCCCGACGACACCAACATCATCGTCCCGCTACGCCAAAATTAAGTCTATTTTCGGCTCCCGATCGACCCACCACCGCACCGACCGCGGCCGGGACCGGAATCGGGACCGGGACCGGGATGGAGGCAGGGATAGGGATAGGGACAGGGAGAAGGATACGGCCAAGGACAGGGACAAGGATAGTAGGAGTAGGGATCGAGGCACCCGCCACCAGAGGAAGCGACTGGTCCATGTTGAAATTGAACTTCGCCATCTTGACCATCGACACAAAACTTGCACCGTCTCCGTCAAGGTTGGCGCGCGGGCGAGCAAGCTCAAGAACTTTGTTAGGAATCGTTATAAAGATCGCCGCCGGCCAGACTCGGAATCGGCGAGGGTGCGACTCTATTGCGACGGCAAGGAGATCCATCGTAGCGATCTCATCGAGCGGTCTTCCGTCATCTGGTATCGCATCGGAGAAACGTGCGACGATGACTCCTGGACCATCTCGCAGTGGCAGGACGGGACGAATGCAAAGCTGGAGGGAAAGTTTGCCGACGACCTTGTGCGGTCAATTGAGGCGGGAGATACAGTTTCGCAAGTTCGGCGCAAGGTCGCCGAACATCTGGGTATCCAAGACCACAACCGGGTCATCCTCATTGCGCGAGATGGAATGCGATCCGGATTGGTCCAAGGTGATTCGTGGGAGGTGCGCCAGCTCCGCAAGTGGCTATGCCGCTGGTTGTCCATCGATGTTGGCCGCAAGAACGGCTACGTTATCCTCGAGGGGCTCGGACGGCAGTACGTCTATCACCCAGAACCGTCCTACCTTCAGCGAGGCATTGAGTTGAAGAAGCTGAAGCGCTGGATGGAGCAACGCTTATTTACATGCGTCAGCCCCAGCGGCGAGAGTGACCTCAACCTGAGGTGGGTTCAAATCGCCCTTCTCCGCAACAAAACCCGCCTGGGCAGCCTCACGCCCGTCGTGTGGGGGGCGACATACAATTTCGAACTCCCTGACGACATTGCCGAGGCTCTCGCGGACGACGAGTCGTGGCTCCTCCCGGCGACGGAGACCTGCATTGTCTGCAGCGACGACAAGAAACTGACCGACCTCCCCGTGCGGACGACAGAGGGCTGCGATCACAAGCCGACCGTCTGCAAGGAGTGCATGAGCCAGTGGATCCACTCCAGCCTCGAGACCTCCGCCTGGGACCGGCTGAAGTGCCCGGAGTGTCCGCAATTCCTCAAATTCGCCGACGTCAAGCGCTACGCCTCGACCGACGACTTCGCGCGGTACGACACCCTCGCCACGCGCGCCGCCCTCAAGGACATGCCCAACTTCCGGTGGTGCCTCTCGACGCGCTGCGAGTCCGGCCAGATCCACGACCCCAGCTGCGCAAAGTTCAAGTGCGCCGCCTGCCGGTCCAAGCACTGCGTCAAGCACGACATGCCCTGGCACTCGGGCGAGACGTGCGAGGACTACGACCGCCGCAACCGCCGCCGCCAGAAGGAGGAGCGCGCCTCCGAGGCCGAGGTCAAGAAGTCCACCAGGCGTTGCCCGGAGTGCAAGAAGGACGTGCATAAGTGGACCGGCTGCAACCACATCACCTGCGTCTGCCGCCACGAGTGGTGCTACATCTGCCTCGCCCCATACAACCGCAACCCCCAGGGCTTCCTCTACTGTCGCCACAACCCGGGCTGCACCGAGCACGACCCATTCGTCGACATCATCGACCCGCCCGCCGGCCGCGCCCGCCGCCACCCCAACAACATCGGTGGACCCGGCGCCGCAGCAGCTGCAGGCCGCTTCGGCTTCCCCCCACCGCTGCGCCCGCGGCCGTGGATGCACCACCCGCAGGCGCAGGAAGCCGCCGCCCGGCGCGGCATTCCCATCATCCCTCCCCACTTCCGTCAGCCGCCGCCACCGCGCTTCTTCCCCCGCCCTCCCGGCGCGGCGGTGGATGAGGAAGGAGAGGACCTACCCGGCCGCGGAGGCAACAACGACGGCGAGATACCGGGTTTCGACGAAGACGATAACCGTCGCGCTAACCGGCATGCGCACGTCTTCAGGCAGCGTCCCGCAGAGGCGGGGGGCGCTGATGGCGCGAGAGACCACGGCGTGCTTAATGACGTCGTCGACGTCCTTGAGGATGTCGCCGAATTTGCTGAGGCGCTTCGCCGCATGAACGAGTTCCGCGTGTAGCTCCATTTTTGCCCGGCGTCGATTTTGCATGTTTCGAGGGGGGCGGCTTGAAAAAGAAAAAAAAGAACATTTAGCTCCGATATCATCGGGAAGGGGGAATACAGTCAGTCTGGTCCCTCTACATACAGTTTGTGCAATATTCTTCCTGTCTACGAATCTTTCCCACCTGTTATTACATACTGGCTCCTCCAGCTTTTTCCTTCAGGGTTGACCCTGTGTTATGAGGCAACGATTACGAATTAGAGACACCTCTCCGATCGTGGAGTGTATATCGGAATGGCGTCATATGGTGCACTGGGGAAAAGGGGGGCGGTTCTATTCTTGGCGCTGTGGATTTGCTCATTGTTTATATCCTCAGTTCTACGGGCTGAGGCGTATCACCCATCTATTATCTTGGAGAGTGGACTATGGGGAGTAGGGGGGCCATGTGTGAACGGTTATGGAAACGCATGTTCTGGTCAGGGGAAAGGAAGTAGACAACGGAAATATGCTTCTTCGAGAGCTTCAACTCAATTAAATGATATCCTTTACTCGCTAGCAGCCCCGTCTTGCTCATCAAGACTTGAACTAGTAACAACTGCACGATAGATGCCAAATGAAGGTATAAGACCACTCATCTGGCTACATGTACGCTTGCAAACTATCAACTTTGGTTATGAGCCTCTCTCCCGCAAGTAAACCAAGCTCTAGCCCAGTGTTTACCGGCTGACAGTTCATTTTGAAGCTCACCTACGTGGGCGAGCCAAGCAATCTTTAGGATCTCATAACTCCCGTCATCGCAACTCTACCGGGAGAGCGCAGCCCTTACACGTGCCCCACTCTACCTTGTAGGTCAAGGGGTCGTTGCGACGGCACGCCGCCCACTGCCTCCCCTCTTTCGAGATTGAGAACTTCACCGCGAGGCATTTCCTCCTGTCTATCGTGACGAATATGCGGCACTGGCATACTCTACAGGTTCTCTCGCGTCTCCGAAGGTGGCACATTTTCGGTTTGTCTCGGGTGTTAAGTAGTAATGATGGCTGGTGAGGTGATACATACGGGGTTAGCTTCGGTTCTGTAGAAGAGATGAGAGTCTTCGACTGGCGCGTACCTGGGACGTTATATGGATTGTGACAATAAAGAAGAAGAAGGGTTTGGTTCAAGAGGCATATTGGAAACAGCTGTGGACAATGAGGCATTCTTCGCACAGGGGTATTGACCTTTGTCCCCTAAATACAGTTTCTTTGTCTCCGAGCAGATACACTAAAGAATCCAGAAATTCCTCGCCTTCTCGTGTTTACAATGCTCACATTCGTTGGGAGGGGCCAAGGAACCGAACAGTCTAGCTCGACGAGCCACCCAGAGGGCTTCGGATGGCAACCAACCACACACCCGACACTCACGCCACCATGGAGACACACCACTGACCCCTCCTAACTGCCTTCAGTAATCTAAAGCCCTAGAAATTTATCGAAACCGGTCCCGTGCTCATTAACGCCGATTCAATACCCAAACTTGGAGTTGGCGAAGTGGAGGTGGTCGCTCGGTGCGTAGCCTTCGAGCGGACCACACTTACGACCAGCGAAACATGGAGAACGACAATGCCAGATGAATTGATTGGTAATGAAAAGGAGGAATGTGTTAAATACAACGGTCTGGAAAGAGCAACTTTTCGGTGCAGAATGAGGAGGAAGAGAGGAAGTACAAGAGCTGATTCATAAACCGTGCATTTCCCCCTCTGCCAGATATGCAGGAGTAGCCACCGTATTTTTTTCAGCATCAGAAGCTGACCAAAACTATTTTGTACAATGGACGATCAACCTAACAACGGTAAAAAAAAAGATGCCTCACTAGAAAATTAGGTGCTGGAATCATCGCTGGTGGCGAATGGTTCACTTTTAGACTGGACTCGACGGGAATAGCGAGGATACTTGAAGTCATCTACTCGGTATTCCGCTGTGGCCCTGTCTGGACCCGATGCCACAGTTTGGTTCGTGGGGCGTGTCGTTGGCTCGTGGATGGTGGTGATATGGCAATCATCCTCGCCCTCCAACTGAGGGTGGGCGTAGATCGACGAAGTCGTCGGGAAGAAAACGGGAGGTGCGGCAGCATACTGCACCTGCCGATGGGGACTGTAATCTCCGATAGTCGCTTCGTCCAGCTCGAATATCGCATCTCCAGACGCAGCTTGTCTTGTAGGGCTTGAGGTAGATGCCAGGTGAGCCGCAGGCATGGACCGCGGCGTGAAAGCCGGGGCGTCCGGGTTGAGCCTCGAACCCTACAAGTCAGACGGTGTTAGATACAGCCAGAAAAAGATTCAACATCTCTTCGGCAGATCTATACCTCTTTCTTGTGGCCCGACGGCTCTTTCCTCGGCGTGGCCACAGCTGCAGCTATCACCGGCATGTCTCCATCATCTTCGTCGCCACCCTTAGAATCTCCAGATTCGGAATTGGCCAGAGTATTGAGTGATGTTGTGGCACTCTTGACCTTTGCAAGTTCCGATTTGGTCATCTCGGTGGACAGGTCGTTCACAATGCTCGGCGGCTTGGCACCAGCGCCATCCAGTTTGTCCTCTCCTGCAACCTTATCCTTTGGCTTGATGAAAACCTGTTTGGACCAGAGCTCGGCGTATTTCCCGTCTGCCCGGATTAGCTCTTCATGGTCCCCTTGCTCGATGACCTCACCCCCGGAAACAACGATGATTCTATCGGCGTTCATGATTGTTGACAAACGGTGCCTAATTGAAAGTTAGGTGTCCAAAACCTATAATTCACGGTAGGCGGGAAGGGGTTTACTCACGCAACTATGAATGTCGTGCGACCGTCGCAAAGGGTACGGAGTGCCGTTTGAATCTTTTGTTCCGTCTCGGTATCTACAGCACTAGTTGCTTCATCGAGGAGAACAATGGCTGGACGTTTGAGGATTGCTCTGGCAATTGCAACCCGCTGCAACTCTCCGCCAGAGAGTTTGATCCCTCGCTCACCGACCCGAGTATTATACCCTTCGGCAGTGGGTTAGTAAAATTTGACCGGGGTAGCTCTGTGGCCGCACTTACCGTCCGTGAACCCTAGTATCTGTTCGTGAATACTAGCCGCGGTGCAGGCCTCGAAGACCTCCTCGTCCGTTGCTGTAAGTTTGGCATAACGGACGTTGTTCATGATTGTGTCGTCAAACAGAATAGGGGCTTGCGGGACCACTCCAACTTGGGCGCGGAGGCTAGTACTGCATTAGCTTCTCTTCGCTGAAGAAAGAGTCCCCTAACAAAGGAGGGGGGGATCTTACCTGTAAAGGTCGACGTCGCGGATATCTTGGCCGTCAATCTCAATTTTGCCTCGCGTGACATCGTAGAACCGATCAAGCAACTTGAGGATGGTCGACTTGCCGGCCCCTGTTGGCCCCACGATCGCTACGGTCGTCCCAGGGGGTACGGTAAAGTTGACATGCTTGAGAATCTCCTTTTTGTTGTCATAGGAGAAGTCCACTTCACTGAAGCGTACATCGGCGCCAGCCAGTTGTAGTGGCGGCGCTCCCTCTTTGTTGACTACGCTCGGCTTCGTCTGCATGATTTCCAAGAGTTGCTCGGCGTGTATAAGATCCTTCGAGATATTCTTCCCGAGGCCAGCAAAGAAGCTGAGGGGTGAGACAAGTTGAGACCAGTAGGTCAAGAGCATGATGAACTGACCGGGGGTTGCGTGACCGTCGGTGACCTGGTATACAGCAAGAAACAGGCCGGCCACCAAGCCGGAAAGCAATACTAGATACTGGAAGGCGTACGTGACGATGTACTTGACGTACACCGTTTGAGACTTGGCCACACGGTCCTTAACGGCAGCGGAATAGCGTCCCTCCTCATAACCAATCTGGTTAAAGCAAGCAACGGTATTCCAGCCTTGAATTCCGGCTTGACGAACATAATGTTCCTCAAACCATGCGCTGACTTCGCTTCGGCGAGCAGACTTGAGGCCGGAGATCATCTTGGTGGCAATGTAGAGGAAAATGGTGGATGTGGCAATGGTGATCAGCCCTTCGTAGGGCCCGAAGGTGATGGACAGGTATACGAAAGCGACCCCCATGTCGATAACCATGGGGACGGCGCGGAAGCAAACTGACTCGAGGAGATTCGAGACGTTCTGGCCTGACTGGATCGCCATCATTGTATCCGATGTGCTCTTCGTATCGTGGAAGTCGGACGATAGATTAAGCACATGGGAGTATGCCGCTGTGCTCATAGCCTCGAAAGAGTAGTACTCGACTGGTATCCAGAGCCACTGGCGCAAGAGGGACAATCCGGCATCAGACGCCACGAATTTTAGAGCAGCGAACAGCACCACTTGAACCCACGGGTTCTCGTTGTTCGTTTTGTTCAGCGAGTCCATAACGATACCTAGCTGCCGTGGGATCAGGACATTCACAAAGTTCATTGTTAGCAGGCAGACGCCGACTAGGACCGCCCGTATTTGCAGCCGCTTATTGTTGACGGGCCATATGTAGGGGAAGAAGATCTAGTTCGTCAACGTGTCAGCAACAGCACACGCTAGCAGGAGCGGATGTTCATGTCGTACGAGGAAACTCTTCGCATATGCAATCCAGTTGCCTTTCTCTTTCAACCGCTTCTCCATCTACTCACTTGCTCGACGCTCTCGCCTCTCCCAAGGAGACTCAGGGCTTTCGGTGGTTTCAGTTTCTTCAGAGTCCTTCGCAGTGTCCGTGGCACCTCCGTATCCGTTCGCCTGTGCCCCCTCTGTTTCCGGTTCCGCACCATTGGCTAGCTGACCACCCTTCCGGATAAGAGGCTGTTGTTCCGCATCCGTGCCACTTTCCGGTGTTTGCTTGCGTGGCAGGCCAAAGTAGAGAGCCAGCACAAGTAGGAAAGAGGCGTAGCGAGCGGCAACGGTGGCGATGTCGAGGAACTCAACGCGTCCGACGACGGTGGTTGGTCGATCAAGAATCGAGAGGACCTCGATGGCAGGCTCGAAGACGAGAGCAAGTAGGTAAGATCCGATATAGGGATACCAGACTGGATTCTCCGAGTCGGAGAGCCCGGCGAGCTGAACTCCAAACACCAGAATGCAAGAGAGCAAACCGATGACAGCATCCTGTCGAAAGAGAAAAGCCTTTGCGATTAGCGACTGGATCAATAATGATCCAAGTTGAACAAGGTAGGTTAGGACACTGAAGAGCAATATCGCCTGGATATCGGGACGGCGGAAATGCTGGCCCTTGGACGACTTGTTCTGCAAGGTGCACACGGCAATAGTTGACGAGATGATGTAGTAACAGAAGACGACGGTAGGGTATCCATAGCGGAGGCTCAAGAGCGCTGGTCCGAAAGACGGGTTTGGCCCAACCCCGCCGATGTCGTCCCCTAATGGAGGAGGCATCGAGGCGGTGGGATGATGAGAGTTGTGTAGTAGCGGTGTGCTAGATAGAACGTTCGTCCGAGTAACAGGCGTCGGGCCCTAGTAGCAGACACGTCTCTGGCGTCGTTTCTAGGATATCCCGAAGACACTTTCAAGAGCGAAGACTTTATCTGGCGTCATACACGAAGTTGAAGGCGGAAACGTACGCGGGCAACGAAATTGTTGTTCTGTGAGGCAGAAAGGCACAGGGTAGGCGGGTACTGGAAGGTTGGTACCAGTCAAGAGCGAGGAACACTGGTGAGATAGCAGCTCCTTCCGGAAGCAGCCGGCAGTCGAGCAGATCAACAAGTGACCAAGAGTGTTAAAGAGGAGTAGTAGGGAGGAGTTGTAGACAGGCGTGGACCGGTCTGACGGAGGTATCGGTACCTGTTGTCTCCCGCACCAACTCTGAGAGGTAAAGACCAAATCCCCTCCTTAAGGGCAAGTGCAAAGAGCAACCGAGTCCGGGATAGGGGCAGGACAGTCGAAGGACGTGCCTTCCACCTCAAGAATAACCAATCACAATCCGTAGGATTCAGACCATTGGGTGGCTTCTTAGACGCCGCCTCGGTTTTCGCTGTCAGCTCCAAAGACTAAGCCGCGCTCTACCTTCAGAGTTAAAATTAGGAAGTCAACCGCCACGATAGCAGATCAGAGAAATACCCAGGAAGGCAGATTGGGTACCCAGAGATGGAGTGCCCAACGATGATGACCTAGCCTGCGAGGCCAATACCGACCACTTGTTCGGTTCGATTCCAAGAGAGAGAGAAGTACAGTCGCCCGCACCAATGAACCCCTTTCTTCCTGGCTTTTGTTTCTTTTGACAATCCAGCAAGGGCACTGACTGAGGTGCTCTGTCCACCCTGGCTCGATTGCCTGGCTGACTGGATCCCGAAAGCTAAGAGGGAGGACGCAGACAACTGCGCTTACACCCTATCTCTCGTCGTTTGTTCAGGCTGAAGACAACTGGGCAGCCGGGCCCCGCGTTACTTTGAGGGGAGAGCAACGCCGCCAACCTGCATCCGGGGGGGGAGGGGCCGAAGCAGGAAATATCCGAACGCAAAGCTTGGTGAACGGGGGTTTGAGAAACGCCTCAGGACGTGGCCGTCGTTTTACGCCTGGCGCCACTGAGGAATAAAAGAACCAATCGGTTCCAGACAAAGGTCAAGTTTGTCAATCCTCTCCCTTGGGCTCTAGGCTGACTTGGCGGTGAGGTAAAACTTTCTCACTTGATTGCCCGTTGAGCGCACGACAGGGAGTCAGAGACGGAGGGTCGTGGAATCGTCTGGTGTGACGTTCAGGTCTAAGAGATCGCTTGACAACAATTGAACAGCAAATGCTAAAACAGGCAACGAGCAGTGGAACCAGATGAGACAGGCAGGGTCAAACCGTGGAGGTAGAAGGGGAGACATGCACTGCATATCTATTCGTTGGTGCCTCAACCAGGACCGTGGCACCAGGAATTGTCGTGGCCGCTCCCGGTCCAGGGCGTTCGTTTGGGAGGTAGGCAGATGGGAAAGTGTCACAAGACGATTCCATTACATAGGGCTCCTGCAGACCCCTGGCATTGGCTCCTCCCGCTAACTCGACCTGCAGCTCCAGCCTCCTGCAGCTGTTTACCACCGCCGCAACGGCACTACTATCTACCCACCCTACCCACCCCCATGCCCTGGTTGAACAACCACGAGTCGCAGCTTGGCGAGGGTTCCGATATTGCCAATACCTCACCGCCTTGATCGGTGCTCGCTTTATTCTACTCCTGCACCTAGGATTATTAGGGCATAGAGTTTCACTTTATTATCCGCCGCCCAGCTTAGCAGTGATGGCCTACGATGGATCGAGGGGGAGGAACCCCCAACTTCGGGTCTCACAAGCCCCTCCACAATCTCGTTCCCGGCCGCAGAGGCAGTCCAACCTATTCCCTCTCGCCACACGACTGCTTCCTAACAGAGTCTGCCGCCACGCCTCGCATCGTTGCTGGCTGCCTTTGGGCCGTGAAATAGCGCAGCATCTTTTCCTGGCAGTCTCAGGTGTCGGACCTGATAGGGTTGCGTAGCGGGGACTATTGTTGATTCACGATGCCGGCCGGTCCCCTACGCCACATTTTACACTCCGGTTGGTACCTGAGGAAGCCCCTGTTATAATTGGCGTATTATCTCGCAGTTCTGGGAACATGGCACGGTCCTAATAGCCCAGAACGAAGCGCGATAATCGAAGGTTTAGGAAACAACCTGTGACGTTCTCCCGCGAGACCGCCCTTTCACAACACGCGTATCCGAGACGATGCAACTGGACACCTGAAGAAAAGCAAATTCAGACTGGCTAGTTGCTCCCACGGATACCAACATCAAATTTCATGTCAAGTGGCATGGACTTGAGGCGCATACCCCTGACGCGACCCTTGACACGGACAGGGAAGCAATGTGCACACCTGCAGACCACGTTTCGCTGCGTCATAATTACGGGATACTAGTGGCCTGGTCTAGCACGAATATACGGATACCCCCGCGGCAGATAAGGCCCTCTTGCTTCATAAGTATTATTTAGGTACGTCAACGAATAACCACGCTGCCTCATTGATCCGGCTCCGCCGGAAGTGTTCGTTGGGTTTCCCAAGATGGAAGCCTAGGGTATTCAGGGCAACACTTGAAGCAGGTGGAGGAGACTACTTCGGGATCGTGCTACCTGTCGCTAGTGGGGTCTCGTAACTGTGAATATGTATAATAATTACTGCCGTCTCGGCACCATCGGAGGGCTGACCGCCACATGCGGGACGGTGAACGGCCTAAGACGCGATGCCCTCCCTCCTGGTTATTGGTCACCTTCCCCCGACTCACATATCTGCTGGTCCACGCACACGGTGAGGTGATCCTCCGACGATCCTTCGGGACTGACTTTGTCAATCGGCACTATCTCAATCGGACAACGAGAAGGCACCCACACGTGTCCGCGATCGATGCCGCCGCTTCTCGCCCTAAAATAAACATGTCAGGTACGATCTTGGCCGTCAAGCCTGCCACTCACAGGCGGCGCCACATCAGTCACGGGGAGGCGGGATGGCTCCGATAGTCAATGTCTCGGACAAATGTGCACGAGGCATCGGAAGCCATGTCCAGGCCTGTCAAGTTTCCTCTCACCTGACCAATCGGTGCGACTACCATTGTCTCCGTTTGATTTCTTCCGCTTCCCTTGAGGAGTCGGCGGCGACCAGAAGTCCGATAATTATCACACGGGGTCTATGGCCGCTCGCTCTCCTCCGATTCACTACTCAGCCGCAACTGGCGCGCTCACCGCTGCTTCAAACCCGCCCGGCCAACAAATGCAGGGGCAGACGGTCAGCATTGGCGGTGCTAGGGGCTCCGTCGTTGGGTGATGCGTTGGAGGATGCATCCTACACTGCAGCCTGACCGAACTCCCTGCGTCGCATCCCTCTTTTGGGGTAACATTCGGTAAGCCGAAAAGACTGGAAATGAGCACAGCCCTTTGAGCAACAGGAATTGGCTTTTATGGCTGCGGATAGGGATGGGTAGGATTTGGGGCTTTGCCGATGAAGCAGCCAATACCGGGCTT
>Ga0164242_10006969_pt1 | contig 12392 bp, 12 predicted proteins | sample OricomgcompostMG_FD_108783 | JGI IMG/M metagenome (GOLD analysis project Ga0164242, IMG submission 108783) | Miracle-Growth compost microbial communities from Emeryville, California, USA - Original compost - Miracle growth compost (MG) ... | reverse complement strand
CGGATCAGGACCCAGCCCTCGGCGCCGTCCACCTCGAGTTCAAATGCTGCCATGATCACCGACCCTGCCAGACCGGCGGGCGGGTGCACGGTCCGCGGTCAGGGTGACGAGCAATTGATCTTGAGATGGTGGGCCCCGCGGGGCTCGAACCCGCAACCTACGGATTAAAAGTCCGCAGCTCTAACCAATTGAGCTAGAGGCCCGCGAGACGGCAACGACCGCCCGAACCGACGTCCAGTCTGGCAGACGGGAACGCGGTCCGGACGGTCGTGGCGTCCGCGCGGCCTCAGAGCGTCGGGTAGTCGATGTACCCCTCGGCGCCGCCGCCGTAGAACGTCGACTCGTCCGGCTCGTTGAGTGCCGCGCCCGTCCGCCACCGCTCGACGAGGTCGGGGTTGGCGAGCGCGGGCCGGCCGACGGCGACCATGTCCGCGAGATTCTCGGCCAGGATCGCCGACGCCGAGTCGAACGACGTCATCGCGACGAAGCCGTCGTTGGCGATCGTGACGCCGCCGAAGCGAGAGACCAGGTCGCGCGTCAGCTCGGCCCGCGGGTCGGCGAGGTAGGACAGGTACGCGATGCCGAGCGGCGCGATCGCGTCGACGAGCGTCCGGTAGGTCTCGGCCGTCTCGGCGGCGTCCTGCTCGAGCACGCCCTGGATGTTGTGGGCCGGCGAGATGCGGATGCCGACCCGCTCCGGGCCGATCGCGTCGGCGACCGCGCGCACGACCTCGATCGCGAACCGCGCCCGGTTCGTCGGGCTGCCGCCGTAGCCGTCGGTGCGCACGTTGGAGCTGGGTGCGAGGAACTGGTGGACGAGATAGCCGTTCGCGCCGTGGATCTCGACGCCGTCGAGCCCGGCCGCGATCGCCTGCCGCGCGGCGTGGACGAACTCGGCGACGACGCCGTCGATCTCGTCGGCCTCGAGCGCGCGCGGCTGCGGGTGGGGCTGCGGGCCGGAGGCGGTGATCATCTCGCCGGGCGCGGCGATCGCGCTCGGCGCGACGATCTCGGGAGTCGTCTTGTTGTCGGGGTGGCCGATCCGTCCGGCATGCATGAGCTGCGCGAAGATCACGCCGCCGCGCGCGTGCACAGCGTCGACGACCGCGCGCCAGCCCTCGACCTGCTCGTCGGAGTGCAGGCCCGGCGTCGCGAGGTATCCCTGGCCGACGGCGCTGGGCTGGGTGCCCTCGGTGATCAGCAGACCGATGCCGGCGCGCTGCGCGTAGTACTCCGGCGCGTGCGGCCCGGGCACGCCGTGGTTGGCGGCACGGTTGCGCGTCATCGGGGCGAGCGCGATGCGGTTCGCGAGGGTCAGCTTCCCGAGCTCGATCGGGTCGAAGAGTGTGGGCACGGCAGGTCTCCTTGGACGGTGAGCTTCCGTCCGGGACAAGCTGCCCGCGTCCTCGACACTTCCCCGCGGTGATCGACTGTGAGATTTCGGGACGGCGGGAATGGATCGGCGTTCAGTGCGTGCGCGGGACGTGCGCGTGGGCGAGCGTCGCCATCGGGTGCACCAGGTGCGGGTGGCGGCACACCGAGCAGGACGTCGGCGGCTCGGCGTCCACCGCCACGGTGAGGTGGCCGCATTCGCCGCAGCGAGCGATGTGCAGGATGTTCGCGAGTCCCATGATGCCGACGGTGGCCATCACGACCGTGACCACTCCGAGGATCGCGACCAGGACTCCGGTGATGACGTAGAGGACCACTGCGCACTCTCCTGACTGGTTGTCGTATTCATATCGTATCCCGATATGAGGTTCCTGTATCCAGTCCGGAGCTAGGAATTCGTTCAGACGGCCGAGCGGCGCCCGATCCATCGCGGTCGCACGACCTGCAGCCGCAGGACGCGTTCGGCGTGTCGTGCCTCCTGCAGATCGCGCAGTCGGCCGGCGAGCAACATCGTCAGTGTCACGATGCCGAGCACCTGCTGCGATCCGTCGCGGCTCACGACCGGCATGCGGTCGATCGCGCGAGCGGCCATCGTCGTGGCCACGCTGCGCAGCGTCGCGTCCGGATGCGTGACGACCGGTTCCTGCACGCCGATCGAGAGCACGGGCGCGTCCACCGTTCCGTCGTGCGCGGCGGTCTCGAGCTGGGTGCGGGTGACGATGCCGAGCAACTGGTCGTGGGCGCCGGTGACGGGGTAGAGCATCTGCCGCCGGGCGGTGACGTTCGCCGGGTCGTTGTCGGAGATCGCCGCGAGCGCCTCGTCGGCGGGAACGTCCGCCTCGAAGGCGAGGACGTCGGTCTCCATCACCTCGCTGACGAACATGATCTCGAGCGGGTCGACGTCGTACTCACGCGACAGGTGGAAACCGCGGCGTGCGATCTTCTCGGTGAGCACCGAACGCTTGAGGACGAGTACGGAGACCGCGAACGCCGTGGACGCGCCGATGATCAGCGGCAGCAGCGCGTCGAAGCGGTGCGTCAGCTCGAGCGCGAACACGACACCGGTCAGCGGCGAGCGCATCACGCCGCCGAGCACGCCGGCCAGACCGACGAGTGCCCAGAAGCCCGGCGCGACGGTGGGGAAGATGTGCGACTCGAGCGCGCCCAGCGCGCCACCGATCATGAACATCGGCGCGAGCACGCCGCCGGACGTTCCCGAGCCGAGCGACAGCGACCAGATCGACGTCTTGACCAGCAGGATGCCGACGACCAGGCCGAGGCCGATGGTGCCGGTCAGTTCGGCGCCGATGACGTTGTAGCCGACACCGAGTGCCTGCGGCTGGATCAGCCCGCCGACCCCGATGATCAGGCCGCCGATCGCGGGCCACCACATCCAGTGCACCGGCAGCCGGCGGAACGCGTCCTCGGCGGCGTAGACCAGCACGGTCGCGCCGAGGGCGAGCAGCCCCGACACGATGCCGGACAGCACGCACAGCGCGTACACGCCGTAGTCGAGGTGCAGCGCGCCGTGCGTCGGGAACAGGGCGGACGTGCCGAGCAGCGGGCGGCGCACGACCGCGGCCACTGACACCGCTGCCGCGACCGGGACGTAGCTGCGCGGGCGCCACTCGAACAGCAACAACTCCACGGCGAGGACGAGCGCGGCGAACGGCGAGTTGAACGTGGCCGCCATGCCGCCGGCCGCACCGGCGACGAGCAGCGTCTTGCGCTCGTCTGCGGTGAGGCGCAGCAGCTGTGCGAACAGCGAGCCGACCGCGCCGCCGGTCATGATGATCGGGCCCTCGGCACCGAACGGACCGCCGGTGCCGATCGAGATCGCCGCCGAGATCGGCTTCAGCACGGCGACGCGCGGCTGCACCTTGCTGCCGCCGAGCAGGATCGCCTCGATCGCCTCCGGCATGCCGTGGCCGCGGATCTTCTCCGATCCGTAGCGCGCCATCAGTCCGACGACGAGCCCGCCGACCACCGGCGCGAGCAGGACGATCGCGGGGTTGTGGTGGCCGACGCCCGGCGCCACCAGATTCGTCCCGATACGCTGGAAGAACACGACATTCGTGATGAATCCGATCAGCCGCAGCAGCAGCCACGCGACGCAGGCGCTGATCGCGCCGATCGGCAGGGCGAGCGCGGTGATCAGCAGCATCCGCGGTGTCGCAGTGAAGTCGCTCAGATGTGAGACGTCCCGGCTCGGGGCACCTCGCTCGATATATCGTGTCACGATCAAAGAGAATATCCGCTCAGATCCCCGACTTCGCCGTGAGGTGACCGATGCCGCAGCCCGCCCGCGCTCGCCGCGTGAGCGACGCGGACTACGCGCGCCTGCTGACGGTGCGTTCCGAGCTGCGCCGGTTCGAGGGGTGGAGCGCCGAGCAGGCGGCAGCGCAGGGACTCACCGCGAGCCAGCACCAGCTGCTGCTCGCGGTGCGCGGTCATGACGAGGAGGTCGGCCCGACCATCAGCCAGGCTGCCGATTACCTGCTGATCCGGCACCACTCGGCCGTCGAGCTCGTCGACCGCACGGCGAAGGCCGGGCTGATCGTGCGCACCCGCGACGCCCACGACCACCGCGTCGTGCGGCTGCAGCTGTCCGACGAGGGACACCGCATCCTCGAGGCGCTCAGTGAGGCGCATCTCGCCGAGCTCGCGAACCTCACCCCGCTGTTCGAGTCGCTGCTCGAGGCACTGCACCGCGACTGAGCACGCGGTCGTCGACCGGTCAGCCGACGACGGCGCTGCGGCGCTCGATCAGCACGACGTCACGCCACCGGCCGTGGTGCCGGCCGATCCGCTCGCGGCGCCCGACCTCGCGGAAGCCTGCCGCCACATGCAGCCGGATGCTCGCGGTGTTCTCGGGGAAGATGCCGGACTGGATCGTCCAGATGCCGTCGGCCTCGGTCGCGGCGATGAAGGCCTCGAGCAGCGCGCGCCCGACGCCCCGGCCGCGGGCGGACGGGTCGACGTACACCGAGTGCTCGACGACGCCGGCGTACACCTGCCGCTGGGACACCCGGCTCGCGGCGATCCAGCCGAGGACGATTCCGTCGTTCGACAGCGCGACGAGCCGCTGGGCGATCTTCCCGGCGTCGAACTCCGGCCACGACGGTGCCGTCGTCTCGAACGTCGCGTTGCCCTCGTCGATGCCGTGCTGATAAATGCGCAGCACGGCTGTGGAGTGCGCATCGGTCATCGGGACGATCGAGAAGCCCGCCATCGCCCCAGTCTGCCCGGCGGCGCGGCCGTCCGGCAGCGCAATTTGTTCAATCTAGACACAAATCCCTCCGCTGGTGTTCGCTGAGATCAACATCGGGCCTCGGCGGGGAAGGCGGTGCGGTGCAATGGCGCTGCGCACGGTCGGTAGCAGGATTCGGCGGACGGTTCGCGGGGCGGCGCTCGCCGCCGTCGCCGTGAGCGTGGTGGCGCTCGGCGCGACGGTGCTGGCCGGCCCCGCGGCGGCGGCCGGGCTGCCCGCCCCGGTGGCGGTCGCCGGTGCCCCCGACCTCGGGCCGGACGTGTACGTGTTCACGCCCTCGATGGATCAGAGCGACATCCAAACCACGCTGGACGCGCTCGCGGCACAGCAGGTGCCGAACCAGTTCGGCACCCAGCGTTACGCGGTGCTGTTCGAACCGGGTACGTACGGCACCCCGACGGATCCGCTCGTCTTCCAGGTCGGCTACTACACCGAGGTCGCCGGCCTCGGCCAGGACCCGACCGACGTCACGATCAACGGCACCGTCGACGTCTACAACCAGTGCGACGCGACCGACGGCTGCATCGCGCTCGACAACTTCTGGCGCTCGCTGTCGAACCTCACGATCGACGTCGCCGGCGGCAGCGGTTGCCAGGCCAACACCGAGTTCTGGGCGGTGTCGCAGGCCTCGCCGATGCGGCGCGTGAACGTCCAGGGCGCGAGCTCGCTGATGGACTACTGCACCGCCGGGCCGCAGTACGCGAGCGGCGGCTACATCGCCGACTCGGCGTTCTCGGGCAACGTCGTGAACGGATCGCAGCAGCAGTTCATCGTGCGCAACAGCGCCCTCAACGGGTGGTCGAACGGAGTCTGGAACCAGGTGTTCTCCGGCGTCGACGGTGCGCCCGCCGAGGCGTTCGGGCAGGCCGGTGACAACCAGTACACGACGTTGGCCACGAGCCCGGTGACGCAGGAGGAGCCGTACCTCTACATCGACGCCAAGGGCACGTGGCAGGTCTTCGTGCCGGCGCTGCAGCACGACTCGAGCGGCACCACCTGGTCGGCCGGGCATACGCCGGGCACGTCCCGTCCGCTGTCGTCGTTCTTCCTCGCGACACCGAAGATCTCGCCCGCCGCGATCAACCTCGCGCTGCTGCGGGGCCGGAACCTGTTGCTCGAGCCGGGTGTCTACGACCTGTCGTCCACGATCGTCGTCGACCACCCGAACACGATCGTGCTCGGCCTCGGCTTCCCGACGCTGGTGCCGCAGACCGGCAAGCCGGCGCTGCAGGTCGCGACGCCGAGTGGCGTGAAGCTCTCCGGGATGATCTTCGACGCCGGGCCGCGGACGTCGCCCGCGCTGCTGCAGCTCGGCGTCGGCAACCGGCTGCTGGGCCGCCTGCCGATCGCGAACGCGTCGGCCGCCGCACCCACGCTCGTGCAGGACGTCTTCTTCCGCGTCGGTGGCGCGACGGCCGGCCGCACGTCGGCGGCGCTGGTCGACTACAGCTCGCACGCCATCCTCGACGACATCTGGGCGTGGCGGGCCGACCACGGCACGGGCGTCGGCTGGACGCAGAACACTGCACCGACCGGCGTGATCGTCGACGGCAACGACGTCACCGCGTACGGCCTGTTCGTCGAGCACTTCCAGAAGACCGAGGTGCAGTGGAACGGTCAGGGCGGCGAGGACATCTTCTTCCAGAACGAGATGCCGTACGACGTACCCAGCCAGGCTGCCTGGATGTCCAGCCCGACTGTGCAGGGCTATCCGGCGATCGCGCTCGGGTCCGGGGTGAGGACGTTCCAGGGTTACGGGCTCGGCAGCTACAGCTTCTTCAACCAGGGCATCGACATCCATGCGACGCAGGCGTTCGACGTGCCGCAGACGCCCGGGGTGCAGCTGCACGATCTGCTCACCGTGTTCCTCAACGGCTCGGGCGGCATCGACTCGGTCGTCGACGGCACCGGTGCACCAGTCAGCTCGGCCACCTCGGGCACGCCGTCGAACGTGGTCAGCTTCCCGTAGCCGGGGCACTCGGCGCGTCCGGCGCGTCCACAGTTTCGCCGGATGCGACGCCGCGGACACAGACGCGCAACACCGGCGGCGCAGGGTGTCGCCATGGCAACCTCACTATCGCCGTCGTCCCACATCCGTTCCGCGTTCCCGCTCTACGTGGACGGTGTGGTGCTGACCGTCCGCGGCGCCCGCGCCCAGGACCTGCCCGGTGTCGCGCTGATGCACAGCCGCTGCTCGGCGAAGTCGCTGCTCGATCGCTACCGCAGCGGTGGCCGCCCGCCGGCGCTGATCGTCCTCGACCAGCAGGTGCGTGACGAGCTGAGCTTCGTCGTCACGAGTGAGGACGGCCGCGTCGTCGCGTTCTCGCGCGCGGGCCAGGACGCGCGCCACGGCGCCGGCAGCGCGGAGATCGCGCTGTTGGTCGAGGACCAGTGGCAGCAGCTCGGCATCGGCCGCTCGCTGCTGCGCCACACGGCGGCGGCCGCGTCGTTGACCGGCTTCCGGCAGCTGGTCAGTTACCCGGGCACGACCACGTCCACGGTGCAGCGGCTGATGGCCGCGATCGGTCCCACGCGCGTGATCGCCGAGGACGTCCGTCACCTGCACACCGGCCTGCCCGACAGCGTGCGGCTCGGTCTCGGGATGCCCGGCACGCTGGGGTCGCTCGCGCCGGTCGTGCGCGACGCGCTGGGTTAGTCGTTCGGAGCGACCGCCGCCCAGGTGACGGTCAGTTCACCGTGCCGCGCGCGGCGCGTGTCGACCGGCCAGTCCCGGCCGACCCGCTCGCACATGGACGTCCACCGCTGGCGCGGCCCGAAGCTCGACATCGGCGCGGCGGCGTCCCAGGCGGCGTCCAACGCCGACAGGAACGCGTGGACGGGCTCGCCGCGCACGTTGCGGTGGATCAGCGCCTTCGGCAGGCGCTCCGCGAGGTCACCCGGCCGCGCGATGTCGCTGGTGCGGCAGGCGAGGGTGAGCGTGCGCGGGCCGTCCTGGTCGAGCAGCACCCAGGCGGCCCGGCGGCCGACCTCGTCGCACGTGCCCTCGACGATCAGGCCGCCGTCGGCGAGGCCGTCCCGCATCGTCGTCCACGCCTCGCGCGCGGCAGCCTCGTCGTACTGGCGCAGGACGTTCGCCGCGCGCACGAGCATCGGGCGTAGTCCCGCGTACTCGAAGCCGCCGCGGACGAAGTCGAGGTGGGGCGGGTCCTTCGCGGGCGCGGCAGCGGCCACCCGATCCGGATCGATCTCGACGCCGACGACCCGGACGTCCGCCCGCACCGTCCGCAGCCGGGTCGACAGCTCGACCGCGGTGATCGGGGTCGCGCCGTAGCCGAGATCGACCACGAGCGGGTCGGCGGCGGCGCGGATCGTCGCGCCGAGGGTGGCGGCGATCCAGTTGTCCATGCGCCGCAGCCGGTTGGGGTTCGTCGTGCCGCGCGTCGGCAGACCGAGCGCGCGGGCGCGCCCGGCCGCGAGTCGCGGGTTACGGCGACGGGGAGTCGGCGGCGTCGGCACGGTGTCGAACGGTAGCGTCGCGTCGATGGTTGAGACCTTGGCCGAGCTGACGACGCTGCACCTCGGCGGGCCGGCCGGCCGGGTTGTCACCGCGTCGTCGTCGGACGAGCTGGTGTCGCTCGTGGCCGCTGCGGACGCTGCCGGCGAGCCCGTCCTGATCGTCGGCGGCGGCAGCAACCTGCTGGTCGGCGACGCGGGCTGGCCGGGCGTGGTCGTGCTCGTCCGGTCCTCGCGCGAGCCGGTGGTGAGTGGTGACTCGATCGCGTCGGTCACGGTGCCGGCCGGCTCGGTGTGGGACCCGTTCGTGGCATGGACGCTCGCACAGGGGCTGTCCGGGCTCGCGGCTCTGTCGGGCATTCCGGGCAGCGTCGGCGCGACGCCGATCCAGAACGTGGGCGCGTACGGCGTCGAGGTGTCGGATTTCATCAGCGCGCTGACCGTGTACGACCGCGAGACGCGCACGACGTCGGCGTGGAGCCCGTCCGAGTGCGGTTTCGGGTTCCGGACGAGCGCGTTCAAGCACACCGACCGGTACGTGATCCTGGACGTCACGTTCGACCTGCCGCGCTCGGAGCAGGCGCCGCCGATCCGCTACCTCGAACTCGCGCGCAGGCTCGGTGTCGAGCCCGGGGCGGTCGCGCCGTCGGAGCAGGTGCGGTCGGTCGTGCTGGAGCTGCGGCGCAGCAAAGGCATGGTGCTGGACCCCGCCGACCACGACACGTGGAGCGTCGGGTCGTTCTTCGTGAACCCGCTGGTCGCCGCCGACCAGGTGCCCGAGGGTTGCCCGAACTGGGACGAGTCCGGGCAGAAGAAGCTGTCCGCGGCGTGGCTGATCGAGCACGCCGGTTTCTCGCGCGGCTACCCCGGCGCCGGCTCGTCCCGGGTGAGCGTGTCGACGAAGCACACGCTGGCGCTGACGAACCGTGGGGGCGCGACCACCGCGGAGCTGCTGGAACTCGCCGCCGAGATCCGTGCCGGCGTCGAGGCCCGCTTCGGCATCCGGCTGCGCCCCGAGGCGCACCTGGCGAACGTCACGTTCTGACCCGATGGTGGTTGCTGCGCCGTCGGCGCGGCGGCGCAGCAACCACAATCGCGAGGGTCAGCGGCGGTCGACCTTGTGCGGTGCGGCCTGGGCCAGCGGCTTGACCACCAACAGGTCGATGTTCACGTGCGCGGGACGGGTCGCGGCGAACGCGATGCAGTCGGCGATGTCCTCGGCGGTCAGCGGATGCTCGACGCCGGCGTAGACGCGATCGGCCGCGGCCTGGTCGCCGCGATAGCGCACCAGCGAGAACTCGTCCGTCCTCACCATCCCGGGCGCCACCTCGGTCACCCGGATCGGGCGTCCGTTGAGCTCGAGCCGCAGCGTCTCGACGAGCGCGGCCGCACCGTGCTTGGCCGCGGTGTACCCGCCGCCGCCTTCGTAGACCAGGTGCCCAGCGATCGAACCGGACAGGATCACGTGCCCGCCGGACCCGGCCTCGAGCGCGGGCAGCAGCGCCTGGGTCACCCGCAGCACGCCGAGGACGTTCACCTCGTACATCCACTGCCAGTCGTCGGGATTCGCGTTCTCGACGGTCTCGGTGCCGATCGCGCCGCCGGCGTTGTTCACCAGCACCGCGACGTCGTCGAGTTCGGCCGCGAGCGCCGCGACGGACTCGGGGGACGTGACGTCCAGTGTCATCGCGGTGATTCCCGGGACGGACGCGGCGAGCTCGTCCAGCCGATCGCGGCGCCGTGCGCACGCCACGACGGAGTAGCCCTCGGCCGCGAGACGACGCGCGGTCGCCGCGCCGATCCCACTGCTCGCACCGGTCACGACGGCCACACCACGGGAGGAGGTCATGGCTGAATTCTGCCGGTCGGGCATGATCGAAGGAGCAGCGGACGGGAGAAGGCGACAGATGGCGCAGCGCGCAGCGCGGTACCGCGACCCACGACGGGTGGCGATGCTGAGCGTCCACACCTCGCCGCTCGACCCGCCCGGTGGCGGTGACGCGGGCGGCATGAACGTCTACATCGTCGAGACCGCCCGCCGCCTCGCCGCCCGCGGCATCGCCGTCGAGATCTTCACCCGGGCCACCACCAGCAGCCAGCCGACGATCGTCCAGTTGGTCGAGGGCGTGTGCGTCCGGCACGTCACCGCCGGCCCGTACGAGGGATTGGCCAAGGACGACCTGCCGGCGCAGCTGTGTGCGTTCACCGCCGGCGTGCAGCGGGCCGAGGCTCGTCACGAGCCGGGCTGGTACGACCTGCTCCACTCGCACTACTGGCTGGCCGGGCAGGTCGGCTGGCTGGTGCGCGAGCGGTGGGGCGTGCCGCTGGTGCACTCGGCGCACACGCTCGCGAAGGTGAAGAACCTCAGCCTGGCTGAGGGCGATACTCCCGAGCCCAAGGCCCGCGTCATCGGCGAGGAGCAGGTCGTCGCCGAGGCCGACCGGCTCATCGCCTCGACCGACGACGAGGCCCGCCAGCTGATCGAGCTGTACGACGCCGATCCCGACCGCGTCAGCACGATCGAGCCCGGCGTCGACCTCGACACGTTCGTGCCGGGTGATCAGGTCGCTGCTCGCCGGCGGCTCGGGCTGCAGCCGCACGCGCCGACGCTGCTGTTCGTCGGGCGCATCCAACCGCTCAAGGCGCCGGACGTCCTGGTGCGGGCGGCCGCCGCGCTGCGTCCGCGTCATCCGGACCTGCAAGTGGTCGTCGTCGGCGGCACCAGCGGCCCGGGACGCCCGACCTGGCTCGCGGAGCTCGCCCAGCACCTCGGCATCCGCGACGCCGTCCACTTCGTCCCGCCGGCCGGCCGCGACACGATCGCCGACTACTACCGCGCCGCGGACCTGACGGTCGTGCCCAGCTACAACGAGTCGTTCGGCCTGGTCGCGCTCGAATCGCAGGCGTGCGGCACTCCGGTCGTCGCGGCGGCCGTCGGTGGCCTGCCCACCGCGGTGCAGGACGGGCGCTCCGGCATGCTCGTCGAGGGGCACGATCCCCAGCGGTGGGCGGACGTCCTCGGCGAACTGCTCACCCAGCCTGCACTTCTCGCAAAGCTGGCGATGCACTCCCGTCCGCACGCCGAGATGTTCTCGTGGGAGCGCACGACGGACCTGCTGGTCGACGCGTATCGCGAGGCGGCGATCGCCATGGCACAGCCGGCCGTCCGCGTCGTGGGTCGATGACCGAGGCGCAGCGCGCGGCGATCGAGGTCATCGCGAGCACACTTCCCGAGCTCGGGCTCGACTTCGAGCGGGACTCGGACGAGCGCTTCGTCGTGGCCCTGCCGGGGGAGAAGCGGCTCAAGACCGCGTGCTGGCTGACCGTCGGTGCGCACGCCCTCGAGATCGAGGCGTTCGTCATGCGCAAGCCGGACGAGAACAAGGAGCAGGTCTACGAGTTCCTGCTGCAGCGCAACGTCCGCATGTACGCGGTGTCGTGGGCCGTCGACAGCATGGGCGACGTGTACCTGTCGGGCCGCCTGCCGCTGCACGCGGTGACCGCCGAAGAACTCGACCGGATCCTGGGCAGCGTCCTCGAGTACGCCGACGGCACGTTCAACACCCTGCTCGAACTGGGCTTTGGCTCGTCCATCCGCCGCGAGTGGGACTGGCGGGTGAAGAACGGCGAGTCGCTGGCCAACCTGGCCGCCTTCGCCGACTTCGCCCAGCGCCGCCCGGACGGCGAACCCTCTTCCGACTGAGGCCCCTGAATTACGCGTCACTTGCGTATCGAAACCAGGCGTGCTGCAATTACGCTACGCATCCGTTTCGATTCATAGCTCGAGGTACGCCGTGGACGAGAAGACCGTGCACAACCGGCGCTGGCTGATCCTGGCCGTGCTGGTCGTCTGCCTGCTGGTCGTGATCCTGGACAACACGATCCTGAACGTCGGCTTGAAGACGATTCAGGAGACGCTGAACGCGTCGCAGAGCCAGATGCAATGGGCGGTCGACAGCTACGCCCTGGTCTTCGCCGGCCTGCTGATCACCGGCGGCGTGCTCGGCGACCGCATCGGCCGCAAGAAAATGCTGCTGTTCGGCATGCTCGCGTTCGGCACGACGTCGGCGCTGTGCTCGTTCGCCACGTCCCCGCTGGAGCTTGTCCTGTTCCGCGCGCTGATGGGAATCGGTGCGGCGGCCGTCCAGCCGCAGACGCTGTCGATCATTCAGAACGTCTTCGAGCCGCACGAGCGTCCCAAGGCGATCGGCATCTGGGCCGGCGCGTCCGGCATGGCGATCGCACTCGGGCCGAT
>Ga0164242_10006968_pt1 | contig 12395 bp, 12 predicted proteins | sample OricomgcompostMG_FD_108783 | JGI IMG/M metagenome (GOLD analysis project Ga0164242, IMG submission 108783) | Miracle-Growth compost microbial communities from Emeryville, California, USA - Original compost - Miracle growth compost (MG) ... | reverse complement strand
TTCGAGCACGAACAGCCATTGCCAGCCGGCAAAGCCCGAGCGGCCCGCGAAGTGATGCAGGATGAAGCCCGACAGCGGCCCGCCGACGATGCCGGACACCGGATTGCCGGCCATCAGGAACGCGACCATCTTGCCGCGCCGCTGCGACGGAAACCAGTAGGTCAGGTACAGTACCAGGCCCGGGAAGAAGCCGGCCTCGGCGACGCCGAGCGCGAAGCGCAGCGCGTAGAACATCGCGGGCGTCGTGACCCACGCGGTCGCCGCGGAGATCAGCGCCCACGTGACCATGATGCGCGCGATCCAGCGCCGCGCGCCGAAGCGGTGCAGCAGCAGATTGCTCGGCACCTCGAAGAAAAAGTAGCCGACGAAGAAGATGCCCGCGCCGAAGCCGTACATCGCATCGGAGAACTGCAGGGCGCTCAGCATCTGCAGCTTCGCGAAGCCGACGTTGACGCGATCCAGATACGCGATCACGTAGCACAGGAAAAGCAGCGGCATGAAGCGCCACGTGACCCGTGCGTACAACGCGTCGCCGCGCGCCGCATGCACGCGCGACGCCACTGCCGTACCGTTGCTGGCCAAAACTGTCTCCTGTCTTTTTCGGGGTACCGTTTTTTTTTTGCAAACTGCCGTACCGCGTTGCCGCCGGATCGCCGCCGCGCGCCGGGTCAGGTCGTCGGATCGTCAGGTCATGACATGATGCCGATCTGCCACGGCACGAATTCGTGATCGCCGAGCCCGAGCAGTTCGCTCTTCGTGCGCTCGCCGGAAGCGACCCGCAGCAGCGTGTCGAAAATCTCGCGCGCGACGCTGTCGATCGACGCGTCGCCGTCGAGGATGCCGCCGCAGTTCACGTCCATGTCCTCGACGAGGCGCCGGTACATCGGCGTGTTCGTCGCGAGCTTCACGCTCGGCACCGGCTTCGCGCCGAACATCGAGCCGCGCCCGGTCGTGAACGCGATCAGGTTCGCGCCGCCGGCGATCTGGCCGGTCGCGGACACCGGGTCGAAGCCCGGCGTATCCATGAATACGAGCCCGCTCGCGGTGACCGGCTCCGCATAGCGATACACCGCCATCAGCGGACCGGTGCCGCCCTTCATCGACGAGCCGAGCGACTTCTCGAAGATATTCGCGAGCCCGCCGACCTGGTTGCCGGGGCTCACGCGGCCGTTGATCTGCACGTCGCGGCCCGGCGAATACACCTCCTTCCACCAGCGGATTCGCTCGATCAGCTTTTCGCCGACCTCGCGGCTCACCGCGCGGCGCGTCAGCGTGTGTTCGACGCCGTAGATTTCGGGCGTCTCCGACAGGATCGCGGTGCCGCCGTGGCGCGCGAGCAGGTCCATCGCCGCGCCGAGCGCCGGGTTCGCGGTGATCGACGAGAAGCCGTCCGAGCCGCCGCATTGCAGGCCGACCTTCAGATGGCGCGCCGGCACCGTGGTGCGCCGCACCGCGTTCGCGCGCGGCAGCATCGCCTTCACCGCGTCGATACCGGCCTCGATCGTGCGGCGCGTGCCGCCGGTTTCCTGCATCACGAACGTCGACAGGCGCGCGCCGGGTTCGAGTCCCTCCTGTTCGAGCAGCGCGCCCAACTGGTTGCGCTCGCAACCCAGTCCGACGATCAGTGCGCCCGCGAGGTTCGGATGCCGCGCATAGCCTGCCGTCGTGCGGCGCAGCAGGTCCATCGGCTCGCCGCTCATTTCCATGCCGCAGCCGATCGAATGCGCGAACGCGACCACGCCGTCGACGTTCGGGTAGTCGGCGAGCCGCTCCGGCGTGAACCATGCGGCGATCCTGTGCGCGACCGTCGCCGAACAGTTCACCGTCGACAGCACGCCGATATAGTTGCGCGTCGCGACGCTGCCGTCGTCGCGCACGATGCCTTCGAACGTCGCCTGTTCGGCGGCCGGCACCGGCTCGATCGGGCGGTAGTCGGCGCCGAACGCATAGTCGCGGTCGAACTCGCGAAATTCGAGGTTGTGGCTGTGCACGAGCGCGCCGGCATCGATATCCATCGACGCGAAGCCGATCACCACGTTGTATTTGCGCACCGCCTCGCCCGCGCGAATGCGCCGCGCGGCGATCTTGTAGCCGGCCGGCACCTGGCTGCGGCTGACGAAATCCTCACCGGGCACCGGCGTGCCGATCGTCATGTCGGCACGCGCGACTACGACGTTGTCTTGCGGATGCAAGCGGATCACCGGGCCGGCGACCGTCTTGCTGGACAGTTCTATCATCGGATGCGGACCTCAGGGCTGCGGTCGCGCCGCGCTGGCGGTCGCGGCCGTTTAGGTAATCGCTTTCTCATTTGGTGCTTTCCGTCGCTTCGCCACCGCGTCTTGCCGCGCGCGACCCGGCATGGGCCCGCGCAATTTCACGCACTCTAGATGAGCGTCGGCGTTTTTACAATAGAAAGCGCTTACTTTTTGCGCGCCGCACGCTACACTACGCGTGCCCAGACCCGACGCACAAAAAACAGGAGACGCCCATGTGGCAGCAGGCCGAGCGCTACCCCGATCCCCGCGTGATTTCCCTCGATCCGTCGTTCGACCGGTACCGGGTCGCGTTCTCGGTGGTCGAACGCCTCGCGACCGGCTATCGCTGGACCGAGGGGCCGGTGTGGTTCGGCGACGGCCGCTATCTGCTGTGGAGCGACATCCCGAACAACCAGATGCTGCGTTGGGACGAGGAAACCGGCGCGGTCAGCGTGTTTCGCAAGCCGTCGAATTATGCGAACGGCAATACGCGCGATCGCCACGGGCGGCTCGTGACCTGCGAGCACGGCCGCCGCGTGACCCGCACCGAATACGACGGCCGCATCACCGTGCTCGCCGATTCGTTCGACGGCAAGCCGCTGAATTCGCCGAACGACGTGATCGTGAAGTCCGACGGCTCGATCTGGTTCACCGACCCGCCGATGGGCATCTGGGGACATTACGAAGGCAACAAGGCGGAGCCCGAGTTGCCACATTCGGTCTACCGGATCGACGGTGAGACCGGCGAGATCAGCGTCGTCACCCGCGAGCTGAAGGGCCCCAACGGCCTGTGCTTCTCGCCCGACGAAAAGCGGCTGTACGTGATCGAGTCGCGCGGCGTGCCGGACAAGCTGATTCACGTGTTCGACATGCAGCCGGACGGCCGCACGCTCGGGCCGGGACGCGTGTTCTTCAACGCGGGCACGCAGACCATCGACGGCATGCGCGCCGACGTCGACGGTAACCTGTGGTGCGGCTGGGGCATGGGCAGCGACGAACTCGACGGCGTGATGGTGCTGTCGCCGGACGCGAAGCCGATCGGCCGCATCGCGCTGCCCGAGCGCTGCGCGAACCTCTGCTTCGGCGGGCTCAAGCGCAACCGGCTCTTCATGGCCGCGTCGCAATCGATCTATTCGGTGTTCGTCAACACGCAGGGCGCGCCGGGCGGCTGATCCGGTTTGCCGACGCCGACACGGCGGTGCACGCGCTGCGCTCCCGTTTAATCCGCTTGTGGTAACAAGTGATTTCCACAACCGGAATGCGGGAGAATCCAGATGATATTCACTGGTGGATTCACGTTTGCAAATTTCGTCGTAGACGTATTTTCCATCTTCATGTTCATCCTGTGGTTCTGGTTATTCATCACGATAACCAGCGACCTGTTCCGACGCCACGACATATCGGGCTTCGCGAAAGTGATCTGGGTGATCGTGCTGATCCTGCTGCCCTATATCGGCATCTTCGCGTATATCGTCACGCAGGGACGCGGGATGGCGCTGCGCAACCAGGAACGGGCCAAAGAGGCGCGCGACGAACTACGTCAGGTCGTCGGTTTCAGCGTGGCGGACGAACTCGAAAAACTCGACCGGCTGAAATCGAACGGATCGATTACGGACGACGAATATCGGCGCCTGCGCGGGAAATTGATGGAATGAGACGGAGGGTGCCAGACCGCCCGGAGCCCTTGCTGGCAACGCTTTGAGAAAACGGTCCTTGCCTGCCCAGGACCGATTTTTTCACTGCCTGCGATAATCCGGCTCGCCGTTTCAACCCACCAAAGAAGGGTCGAATGCGGATGCGGACACGGTCCACGGATCAATGACGACTGTTTCACACCCGCAGAGATCCTCCACATCACGCGTGGCCAGTGCCGGCCCTCTCGAACGCGCGCAGGCAGCGATCATGGCGTCGGAACGGCCGATCGGTCTGCCCGCGTTTTTGCGCGTCACCGCTTCGCATGCTCGCATCGTCCGCCCTCACGACGAACCGCCCAGCCGCATCGACGGGCTGCGCGCGGGGCAAGGCGGCTCGGTTCCGGACCAACATCAACAAGACGGAGCCGCACGCACACCTTACATCGGCGGCGCGACACCGTCCTTTTCCACGACGACGCGCTGCGCCACATACGTTCCCTGCGACGCGGGCGTGGCCACCACGAATACTTTCTTGCCCGGCGTGAGGTCGGTATGCGCGGCAGGGATGAACGTGACGATGGGCACGTTCGGCGGCACCGTCACCACGTTACTGCCGCCCTTGTAGGACAGCTTCAGATTGCGCCCGCTCGTGCCTTGCACGACGGTGTCGACGTTCGCGTTCGTCATCGAGCTGTTCGGCCCGAAATCCCACGCGTAATGTCCTTCGCCCGTGCCGCGCGCCGACTCGGGGAACACCACGACTTCCGTCGCGGTCAATTTTCCGTCCGTGCCCGTCGTGGCGGCCGTGCCGATGAAACTGCCCGGCTTGATGTCGGATAGCTGCATCGACTTGACGGCCGACACGTTCATCGACGGCTTGACTTCGATCGACACCGTGTCGCCGCTGCGGCGATGGACCTTCAGCGTATTGCCGTCGAGCGACACGATTTCTCCACGGATGCGCGCCGGCTTCGTCGCGGGCGCCTGCGCGAACGCAGCCGATGCGAGCGTGGCCGTCACAAGCGCGGCGCCAAGTTGGATGCGAAAAGACATAGAAACTCCCGACTGGTTGGTTAGGTGTATAGCGGCTGAAAACGTCAATGGTCACGCCCCGCCGAACCAGTTGTAGCCCTGGTTCTCCCAGTAGCCACCCTGATACTGGTTCGTGATTTCGATGGCGACGATGTGCTTCGGGTTCTTGTAGCCGAGCTTGGTCGGCATCCGCAGCTTCATCGGAAAACCGTACTTCGGCGGCAGCACGTCGCCGTCATAGGTGAGCGTGAGCAGCGTCTGCGCGTGCAGCGCCGTCGGCATGTCGATGCTGGTCCAGTAGTTGTCCGCGCAGCGCAGCGAAACGTACTTCGCGCTGGTATCCGCACCCGCGCGACGCAGGAAGTCAGAGAAGCGCACCCCGCCCCAGTGACCGATCGCGCTCCACCCCTCGATGCAAATATGCCGGGTGATCTGGCTTTCCTGCGGCAGCACGCGCAGTTCGTCGAGTGTCCACGTGCGCTTGCCGCGCGCCAGGCCGCTCACGTGCAGGCGATACGTCGCGGCATCCACTTCCGGCACGTCGTCGATGTCGTAGAACGCATTGAACGGAAATGGCCGCGTGAGCATCGACTCGGGATAGGTCGGCGCGAGCTTGTTCGGATCGAACAGCAGCGCCTGCACGTCATCGTTGAAAAACGATATCCGGCGCAGTGCCGCGTTGACCGACTTGTCGTTGGTCAAATCGCAGCCGGACAGCAACGAGATGCCGCCCAACGTCAGCAGACGTTGACCGAACACGCGTCGCGCCGGCGATTTCAGTTCGCGCTGCGCATCGCGGACGATCGAATCGCCGTGGGTCGCGAGAAATGAGCCCGGCGGTGGAGTTCGCTTTCGGATCGCCATGATTTAACGCCCCCGGATCATCAGCAACAGCGAGCGCGGCACGAGCGCGACCATCACCACGTGCACGACGAAGAATGCCACCAGCACGCTCATACAGACGAAATGAACAATGCGCGCATTGTCGTATCCGCCCATCAGCGTGCGCAGCAGCGGAAACTGCACCGATTTCCACACTGCGAGTCCCGACAGCACGATCAGCACGATGTCGGCGATCACGACGAGATAGGCGAGCTTCTGGAGTGCGTTGTAATGCGAGAGATCGTCGTGCTGCAGGCGCCCGCGCAGCACCGCGCGCAGGTCCGCGGCAAGCTGTCTGGGCCGAAGCGGCAGCAGCTTGCGACCGAAGCGTCCCGACGCGAGGTTGGCCGTCAGATACACGATGAAATTGCCGGCGAGCAGCCACATCACCGCGAAGTGCCACTGCAGCGCGCCGCCCAGCCAACCGCCTAGCGTAATGGACGGGGAGAATTGAATGGCGGGAAAGATCGGCGATGCGTCGTAAATCTGCCAGCCGCTCATGACCATGAGCACGACAGCCAACGCATTGATCCAGTGCGTAATGCGCACCCACCCCGGTTGAATCGTGTTGTGACTCAAGATCACTCCAGGTTTGATGACGTTTATCGGAGCCTGCGCGGCAAGAACCGCAACGGCCAGGCGCGCGGATTCGCGAGGCGAGCCGTGCGACTCAACCGCTAACGCAATCAATGAACGGTTATTCCGTCGTTTCCTGAAATTTTTCTGATCGACTTTCGCCGGCCGCGCTGACGGGAAGCACCGTGCCCGCGTGAGACGCCCACCGGGCACCGCCGACAAACCCCACTCGCGAGCCGTCGAACGGACCTGCGATAATGCGGGCGCTCGCGGCAAGTCCATGATCGCCCGCTCCGGGTGCCCATCTCGATCCCATCAGCCATCGCGCCGACCAGACCTGGAAGCGCGGTCCAGCGCGGGACGTTTTTCCCGCCACGCTACCTCGCGCGTCAATGTAACGACGCACTTCTGCAATTGCTTCAATGGACGCCCGATGCAAGCGAAGCACGATACTGCGCGCTTTCCCGGTCCTTCCGTACCCGCTGGGTCGCGAGGCTCGGCAGCATGCCCGGGGCAGCGCTGTATGCGCTTTCCGTCCGTCGAAAGCACGTGGTACTGGTAAACCTGCGCCTTTGCTTTCCGGAAAAGACCGAGTGCAAGCACCGCGCGCTCGCGAAGGCTCAATTTCCGGCAAGTGGTCCGCAGCTACCTCGAAAGAGGCATCCCGTGGTTCGGTAGCGAGCAGGCGACAAAGGACGTTGTCCAGATCGAAAGCCAGGTGGCCTCGAAGACAAGCATGCGCCGGCCACCATCCTCATGGGCTTCCACTTCGTGGGCATCGAAATCGGCTGCATGCTGTACTCGATGCAGTTGCCCGTCGCGGCACTCTATACGCGCATGTCGAACACGCGCCTTTGCGAGCTTGCGACGCGGCAGCGTGGCCGGTTCGGCGCGGGGAGGATCAAGTGGTCCACGAGCGCCGGAAAGGTTCCAGGCATCCTTCGTTCCGGCAAACCCGTGATGCGTGCGGTGAACTTGGAGCACGGTATCGCGAAGTGCGCATGCGTCCCGTCGCGGGAAAGCGGGTTGGTCTCGATCATCGGCCCAATAGCTGCAACCAGCCCTCGACGCCGCTGCCGGGGAAAGCCGGCCGCGTTCGGCGCCGGCCTTACGTTCCGCCCGGCGGCTGCCCGATCCGCCGCAATAGTTCGCCTGCCTGAATGATCGAATGACAGATGTCGTCGACGCTCACGCGCCGCGCCATCGCCTGCGAACGGATCATCGCGTACGCCTCACCCTCGCCGACGCCGTGTGCATGCATCAGGATCGTCTTCGCCTCGTTGAGCACCTTCGCGTCGTTCAGCTTGCGTTCGAGGCTCGCGATGCGTTGCGCAACCTGGCGCAACTGGCGCGCGTGGCTGAGCGCGACGATCACCGCCGACAGCAGGCCCGACGCGCGAATCGGCGTCGTGATGATCGCGGCCGCGCCCATGCGCAGCGCCTGGTCGATGAAGGTCGGATTCTCGTAGCCGATCACCGCGACGAGCGGCAGCGAGTTGTTCGCGAGCCAGCTGTCGTCCGGCACGCGCTCCTCGGGCGGCAGTGCGCGAAACACCAGTTCCGCGCCGCTCGGCAGCGCGTCGCGCGGCGGCCAGATCATCTCGACATGAAATCCCATCCGCTTCAGATGGTTCGCGAGCGTCGCGCCGTCGTCGTCGTCCGGATGGAACACCACGACGCGCAACCCCCGCTTCAGGATCGAGCCGGTCAGGCTCCGCCGTTCGTCCGGTTCGCGGATCGCCATGTCAGTAGTCCCTCGCGGCGAGCTTCGTCACCCAGTCGCCGAGCGTCTGGCGGCTCATGTACGGGTCCGGCGGCACCGCAACGGTCGATTCGCGCAGGATATCGAACTGACCGTCCGCGTTCGCGCGGCCGATGCGCGGATACAGCGCCATGTGGTGATTGCCCGGCTCGATCCGCACCAGCCCCTGCGGCGCAGCGAACTGTGCGCCGAGCATGTGCGGCATCAGTGTGCCGATCTCGTCGGTGCCGCACGCGCCGAACGCGTTCGCGAACATGTGCATCTGGTAGTACGCGGCCTCCCAGTTCATGTCGGTCGGCGTCTCCGCGCCGAAGCGCGCGCGGTGGCGCCGCAGCACCGCCTGGTTCTCCGGCGTGTGGAGACTCTGGAAATACGGCGCGGCCGTATAGTGACCGGCCGCCATGCCGTGCGCCATCGCATGAATCTCGGTTTCGGACGTGTTCAGGCTGCCGATCGGCATCGTGCACGGATCGAGGCCGGCCTGCGCGTACGCTTCGTACAGGTACGGCACCGTGTGACCGATCACCGTGCTGAACACGAAGTCCGGCCGCTTCTTGCGGATGTCCGCGACGATTTCCGCGAATTGCCCGGGTTTCGCGTCGAGCGGCAGATAGCGCTCGCCCAGCACCGCGCCGTCCGGGTGCTGCAGGATCAGCTCCTGCATCGTGCGGTTGCATTCATACGGATACACGTAGCGCGAGCCGACCATGTACACGCGCGCGCCGTACGTCTCGGTCATGAAGTCCGCGAGCGGCACGCCGTTCTGGTTCGGCGACGCGCCGCTGTAGATGATGTTGTCCGAGAACTCGAATCCCTCGTACTGCTGCGAGTAGATCAGCAGCCGGTTGTGCTTCTCGACGACCGGCAGCATCGCCTTGCGGCTCGTCGACGTGTAGCCGCCGAAGATCACGTTTACGCCGTCCTCGACGATCAGCCGTTCCGCCAGCTCGCGAAAGCGCAGCGGCTCGGACGCGGGATCGCGGTGCAGCGCGACCAGCTCGCGGCCGCCCAGCCCGCCGCGCTCATTGATCTCTTCGATCGCGAGCATCGAGCCGCGCCACTGCGACTGTTCGAGCAGCGCGGTCGGGCCAGTCGTCGAGCACAGGAGCCCGACCTTCACGGGAGCGGACGATGTCATCGATGCGGCTCCGTCGTTACTTCAGATAGCGCTTCGCGATCATCGCGCCGACCGTATATTTCGGATCGACAAAATTGCCGAGCCGCACCTTGCCGACCTGGCTCAACATCATGTACGCGTCCCACTTGTCGAAACCGTATTCGGCCGCGAGCCACAGTACGAGGTCGCGGTACGCGATGCGCGTCGCGTCTTCCAGCGGCCGCGCGCTGCCGATGCTCATCAGCGCGTCCTCGTTTTCGAGGCGCGGCCACGCCAGTTCCCACTGCTTGATCAGATCGACGCGGATCGTCGTCGTGCTCGCATATTCGACCGCGGTGCCGCACACCTCGCCGTCGCCCTGGCACGCGTGCGCGTCGCCGATAAAGAGCCGCGCGCCCGGCGAGCGCACCGGCAGATACGTGATGCTGCCCGGCCCCATGTCGGGCACGTCCATGTTGCCGCCGTGCGAATCGGGCGTCAGCGAGTTGATCGAATCGATTTCCGGCGACAGGCTCAACGTGCCGATGTGCGGCCGGTACGGCAGCGTGTGACGACGGCTCCAGTAGACGTTTTCCTCGTCGATGCGGATCTTGCGTACGACCTCAGGCAGCGGCTCGTTCAGGAGCGCGGTATAGTCGGTGCCGGTCAATCCGCCGAAATTCGGAATCATGCAGCAGAAGCCGTGCGGATCGTCGCCGCGCGGCGCCATCTTCTCGATCAGCACCGCGATCACGTCGCCCTTTTCCGCGCCGTCGATCATGATCGGGCCGTTCTGCGGATTCAGGAACGGCACCGTCAGCTTCGTGGACGGCTTGTCCGACTCCTCGCGAATCTTGCCTTCGAACGCGTCGCGCGTTTCCACCACCACGCGGTCGCCCGGCTTCACGTGCAGCACCGGCTGCGAGTAGGGGCCGATCGTGTAGTGATACGTCTGCTGCAGTTCCTCGGTCAGATGATGCGTGACCGGCTCGCGTTGTGCGCCCACGCCGCGTTGCATCATGATCGACTCTTCAAGCCATTTCATTCGCTTTCTCCGTCATAGTGCCAGGTACTGCCGAACCAGCGCGTCGTCGGCCAGCTGCTCGCGCGTCAGCGTGTCGACGATGCGCCCCTTGTCCATCACGCAGCAACGCGCCGCGATCCGCTCGACCATGCCGAGATCCTGCTCGACCAGCAGCACGCCGATGCCGGTTTCCGTCGCGATGCGCGCGAGCGTTTCGCCGATCAGGTCGACGATCGACGGCTGGATGCCCTCGGAGGGCTCGTCGAGCAACACGACCTTCGGCGCACTGATCAGCACGCGCGCGATCGCCAACTGCTGCTGTTCGCCGCCGCTCATCGTGCCGGCCTTCTGCCGGTAGCGCGCGCGCAGCACCGGGAACCACGCGAGCACGGCGTCGCGCATCCGCGCGGCCTCGGCGGGATTCGCGCGCGCGCCGACCTGCAGGTTCTCGGCCACCGTCAGCGCGCCGAACACCTCACGGCCCTGCGGCACGTAACCGATGCCCTTTTGCGCGCGCAGATACGGCTTCTCGTGCCCGATCTCCGCGCCTTCGAGCCGGATGCTGCCCGCGGAGGCCGGCACGAGCCCGATCAGCGAGCGCATCAACGTCGTCTTGCCGACACCGTTGCGGCCGATCAGCGCGAGCGTCTCGCCGCGCCCCACCTGCAGCGTCACGCCGTTGAGCACGCGCGAGCCGCCGTAGCCCGCCACCACATCGGTCACTTCGAGCAGGGATGTCGTCATGGATGCCTCCCGAGGTAGATTTCCGCGACGTCGTCGCGCGCGAGCACCTCGTCGAGCGAGCCGTCCGCGAACAGCCGGCCGTTGTGCAGCACGCTCACGCGCGACGCGATCTGCTTCACGAACGTCATGTCGTGTTCGACCACCATGATCGTCAGGCCCGCCGCGCACAGGCGCTTGATCAGTTCGCCGGTCGCGTGGGTTTCCTCGATCGACATGCCGGCCACCGGCTCGTCGAGAAACAGCAGACGCGGATTCAGCGACACCGCCATCATGATTTCGAGCCACTGCTTCTTGCCGTGCGAAAGATTGCGGGCCGGCACGTTCGCCTCCGGTTCGAGCATGAACTGCTCGAGCAGGCGCCGCGGGCTGTCGGGATGATCGTCGCGGGCGCGATGCAACCCGAGCCGCAGATGTTCGAGCACCGTCAGGTCCGGGAAAATGCCCGGAATCTGGAACTTGATGCTCATGCCCATGCGGATGCGCTCGTGCGGCAGCACGCGGCCCAGATCCCGCCCGAGAAAGTGGACGCTGCCGCCGGTCGGCTCGTGCTCGCCGGTGATCAGCTTGAAGAACGTGCTCTTGCCGGCGCCGTTCGGCCCGATCACGCAGCGGATCTCGCCTTCGTCGATCGCGAAGTCGATGCCGTTGATGACCTGCGCGCCGCCGAAGCGCTTCGTCAGGCCACGGGTTTCGAGCAGGGCGGTCATCGCCGGCCTCCCGTCATCGACGCCGCGAGCGCGCCGAGCCGGCGCAGTTGTACGAACACGAACGGCAGCAGTCCTTCCGGCGCCGCGAGCACGACGAACAGCAGGATCGCGCCCATCAGGATCAGCGCGTACTGGCTGCCATATATCGCGAGGTACTGCGACAGCCAGACGAGCAGCGCGGTGCCGACGATCACGCCGCCGATGCTGCGTCGCCCGGACGTCGCAACCCAGATCACCGGCATCGCGGCGGACGTCAGTCCCATCGACGACGGTGTGATGTAAGCGCCCCAGATCGTGTACAGCGCGCCCGACAGTCCGCCGAGCGTGCAGCCGAATACGAACACGAGCCATTGATGACGACGGATGTCGATGCCGAGCATTTCCGCGCGCTGCGGATTTTCGCGGATCGCGACGAGCGCGAGCCCGAACGTGCCGTCGAGCATCCGGCGCACGGCCAGATAGACGACGAGCAGCAGCACCAGCACGAAGTAGTACAGATTGTCGATTTCGTGCGCGCCGCCGAACCACGGCACCGACAGCGGCGGCATCCCCGACATCCCGTTGAAGCCGTTCAGGCGCGCTTCGCCGATCGCCCATTGCGGACCGGCTGTCTGCGCCATGAAGGTTTCGAGCACGAGCGTGACCGACAGCGTGACGATGCCGATGAACACGCCGCGAATCTT
>Ga0164242_10006967_pt1 | contig 12395 bp, 8 predicted proteins | sample OricomgcompostMG_FD_108783 | JGI IMG/M metagenome (GOLD analysis project Ga0164242, IMG submission 108783) | Miracle-Growth compost microbial communities from Emeryville, California, USA - Original compost - Miracle growth compost (MG) ... | reverse complement strand
GATCCACAGGAGACCGCCCCCACAACCCCGCCCACCTGCGGCAACCTTCACCACGGCACCCTACGGGGGCCGCCGCGAGTTCACCTTTTCCTCACGCCTTCGCGGACAACCTTCCGCGCCACCGGCGCGTCGTCACCGCAGCCGGCCCGCCCCCAGCGCGCAGCGCGCCGGCCGGCCCCGCCCACAGCGGGAACCAGCCGGCGCCGCCCTGACGGGCCGTCAGTGCGCCGCCGACTCCCAGTCCCGGCCCACGCCCACCGACACGTCCAGCGGGGCCCGCAACGGGTACGCGCCCGCCATCTCCCGCCGCACCAGCTCCTCCACCGCCTGCCGCTCCCCGGGCGCGACCTCCACCACGATCTCGTCGTGCACCTGGAGCAGCATCCGCGACGCCAGCTTCTGCGCCGTCAGCGCCTCGTCCACCCGCAGCATCGCGATCTTCACGATGTCGGCCGCCGACCCCTGGATCGGCGCGTTCAACGCCATCCGCTCGGCCATCTCCCGCCGCTGCCGGTTGTCGCTCGTCAGATCCGGCAGATACCGGCGCCGCCCCAGCAACGTCTCCGTGTACCCCGTGACCCGAGCCTCGTCCACCACCCGCCGCAGATACTCCCGCACCCCGCCGAACCGCTCGAAGTACGTCTCCATCAACGCCCGCGCCTCGGCCGCCTCGATCCCCAACTGCTGCGACAGCCCGAACGCCGACAACCCGTACGCCAACCCGTACGACATCGCCTTGATCTTCCGGCGCATCTCGGCGTCCACCTTCTCCCGCGGCACCGAGAACACGTGCGCCCCCACCGTCGAGTGCAGGTCCTCGCCCGAGGTGAACGCCGCGATCAGCCCCTCGTCCTGCGACAGGTGCGCCATCACCCGCAGCTCGATCTGGCTGTAGTCCGCCGTCAGCAGCGTCTCGAAACCCTCACCGACCACGAACCCGCGGCGGATCGCCCGCCCCTCGTCCGTGCGCACCGGCACGTTCTGCAGGTTCGGATCCGTCGACGACAACCGGCCCGTCGCCGCCACCGTCTGGCTGAACGTCGTGTGCACCCGCCCGTCCGGCGCCACCGACTTCACCAGGCCCTCCACGGTCACCCGCAGCTTCGCCTGCTCCCGGTGGCGCAACATGATCACCGGCAGCTCGTGATCGGTCTGCGCCGCCAGCCACGCCAACGCGTCCGCATCCGTGGTGTAACCCGTCTTCGTCTTCTTCGTCTTCGGCAGACCCAACTCGCCGAACAACACCTCCTGCAGCTGCTTCGGCGACCCCAGATTGAACTCGTGCCCCACCGACGCGTGCGCCTCCACCACCGCGTGCCGCACCGCCGCCGCGAACTGCTCCTCAAGACCCTCCAGGTGGGACCGGTCCGCCGCGATACCCGCCCGCTCCATCCGCGCCAGCAACGACGAAACCGGCAGCTCCACATCCCGCAGCAGCTCCGCCGCCCCCACCTCCGGCAACCGCTCCCGGAACACCGCCCCCAGATCCAGCACCGTACGGGCCTGCCCCATCAACGCCTCCGCCGCGGCCGCCTCCCCGTCGTCCTCCTCACCGAAGGCCAACTGGCCACTACCGGTCTCCCCCGACGACAACTCCCGCCCCAGGTACTCCACCGACAGCACGTCCAGCGCGAACGACCGCCGCCCCGGCTTGATCAGATACGCCGCCAGCGCCGTGTCCATCGCCACACCGTCGACCCGCCAGCCGTGCTCGGCGAACACCCGCTCCACGTTCTTCGCGTTGTGCAGCACCTTCGGCTGCTCCGCGTCCGCCAGCCACGCCGCGAACGCCGCGTCCTCCGCCGCGTCCAGCCGCGCCGGGTCGAACCACGCCGCGTCCTCCCCCGCCGCCAACGCCACCTGCGTCACCGAACCCGAGCCCAGCGACCACGTGTCCACCGTCGACAACGCCACCTCGGTACCCGCCCGCTCCGCCAGCCAACCCGGCAGCGCACCCGGCTCCAGCACCACACCGTCCACCGCCACCCCCGCGGCGACCGGCGCCTCCTCCTCACGGCCCGCCGGATCCGCCGCGAACAGCCGCTCCCGGAAGTTCGGGTTCCGGAACTCCAGCGCGTCCAGCACCCCGCCCAGCGCCTCCCGGTCGTACGGCACCCGCACCAGATCCGCCGCCCCCGAGGCCAACGGCACGTCCCGAACCATCTCCGTCAGCCGCCGGTTCAGCTTCACCGCCTCCAGGTGGGCCCGCAGATTCTCCCCCGCCTTGCCCTTCACCTCGGCCACCCGGTCCACCAACTCCGCGAACGAGCCGAACTGGATGATCCACTTCGCCGCGGTCTTCTCCCCCACCCCTGGAATACCCGGAAGATTGTCCGACGGATCACCCCGCAGCGCCGCGAAGTCCGGGTACTGCCGCGGAGTGAGCCCGTAGCGCTCCTCCACCTTCTCCGGGGTGTACCGCGTCAGCTCCGACACCCCCTTCGTCGGATACAGCACCGTCACGTTCGGCGACACCAGCTGGAACGCGTCCCGGTCACCGGTGACGATCAGCACCTCGTACCCGAGCCCCTCCGCCTGCGAGGCCAGCGTGGCGATCACGTCGTCCGCCTCGAAGCCCTCCACCGCGAACCGCGGCACCCGCATCGCGTCCAGCAGCTCCCCGATCAACGACACCTGCGACCGGAACTCGTCCGGCGTCGCCGACCGCGTCGCCTTGTACTCCGGGAACTCGTCGAACCGCCACGTCTTGCGCGACACGTCGAACGCCACCGCCAGATGCGTCGGCCGCTCGTCACGCAACGTGTTCGACAACATGGACGTGAAGCCGTACACCGCGTTCGTCGGCTGCCCCGTGACCGTGTTGAAATTCTCCACGGGCAGCGCGTAGAACGCCCGGTACGCCAGCGAATGCCCGTCCAGCAGCATCAGCCGGGGGCGGTCGGAGTCCTTCTTCGTCACTTTCTCAGCCACCCCCCGATCCTCCCACGGCCCACCGACAGTTTTTCTGCGCCGCATCACCCCCGGCCGCTCGTCCCCGCTGCCGACGGTCGACCACGCCCGCCCGCTCCCCCCAGGCCCCGCCCGGGGCCTCGCTCACTGCGCGTGCTCTCCCCCATCGCCGGCAGCGCGCCCTTCGACCCACCAGCGCCGGCCCCCGCCGGGGTCGACCCCGCACCGGTGCGCAATACAGTGAACACATGGCGAAGAAGCCCCCAGCGGGAGACCCGGTCCAGGACGCGCCGCGCGTCGGCGCGCCGAAGCACGCCGCCGCGGGACTACCCGCCGTCGGCCACAGCCTCAAGATCGCCAACGAGCAGATGGGCGCCCGCCGCGCCGCCGCCACCCTGCTGCGCGTCAACCAGAAGAACGGCTTCGACTGCCCCGGCTGCGCCTGGCCCGAAGGCGACCACCGCCACACCTTCGAGTTCTGCGAGAACGGCGCCAAAGCCGTCGCCGAGGAAGCCACCCTGCGCCGCGTCACCCCCGAGTTCTTCGCCGCGCACCCCGTCAGCACCCTCGCCCGGCGCAGCGGCTACTGGCTCGGCCAGCAGGGCCGCATCACCCAGCCCGTCTACCTCCCCGAAGGCGCCGACCACTACGAAGCCATCCCCTGGGAACGCGCCTTCGAGATCATCGCCGACGAACTCACCACCCTCGACAACCCCGACCAGGCCGTCTTCTACACCTCAGGACGCACCAGCAACGAAGCCGCCTTCCTCCTCCAGCTCTTCGCCCGCGCCTACGGCACCAACAACCTCCCCGACTGCTCCAACATGTGCCACGAGTCCTCCGGCTCCGCACTCACCGAGACCATCGGCGTCGGCAAGGGCAGCGTCACCCTCGACGACCTCCACCACGCCGACCTGATCATCGTCGCCGGCCAGAACCCCGGCACCAACCACCCCCGCATGCTCTCCGCCCTGGAGAAGGCCAAGCAGGCCGGCGCCCGCATCGCCACCGTCAACCCCCTGCCCGAAGCCGGCACCGAACGGTTCAAGAACCCCCAGACCGCCGGCGGCATCGCCGGACGCGGCACCCCCCTGTCCGACCTCCACCTGCCGATCCGGCTCGGCGGCGACCAGGCCCTCTTCCGCGCCCTCGGCCGCCTCATACTCGAACACGGCACCCTCGACCGCGACTTCATCGACCGCCACACCCACGGCTTCGACACCTACCGGGCCGCCGCCACCACCGCCGACTGGACCGAGACCGAGCAGGCCACCGGCCTCACCCGCGCCGAGATCGAACAGCTCCACGACCTCGTCCGCGGCGCCCGCAGCATCATCGTCTGCTGGGCCATGGGCCTCACCCAGCACAAACACGCCGTCGCCACCATCCGCGAAGTCGTCAACGTCCTCCTCCTCGGCGGCAACATCGGCCGCCCCGGCGCCGGCGTCTGCCCCGTCCGCGGCCACTCCAACGTCCAGGGCGACCGCACCATGGGCATCTTCGAACGCCCCGCCCCCGCCTTCCTCGACGCCCTGGAGAAGGAATTCGGCTTCGCACCGCCCCGCCACCACGGCTACGACGTCGTCCGCGCCATCCACGCCCTGCGCGACGGCGACGCCAAGGTCTTCATCGCCATGGGCGGCAACTTCGTCTCCGCCTCCCCCGACACCGACGTCACCGAAGCCGCCATGCGCCGCGCACGGCTGACCGTCCACATCTCCACCAAGCTCAACCGCTCCCACACCGTCACCGGCGCCCGCGCCCTCATCCTCCCCACCCTCGGCCGCACCGACCGCGACCACCAGGCAACCGGACGGCAGTTCGTCACCGTCGAGGACTCCATGGGCATGGTCCACGCCTCCCGCGGCAACCTCCCACCCGCCTCACCCCACCTGCTCTCCGAACCCGCCATCGTCTGCCGCCTCGCCCGCGCCGTCCTCGGCGACCGCCACGGCATCCCCTGGACCGCGTTCGAAGCCGACTACGACACCATCCGCGACCGAGTCGCCCGCGTCGTCCCCGGCTTCGACGAGTACAACACCCGCGTCCGCCGCCCCGGCGGCTTCACCCTCCCCCACGCCCCCCGCGACAGCCGCACCTTCCCCACCGCAACCGGCAAGGCGAACTTCACCGCCGCACCCGTCGAATACCCCCACGTCCCCGACGGACGGCTGCTCCTGCAGACCCTCCGCAGCCACGACCAGTACAACACCACCATCTACGGCCTCGACGACCGCTACCGCGGCATCACCAACGGCCGACGCGTCATCCTCCTCCACCCCGACGACGCCACCGCCCACGGCCTCGCCGACGGCGACTACACCGACATCGTCAGCGAATGGACCGACGGCACCGAACGCCGCGCCGACGGCTTCCGCGTCGTCCACTACCCCACCCCCCGCGGCTGCGCAGCCGCCTACTACCCCGAGACCAACGTCCTCGTCCCCCTCGACCACACCGCCGACACCAGCAACACCCCGGCCTCCAAGTCCGTCGTCATCCGCCTCGAACCCGCGCCCCGCTGACCCCTCCGCCGCCGCACCGACCCTCACCCCGCGGAAACCTCGCGAAACCCGCGAAACCCGCGAAACCTCCTGGAACCCGCAGAACGGAGCCGACCCGCATGGGCGAGCAGACCACCGCCACCGTCTTCCCCCCGGAGATCCTCGAGCAGTACGCCGGCCTCGGCATCGACCTGCCCACCCTCTTCTCCGCCGGCCACCTCGGCGAGCGCATGGGCATCAGGATCCTGGAAGCGGCCCCCGAGAAAGTGGTCGGCACCATGCCCGTCGAAGGCAACACCCAGCCCTACGGCCTCCTCCACGGCGGCGCCTCCGCCGTCCTCGCCGAAACCCTCGGGTCCGTCGGCGCGATGCTCCACGGCGGACCCAACAAGATCGCCGTCGGCGTCGACCTCAACGCCACCCACCATCGCAGCCTGCGCTCCGGCACCGTCACCGGCACCGCCGTACCCGTCCACCGGGGACGCTCCTCCGCCACGTACGAGGTGGCCATCGTCGACGACGGCACCGGCAAGCGCGTCTGTACCGCGCGGCTGACCTGCATGCTGCGCCCCTCCTCCCCCACCCCGCCGCCCGCCGCTGCCTGACCGCACCGCCCGCCGCCCGCGTGGGGGCGGCCCTCAGAACTTCGCCCCCACGTGCGCGTCCATCAACGCCACGGCCTCCCGCCGGGCCACGGAGATGTTGTCGGCGTTGGCACGCCGGGCGCGCGTCCAGGGAACGCCCAGCGCGTCCAGCGTGGCGGTGTAGAGGCCGAGGATGTCGGTCGAGGTGTTGGTGAAGAAGTACCGCGGGTACTCGTAGCGCTTGCGCACGCCGCCCACCGTCCGCACCGTCCAGTTGGTGATCCGGCAGCCGTCGGAGTGGACGAGGCCGCGGACGAACTCCCACGGGTGGGCGTCGACGATCTCCTGCTGCCAGGGTTCAAGGCCGATGCGCCGCTCGTGCTTCCGGCCCGGCCCGTGCTGCGGGAAGATCGCGGGCCACTGCTTGCTCCACGAGGTGACCTGGACGCAGCCCTGCTGCGGGTTGCGGTAGACGGAGCCGTAGGGGCGGACCTGCCGTATCGCCTCCTCGCAGGCGTCGGCGAGCCCGGGCCAGGCATTGGCGCAGGCGATCCGCAGGACGTGGACGCCGCGCCGGGAGGTACTGATGCAGCCGTCCCCCAGGTAGAGGCCGAGCAGGTACGGGTAGGCGGGCCCGTCGGTGCGCAGCGGCTCGGCGGCGGCGCGGCTCCGCTGCTTGGGGACGATGCCGCAGTCACGCCACTCGCGCAGGGCGGACCGGGAGATCCGGGTCTCGCGGCTGACGCTGTTGAGACTGCGCCCGCCGGCCATCAACCGCAGGGCGTGGCGCCGGGTTTCGATGTCGTACATGCGTACGACTCTCGGTGCGACACGGAACCAGTGCGGCACATTCGGGCCGACTTCACTCGAACCAGTGATCACCAGCGAAAGCCTTACGCCTTCGATTTGAAGGCTGAGTGCCCCGGGTCGGATTCGAACCGACACTGTATGGGTTTTGAATCCATTGCCTGCTGCCATTTGGGCTACCGGGGCCTTCGATTCAGAGGATAGCGTACCTCCTCGGTACTCAAACTCTACCCGAGCTGGGTAGGCTCGTGGGGCAGTATCCCGCCGCAGACGAGGAGCATCGCACCGTGAGCGCCCCCGAAGAGTCACCGCGTCCCCAGGATGAGCAGCCGCCTCAGGAGGCGGAGCAGCGCTCTGCGACGACGCGGGTCGTCATCGCGGAGGACGAGGCGCTGATCCGGCTGGACCTGAAGGAGATGCTGGAGGAGGAGGGGTACTCCGTCGTCGGTGAGGCGGGGGACGGGGAGACGGCGGTGAAGCTCGCGGAGGAGCTGTCACCGGATCTGGTGATCCTGGACGTGAAGATGCCGGTGCTGGACGGGATCAGCGCGGCGGAGCGGATCGTCGGCGGGAAGCTGGCGCCGGTGCTGATGCTGACGGCGTTCTCGCAGCGTGAGTTGGTGGAGCGGGCGCGGGACGCGGGCGCGATGGCGTATCTGGTGAAGCCGTTCTCGAAGGCGGATCTGGTGCCGGCGATCGAGATGGCGGTGAGCCGTTTCCAGGAGCTGCGGGCGCTGGAGGCCGAGGTCGCGGATCTGACGCAGCGGTTGGAGACGCGGAAGCTGGTGGACCGGGCGAAGAGTGTGCTGCAGACGAGGTACGGGCTGACGGAGCCTGCGGCGTTCCGGTGGATCCAGAAGACGTCGATGGACCGGCGGATGTCGATGCAGGCGGTGGCGCAGGCGGTCATCGACGAGGTGGCCGAGAAGTAGGCCGCCTGCTGTTCTCGCCGGCAGGGGTAAGGCCCGCACCTTCCGGGGTGCGGGCCTTACGTGTCGGGCCGGTCGTCGCCGAGGTGTCAGTCCTCGCCGAGGTAGGTCTTGCGGACGCCTTCGTCGTGGAGGAGGTCCTGGCCGGTGCCGGAGAGGCGGATGGTGCCGACCTCCATGACGTGGGCCTGGTCGGCGAGGGAGAGCGCGGCCTGGGCGTTCTGTTCGACGAGCAGGATGGTGGTGCCCTGTTCCTTGAGTTCGGTGATGGTGGACATGATCTTCTGCATCATGATCGGGGACAGGCCCATGGAGGGTTCGTCGAGCATGAGCAGTTTCGGCTGGGACATGAGGGCGCGGCCCATGGCGAGCATCTGCTGTTCGCCGCCGGAGAGGGTGCCGGCGGCCTGTCTGCGGCGTTCTCCGAGGATGGGGAAGAGGTCGTAGGCGCGCTGGATGTCCTTGGCGATGCCGGAGGTGTCCTTGCGCAGGTAGGCGCCGAGTTGGAGGTTCTGTTCGATGCTGAGCCGGGGGAAGATGTGGCGGCCTTCCGGGGAGTGCGCGAGGCCGAGGGCGACGATCTTGTGGGCGGGGACCCGGGTGAGGGGTCTGCCGTTGAAGACGATGCGGCCGGCGACGGGGCGCAGGAGTCCGGAGAGGGTGCGCAGGGTGGTGGTCTTGCCGGCGCCGTTGGTGCCGACGAGGGTGACGATCTGGCCGGCTTCGACGGTGAACGAGATGCCTTTGACGGCTTCGATCTTGCCGTAGGCGACGCGGAGGTCCTCGACTTCGAGTAGTGCGGTCATCGGTCGTTCTCCTGCCCGGAGGGGCCTGCGTCCGGGTCGGCGGTGTCGTCGGGGGTGTCGGCGTCGCCGTCGGTGGGGGTGTCGTCGGCGGTGAGGGCGTTGTCGGCGGTGAGGGCGTTGTCAGGGCCGGCGTCCGCGGTGCCGGTGGCGGTGCCGGCCGTGGTGCCGTCCGTGGTGCCGGCCTGGGCTTCCGGTGGGGTGGCCTCGGCGGCCGGGGCGGTGTCGATGGGTTCGCCGAGGTAGGCGGCGATGACCCGTTCGTCGCTCTGGACCACCTCGGAGGTGCCTTCGATGAGCTTCTGGCCCTGGACGAGGACGGCGACCCGGTCGGAGAGGTTGAAGATGAACCGCATGTCGTGCTCGATGACGAGGACGGCGATGCCCTGGTCGCGGATGGCGAAGACCAGTTCCTCGGTGGCGCGGGTCTCCTGGGGGTTCATGCCGGCGGTGGGCTCGTCGAGCAGCAGTAGGCCGGGTTCGCTGGCGAGGGCGCGGGCGATCTCGAGTTTGCGCTGCTCGCCGTAGGGGAGGTTGCGCGCGAGGTGCTCGGCCTTGGCCGCGAGGCCGGTGAACTCCAGGAGTTCCATGGCCCGTTCGCGGGAGCGGGCTTCGGCCTTGTGGTAGCGGGGGCCGCGGATGAGGGCGGACAGCAGGCCCTCGCGGGTGCGGGTGTGCCGGCCGACCATGACGTTCTCCAGGACGGTCATGTTGGAGAACAGCCGGATGTTCTGGAAGGTGCGGGCGATGCCGGCCTTGGTGACGAGGTGGGGTTTGGGCGGGAGGATCCGGCCGCGGTAGCTGACGGAGCCCTCGGTGGGGACGTACAGGCCGGTGAGGCAGTTGAAGAAGGTGGTCTTGCCGGCGCCGTTGGGTCCGATGAGGCCGACGATCTCGCCGGCGTTGACGGTGAGGTCGACGTCGCGGACGGCGGTGAGGCCGCCGAAGCGCATGATGACGCCGCGGGCCTGGAGCAGGGGTTCGCCGGCGCCGGCGGGCGCGGTCGGGACCGTGCTGGTGGTGGTCGTGGTCATGGTGTCCTTCACGCCCCTGCCTGTCCGGCGGCGGTGACGTCGCCGGTCCCGTCGGCTGGGCGCTGTTGCGGTACGGCGTCGGCGGTGTCCGGGATCTCGTCCTCGTGGAACTCCAGTTGGCGGCGGCGGTTGGGGATGAGTCCCTCGGGCCGGAAGCGCATGATCAGCACCAGGGTGATGCCGAAGGCGAGGAGTTCGTAGCGCTGGAGGAAGGCGAGTTTCTCGGGCACGAGGTAGAGCAGGGCGGCGCCGATGACGGGTCCGCTGACGGTGCCCATGCCGCCGAGGACGACGGCGGCCAGCAGGAAGGCGGAGTTGGGCGGCGCGGAGCCGGAGAACTGGTAGGGGTTGGGGACGACGCTGTAGGTGACGTGGGCGCTGACGGTGCCGGCCAGGCCGGCGAGGGAGGCGCCGAGGGCGAACGCGACGAGTTTGACGCGGAAGCCGTTGATGCCCATGGCGGTGGCGGCGGTCTCGTCCTCGCGGATGGCGATCCAGGAGCGGCCGATGCGGGAGTCGGCGGCGCGGGTGAAGACGAGCACCACGATCATGGTGATGACGAGCATCAGCAGGTAGTAGTTGGCGAACCGGCCGAGGGTGATGGAGCCGACCGTGTGGGGGTCGCCGAGGTTGTAGCCGAAGATCGACAGGTCGGGGATCTGGGCGATGCCGTTGGGGCCGTTGGTGACCTTGGGGCCGGAGACGCCGTCGAGGTTGTTGACGGCGATGCGGAAGATCTCTCCGAAGCCGAGGGTGACGATGGCGAGGTAGTCGCCGCGCAGCCGCAGGGTGGGGGCGCCGATGAGGACGCCGAAGACGAGCGAGGCGCCCATGCCGACGAGGGCGGCGGCCCAGAAGGGGAACTGGGTGCCGGACCAGATCGAGTAGGGGGAGCCGGAGACGAGGGCGGCGGCGTAGGCGCCGACGCCGAGGAAGGCGACGTAGCCGAGGTCGAGGAGGCCGGTGAGGCCGACGACGATGTTGAGGCCGAGGGCGACGGTGCCGAAGATGAGGATGTTGACGCCGAGGTTGGCCCAGTGCTCGTTGTTCTGGGCGAACGGGTAGGCGATGGCGGCGATGGCGCCGATGGTGACGGCGAACGGCCGGTGGTCGGTGGTGATCTGGGAGAACTGCCGGGTGAGGCCGGCGGCGCTGAGTGCCCACAGGGCGAAGCCGACGGTGATGAGGTAGCCGACGAAGAGCTCGGTGTAGCCGGTGGCGAGGCCGTAGGTGAGGACCTTGAGGGCGGCCGCGGCGACGACGACGATCACGAGGTACTGGGCGGCGGTGGGCAGTCCGCGGGGGCTGGGCACGGGCATGGTGCTGTGGCGCAGCCGGGCTTCGCGCAGGGCGCGGTAGCCGAGGCGGATGATGCCGAGGTTGCCGAGGTTGCCGAGTTCGAAGTATTCGGCGTCGTGGTCCTCGAGGGGGTGGCGGTCGAGTGGCAGGGCGAACGTGCCGACGAGCAGAATCAGGGAGGCGACGGCGGCGACGAATCCGCCGGGGTCGAGGTTGGCGAGGCCGCCGAGTTCGACGGCGATGGCCAGCACCGTGTACCAGGTGGTGGCGAAGGTGCCGACGGCGAGGATCATCACGGGGTTGGCGGACCGGTTGGGGACGGTCCAGCGCAGGCCTTTGACGCCGAACTGGCCGAGGGCGAGCAGGCCGGTGAGGATGGCGGCGATGAGGGTGAGGACCTGGAGGCCGCCGGGGTAGCCGTAGACGGTGAGGTCGCCGGGGAAGTCGCTGGTGTAGGTCCACGACATGAGGGTGGACACGATGGTGCCGACGACGCCGATGAGCGTCAGGGCCCGGGCGGCGGTGGGCGGCAGGGTGAGGAAGGGGTCCTTGCGCGGCGCGAACGGGTCGGTGCTGCCGAGGACCGGGCCGGCGGTGAGCGGGGTGGTGGGCAGGTCGGTCATGGTTCTCACGCCCTGTCCGCGACGCGTTCGCCGAGCAGGCCCTGGGGCCGGACGAGGAGGACGACGATGAGGAGGACGAACGCCCACACGTTGGCCCATCCCTGGCCGCCGAGTTGGTGCATGCCGGGGATGTTGGAGATGTAGGCGGAGGCGCAGGCTTCGGCGATGCCGAGGACGAGGCCGCCGAGCATGGCGCCGTAGATGTTGCCGATGCCGCCGAGGACGGCGGCGGTGAACGCCTTGAGGCCGGCTTGGAAGCCCATGTTGTAGGTGACCTGGCCGTATTTGAGGCCGGAGGCGACGCCGGCGACGGCGGCGAAGAGGCCGCCGATGGCGAAGGCGATGACGATGATGCGGTTGGTGTCGATGCCCATGAGCTGGGCGGTGTCCGGGTCCTGGGCGGTGGCCTGCATGGCGCGGCCGGTGCGGCTGGTGCGGACGAAGACGGCCAGGCCGATCATGCAGACGATGGCGGCGACGAGCAGGAAGATGTCGTTGCGCTGCACGTCGATGGAGCCGATGTGGTAGGGGTGCGTGCCCAGTTGCGGGAAGGTCTTGGCGTTGTCGGCGCCCGGGTAGGCGACGAAGACGATCTGCTGGAGCGCCAGGGAGATGCCGATGGCGGTGATCAGCGGTGCCAGCCGGGGGGCGTTGCGCAGGGGTCGGTAGGCGAAGCGTTCGGTGCCGACGGCGATGAGGACGGAGACGATCGCGCCGCCGACCAGCATCAGGGGCAGGCCGACCCATATGGACGTGCCGTCGGGGAGGTTGGTCCAGACGGTGAGGGCGCCGAACGCGCCGGTCATGAAGATCTCGCCGTGGGCGAAGTTGATGAGCTGGACGATGCCGTACACCATCGTGTAGCCGATGGCGATGAGCCCGTACATCGAGCCGAGGAACAG
>Ga0164242_10006966_pt1 | contig 12396 bp, 12 predicted proteins | sample OricomgcompostMG_FD_108783 | JGI IMG/M metagenome (GOLD analysis project Ga0164242, IMG submission 108783) | Miracle-Growth compost microbial communities from Emeryville, California, USA - Original compost - Miracle growth compost (MG) ... | reverse complement strand
GAGCACGGGCGCCGCAGCTGCTCGCCGGCGACCTGGACGGTGTCATCCCCGCGGGCGCGGGCATGACGTGTCGTCATCATCGCCCGCGAGGGCCATCGCGCGCGTCTCCGGAACTCCCAGCATCAGCAGGCTCGTGATCGTCGCCGCTCGCGCGCTGACGGTGCCGCTCGACCGGTCGCTGTCCGCGATGGCGAAGACGACGCCGTAGGCGACCCGGCTCAGCATGGCCGCCGGCAGGTGCCGTGCGAACACGTCACCGTCCTGGCCCCGCTCCACGAGGTCGGCGAGGAGTTCGTCGACCGGCCCGAGCAGGCCGTGGATGGCCTCGCCGTACTCACCGCGGCGCAGCGCCAGCAGCACGCGGTACCGGTGCGCCACCGGCCAGACGCGGGCGACGAACTCGGCCCACGCCGCGTCCGGCTCCGTGAAGGAGGCGTTGACTTCGCCGAGCACGGCTGTCATCTCGGTGACGGCCCGCTCCGTGAGCGTCCGCACCAGGTCGAGGCGCGAGGGGAAATGGCCGTAGACCGTGCGCCGGACCACGCCGGCGGCGGCGGCGATGTCGCCCATTCCGGCGTCGGGGCTCTCTCCCAGCACATCGAGGGCGACGTCAAGGATGCGATCGCGTGTCTCGTTCATCGAGCGGACGCGGGAGGACTCGGTGGGCACGACACCATCGTTGCACACGGCTGTGCAGCGAAGTAGGCTGCACAGCGGTGTGCAACGAAGTGTTGCGCCGCGCCTCGAAGCCCGGGAGAAGATGGCAATGACCGCACCGACACCGCCGGCCTCTCCCCTCGTCCGCCCGTTCACCGTCTCGATCCCGGATGCGGAGATCGACGACCTGAGGCAGCGACTGGCCAGAACCCGGTGGCCGGATCCGGAAACGGTGGACGACTGGTCGCAAGGGGTTCGCGTGGAGAACGCCAGATCCCTGGTCGACCACTGGGAGCGCGGCTACGACTGGCGGCGCTTCGAGTCCGACCTCAATCGCTTCCCCCAGTTCCTGACCGAGATCGACGGGCTGGACATCCACTTCCTCCACGTCAGGTCCAAGAACGCCGGCGCCATGCCGCTGCTCCTCACGCACGGATGGCCGGGGTCGATCGTCGAGTTCATGAAGCTGATCGGCCCGCTGACCGATCCGGTCGCGTTCGGAGGGGACGCCGCCGATTCGTTCGACGTCGTCGTCCCGTCGCTCCCCGGGTTCGGTTTCTCCCAGAAGCCGGCGGAGACCGGGTGGAACGTATCGCGCATCGCGAACGCATGGGTGGAGCTGATGAAACGCCTCGGCTACACGCAATGGGCCGCGCAGGGCGGCGATTGGGGTGCCGTCGTCACCACCGCTCTCGGGGCGATGCGACCTGAGGGGCTTCTCGGAATCCATCTGAACACCCAGTACGCCTTTCCCGCACGGATACCCGACGCCTTGTCGGCCGAACAGCGCCACGCCGTGGAGACCCTCGCCCTCTACACCGGCGATCTCGGCGGGTCCAACCACCTCCAGGGCACGAAGCCGGAGACCGTCGGATTCGCCCTGGCGGACTCCCCCGCCGGTCAGGCAGCCTGGATCTACGAGAAGTTCCAGTCCAAGACCGACAACCACGGCCTTGCCGAGGACGCCCTCAGCCTGGACGACATGCTCGACGCCATATCCCTCTACTGGTTCACCAACAGCGCGGCGTCGTCCGCCCGTATCTACTGGGAGAACAAGTCGGCCACGTTCGCCGGCCCGAAGCTGACGCTTCCGGTCGCGGTGACCGTCTTCCCGAGGGACATCCCGCGCCTGCCGCGAAGCTGGATCGAAGACACCTACAGCAATCTCGTCCACTACGGCGAGGCCGACAAGGGCGGGCATTTCGCGGCCCTGGAGCAGCCCGAGATCCTGATCGGCGAAATCCGCACCGGCCTGCGCAGCCTACGTTCCTGACGCAGACAAGGGGCGGCTCGTCCGTGTCCGACAGGACGAGCGGAACGTCCCGTTCCCCGTGGTCGAGCTGGCCGGCGGCACGCTGATCGGCACCGCGACGCTGTGGACCATCGACACGCACCACCGTTCCGCGCACATCGGGTTGCAGCTGCTGCCCTCCTGCCGCGGCAAGGGCTACGGCACCGACGTGGTCGCGGTGATGTGCCACTACGGCTTCGTCGTCCGCGGCCTGCACCGGCTGCAGATCGAGACGCTCTCGGACAACGTCGCGATGCTCCGCGCCGCCGAGCGCAACGGCTTCGTCCGCGAGGGCGTCCTGCGCTCCTCGGCCTGGGTGATGGGCCAGTTCCTGGACGACGTCCTGCTCGGCCTCCTCACCGACGACTGGCAGCGCGCCGCGAACGCTTAGGGTGCCCGCGCAGGACCAACACCAAAGGACCCCTCGCCCGCGTCTCCGCTGGTGAGGGGTCCTTCAAGGGGTGGCGGCACGTGGATTCGAACCACGGTAGGCTAAGCCGACGGATTTACAGTCCGCTCCCATTGGCCACTCGGGCATACCGCCATGGGACGCCGTCACGAGCCCGGTCCTTGGCGGGCCGGTCGTGGCGACGGGGTAAACGATACCTGATGCCACGGGGTGGTTCGCCACCGGATTGATCAGGGCCCGGGCGGGTCGGGTGGCTAGGCTGGGCCGGTGGCGGCGGTCCCGGGCCGGGGCCGTGGCGCGACGGAAGGCCCGCCCGCGTGGCACTCACGCCGGCGCATCTGTACGACGTACACAGTCAAGGAGCCCACTGAAGATGGCCGACTCCAGTTTCGACATCGTCTCGAAGGTCGAGCGGCAGGAGGTCGACAACGCCCTCAACCAGGCCGCCAAGGAGATCTCGCAGCGCTACGACTTCAAGAACGTCGGTGCCTCGATCTCCTGGTCGGGCGAGAAGATCCTCATGGAGGCGAACTCCGAGGAGCGGGTGAAGGCGATCCTGGACGTCTTCGAGACCAAGCTGGTCAAGCGGGGGATCTCGCTGAAGGCGCTGGACGCGGGCGAGCCGCAGCTGTCCGGCAAGGAGTACAAGATCTTCGCCTCGATCCAGGAGGGCATCTCCCAGGAGAACGCCAAGAAGGTGGCGAAGATCATCCGGGACGAGGGCCCCAAGGGCGTCAAGGCCCAGGTCCAGGGCGACGAGCTGCGGGTCACCTCGAAGAGCCGCGACGACCTCCAGGCCGTCCAGAAACTCCTTCGCGAGAAGGACCTCGACTTCGCCCTCCAGTTCGTCAACTACCGCTGACGTCTCCCCGGTCCGGGGCCCGGCCGCCCGGGCCCCTTGGGGCACCGGGCGGCTCCCGTCCGAGGCCGCCCGTTCTCCACACCCCGTGGGCGCCCTATGGGCCTCAGGCCCAGCGTTGGGTGGCGAAGGGCTGGTCCGTGGGGACGATCTCCTTGCCCAGCGGCATCAGCGACAACGGGATCAGCTTGAAGTTCGCGATGCCGAACGGGATGCCGATGATCGTGACGCACAGCGCGATGCCCGTCACGATGTGGCCCAGGGCCAGCCACCAGCCGGCGAGGACCAGCCACAGGACGTTGCCGACGCAGGAGGCCGGGCCGGCGTCGGGGCGGTCCACGGCGGTGTAGCCGAAGGGCCACAGGGCGTAGATGCCGATCCGGAAGGCCGCTATGCCGAACGGGATGCCGATGATCGTGACGCACAGCAGCAGCCCGGCCAGCAGGTAGCCCAGGCACATCCACAGGCCGCACAGGATCAGCCAGATGATGTTGAGGACGGTTCTCATCGGGTGCTCCCTGCCATCTCTTCCAGGCGCTTGATGCGCTCGTCCATGGGCGGGTGGGTCGAGAAGAGCTTGGACACGGTGCCGGGCCGGAACGGGCTGGCGATCATCATGTGGCTGGTCGTCTCCAGCTGCGGGTTCGGCGCCAGGGGGCGCTGGGCCACGCCCGCCTCCAGCTTGTGGAGGGCGGAGGCAAGGGCCAGCGGGTCGCCGGTGAGGCGGGCACCGGAGGCGTCGGCCTCGTACTCGCGGGAGCGGGAGACGGCGAGCTGGATGAGCGAGGCCGCGATCGGGCCGAGGAAGACGAGCATGAGGTAGCCGAGGATGCCGGGCCCCTCGTCGTCGTCGGAGCGGCCGACCGGGATCAGCCAGGCGAAGTTCGCCAGGAAGACGATCACCGAGGCCAGGGCTCCGGCCACGGAGGAGATGAGGATGTCCCGGTTGTAGACGTGGCTCAGCTCGTGGCCCAGGACCCCGCGCAGCTCGCGCTCGGTGAGGATGCCGAGGATGCCCGCGGTGCAGCACACCGCGGCGTTGCGCGGGTTGCGGCCGGTGGCGAACGCGTTGGGGGCGTCCGTGGGCGATATGTACAGCCGCGGCATGGGCTGGCGGGCGGCCGTGGACAGTTCGCGGACGATCCGGTAGATCTCCGGCGCCTCGAACTCGCTGACCGGGCGGGCACGCATCGACCGCAGGGCGATCTTGTCGCTGTTCCAGTAGGCGAAGGCGTTGGTGCCCAGGGCGACGACGAGGGCGACGACGAGCCCCGTCCGGCCGAAGGCGCTGCCGATGAGCAGGATGACGGCCGACAGGACGCCGAGGAGTACGGCCGTCTTCAACCCGTTGTGCCGGCGGTGCACGCGCGCCCTCCAATGCCTACCTCGGGGGACCTTCCCCCTCAGGAAAACCTCCTGCCCTGGTCAACGCGAGTCAAGCGCCGTTAGTTCCCTTGTGCGCACGCACGGCGACAGCGTGTCCCGCCGCGGTCGGCGGCGGTCGGCCGGCGCGCCCGGCAGGGTCAGAACAGGGTGCCCTGCGCGTAGCGCAGGACGATCTGCGGCGCCCCGGAGAGCGCCAGCGCGCCCGCCGCCGTCAGCGCGATCGCCGCCGCTAGGCCGAACGGGGTACCGGCGGGCCCCTGCGGGCCCTCGGCCAGGACCGCCCCGCCCGTCGCCGGGGCCGGTCCGGCCGCGGATCCCGGGGCCGCGGCGGCCGCCCGGTCGCTCCGGGCGAACAGCAGTGCCGTCCACCGCAGGTAGTACACGAGCGCGATCACGACGTTGACGGCCATGATGACCGCGAGCCAGCCGTGCCGGGCGTCCACGGCGGTGGAGAAGACGGCGACCTTGGCGAACAGGCCGATCACGCCCGGCGGCAGCCCGGCCAGGCAGAGCAGGAAGAACGCCAGGGCCAGCGCGGCGACCGGCCGCCGCGCGTACAGGCCCCGGTAGTCGGTGAGCCGCCCGCTCGGGGCGGTGCGGGTGACCAGGGCGGCCACGGCGAAGGCGCCGAAGTTCACCACCGCGTACATCAACGCGTAGGCGACGGTGGTGCCGGCGTGCCGGCCGGGCGCGTGGTGCGCGGACTCGGCGGCCAGCGGGACCAGCAGGTAGCCGGCCTGCCCGATGGAGGACCAGGCCAGCAGCCGGACGGCGCCGCGCTCGGCCCCGGGCCGCTGCCGCAGGGCGCCGACGTTGCCGACGGTCATGGTGAGCGCGGCCAGGACGCCCATCGCGGGGCCCCAGGTGTTCGCGTACGGGTGGAAGGCGAGGGTGGTGACGAGGATCAGCCCGGAGAAGCCGGCCGCCTTGCCGACCACCGACAGGTAGGCGGCGACGGGCAGCGGGGCGCCGGCGTAGGTGTCGGGCACCCAGAAGTGGAAGGGGGCGACGGCCAGCTTGAAGGCGAACCCGACGAGGGTCAGCGCGGCGCCGGCCCTGGCGAGGGTGTGCAGCTGCCCGGGGGTGTGGCCGAGTTGTTGGGCGACGACCTCCATGTGCAGCGAGCCGGTGGCCGCGTACACGAAGGCGATGCCGAGCAGGGAGACGGCGGTGGCGGTGACGGAGGTCAGGAAGAACTTCAGCGCGGCCTCGCCGGACAGCCGGTCGCCGCGGCGCAGTCCGACCAGCGCGAAGGAGGGCAGCGTGGTGACCTCCAAGGCGACGATCAGGCTGATCAGGTCGCGGGAGGCGGGCAGCAGGGCGGCGCCGGCCGCGGAGGACAGCAGCAGGAACCAGAACTCGCCGGCCGGCAGTTCCTCGGCCTCGGGCGCGGTGAGCAGCGCGGTCAGCAGCGCCCCGCCGAGCACCAGGGCCTGGACGACCAGGGCGAACCGGTCCGCGGCGTAGGAGCACTCGAGGTGGGTCTGGGCCAGGCAGAACGTCATGTGCCGGCCGGCCCGCAGCGGGATCAGCGACAGCAGGGCCAGCACCAGGCCGGCGACGGTGATCCAGGTGAGCAGCTGCTTGCGGGCGGGCGGGGTGAACAGGTCGGCGACGAGCACGACCAGGGCGAGCGCGGCCGGGATCGCGGCGGGGGCGACGGCCGCCCAGTCGACGTGTTGGGTGAACGGCGAGGCCGCCAGGAGCAGCGGGGCGGCGGTGGTCATCAGCTGCCTCCGAGCAGGGAGCGTACGGCCGGATCGGTGAGGCCGAGCAGGGCGGCGGGCCACAGTCCGGCCAGCACGGTGAGGGCGGCCAGCGGGGTCCAGGCGGCGAACTCGTAGCCGCGCACGTCGGCGAGGGCGGGTTCGGCGGTGGCGGTGTCGCGGTCGCCCATGCACACCCGGCGGACGACGGTGAGCAGGTAGCCGGCGGTGAGCAGGGTGCCGAAGGCGGCGACGGCGGTGAAGGTGACGTAGGCGCCGCGGTCCAGGCCGGCGCCGGGTTTGAAGGAGCCGAACATGGCCAGCATCTCGCCCCAGAACCCGGCCAGGCCGGGCAGCCCGAGGGAGGCGACGGCGGCGAGGGCGAGCAGTCCGCCGAGGCGGGGGGCGCGGCCGTAGAGGGCGGCGCCGGTGCGGCCGGCGAGCTGGTCGAGGTCGCCGGTGCCGTACCGGTCCTTGAGGGCGCCGACGAGGAAGAACAGCAGGCCGGTGATGAGGCCGTGGGCGATGTTGGCGAAGAGGGCGCCGTTGACGCCGGTGCGGGTCAGGGAGGCGATGCCGAGCAGCACGAAGCCCATGTGGCCGACCGAGGAGTAGGCGACGAGCCGCTTGAGGTCGCCGCCGTTGCCCTGCCGGGCGAGCTGGAGGCAGGCGAGGGAGCCGTAGACGATGCCGACGACGGCGAACGCGGCCAGGTAGGGCGCGAACGTGTGGATGCCCTCGGGGGTCACGGGCAGCACGATGCGGACCAGGCCGTAGGTGCCCATCTTCAGCAGCACCCCGGCCAGCAGCACGGAGCCGGCGGTGGGCGCCGCGGTGTGCGCGTCGGGCAGCCAGCTGTGCAGCGGCCACATCGGGGTCTTGACGGCCAGGCCGATGCCGATGGCGAGGGCGGCGACCAGTTGCGTGGTGTGACTGAGGTGTGACCCGTTGTCGGAGGCGAGTGCGACCATGTCGAAGGTGTGGGCCTTCAGGCCGACCAGCAGCAGGCCCAGCAGCATGATCACCGAGCCGAGGAGGGTGTAGACGATGAACCGCAGCGCCGACCGCTCCCGGTCGCCGCCGCCCCAGCGCGCGATCAGGAAGTACATCGGCACCAGCACCGTCTCGAAGGCCAGGAAGAAGAGCATCAGGTCGAGGACGGCGAAGGAGGCGAGCGTGCCGCCCTCCAGGAGCAGCAGGAGGGCGACGAACGCCTTCGGCGTCGGTCCGGCCGGCATGGTGAAGTACGAGTAGAGGGCGCACAGGAACGTCAGCAGCGCGGTGAGCACCACCAGCGGCAGCGAGATGCCGTCCACGCCGAGGTGGAGGTGGATCCGCAGGGCGGGGATCCAGTCGACGTCGGTGGTGGCCTGCATGCGGCCGGGGTGGCCGCGGTCGAAGCCGGCCGCGAGCACCACGGTGAGGACGAGCACCGCGCCGGTGACGGTCACGCCGTGGCGCAGCACCGCCTGGTCGGGGTCGCGCCCGCGCAGCCCGGGCGGGGGCGGCAGCAGGGCGGCCAGGGCGCCGAGCAGCGGCAGGACGAGGACGGCCGCGAGGAGGTACTGGAGGGCGGTGTCGTTCACGGGGTGTCAGCTTCCGACGGCGACGAGGACGGCGAGGACGACCGCACCGGCCAGCAGTGCGCTGAGGTAGGTCTGGACGTTTCCGGTCTGCGCCTTGCGGACCGCGGCGCCGAGCAGGTTCGGCGCGCCCGCGGCGCCCTTCACCCAGGTCTCGACGACGTCGCGGTCCAGGAAGCGGACCAGCCCGGCGGCGGCGAGCACCGGCCGGACGAAGAGCGTGTGGTAGGCGGCGTCGAGGCGGAAGCCGTGGCCGGCGGCGGCGTGCAGCGGGCCGAGCAGCAGCCGGCCCGGGTCGCCGGGGTCGTCGGCGGCGGCGATGTCGCCGTAGACCCGGGTGTGGGTGGCGATGGCCTCGGCCTCGACGAGGGCGGGTTCGACGTCGGCGTCGGCGTTCTCCACGACGGCGCCCATGGGCACCTGCCGGCGGGCTTCGGACACGGCCCGCCAGGCGCCGAGGACGACCAGCACGCCGACGAGGGACAGGCCGGTGCCGAGCACGGCGGTGGTGAGGGTCGGGCCGAGGGGCACCTTGTCGAGCCAGTCGGGCAGCCGCCGGTAGGTGAGTCCGCCGAAGGCGACGGCGGGGACGGCCAGCACCCACAGCACACCGGTCATCGGCAGCGGCTGCCGGCCGTGGTCGGGGGCCTCGGGGCCGCTGCCGCGGAACGCCAGCAGGAACAGCCGGGTGGCGTACCCGCCGGTGAGCAGCGCGGTGAGCATGCCGGCGACCAGGACGGTCCAGCCGACGGCGGACGGCACGTGGAGGGTGTCGCCGGCGGCGGCGTGCTCGGCGGCGCGCAGCACCGACTCCTTGGAGAAGAAGCCGGACAGCGGGGGGATCGCGGCGAGCGCGGCCAGGCCGATGGCCATGGTCCACATCGCGTCGGGCACCCGCCGGGCGAGGCCGCCCATGCGGGACATGGCGGTGAGCGAGTTGGTGCCGGAGGCGTGGATGACGACGCCCGCGCTGAGGAAGAGCAGCGCCTTGAACACACCGTGGGACAGCAGGTGGAACATGGCCGCGTCGCGGTTGCCGACGGCCAGCGCGCCGGCCATGTAGCCGAGCTGGCCGATGGTGGAGTAGGCGAGGACCCGTTTGATGTCGTCCTGGGCGAGCGCGGCCAGTCCGGAGCCGATCATCGTGACGGCGGACATGGCGGCGAGCACGGCCAGCGCGGCGGCGGAGGCGGTGAAGACCGGCAGCAGCCGGGCCACGAGGTAGATGCCGGCGGCGACCATGGTGGCCGCGTGGATGAGCGCGGAGACGGGCGTGGGGCCGGCCATCGCGTCGGGCAGCCAGGTGTGCAGCGGGAACTGCGCTGACTTGCCGGCGACCCCGGCGAGCAGCAGCAGCGCGTCCACGGTGGGGTGGTGCAGTCCGCCGCCGGTGGCTGTGGTGGTGATGTCGCCGATCCGGAAGCTGTGGGCGTCGGCGGCCAGCGCGAACACGCCGATGAGGAACGGGACGTCGCCGAGCTTGGTGACCAGGAATGCCTTGACGGAGGCGGCGCGGGCGGCCTCGGTCTCCCAGTAGTGGCCGACGAGGAAGTACGAGCAGATGCCCATGACCTCCCAGCCGACGAGGAGCACCATGAGGTCGCCGGTGTAGACGACCAGGAGCATGGCGGCGGTGAAGAGGTTGACCACGGCGGCGTACGACGGGTACCGCGGGTCGTCGCGCAGGTACGACACGGAGTAGATCTGCACGCAGGTGGCGACGAGGGCCACCAGGACGGCGATCACCGCTCCGAACCCGTCGATGCTCAGGGCGAGGTCGATCGGGACGGAGCCGGTGGGCGTGAGCCGGTGCGCGGCGTCGGTGGTCTGGCCCGGGCCCTGGCGGGCGGCGACGAGGGCGGCCAGCACCAGGGAGGTCAGGGCGGGCAGGACGGCCAGCGGGCGCACGAACCCGGGGGCGCGCCGGCCGAGCAGCAGTCCGAAGGCGGCGCCCAGGAAAGGCAGAGCCGGGACGAGGGCGGCCAGGGAGGCGGTCAGGGTCACGCGGTGGCCTCGGCCTTCTCGTCGTCCGGGGTGTCCGTGGCGGGGTCGCTGTCCGGGGCGCCGCCGGAGTCGCCGCCGAGGGGGCGGCCGGGGTCGGCGAGGCCGGTGACGCGGTCGATGTCGGCGGTGCCGCGGTTGCGGTACACCAGCAGCACGATCGCCAGGCCCAGGCCGATCTCGGCGGCGGCGATGGTGATGGTGAACAGCGTGAGCGCCTGTCCGGAGTGCAGGCTGTCGGAGAGCCAGCGGTCGAACGCGACCAGGTCGAGGTTGACGGCGTTGAGCATCAGCTCGACGGACATCAGCACGAGGATGGCGTTGCGCCGGGCCAGCACGCCGTAGAGGCCGACGGCGAAGAGCAGGGAGGCCAGGACGGCCGGGTAGACGAGGTGCATCAGGCGTCCCTGCCTCTGGTGACGGGGGCGGGGCCGGTGCCGGGGGGCGGGGTCTCGGCCCTGCGGCGCCGGGAGAGGACGACCGCGCCGACGAGCGCGGCCAGCAGCAGCACCGACAGCGCCTCGAACGGCAGCACCCAGAAGCGGAACAGCGCGGCACCGGTGACCTTGGTGGTGGTGCCGCCGGGGCCGTGCAGGTCTATCCAGGTGCTGCGGAAGGCGTCGGCGACCACCCACACGAGGGTGGCGGCCGCGACCATCGCGACCCCGAGGGCGACCCAGCGGTTCTCGGAGTCGGCGTCCGGGGAGTGGCCGACGGGCGCCTTGGTGAGCATCAGGCCGAACAGCAGCAGCACGACCACGGACCCGACGTAGATCAGCACCTGGACCCAGGCGATGAACTCGGCGGTCAGCAGCAGGTACTCGACGGCGATACCGCCGAGCGCGACGACCAGCCACAGGGCGGCACGCACCAGTTGGCGGGTGGTGACGGTGACGATCGCGGCACCGAGCGTGGCCAGGCCGACGAGCAGGAACGTGATCTCGACGCCGGTGGGAGACATGAACCCGCGGTGCGCGATGGTGGAGTGGATCACCGCGGGCCCTCCTCGGCCGGGCCGGACGGGGGCGCCGCGGGCGGGTCCGGCGGCGCCGGCGGCTCGGCGGGCGGGGACTCGGCAGGCGGAGGGGCGGCAACGGCCTTCTGGGCGGCCTTGCGGGCGGCGGCCACCTCCTTGGGCTCCTCGGCGGCCGGGTCGAGCGGGGGCGGCGCGGGCACGGTCCACATCCACTCCCGCAGCGTGTCCCGTTCGTGGGTGAGGTCGCGGATGTCGGTCTCGGCGTACTCGAACTCCGGCGACCAGAACAGCGCGTCGAACGGGCAGACCTCGATGCAGATGCCGCAGTACATGCACAGCGCGAAGTCGATGGCGAACCGGTCGAGCACGTTGCGGCTGCGCTCGCGGCCGCCGGGCGCGGCCGGCGGCACCGTCTCCTTGTGGGAGTCGATGTAGATGCACCAGTCGGGGCACTCGCGGGCGCACAGCATGCAGACCGTGCAGTTCTCCTCGAACAGGCCGATCACGCCGCGGGTACGGGGCGGCAGTTCGGGCTGCGCGTCGGGGTAGCGGGCGGTGACGCTCTTGCGCGTCATCGTCCGCAGCGTGACGGCCAGGCCCTTGGCCAGGCCGGAACCGGGGATCGGGCCCATCAGGAGGTCACCACCTTCACGACGCCGGTCAGGGCGATCTGGGCGAGCGCGACCGGGATGAGCACGGTCCACGCGAACTTCATCAGCTGGTCCTCACGCAGCCGCGGGTAGCTCACCCGCAGCCAGATCACGACGAACGCCAGCACCGCCGTCTTCAGCAGTGTCCACAGCCAGCCGACCGATCCGGCGAACGGGCCGTGCCAGCCGCCGAGGAAGAGCACGGTGGTCAGGCCGCACAGCACGACGATGCCGGCGTACTCGGCGAGCAGGAACAGCGCGAAGCGCAGCCCGGTGTACTCGGTGTACGCGCCGAAGATGATCTCGGAGTCGGCGACCGGCATGTCGAAGGGCGGCCGTTGCAGCTCCGCCAGGCCGGCGGTGAAGAACACCACGCCGCCCATCAGCTGCCACAGCGTCCACCACCAGTGGTACGACTCGACGATGCCCGGCAGCGACAGGGTGCCCGCCGCCATCGCCACGGAGGCCGCGGCCAGCAGCATCGGCAGCTCGTACGCCATCAGCTGGGCCGCCGAGCGCAGCGCCCCCAGCAGCGAGAACTTGTTGGCCGAGGCCCAGCCGGCCATCAGCGAGCCGAGCACGCCGACGCCCATCACCGCCAGCACGAAGAACAGGCCGGCGTCCAGCGCCTGCCCGACGAAGCCGTGCGGTCCGACCGGGATCGCGATGAGCACCACCAGGTACGGCAGCAGCGCGACGGCCGGGGCGAGTTGGAAGACGGGGCGGTCGGCGTCGGCCGGCACCACGCCCTCCTTCTGTGCGAACTTGACGCCGTCGGCGACGAGTTGCGCCCAGCCATGGAAGCCGCCGGCGTACATCGGGCCGAGCCGGCCCTGCATGTGCGCCATCACCTTGTGCTCGGTCTGGCCGACGAGCAG
>Ga0164242_10006965_pt1 | contig 12396 bp, 7 predicted proteins | sample OricomgcompostMG_FD_108783 | JGI IMG/M metagenome (GOLD analysis project Ga0164242, IMG submission 108783) | Miracle-Growth compost microbial communities from Emeryville, California, USA - Original compost - Miracle growth compost (MG) ... | reverse complement strand
CGATGGCACCTGATCAGCCGTGGCTGTGGGCCACGGTCCACGCCGGCAACGGGTCCGGGTAGCTGAGCCAGGCATCCGGGCCCGCGGCCAACTCGGCGTCGGTCAGTAGTGCCGAATTCAGCAGGGCAGCAACATTATTCGCGTCCAGTCGAACCCCGATGAAGACGATCTCCTGGCCGGGCTCGATCTCGGTACCGTTCCAGTATTGGGCGGGCTCGATGGTCAGGTTGGGACCGGCCTGCGACCAGATGGCGGCGATCGACGGCCGGCTGGCGACCCAGCAGAATCCCTTGCTGCGCAACAGGCCCCGTACCTGATCGAGCGCCTCGGACAGCCGCTGCGGATGGAACGGCCGATCGGCGCGGAACGTCATGCTGCTGATGCCGTATTCGTCGGTTTCGGGGGTGTGGCCGTTGGCGATCTCCTCGTCCCAGCCGGGTGCTTCGGCGGCCAGCACGGGGTCGAACAGTTTGGTGTCCAACACCGATTCCAGCGGCACGACGCCGTGATCGGTGCGCACGATCACGGCGCTGGGGTTCAGCCGGCGTAGCACCGCCTCCACGGTGGCCGTGGTCTTGGCGCTGACCAGATCGGTCTTGTTGAGCAGGATGACATCGGCGAACTCGACCTGGTCGACCAGCAGATCGGCGATGTTGCGGCCGTCGCCGTCGGCCACCGCCAGATCGCGGTCGGTCAGCGCTTCGCCGCGGGCCAGCTCGGGCAGAAAGGTGCAGGCGTCCACGACGGTGACCATGGTGTCCAGCCGGGCCAGGCTCGACAGCGCGAAGCCGTCCTCGAATTCCCAGCTGAACGTCGCGGCCACTGGCATCGGCTCGGAGATGCCGGTGGACTCGATGACGATCTGATCGAAACGATGCTGGCGGGCCAGGTCGGCGACGGCGCTGATCAGGTCCTCGCGCAGCGTGCAGCAGATGCAGCCGTTGGTCAGCTCGACCAGTTTCTCCTGGGTCCGGTCCAGGTGGCCCTGGCCGGCGACCAGCGCGGCGTCGATGTTCACCTCGCTCATGTCGTTGACGATCACCGCGACCCGACGGCCGTCGCGGTTGGCCAGGATGTGGTTGAGCAGCGTGGTTTTGCCGGCACCGAGGAAGCCGGACAGCACGGTCACCGGGATGAGGTCAGCGGAAGTCGTCATGCAGTTAATGATAATCATTTTCATTAACTGCGCGACTCGTCGCGAAATCACCGAACCGCGCGGTCATCGGCGCGGTATCGATCGCTACACGACGACCGGCGTCCGGTCCTGCTCGGTCGCGACGTCGGTGCCCACGGTCGGCAGCGAGATGCTCACGTTCGAGACATTGATCGCACCCACCGACGTGAAGTTCTGGTACTGGGTGGCCGAGCCGACCAGTTGCAGGGTCAGCAGGCCCCCGGTCACCGCCGCGGTGTAGGCGATGTCGTTCAACGACACCGTGACGGTGTGGGTCTGTCCGTCCAGGATCACCGGGACCGGAGTGACGATGTTGCCGAGTACCCGGTTGGTTTGGTCGTCGACGATCTGGGCGTAGATGTCGCGGCCGTTGCCCAGTCCCGAGTAGGTGAAGGTCACCGTGGGCGAGCCGACGATCTGGGTGCCGCCTGCCACCGAGACCTTCAGGTTGATCGCGTTGGAGGCCGGGGACGCGGTTGCCGTGGACAGCAGATCCTCGGTCAGCGAGCCCCCGACCTTGGGGCTGGGCCCCGAGCCCCCGAGGATCGGGATGATCGGCATGGTGCCGCCGTTCTTGATCGACGCGGTGACCGGTGTCCCCTGGAAGCTCGCGTCGTTGGGGAACTCGTTGGAGGAGTAGAGATTTCCGTTCTGATCGATCCATTGGAAATTGGGTAGCGCGTCGGCGGCGGTGCTGTCCTGGGCCACGTACTCATCAAGCCAGTCCAGTGTGTCGGTGGTGAGCAGCGCGGTCTGGGCGGCCTGGTCACTCGGGTCGAGGCAGATGCCGTGGCCGCCGCAGAACCAGACCATCTTGACGGTGGTGCCGGCTTCGGTCAGCGCCTCCTCGTTCAGGATTGCCTGATCCAGTGGGAACAATCCGTCGGCGGTGCCCTGTAACAGCAGCGTCGGCACGGTGATGTCGCCGACGAGCGAACCCGGCCCGCTGGCCTTGAGCAGTGCCTGCTGCGCCGAGGTCAGGTAGCCGGTCAGGAAACCGGTGAGGATGCCACCGTAGATCTGCGGATTGATCCGGGCGCCGGCCTCCAACAGATCGAGGATCAGCAGGGTGGCCCAGGACGTCTTGAATGCGCCGCTCGGGTACAGCGAGGCGTTCAGGGTGTTCCACGCGATGCCCGGCACGATCGCGTCGATCCGCGGATCGATGACGGCGCTGGTGAGTTGGATGCCGCCGCCGTAGGACCCGCCGACCATGCCGATCCGCTGATTGTCCTTGGTCTCGGCCAGCGACAAGGTGTAGGTGATGATCGAGGAGACGTCCTTGCCCTCGTAGCTCGGGTTGTCCAGCTGTAGGGTTCCGCCGGAGGCGCCTTCGCCGCGCGGGTCCCAGGTCACCACGTTGTATCCGGCATCGCGCAGGGTGGCCACCCCCGGGACCAGGCCGGGGATGTCGAGTATCCCGTCCGTCGAATAGGGGTCGGTCACGCCGTCCGACCCCAGGCCGGGACCTTCCAGGATGGTGGGCGCCGAGAGGCCGGACTGCAGCCCGGCGGCGGGGAAGAAGTTGGTGCTGATCAGAGTGCCGTCCGACGATTTCACCTTGGTGGTGAACGCAATCGGAGAGCCGGTGGGATCGAGTTCGGACGGATCGGCGGTGAACGTCACCATGGTGGACGCGCCGATCAGCGGGGCCAGGAAGCTGTTCAGGCCGGCCGTCTCGTGTAGCTGCAGCAAGATCGCCGGGACGAAACTGCCCAGCAACGGAATCGACTCCAGCATTTTGTCGAATGTTGTTGTCTCGCTGATCATTTCGCGGAAGGTCTCGGATCCCGAATTGAGTACCGTCGAGTTCGGCAGATAGGTGAAGTCGCCGGCCGCCAACTCGGTGTCGAAAGTGATCTTGCCGCCTTGGCTGGGGCCCTTGATGATCGTGTAGACCAGTTTGTCGCCGTTGTCGGCGACGGCATTGGCGCTGCCTTCGATGATCCCGTCATCGAAGGTCAGCGTCGGGTCGGTGGTGATCGCGGGCTTGGCGACGGTGGCGGCCGCGGTCTTCTGCTGACGGGTGACGGCCAGCACGGTCACCGCGGCCACCGCGTCGACCGGAGCGGTCGGGGCATTCGGGGGCGATGTGGTGACGGTGCCCGCCGACGTGGCCGCGGTTGTCGTTGTCACCGACGACGCCACCGACGACGCCACCGTCGCAGCCACCGATGCGGAGGTGGGAGTTGGGGTCGCCGCAGCGGTGGCCGACTCGGTGGTCTCGGTTTTCGTTTCGACCTTGGCGGTGGAGCGGTGGTCGGTGATCTGGCCCTCCGGCGCCTTGGCCGCCGTGGCCACTGCCGACGGTGCGGTCCTGGATGTCGCCGTGTTGCCCGATGATCGCGTGGTCTTCTTTGGGCGTGGGTGCACGGCGGTCACCCGTTTGGCGTGCTCGTGGTGCGACGCCGAGGTACCGGTGTGATCGGCGGCGCCCTTGGCCCAGGCGGTGCCGTCGCAGACGGTGAACACTGCCGCGCCTACGCCCAGTGCGACGGCGAGTCCGCCGATCCGGCCGATGCACATCGATGTGGTCATGGGCGTTCTCCCCTCGGAGTGGTCGGCACGCACAGTTAAATTAACGCCGCCGTCGGCCCGCGGGCGGCAACTGTGGGAACTCACAGCGGTTGCCCAGGAGTTGTTGCCATGGGCGACAATCAGGTCAGAATGCTGTCCTGGAATTCGAATCCGGGCCGACCGCGGCACCGGTCGTCACCCTCAGATCCGGAAATGGAGCGACATCGACATGAATGGCATCCAGCGCGGGTGGTCCCGGCGGCTGATCGGCGGCGCGATGGCGCTGGCCCTGCTGGGTGTCGGCGGCCCCGCCGTGGCATCGGCCGATCCCGAGGACGCGCCCGCCCCACCGCCCCCGCCGGTGCTGCCGTGGCTGGCCCCGCCGCCACCGCCCGCGCCCGCGGACCCACCGGCTGCCCCGGTGACCGGGACGCTGGACGACTGGCAGAAGGCCATCTGCGGGTCCGGCACTTTCGCGCCGGGCTCGGCCGCCACGATTGCGCGGAACTGGGCCGGCGCCACCCGTGAGGGAACCTGCGGTAGCAAGGTCAACCCCGGGCTGGAGAACACCATCTGGGTCACCCAGTGGACCGCCAACGACCAGATGACCCGCGCCCTGAAGTCCAATTTCATGGCGCTGTTCGCCTCGGCGGTGACCGATCAGACCGGCATCGTCACCTTCTCGGTCGCGCAGGACAGTGCACGGGCGTCGCTGGAACCGCTGACCAAATTCGGTTTCCAGATCAGCCCGGTACCCCCGCTGGACTGACGTCCGAGGCGCGCGCGTCGCCGCGTCACAGCGGGTTTCGCGGCGCCGTCCAGCGCCATCTGGACGCTGTCGAGGAGTCGGTCCGGCGCCACAGCCACCGCCCGCCCAGCAAAGCCCCCAGGCCCAGGAGCAGGGTCGCCGCGAGGTAACCGAATCCGACACCGACGTGCAACACCTGCGATCCAATGGCAATCGCACCGAACAGTTGCAGGGTGCCCGCCGTCAGTCCCAGATACTCGGTGACGTGGTGATTCGTGACGCGGGGGAGGTCGCGACCCATGGCGATCAGGCCGATCCACAGCCCGGCCACCACCATCGATACCGCGGTGCAGTTGACCCCGGTTGTCGATCCGAACGTCGCGCCCGGCGAACCCTGAGCGAATGAAACTTGCCCGATCGCCACGGCACAGCAAATGATTAAAACATCGCTAAAAAAGCGAATCCGGGTGCGTGGTGTCGATGAAAGAGGGGCTGCCGACGTGGCCGTCTGCTCACTGGTCACGACGCATCATCCTCCGGTTCGGCGCTGCGGTGCGGTGCGGAAATATCGCCGTAGCACTGGGTAGATAGTACTCACGTCGGCCATGTGGGCACAGCTGTCGGCGCACTGGTGAGCTGTTTCAAGCGAATCCCACACGGTCCGTCCGGCCGGCCGGCACCGATCCGAAATCCGTATGTCAAAAAATTAGCTGAATCAATGTCGGCGAATTATTACTGCGGGAGCAAACGACGCGCTACCGCGTCAGGTACCCGCACCGGATAATGGTTCACCGTGTCCGTTCCCCCAACGCTCGCCGAAATCGGGCAGCGACTCGATCACCTGCCGGTCGGCCAGGTGCACCGACGGGTCGTGCGGGCCATCGGCCTCGGCCTGTTCTTCGAGGTCTTCGAGATATTTCTGGCCAGCAGCATCGCGGCCACCTTGCACACCCGCTACGGCGTGCAGGGGTCGGCCCTCAAATGGCTGCTGGCCTCGACCTTCGTCGGCATGTTCGTCGGTGCCCTGGCCTTCGGTCGACTGGCCGACCGGCTCGGTCGCCGCCGCGCCTTCCTGCTGAACCTCACCTGGTTCTCGCTGTGGAGCCTGGTGGGTGCGTGTGCCCCCAACGCCTGGGTGCTGGTGGCGTCGCGGTTCATGGCCGGAATCGGTGTCGGTGCCGAATATCCGGTGGCCGACTCCTACTTGTCCGACGTGCTGCCCAAGGCCGATCGTGGCCGGTTGGCCGCCTGGGCGTACACGGTGTCCTTCGTGGCGGTTCCGGTGCTCGGCTTCCTGGCCCTGTACCTGGACGAGCGCACGGTGTTCGGGCTCGACGGCTGGCGGGTGCTGCTGATCCTGGGCGCGCTGGGCGCCGTGGTGATCGCGATGCTGCGCCGCGGACTGCCCGAGTCCCCGCGTTGGCTGGCCAGCCAGGGCCGCTTCGACGAGGCCACCGCCGCGCTCAAACAGTTCGAGTCGGGGGCGTTCGTCCAGTTCGGTGACACCGGCGAACTCATCGCGCTGCCCACACTGACCGCCGAACCCGAGACGCCGCCAGCCGGGCAAGGCCGATCGCGGCTGTGGATCGAGCCCTACCGCCGGCGACTGTTGATGCTGACGGTGTTCCACTGCTTCCAGCCGTTCGCCTACTACGGCTTCGGCACCCTGGCCGCCCTGGTTCTGGTCAGCCGGGGCTACGACACCACCCATTCGCTGATGTTCACCGCACTGTCCTTCATCGGCTATCCGGTCGGATCGGTGCTGGCGATCCCGCTACTGCGGCGCTACGAGCGCAAATTCCTGATCATCGGTTCGGCGGGGGCCATCGCGGTCAGTGGTCTGCTGTTCGCCACCGCCGACCGGCCACTGACCATCGTGGTGTTCGGCTTCGCGACCACCGCGCTGTGCAACATCTTCTCGAACGTCTACCACGTGTATCAGGCCGAGATCTTCCCGACCGATATCCGGGCCACCGCGGTCGGTACCACGTACTCGCTATCGCGGTTGTCCAGCGGGCTGCTTCCGTTCCTGCTGATCCCGGTGCTGGACAACTTCGGTGCCGCGCCGATGTTCGCGGTGGTGGTCGCCGCGCTGGCAATCGTGATGGCGGTGATCGCCGCGATCGGGCCACGGACCACCGGGCGCAACCTGGAGGACATCAACCCGGTCTGACCGGTGTCCGGCGGTGAATCTCCCTGTCGGATAACGCATCTGAGATGCCTACGCGCCGGAGCCGGAGTTCGGTGCTGCTGAGCGGACGCGCAGCGGTGTGTGATGCGACACAGCGCCGCTCATTGAGTAATCTGGCGGGGCCGCAAAGGTGCGGCGACGAACTCATCACAAAACCTGGACACGTCGACTGCGGTGTGCGAAGACCCATCGGGACCGCCTACGCTGCTGATACCGGCAGTACGCATTCGACGAACCCCACCTGCATTTTTGGAGCTTGACCTTGACGTTTTCCCGTCGTGCCCGTGGCGCCTGGCTAGCCGTCGTGCTGGCCATCATCGGCGTACTCGGGGGTTTCGTCGTGAACTCGACGACGCGCTGCGGGGACGGTTGCCGGGTGGTGGCCGCAGCTCGTGATCTGTCGGCCTCGGCGCCCGTCGCCCCGTCGCCAGCAACGCTGGCGGTCGCACCGTTGCCGGGCGCCACCGACGTCAACCCGGCCGCCCCGGTCAGCGTCAGCGCCTCCAGCGGCGTCATCACCGACGTGTCGATGGTCAACGACGCGGGACGGCACATCCAGGGCACCCTGAGCCCGGACCGCAAGGTCTGGACGCCGGGTCAGCAGCTGGGCTACGGCCGCACCTACAAGATGACGATTACGGCCGAAGGGCCCGGTGGCATGCCGTCGCGGCAGACCGCCAGCTTCACCACGGTCAACCCGGAGTACCAGGCATCGGTGTACCTCAACACCGTCTCCGGTGCGCCCTTGCAGGACGGCGGCACCTACGGCATCGGCACCGTCGTGGTCGCGCACTTCGACTCCAAGATCGAAGACCGGGCTGCCGCCGAACGCAGCCTGACCGTCACCACCAACCCACCGGTGGCCGGATCCTGGTACTGGGTCGATGACGCCAACGCGCACTGGCGCCCGGAGAAGTACTTCGCGCCGGGCACCACGGTGTCCGTCACCGCGAAGCTGTACGGCCTCAAGGTCGGCGACGGGATGTACGGCCAGTCCGACGAACACGTCTCGTTCCGCATCGGCGACGCGCACGTCTCCATCGCCGACGATCACACCAAGCAGGTCAGCGTCTTCGAGAACGGCAAGCTGGTCCGCACCATGCCGACTTCGATGGGGATGGGCGGCACCGAACAGGTCGGCGACCGGACCATCTACCTGTGGACCCCGCCGGGTGTCTACACCGTGATGGACAAGGCCAACCCGGTGATCATGGACTCCTCGTCATTCGGGCTGCCGATCGGATCGCGCCTGGGCTACCGCGAGACCATCCCGTGGGCCACCCGGATCAGTCAAGACGGCATCTACCTGCACCAGCTCAATGCGACGATCTGGGCCCAGGGCAAGACCGACACCTCGCACGGCTGCCTGAACCTCAGCGGGGAGAACGCCAAGTGGTTCTACGACTTCTCCGTGCCCGGCGACGTCGTCGAGGTGCGCTATACCGGCGGGCCGCCGCAGAAGCTGAACCAGAACGGCGACTGGAGCATGCCGTGGGATCAATGGCAGCGTGGCAGCGCACTGACCGCGGCCACCGCGATGGCCGCACCGATTCCGCAGAAATAGCTCAGCGCGGCGTCTGCAGCCGCCGGCGTAACCCGGTGGCCCGCAGCGCCTGGCGCTGCACGGCGGCGCGAACCTCGTCGGCCGAGCCCACGATCCGCACCTTCTTCTTGGCCCGGGTGACCGCGGTGTAGAACAACTCGCGGGTCAACAGCCGCGAATCCACCGGTGGCATCAGCACTGTCACCTCGCGGGCCTGCGAACCCTGGCTCTTGTGGATGGTCAGCGCGTACATGGTCTCCACCTCGGAGATCCGGCTCGGTGAGAAGTACTGCACCTGTGCCGCGCCGGCGATGCACACCAGCGGTCCGTCCGGCCCGGCGACCACCAGCCCGGTATCGCCGTTGTAGATGCCCAACGCGTAATCGTTGGCGGTGACCAGCAGCGGCCGGCCGGGATACCACGGCGACCAGGTGACCTGGCCGGTCGCCTCGCTCATCCACCGCTGCACCTGTTGGTTCCAGTGCCGCACCCCGTGCGGGCCGTCGCGATGGGCGCACAACAATCGGTGCAGGTCCATGGTCTGAACGCCGATCTTGCCGACGTTCAACAGCGCGCACTCGCGCACCCGGACCGCATGCTCCACCAGCACCGGGCGCAGCGCCTCGGCCGGATCGGGATCCTCGATGAACTCGATGGCCTCATCGCCGGACCGCAACAGCGCCACCACCCGATCGGCATCGCCGGCCCGGATCGCCGCGGCCAGCGCACCGATCGACTCGCCGAACCGGTGCGTGGTGCGCAGCGCCGCAATGGTGATGTCGGGGTGGTCGGCCAGACCGTCCACCAGATCGGCCAGCACCGCCCCGGCCTGCACCGAGGTGAGCTGATCCGGGTCGCCGACCAACAGCAGCCGGGCACCGGGCCGCACCGACTCGAGCAGCCGGGCCATCATGGTCAGCGACACCATGGAGGTCTCGTCGACCACGATCACGTCGTGCGGCAACCGGTTCGCCCGATGGTGCCGGAACCGCGAGCTGTTGTCCGGCCGGCCGCCCAGCAGCCGGTGCAGGGTGACCGCCTGCAGCGACCCCAGCAGCGCCCGACTGCTCTCGTCCAGTTTCTCGACCTCGGCCGCGACCGCCTCCTGCAACCGGGCCGCGGCCTTGCCGGTCGGCGCGGCCAGCGCGATCCGTAGCCGCTGCGGCGCGGCGGCCTGGGCCAGCAGCGCCAGCAGCCGGGCCACCGTGGTGGTCTTGCCGGTCCCCGGGCCGCCGGTCAGCACCGTCACCGGCTGCGTCATCGCCAGCTGGGCAGCGGCCCGCTGCTCGACGAAATCCGGTGCCGGGAAGAGCTTTTCCAGCTGACCGTCATCGACGCTGCCGGTGAGCTGCGACCCGCCCGCGAGCGCCAGCAGGTCGGTGCACACCTGCAATTCCTCGCGCCAATAGCGATCCAGATACAGCAGCCGGTCGAAATCCAGTCGGATCGCGGTGCCGGCGAGCGGGCTGGCCCGCACCGCGGTCAGCAGCTCCTGCGCGGACGGCCAGGGCAACTCGCCGCGCAGATCGTCGGCCACCGTGGTCAGGTCCACACACACCGAACCCTCCCGCAACGCCCGCACGGCCAGCGCCACCGCCAGCGCGACGATCTGGTCGGGCTCCTCGGCCAGCGCACAACACCGTTGGGCCACCGCGATATCGGCCGACGTCAGCACCTCGGCGGCATTGAACTCGGCCAGCAGCCCCGACACCTGCGGTGCGCACCGCCAGTCCATCGGGTCCAGCGCAGGCTCGACGGTCATGGGTCTGCCCCCTGATCCAGTAGGTCGGACAACCGGCTGATCAATCCGGCCGGCGGCTGCCAGCTGAACACGCCGCACGGCTGGCCGTCGGGCTCGGGGGTATCCGGCCCACACATGCCGCGGACGAACAGGTACAGCACCCCGCCCAGGTGCCGCTCGGGTGTGTAGTCGGGCAGTCGCCAGCGCAGGAAACGATGCAGCACAACCGAATACAGCAGGGCCTGCAGTGGATAGTCGGAATGCATCATGGCCTCGGCCAGGGCCGGCGCGGTGTAGTCCGCCGCGGTGTTCTGGGTGCCGAACTCGCCGAGCCGGTTGGTCTTGTAGTCGACGATGACGTAGCGGTGGCCCTGCCGGCCCGGCACCCGCAGTACCGCGTCGATCGAACCGGACAGGTAGCCGCGCAGCTTCTGCCGGCCCAGCGCATCGGACTGCAACCGGGCGCCGTAGGCATGCAGCGGATCACCGGCCGGTAGCAGCTGGGCCACCAGATCACCGGCCTGACCCAGCAACAGGTCCATCCCGCGGTCACCGCGAAACTGCCCGCCGTTCAACGGGATCTCGAAATCCAGCTCGCGCAACCGGTCTCGCAGCCCGATTTGGCGCAGCGTCAATCCCGGCGCCAGCGGACCCAGCGGGGTGTCGTGCATCGGCACCAGCGCCGCCGCGAGTTCGGCGGTGGGCACCGCCACGTTCCACAACCCGGTCTGCTCGGCGATCCGGGCGGCCAGCTCGGCCTGCAGATCGGCCGCCAGCGGGTCGGCGTGCTCGAGCACCGCGTGTACCAGTGAGCCGAAGGCCGCACCCGCGGGCAGGTCCGACATCGGGGAGGGTAAGTCACCGGCCAACGGCTCCGGAGCCCCCGACGCGTTGGCAATGTCACTGGATTCGTCGTCCAGCAAGGCCGATTCCGGCTCGCTGCCGATCGGCTGGTCCTCGGCGGCACGAATCAGAGCCGAGTACGAGGTCCGCCGCCACGCGGTGTCGATCTTGCGGTGAAAATGCCGGACCTCCAGATCCCACGGCGGCGAATACACCTGCGGCGGGGCGGGTTGCGCCGGGATGGCCTGCTCGATCACCGGGCCGCCGGCCTGCTGCCACCGGTCGAAATGCGCCCGTGCCTCGTCGTCGGAAATCGTCGGCGGCACCAGCGAATCGGGCACCATGGTCTGGCCGTGCTGCCGGCCCCGCAGCAGCCGGGATAGGCCGCCGTCGCGTTCATCCCAGGACGGCGCCCACCATGCGACCACCTGGGACTGCGCCCGGGTCAGCGCGACGTAGGTCAGGCGCAGGTTCTCCCCGGCGATCTCGGCCCGGGCCCGCGCCTCGACATCGGCGCGGTCGGCAGCACCGTCGCCACCCACATGCAGACACCGGGTGCCCGCATCGTCGTGGTAGCGCAGCACCTCATCGGTGCGCACGTTCCGGTTGAACGCGAACGGCAGATACACCACCGGGAACTGCAGGCCCTTGCTGCGCCACACCGTCATGATCTGTACCGCGGCGGCGTCGCTGTCCAGCCGACGGTTGCGCTCGGCCGGCCCGCTGCGGTCGGCCAGCTGACGGCGCAGCCAATCCCGAAGGGCCGGAAGGTGATAACGCTCGCGGTGGGCGGTCTCGTGCAGCAGCTGGCCGACGTGCGCCAGATCGGTCATGTGCCGCTCACCACCCCAGTGCGCCAGCACCCGCTCGGTCATCCCGGCCGACTGAGCGGCCTCGTACACCGCGGCGATGCCGTGCTCGCGAGCCAATCCGGCCCAGTGCCGGATGGTGGTGGTCAGGCGGTCGGTCAACCCTTCACCGCCGGTGGCCAGCTCCTGCGCGGTGTGGCCGAAGAACATGGTGGTGGCCGCGGCGCGCACCACCCCGCTGCGGTTCGGCGTGTCGAATGCATCGAGCAGCCGCAGCCAGTCCTGTGCCGCGGGTGAGCCGAACACATCGGTATCACCGGAGTAGACCACCGGAATGCCCAACTCCAGCAGGGCATCCCGGCACGGACCGGCATCCAGGGCGCGCTCGATGATCACCGCGATGTCCCCGGCGGTGATCGGCTCACCGTCGAACCGGGCGCCGCTGGCCAGCAGCAGTGAGATGTCGGCGGCCAGATCCTTGGCGATGAACGGGCGCAGCGCGGCGATCGGGATGGTCTTGCGTTGCGGGGTGCCGAATTCGGTGCGGTCGACCACCCGCAGCCGGAACGGATCATTGTGCGGGGCACCGGAAAGGCGGTGGCCCGCATTGCAGGCCTCGATGGGATGCACGACGATGTCCTCGTCGCCCAGGGCCGCCCCCTGCAGCACCGTCTGCAGGCTGTCCACCAGAACCTTGTCGCTGCGCCAGTTCTGGGCCAGGGTGTGGCGCTGCCCGGCACTGCGGGCGGCCTGCAGGTAGGTGACGATATCGCCGCCGCGGAAGGCATAGATGGCCTGCTTGGGGTCGCCGATCAGGATCACCGCGCTGT
>Ga0164242_10006964_pt1 | contig 12396 bp, 7 predicted proteins | sample OricomgcompostMG_FD_108783 | JGI IMG/M metagenome (GOLD analysis project Ga0164242, IMG submission 108783) | Miracle-Growth compost microbial communities from Emeryville, California, USA - Original compost - Miracle growth compost (MG) ... | reverse complement strand
ACAGGCGGCTGTCGACGTAGGTGAAGAGGTACTTCTGCGACCACTCGAGGCCGAAGGTGTGGTACGTGTCGGAGAAGGTGGTGTGCAAGGCGGAGCGCTTGACGTTGGTGCGCCACCAGGCGTCGTTGGCCGGGTCAGGCCCCCAGTGCAGGGCCGAGGACATGATGTTGTTGCCGCCCTGGCCGTAGGTGTGGTTGTTGCCGCGCGACTCCATGATGTCGATCTCGCCCGATGCGGGCCAAGGACCGTAGGTGTCCTCGACGGGCATCATCCAGATGGCCGGCCAGATCCAGTCGCCCTTGGGGATGCGGGCCGTGACTTCGACGCGGCCGTACTTGATCGTAGCGCCCTTCTTGGTGTGGATGCGGCCGGACTTGGTGGGCGGCACGATGGTGGCATTGCCGGAGGTGGTGTTAGTCGCGGCGATGCAGTCGCTGGGTAGCTTTGAGGTGCAGGTGCCGTCCTTGAGGAGGTCGATGATAGAGTCCTTGTCGATCAACTTGGCGTCCTGTAGAGTCGGCTTGATGATCAGGTTGCCGTTCTCAATGTAAACATTCTCGTCGCCTCCAGTGGTCATATCAAACTCCCCATTTCTAGAGTATTGCTCGTTAGCTTGCCAAGTATTTTCAAGGGCGTGCGGGTCACGACCGCTTGGGGTCATCAGTCAAACTTACCCAAACCCGCCGACTTGGACCTCTTTCGTCCAGACTTTATCATCGAGACCGCCCGAGAAGTCCTCGCTCAAGACCAAGCAGTAGTTGTGCTTGACGACACTCTTGATACCGTCGTAAATTAGGAAGCCAGATATGCCGAGACCGATAAGAATTCCGATGATAGGAAGAATGGTGACCCACTTCTCCTTGGGATCCTTCTTGTCCATCCACGGCTTCTCGATGTCGCCCTTCTTCACCCGGCGCGAGTGGAAGTACCGCTGGGCCCTCTCGTCGAAGCGGTTCCCGAGGGCCGACGAGGAGCCCAGGCTGCTGGCGGGCCTCGAGGCGGCGGGGCTGGCGAAGGGGTTGGGGCCATTGCCACCGCTCCGATGGGAGGCCTGGGACTCGACGCCGTCGCCGAAGGGGTTCCGGCCGTTGTACTCGCTCGGAGTACCCGGGCGGTTGGGCGTCGGCACCGTTGTTGTTGAGGCCGCGGACGGGGCGCCGGCTACGGGGCGACCGTAGTAGCTTTGCGGGGGGTAGGAGTTCTCTTGCTCCATTTCGGGAGACAGGATTGTGCGGGGGAGACTGGAAGGAGAGGGAGAGCGGCTCGAGGCAGGACTCGAAGTGGTCGAGCTAGCAGGAGATGCAAGCCGAGGTGGAAGGCACCAGCAACGAGGGCGCTCTTCGTTCTGGTTGTTGTAGTACAGAAAGTAGGTACAGTACTTAACGAGCGAAAACAAGACTTGGCATTGAGGATGTAAGGGCGTAAATGAGCGGCGTCTTGGAGTCCCGGCAGGAGGATCAAAAGCCGGAGCGCAGTTGGGTCGGGTGCGTGTAAGTTCTGGTCGAGACCTTTCCACTCAAGGGGACACAAGCAGGCTGGCGCAGCTTTTGGTGGGATGTCAGAGAGAGCGGGGAGAGCGACAGACAGGAAGCACGTCAACAGAACTGTGCAGCAGCCACTACCGCGCCCAATTCGTATGACAAGCCAAAGTAAATTATTAATAGAGCGAGGGTATCTTCACGGTGAGAGCAAGTCTAGAAGCAAACGGGGAGGAGGAAACATTGGAGCTGTTTCCCTGAGACTTGTTGGTGGGTTGGTTCGGGCTGGAGTGGGCATTTGAGAAAGCTAGGCGAGTTGCCAGCTTGGCGGTCCAGAAGCAAGTGTTCAGCTCAATTGAAAGGACGCCAAATGGACGCCACTGCACGAATACTATGCAACAGCAAGAGCAGGTGCCATGTACCCTGCATTGTACCATTGTTGCGCTTGCGACCATGGCAGTAAAGTTAGCGCAATACTTTGCGGGCCACCGTTCCCGATCGACCAGGGGGAACGTGGGAGGCGAAACCGGGTCCAGGTGGGCGAAAGCTCGCAAAAAAAAAAGAGAAGGGCCACCTGAGAGGGCGCCTGATCCCTTGACAACGCTTTGCAAGAAGCAATACTGTGTAGTAGCAAAGCAATAGCAGCAGAGTAGCACGCTTGCATCCCTAGATTAAACATCCATGCGTACGATGCCTTTCCCAGGTTAGATGTCCCAGCCGGGCCCCTTCCATCATTGAGAACCTAGGGGTCCAGCAGGCTCAGCCAAAGTCCACTTGGAGCAGGGTCCAGAAAACGCATTTCCGTGGTGGAATCACCGCAGGAGGTTTTCCAGCTGACTAGCGACCAAGCTTCGGCCCCTATTCGTGCGATCAGAATTCGGCACGGCGCGGGGGCACAGATCGGTGCGCTGGACGCCACGCTGTCCCATCACAGGTTGAAGCTGAACTTCTCCCGCATTGGGCTTGTCAATATTGGCGACGGACGCTGTTGGTAGTGCAGATACGAACAAAAGAGAGAGTCTGGAATCTCGACCGCCGCGCACCAACGGCCACCAGAGAAAATATTTTCTGGCCGACCCCCGTCCTCCTCCCACCGCCGTCTTTGCCGGGCCCTTGCTTCTGCGTTCGTTTCCTGGTGCCACCGGAAAGCTGAAATGGAAAACTCAAACCATCGACAAAAAAGAGTGGGCCGTAAACGAGCGGAGAGGACGCTTTGCCCCTGGTGATCAGGCTCCGAACTTCCGGGCCTCTCTCTCGCAGCACGTTGCCTTGTCTGTGAACCCTGTTATTGCCTTCGTTGCGTCTTCGGGCAGGTCGCAGCGAGGAAGGATGGGAGAATGGGGGGGGGGAGTACGCAAGCAGAAGTACCTCCCTACCTCGGTGCGGCCCCTCCCCTGTACCTGCAGCTGCCCCTGTCGATAAGTCTGTAGTTCCACAAGCTAACCAAAAGAGAGGCCTGTTCCTGTAAAACTGCTCCTTCAGGCTAGCGCGTTAGATTCAGACCATTCCGCTTTGGGTACTAAGCTAAGCTGTCCAATGGGTTCCGGACCAAAAGCGCCGACCGCACAGGCGCCTACACTTCAAGCGGGTACGCGTAGAGAGCTCTTGGCTCCAGGCGCTCTGGCGCTGGAGCATAGCGTTGCAATTTCCACAACCTGCCCTAGCCCCTGGATCATAGCGCCTAGTTTGGCGCGAACTCGACGCCGTCACAGCATCACGCAGAAGTTTGGACTCGCCTGGAACGAGCAGATACGAGAAACACGCCTGAGGCAATTCCTACTCTCCCAATTCACCCAGGAAATCGATATCGAAACTGCGGCTGATTGTATCATCTCCGAATACTACCCAGCGAAACTTGGTTGTCCTCTTCCGGAGGACGGGTTGGCGGCAAACTGGCAGGTCGCAAATCCAACCCTCCCTACGGCAAATGTCCATAAGCGTGACCGTTATGCGGGGATAGCACCTTACCCGGGACTTGGAGGGTGTGCTACCTCTCCATCCCGCGCAGTCATTACTGAGATGACTGGTGAGAATGAAAATTATCTGCCTACCACGTAGCAGAAAGACGTAGGGCTTCATCATACCCAACTGTCGCCATCCTCGCCCTAGGTGTGAGTGACCATGCGACGGGATGATCCCCATTGGGCTCCATATTGGATGCCAAATGGGAGTAGCGGCACACGGTCGACCTGGGCGACTCAAGGCCCAGGCCTGATATTGCGATTCTGCATGCTAGATAATTCTGCATGCTTGATATGCATACTGCGCCTCATAGGTCAACCACCCATTTGCCATGCGTGTTGGCCGCCTTTGTCGTTCGACTCTGGCGGCCAGACCTGGAGGGCGTGTCGGCAGACCGGATTCACATGATAAAGCTATTGTCTGACCGCATCATCGCTCTTGGTTCGCGGGTCGAATCAGACCGGGTCGGCAGTTCGGCCGGTTGCCCTTCCTAGAGTCCTCCGAGAACTGCAACTCTCCCAGAGTCTCGAACCTCCACCACGTCCAACCACAACCACCATTCTCTGCTGACATGGAGGTTACAAATGGAGGCTGCAGGTCTCAACGGCGATAATGCGAGAACGCTTCATTGACTGGAGAGCCAAGAATCCAGTATAAAACCTGCATTAATTACAAGTAACCGGGCCTTCTTTCCAGCAGTAGATCCACAAGTCGTAACCTTTGCAAAAAAAGAACCCTCCGTATCCGAAGAGTTGACACCCCACTCTTGCAGTTTGGCAGGCCCCCCTGTCGTCGATATCTCATCGATAAGGTTGTCGACTATTTTTATCAAGATTGCGCACACTAGCTTCCGCTTGACGGGTCTCCGCCGCCGATCGCCTCGCCGGGGTTGCGCCGATCGCCCCTGCTTTCCATGCCGATTCGGCATGGTACATGTTACCGGCCGTGCGGAACGCCACCCGGGCTCGAACCCGGACGCAGACGTGCCTACAGGTCGCTTGCCGCCGCATAACCGGCTGCTGGCAGGGACCCTTCTCCCGCGGCCGCATTTGTCGGGTCGCCCGTAACGTAAGGCCCACTCGAAATCGGGACAAACTTCTTTTGCCGGCCGCCCATGCGGGCCACCGCCGCTCCGCCGGCGTACCTGAATGGGTAGGTACCTATGGGCTAATACGCTAATCCGCCGAACGATGTCCTCGAGCTTCCTACGATCATGGCCTAATAATAAATAACTCAAGATGCTTGCAGACCTCGGAACTGCGTCAACCTTTTATGCCTGCACATCCCTAGCTAGTCGCCTTCGACGCAAGCCTTATCGGCCCGTCACATGCATCCTGCACCGTAGCTAGCAGAGCCTTGAATCCAGAGCCGTTGGACGTACTTATGCTTAGAAAACTCTTCGAATTGCCAATTATTGGGCCCGAGTCGAAGTTATCCGAGCCGAAGCTAGTCACATCGCGAGGGACATGATCTATCTCCGCGCTTGGTGGGTTCGTGGCGGCCGACAGCCGGCGATAGACGATACGCGATGGGACAGGGCCGTGAGTACTGCGCCAGGAAGGCTCCCTACATAACAGTTGTAGTATGGCTCCTGGAGATAAATCAATAGTCGCAGACAAGCCCTGTCTCAAGGCTTCGGGTAGCAAAAATTAGTGAGAAAGCGCAGCTCGATGTAACAAGCTTCCGTCGTTCCTCTCCCACCCTGGCTGCTTGCTTAGAGAACATCAAGGTAGATTGGCTATGGTCCGTAGAACAGACAGTGCCCATATTTACCACTCTCTATCAAGATGCAGCTAGTGACTCTCCCCTGGTTAGGTTAGTCGGCGTTGCGATGTCTCAGGGTGAGCATCCCAAACCACCGGCCCCCCACCCAACCACTCCTCGGTGAGAGATATAGAAGAAAGTTTGTTGTGGCCGTTATCAAGCGTGGGATTTCTCTCTGCGGTCCGTAGTACCAAAGCTGTCGGCCCAAGTATGTCTGGCGGCCTCTGGATCCGCTACCCCTGAGCTAGGCATACGGACATCACGCCACATCGTAAATAGCCAAGGCAACTGCATGCCTTTCAAAGCATGTATTTATGTAAATACCTTTAGTTAGACTATGTGATCCTTAGCGTTTTTGCGACATCCTTCTTCGGTCAACAGCTCTTTGTATGCTCCATCCTCCTCGATCTGGAGGCACGTTTTGACCCGAGGCAGGAGCGAAGCTATCAACAGTCAAACACCTTTGCTGCCTAAGGTGCCAAGTTTGCGTAATTAATACCCAGGTGTGATCAGGCTCTATGTTACGGGAGCTAGACGTAGGCAGAAACATTTCTTCAGGGAGGTAAAATCCTACACTTGTGTGGCGTAAGCGCGGCGTAAGCGCGAAGGATTCAACCAACTCATTTTTTCTTCCACGGGGCGAAACATGCGGCATTAAGGTTAAACTTCGATATGACTTTGGCATTCTGCCACCCTTGCTTTGTTTCCGGAGTTTCCCGACTGAATATCTGGTTCAACTTAGCGTAGGATGTGGCAGTGCTGTCCATCATCGACAACGAAACTCACCCATAACCGCGCTAAATCTTCAAACTACCTCAGTTCTACTTGAGTTTAATCCGACGAATCTTGTCCCTATCTCATTATGAACAGCTAAAAGAAGAAAAACTCACCGTGGGGTAATTGATGACAGTCGGCTGACTACGAGTCGGTTGACGGCCGAGATGATCGGTGACCGAAGAGTTAGATGAGAGCTCAGAGGGAAACAGCTGAATAGTAAGCATATTAGAGAGCTAGACATACAAATGTAAAGACAAAGCAATGAGACACAAACATCTCAGGTCCCTTATCTTATGTTCATGTTAACCCCGGTTCTCATATTCTCCACAAGCATCAACTCGGAGACGGTGTACTCAGCAAGCTCGATGCCAGACATAATCAGTGTAATGCAATTGAGGTTTGGGTATTCGGAGGGCGGTGAGACTCGATACGGAGTTCTACTTGCCGCATAACAATTGGTAAATTACTTGTCTCTGGACGTACACAAGGTCACCAAAACACTACCCCTAAGCAACAGCATAACGAGTGCAATAAGAGCACGACACCTAGTATGCAAATAAAGGTATTGCCAACGTGTTATTCCTGATAAATTTACAGTTTTGGAGCTGATTCTTAACAGTAACTTGCTCAATAACGATGTCTCCTATGATGGCGTCCCTTCTAGAAAATGGAAGTACCTCTATTCTCCAAGCTATCCACGACACGCACCTAACATCGACTCTCCGCGAGCAGTCAAGGTCAAAAGGATGGCCCACGATCGGCAAATGGATCAAATAAGTGTCAATCAGAAAATAAAACTAAACTTTATTGCCGTACTGTTTTCTGGTCTTCCTCCAAACACACTAGAATGGTTCAAGTCTCCAGCCCTAAGCTGACGTAGTAGGTTAAAGTAGCCGAAAAGAAAGAATATGAAGAGTACAAATACATATAATATCATAAAGAGAGTCCATCATTAGATCCCTAGTAGATTGGTTATCAACACCGATGTCCGATTAAGCTCGCGCCTAACTCCCCGCTAGCTAGCGCAAGGAGCTCGGAATTTCCTACTTCCAGAGAAGCCTCTATATCTTCCAGGTCCATTCAAGAGTTTTGGGAATAGTCTTCCGCTGCAATGGGCACTTCACCGGTTTGGGAATTCCCGAAGGTTAGTGTGTCCTAGAGGGTACGGTTGCGTCGCTCCACCTAAGCATAGTGGTTGAATGTCGGTAGAGTCGGGATGTTGTTTTGGGTTGCTGGGTGGCCGGAACGCTCTATCGACTGGGAAGTCAGAGTATTTCCCGAGGATTAGGTGACATGCTGCGGACGCTTTTGCGGCACTGGACGAGACGGGGTGTCCAAGGGTTGGAGCCCCACGGCCCGGCGCCGGCGTCGGTCTTGGCATGGGTCAACCTCAAGCTTGTGCATGGTGACTCTCTTGATATGGGCTTAGAGGCGCTAAGCGCATGCCCGGACCCGGGCGAAGAGGACCTGGACGAGGGCGAGGGGTCGGGCTTGGTGGAGGGTCCGGTCGAGGCATCGTGAATGGTTTCCCAGGAAACAGGGGTTGCAGCTGATATTGGTGGTCCACCTGTGGGCGAAGCGCGATTTGGCGATGTATTTTGCAAACACCAGCTCTAGGGGAGCCGCTACACATGGGAGTTTGCGTGTGAGGTGCTAGTAACAAGAAAGAGTTGGCGAGCAGCATGGTGTAATAGTGGAAGATGTATGCCACTGGTTGTAGCACTTGCGGTGGACACTTCGATGAGGAGTCTGATGCAATGGAGAGTGCCGATTGAATGAGATGAATGTGATTGAGAGTCTGTCAATTGATCAAGTTCCTATCAAGGCATTCATGGGGACTTATATACACGCTCATCGACCCCAATGTTACGGGCTAGTCCGGGAGAAGTGGCCCTCGCTGCCTCATAGTCGTTGGAGTGGAGAACGATCACGGTATACCTGGTGTAACGCTCACACGTAGTGCAAGCAACAGACTATACAAGTTAGAGTCAGTCCAAGATGAGAAGGATTCGTGGTCGAGTTAAGCGGCCAGCCTAAACAGGCAAGAGAGGTTGCCACATCGGTGAGGGAAGGATGAGATGAGAACCGGCGGAAGCTGCCGTTCGTCGAGGCCGGCCTCAACCAAAAAAAGGACACGGGCCCTCCGACGAGTCGTATGGTCCAACGATTAGAGTTGACGCATTAGTCTCCATGATTGGGGGCCTTGATACCTGAATATGCGGCCCTGTGATGGGGTTCGAGCCTTGAGAATGGTCGGAATAATTAGAGATGCGGCGCAAGGTGAGGCTTGGAGGCCGTGTCGTCAATAGCTCTATCCTTCTGCAGGTAGTCATGCGGACAGGAGTGGTTATAGGAAGTATCCTAAGGCATGGTTCCTCCTGGGACAAGGGCGTGGGTACAGGGAAGGGGACAAGTGTTTGGGATAGCGCCTGGGTGACGTACATTACATCCACGGGGGCGTGTGGGCGTACTAGAGTTGAGGCTCGAGACCTCCTTGGCAACGAAGCATCGCAGGGTGACTCGAATGGCTCGGGGCCGGAGAAGCTAAGGAAACGCGCGTTATTAGGATGTACGGCGCGGTCGTGGCGAAGCTCTGCAAGCATTGTCCCCCCCAAGTCGTATCGACGGCCAATCCGCAGGATGCGCCGAGGCGACTGTGCGAAGGTCCATGTCCGTCTTACCGGCCCCCAAACCTGACAATCACCTCCCGTCTGCACGAGATCTGAAACTCTAAACAGACCAGCCCTCCCCACGAGTTCGGGCCCGCACATGACCCGGGATTCGGGGTGGTTGGTAGATCGTTTCACCCCGTATAGGGCTGAAGCAGCGGTAGGCGGGGCCCCGTGGCGAGCCAACAGCGACGGCGGGTACAACGGTGACACCATCTCAATCTGGCGAGCGGGTGGCGACTGTAACGTTTGCGGCATGGGTGATTCACCACGGGATATACCCAGGCCTGCGGGCCTGTCTGCGATGGTTAGAGTCGCCCACTCGCTCGCGGGACGTAATTGTGTTTGACGCCGTGCTTCGCTACGCCCATCAACCCAAGCCCAGGCGCACCGACGAATCCACTCGCTTTCTTCTTCTTGCACATCTCGCAAAGCGGCCAATGTGTGTGCCCTGGAAACGCCTAGCTCGAGGCGCGGCAATTATGCGTACCGCGGAAGCGTTGGCGTCAATACCACGCGGAACTTCCTCGCGTTGGGGGCTGAAGCAGAAAAGCATTCCAGGCATCATTGTTCCTTCTCGATGACGGCTTCCTTTGCTGGGTTAAGGATTGTGAAGTTTCAACTAAGGCAAGGAAACACACTTGGCGTCGCATTGGGTGAGGTACCACGCCGCAAATTGGAGGGCAATGATTCGTGCCCATGTCGGCGGGTAGTGGAGGTACAGGATTCGTCGCTGCCTTCTAGAATTTAGTGTTCGAGGTGTGGTGTTGATGTGAAGGACCCCACGTCACTATCGTTGGGAAGTCAGGAGGGCACAGCACATGCTAAGTGGGGTTTAATGTGCCACATCCTGCCAGGGGCGGCACACACAGCTCTCTTCTTGGTACCGAGAAGAACTATTGTGCTGCCTGGACGTTGGCGTGGAGGCACAGGTGAGAAACTTGACACTAGGCTCCCCTGCAGGCTCTACTGCAGGCTCTCTCGCTACGCCGCTCTGTCGGTCCGTCTGTCTTTGTGTCTTTCTGGATGTCAGGCTGCGAGGCTGGTGTGGCTAACACCAGGGACGCAAGCTTTCCAATCCTACGGGTGGCCTTGACGTGGGGTTTTTGGGGGGGTAGCCTGCCACGGTGCGGTTGTCTGGACTGGCCGTTGAGATACGCTGATGGTGTGTGGGGTGATGAGATGAGTGGGTGATCGGGCGGGGTGCCGAGCAAAATATCAAACGTAACGTATCACCAATTGGGACGGTGGAAAAACCGAACCTCTCCCAAATCTCTGGGTATACACGCGGTAGTAAGGCTGATTGAGGGCTGAGACCTGATGGCCGGATTGGACGGCGCGACCCTCAGGGGAACCAAGGAACCAAACTACGCTTTGGTAAGCCTGCTGATTGTGAAAGAATCGGCTGATTCGATCGCATGTTGTGACGGCATTCGGAAGTGGAAACGTGTCACAGCGTCCTAGCGCGATTGCAAGGTTGAGCTGATGTGAGCCTTAATGAGCAACATTCGTCAACACGTGCGCGGCCTTAGAGGTAGGGTAAATACCGCAAGAGAAGGCCGTAGAAAATAGAAACGGCATGCTGAGTTACACACGACGCAACGGTGCTCAGGGAGCAGATAAGTTATCGTCGCACGGGATGACGGCGGCTGGGAATGGGGGCTGGCTGGCTGATGATGATCGGAATCTGACCTTAAGTCCGGGACGGAACCTTGAGGCGCGGCGTCTCACGTGCACTGCCTGCGGCTCGAGTTCGTGGAACTCGAGAATAGACGCAGCTGATGTGAGGATATATTACCAACCAGGTGGAAAGGTGTCTTGCTTAGAAACCCCTCCTCTACCGTCCTCGTACCCGTTTCTTATTCCCGCCTTCGTTGGATACATCGATCGTGATAGTACTAGGTGGGGGGTGTCACGTTCGCTCGCTACAGCAGCTTCCCGAATAAGGAGCATAGGCGAGACCAACATCGAACGCGGATATGAATAGCGACGACGTAATATGCGCACCGTGGAGTCATACATGATCATGACCGGGTATGCGTCACGATCTTGACTGTTCGGGACGACGTAACACTCGCGACTGGATGGTCGTGGTAATGGTTTGGAATCAATTCCCAACGAAGGTAATTTGGTATCCGCGATAGCTCAAGAGTAATAGTCAATACATCCACGCAAACTCCCTGATCTGATTTTCCCCTTCTTACCCTTTCCGGTTAACGCCTGCCATATGTTGTACAGTAGCAATTAGCAATAGGCCTATCCATCAACTCCGTTTTAGTTCTGGGACGATCGCATTTCCGGGATACAGATCATCTCCGACTCCATTCTCGGCTAGGGCTGCGGCTGCGGTGCTCGTAGCTGTCATAGCTGCCGCGGCTCGGGCTTCGGCGCCGGGCATCATGCCCATCGTTCCGGCGTCCACCCGAACGACCGCCCCTGCCGCGACCCGGAGGAGTCCGGGACTTGGATCTTGACGAGTACGAGGCCGACCGGCTGCGATATCTGCGACCACCACTAGTAGCCGGAGGTGGAGACCTGGACCTGGAACGCGACATGGACCGCGGCCGATAGGTATCGGAGCGGAATCGACCCGACCCGGCAGCGGAGCCTGGACCAGGAGACCGTCGGCCGCGCCCACCGGGGCCGCCTGGCGGGCCCGACCGTAATCCCGGCGCGGGAAGTCGAGGGTCGAAATTTGCGCCGCGGCGGGCGGTGGGGGGTGATGGGGAGAATTTGCGCCGTGGGAGGACGATGGAGACGTTGATGACGGCGCCGTCGATCTGGGCTTCGTGCATATGCGCGATAGCAGCTTCGGCGTCGGCCTCCTGTACATAAAGGATATAGGCGGTTCCGCGATTGGTTCCAACTAACGTGGTGGAAAATGCGGGTTAGCCTCATCTCAGTAGGTACCTACATAACCCGCCTCAAGGGGGTAAAAATAAAAATAAAAAGCTGGCTAGACTCACATTGCCGATTGATGGGCAAGTCGAGATCCTTAATGCTGCCATACTGGCCGAATATCTCGTAAAGGTGATCTTCATTGACATTCTTCGTCAGGCGCTCAACGACAATCTGGCGGTTGAGTTGGATTAGCATCGCGCCGGCAGAGGGCGACGAACTGGAATTTAATATGTTTCTAGCTCACCTTTGTGCTCCTCAAGGGAGGGCTGTCGCTAAGAGATCGGCTTCTCGGTCTGGTCTCGCGATCCCGGCTCAAACTGCGACCGCGGCTGCGGCTTCGGCTCAAACTGCGACTGTCGTCTCGATACCTGCCATTTCGTCGCGGGGAGACTGACCTGCCGCCTCGGCCGGCGGACGGCGATCGACGATGGCGGGATGCGGAGGGGGATCTGGAGCCTCGCGACAAAGGTGATGGGGAGCGGCTAATTGGGCGTGAGCGATGGCGGCCCGGGGACCTCAAGGGAGATTCCATTTTTGTCGTGGCGTTGAAAATCCACCGAGTCCTGCCGAGACTTTCCGAGAGGTGATGGGATGAGGGGAGGGTGCAGTTGTACAGGATTCTGATTTTCTGCTATCGCCGGCCTACACCTTGTGAGACGCGACTTTTTGGCGCGCACGAAGGAGGTAGTGTCAGGTGAAAAGTCACGTGGTAGAAACTGAGTGCGACACATGTTGGATTGCATTTACGTCATAACCTACCCCTGCCAAAGCCAAGTTTGCCAACCACACTGGTGGTAATTCAACCCTTCCTCATTAACATACAGGGCATCTTCTTTGCACCTCTT
>Ga0164242_10006963_pt1 | contig 12397 bp, 12 predicted proteins | sample OricomgcompostMG_FD_108783 | JGI IMG/M metagenome (GOLD analysis project Ga0164242, IMG submission 108783) | Miracle-Growth compost microbial communities from Emeryville, California, USA - Original compost - Miracle growth compost (MG) ... | reverse complement strand
GGGCGCGACGTTCGCGCCGATGGGCGCGCTGCTGCCCGAACTGTTCCCGACCAGCGTGCGCTACACCGGCGCGGGCGTCGCGTACAACCTCGGCGGGATTCTCGGCGCGTCGGTCGCGCCGTATATCGCGCAGGTGCTCGCGGCGCGCGGCGGCCTCGCGTGGGTCGGCGGCTACGTGTCTGCGGCGGCGGCGGTCAGTCTGTTCGGCGTGCTGTGCATGCGCGAAACGCGCGACACGAACCTGATGTAAGCGCAACGGTCGGCGCATCGCCGGCCGGCATGCGAACGGGGCCTGGCGTCGTGCGGCGCCAGGCCCCGTTTTTCCATCAGGATCGTCGCTACGTCAACGGTAGTAGTGGTAATAGCCGCCGCCACCGCCGTAGTAGTAGCCCGGCGCCGGCACCACGACGCAACCTCCCAGCATGGCGGCAAGCACGGACGCCGCGATCAGCGTCAACGTCAGTCGTTTCACTTCGTTCTCCCATCGAGTTCATATCGTCGGTTCGGCCACCGCGAACCGGTGGCGTCGCACGAATCCGATTGAACACGACGGCGCGCGCCGTGAACGTTGCAATCTGTAAGCACGCGTTCGGCGCCCGTTACATGTCGGGCGCCGGCGGCCCGCCGGCATGGCGCGCGGCGCGCCGCCGCGAATGGGCGGCGACACTTTTAACAGACGTGTAATGGAGAACGGGCCGCGCGCAACGCTCAGGACAGCGTGCCGGCTTCCGTGAGGACCGGGTCGGCCATCGCGGCGGCGGCGGCGCGCAACGGCGGATACACGCGCATGACCGCGTCGAGCACTCGCGCGACCGGCGGCACCTGCGCGCCGTCGCCGACCGAGATCGACCGGCCCGGCGCGCGCACGCCGCAATGGTCCGGCGACGTCGCGACGAACACCATCACGGTCGGCTTCGTCAGCGCGTGGCTGAGGTGCACGAAGCCGGTATCGGCGCCGACGACGAGCGACGCATCCTCGATGCGCTGCGCGATCTGCGTGACGGTCAGCCTCGGCAGCACGGCGGCGTCGGGCACGCCGGCGGCGATCTCGGCCGCCCGCCGCCGCTCGGCGTCCGAGCCCCACGGGATTTCGATGCGCAGCCCGCGCGCCGCCAGTTCGCACCCGAGCGCGATCCAGTGCTCGACCGGCCAGCACTTCTCGTCTTTCGACGTCGAATGAAACAGCAGCGCGGTCGGCCCGGCGGGCGCGGGCAGCACCGGCGTGCCGTCGCGCGGCACCCGCAGGTCGAATTCGGGCGGCGTATCGACCGCATAGCCGAGCGCCTCGCCGGTGCTCACGCGCATGCCGTGCCACGCGTCGCAATCCGGGCGCGGCCCGAAGCGGTGCGTGTACGCGAACGCCGCGCCCCGCTCGCCGAGGTCCTTCGCCTGATAGCCGAAGCGGCGCCGGCCGCGCGCGAGCCACGCGATGATCGCGCTCTTGTAGACGCCGTGGATGTCGATGATCGCGTCGTAGCGCTCGGCGCGCAGTTCGCGGATCGAGCCGGCGATCATGCGCAGGTCTTCCCAGCTACGCGCACGCTTGAAGCGCCGCAGCGGCGCACACAGCACGCGGTCGACGCCCGCGTTCCAGCGCACGATTTCGGCGAACGACTCGTCGGCGGCCCAGTCGACCTTGACGCCCGGATAGTGCCGTTGAATGTCGGCGACGACCGGCAACGCCTCGACGATGTCGCCAAGCGACGTCACCTTGATGATCAGGACCCGTTTCATATTCAGCTCGTATTCTGCGGGCGCAGACGGCTCCTCTGGAAAATCCGGCAATTCTAGCGGACTTGCCGGCAGACGGCACGCGTGCTTTCAAACGGTTGCAGCGGGCGCACGTCGTCCGCCGCGCGCCGTGCTCGTCGCGGGCGTCCCTGCGCGCCGAAGCGCGGTCGCTATAATCGACCCTTTAGACGATTCTTCACCGCCGACAAATCCGATGCAGATAATGCGGCCTGACCTCCTTTCGTTCGTAATGAGGCGCGCGCGGCGCCTGTGGCGCCAGTACGGCGTGTTCTGGCTCGGCGCGATCGCCGTCGGCCTCATTTCGGTGTTCTACGCAAGACTGATCGATTGGGGCTACGACGTATTCCTGCACGTGCGCCACGAATACGCGTGGCTGCCGCTCATCGTGACGCCCGCGATCGGGGCGGCGTCCGTGTGGCTCACGCGGCGGTTCTTTCGCGGCGCCGAAGGCAGCGGCATCCCGCAGGTGATCGCGACGCTGCACACGAAGACCACGCAGTCCGGCTCGCGCCTGCTCACGCTGAAAATCCTCGCGGGCAAGATCCTCGTGTCGCTGCTCGCGATCCTCGGCGGCTTCACGATCGGCCGCGAGGGGCCGACGGTGCAGGTCGGCGCAGCGCTGATGTTCAACCTGCGCCGCCTGTACCCGCGCTCGAACGCGGCGATCGAGCGCAAGCTCGTGCTCGCCGGCGCGGCGGCGGGCCTGTCCGCGGCGTTCAACACGCCGCTCGCCGGCATCGTGTTCGCGATCGAGGAACTCACGCGCAGCTTCGAGGCGCGCGCGAGCGGCGTCGTGATCACCGCGATCATCATCGCCGGCGTGATCGCGCTCGGGCTCGACGGCAACTACACGTACTTCGGCACGATCCAGGCCGGCAAGCAGTTTCCGAATCTGCTCGCGGCCGCGGTCGTGCTGACCGCCATCGTGACCGGAATCGGCGGTGGCGTGTTCTGCTGGCTGCTGCTGAACACCGCGCGCTGGATTCCGGCGCCGCTGCGCACGCTGCATGCGCAGCGGCCGGTCGCGTTCGGCGCGCTGTGCGGGCTCGTGATCGCGGCGATCGGCGTCGCGTCCGGCGGCGCGACCTTCGGCAGCGGCTACTCGGAAGCGCGCGGGCTGCTGTACGGACAGGAGCAGTTGTCGCTCGCGTATCCGTTCCTGAAGATGGCGTCGATGGTCGGCTCGTACCTGCCGGGGATTCCGGGCGGCATTTTCGCGCCGTCGCTGTCGATCGGCGCGGGCTTCGGCAATCTGCTGCACATGGTGTTCGGCAGCATGCAACTGCCGATGCTGATCGCGCTCGCGATGGTCGGCTATCTCGCGGCGGTCACGCAGGCGCCGATCACGTCGTTCGTGATCGTGATGGAGATGATCAACGGTCACGCGCTGGTGATCGCGCTGATGGCGACGTCGCTCGTCGCGAGCCGCGTGTCGCGGCTCTTCGCGCCGCCGCTGTACGAGGCGCTGTCGCTGCGCTACGCGGCGCCGCCGCCGCAGCCGGTCCCGGCGCCGACCCCCGAGGTGCCGGAAGCGCTAGAAGCGCTGCACGAAAGCGAGACGGACGACGACGCCGACCGGTAAACGCAGAACGCCGATGCCACCGTTTCCGGCGGCATCGGCGTCCAGAACCCCACGCGCGAAACGAACGCGCTACGCCTGCGGAATCTCGATCTTCACTTCGAGCACCTCCAGGTCGTCCTGGCGTTCGAGGCTCACGCGGATATCGTCGTTGGAGATCTTCACGTACTTCGAGATCACCGCGACGAGTTCCTGTTGCAACGCCGGCAGATAATCGGCGGGCGGATGGCCGCCCGCCCGCTCGTGAGCGATGATCAACTGCAGGCGTTCCTTCGCTACCGACGCGGACTTCTTCTTCTCGCCCAGCAAAAACGAAAGAATCGACATGACGTGCGCCTCCGTTACTTGTTGCCGAAGAGGCGCTGCAACAGGCCCGGCTTCTGGTAGTCGACGAAGCGCATCGGCCTGTCTTCGCCGAGAAAGCGCGAAACCACGTCCTTGTACGCTTCGGCGACGTCGGTGCCGTCCAGATGCACGGCCGGCAGACCTTGGTTCGACGCATGCAGCACCGCTTCCGACTCCGGAATCACGCCGATCAGATCGATGCGGAGGATTTCCTGGATGTCGGTCAGCGACAGCATCTCGCCTTCGTTTACGCGCTTCGGGTTGTAGCGGGTAATCAGCAGATGTTCCTTCACCGGATCCTTGCCGTCGATCGCGCGCTTCGTCTTCGACGACAGGATGCCGAGAATGCGGTCCGAGTCGCGCACCGACGACACTTCCGGATTCGTGACGATCAGTGCCTCGTCCGCGTAGTACATCGCGAGCAGCGCGCCCGATTCGATGCCCGCCGGCGAATCGCAGACGATGTATTCGAAGTCCATCGCGGTCAGGTCGTTGATGACCTTCTCGACGCCTTCCTGGGTGAGCGCGTCCTTGTCGCGCGTCTGCGAGGCCGGCAGGATGAACAGGTTCTCGCACTTCTTGTCCTTGATGAGCGCCTGGTTCAGGTTCGCTTCACCCTGGATCACGTTGATCAGGTCGTACACGACGCGCCGCTCGCAACCCATGATCAGGTCGAGGTTGCGCAGACCGACGTCGAAGTCGATGACTGCGGTCTTGTGGCCGCGCAACGCGAGGCCCGACGCGAAACTCGCGCTCGTGGTCGTCTTGCCCACGCCACCCTTGCCGGAAGTCACCACGATGATTTTTGCCATTCCCTTCCCTTGCGTTCGTCAGTTTCGTCAGTTTGGTCGCCTCGTGTGCCGCTCGAGCGGGGCACTTCAGGTGAGCCGTAGCGGTTCGATCAGCAGCTTTTCTTCGTCGTCGAGACGGATCTGCACGGCCTTGCCGAGCGCATCGGCCGGCAGCGGGTTTTCGGTCGTCCGGTAGATGCCCGCGATCGAGATCAGTTCCGCTTCGAGACAGGTGCAAAAGATCCGCGCGTCGTGATTGCCGTGCACGCCCGCGAGCGCGCGGCCGCGCAGCGGCGCGTAGATGTGGATGTTGCCTTCCGCGATCACCTCGGCGCCATTGCTCACGAGCCCGAGCACGACGAGGTCGCCCTTCGCATAGATCCGCTGGCCCGAACGCAGCGGCCGGTCGATCACGAGCGCCGGCTCCGGGCGCGTCGCGCGGCCGTCGTCGTCGGCGGCGCTCGGCAGCGCGGCGGCCGCGGCGACGGTTTGCGCCGGCGACGTCGAGTCGGACGACGCGAAGATGTCCGCCTGCACCGCATCGACCGCGCCGGCCGCCGTTTCGGCGGGCGCCGCGTCGTCGCCGGCCTTCGCGTTGCCGTTGGCGCCGCGGCGGTCGCGCGCTTCGAGGAGCGGCAGGCCCGCGTCGGCGGCCCACGCGTGCTGCGCGGATTGCGCGACGACGCCGACCGGGCGCATCCGCACGCTTTCCAGCAGCTTCGCGATCTCGGCGAGCGGCACGCGCTCGCCGTCGCCGAGGCGCCGCACGTCGATCGCGACCACGTCGTTCGCGAAGAATTCGGGCGTCGCCTCGAAACGTCTCGTCAGCTCGGCGCGCATCGCGTCGAGTTCCGTCGTCTTGACCACGAACAGGAGCGTATCGACTGCACCGCTCTTCAGTTCGAAATAGGGCGATTTCCTGGGCGACATGGTGTTCGGCGAAAAATTTTGCGTATTTTACAGGCGTAACCGCGCCGGGCCATCATTTTTCAATGGCCATCACGTGCGTTGACGAGGAAATAACGGGGCGCTCCGGAAGCACCGCGTTCGGAACGCGCGGGCGCTGCGGCGTCTGCGGCGCGCGCTAGCGCGCCACTGCGTGCATCGGCCGGTCGCCGACCCCGCGCACGAGCAAGGTCTCCCACTGGTCGGGCGCCTCGGTGCTGCGCGCGCGGTCGCCGGTCGCGCCGAAGCCGAGCCGCTCGTAGAAACGCATCGCGGTCACGTTCGCGTCGGGCACCCATGCGTGAATCAATGTGGCGCCTTCGTCCGCGAGCCATTCGATCGCGGTGTTGACGAGCAGTTCGCCGCCGCGCAGGTGCCGGACCGCCGGCGCGACCCACAGCGCCGACACGAACGCGCGATGCGCGCCGTCGCGCTCGAACCACGCGCCGATCAGGCCGGCAGGGTGCCCTTCGGTGTAGAGAATAAAAGACGTGGCGGTGTCGGAGACCGCGTGCCGCGCCGCCACCTCGGCGTAGACGTCCGGGTCGTCGGCGACCGGCGTGCCGCCCTGCCGGGCATCGCCGAACGCGTGGGGCGCGTCGCGCAGCGAAGCGGTGCGAAGCTGACGGAGCACGGCACCCTGATCGGCTGCGATTCGGCGAACGGTCAGTGACGGACTCATGCAGTCGTAAACCCCAATAAAGCATTAAAGCGTAGCTTTAACCGAACCGGCGCGAGAGTCAAATCCTTATTTGACAAACTCGCTTGCGCGCGGCGCCGGCTCCTGTTCACGGCGCTTCGTACGCGCCGGTGCCGTCGGGCCACGGCGTGAGCAACTCGTAGCCGTCGTCGGTGACGGCGACCATGTGCTCCCACTGCGCGGACAACGACCGGTCCTTCGTGACGACGGTCCAGCCGTCGCGCTGCACCGCCGTACCGGCGCGGCCGGCGTTCACCATCGGCTCGATCGTGAACACCATGCCGGGCTTCAGCCGCAGCCCCTGCCCCGGCTGGCCGTAGTGCAGCACCTGCGGTTCCTCGTGATAGACCTTGCCGATCCCGTGCCCGCAGTAGTCGCGGACGATCGAGAAGCCGTCCGCCTGCGCGCGGCGCTGGATCGCGTGGCCGACGTCGCCGAGCGTCGCGCCCGGCTTCACCGCGCGGATGCCGGCGAGCATCGCTTCGTAGGTCGTGTCGACCAGCCGGCGGCCGACCGTGCTCGGCGCACCGACGCAGTACATGCGGCTCGTGTCGCCGAAATAGCCGTCCTTGATCACCGCGACGTCGATGTTGATGATGTCGCCGTCCTTCAGCACCTCGGCGCGGTTCGGGATGCCGTGGCAGACCACCTGGTTCACCGACGTGCAGACCGTCTTCGGAAAACCCAGATAGCCGACGTTCGCCGGCACCGCATGGAGCGTGTTGACAATGTAGTCGTGGCAGATCGCGTCGAGTTCGTCGGTGCAGACGCCGGGCTTCACGTGCTCGCCGATCATCGAGAGCACGTCGGCCGCGAGGCGGCCCGACACGCGCAGATGCGCGAGGTCGTCGGCGGACTTACAGGTAATGGCCATCTTGTCTTGTAGGGTGGTTGCCGGGCGGCGCGCAACGGAGGTCGGCCGCAGGTCGATCCAGCGATTGTACAGAGTGCGCGGACCCCGGGCGACGCAGCGAGGGCCAACGCGGCGGGTGCGTCATGGCCGCGCAGGGCCCGATCGCGCCCTTCAGCGGCGCCGTCGCGCCGTCGTAAAGCCGGGTGATCGGGCGGCACGGCCGCCCTCACCGGTCAATCGACGCGTACCTTCCATGCTCGGAAACCTCACCATTCGTACCCGCCTCGCCCTCGTGATGGGCCTCCTCGGCGTGATGCTGATCGTCGGCGCGGGGCTGGGCGTGACCGGCATCGCGCTCAGCAATGCCGATCAGAAGAAAATGTACACCGACCAGTTGGCCGCCGCGATCGCGCTCGGCGACTTCGAATTTTTCGATGCGCGCGGGCGGCTCGCGATCGACCGCATCGCTGCGCTGCCGTCCCGGCCCGACGCGGCGAGCCTCGCGCAGCAGGCCCGCGCGCAGTTCGCGCGCGCGGACGACGCGTGGAAAACGTATCGCGCGCTGCCCGCCGACGCGGACGAAACCCGGCTCGCCAACGACGTCGAGAAACGACGCGCCGCGGTGATGGCCGGCCCGGTCGCGGACGCGTTCGCGGCGATCGGTCGGCACGACGCGTCGACGCTCGGCGAGATCGTCTCGAACCGGATGGCCGCGCCGTTCAACGAAGTCACCGGCCGCACCGGCGCGCTGGCGAAACGGCAGGCGACGCGCGCGCAGCGGCTCTACGAAGCCGCCGAGGCGCGCTTTCGGGCCATCCTGGCGCTCGCGGCGGCCGGCCTCGGCTTCGGGCTGCTGATCGCGGGGCTCGCGTGGTCTACGCTGCGCCGCTCGATCGTCGGTCTGCTGGACGAGGCGCTCGCGCACTTCCGCTTCATCGCGGCAGGCGACCTGAGCCATCCGGTCGACGTGCGAACGAGCGACGAGATCGGCCAGTTGATGACGGGCCTGCGCGCGATGCAGATCCGTCTTACCAACGCGATGGTGTCGGTGCGCGACGGCGCGCAGTCGATCGCGACCGCGACGACGGAAATCTCGGCGGGCAACGCGCACCTGTCGCAGCGGACCGAAGCGCAGGCCGCATCGCTCCAGCAGACCGCGGCCAGCATCGCGCAACTGACGTCGACCGTGCGCCAGAACGCCGGCCACGCGCGTGAAGCGGCCGGACTCGCGAACGACGCGTCCGGCATCGCGAACGACGGACAGCGCGTCGTGGCCGACGTCGTGTCGACGATGGGCCAGATCAGCGCAAGCTCGAAGCAGATCGCGGACATCATCGGCGTGATCGAGGGGATCGCGTTCCAGACCAACATCCTCGCGCTGAACGCGGCGGTCGAATCGGCGCGCGCCGGTGAGCAGGGCCGCGGCTTCGCGGTGGTGGCGGGCGAAGTGCGCGCGCTCGCGCAGCGCAGCGCGGCGGCGGCGAAGGAGATCCGGACGCTGATCGGCGCGTCGGTCGCGCGGGTCGACGGCGGCGCCGCACTCGCCGCGCGCGCGGGCGCGACGATGACGCAAATCAACGCCGCAGTGCAGCGCGTGACCGCGATCATGGACGAGATCGCCACCGCGTCCGGTCAGCAGAGCGAAGGGATCGATCAGGTGAACAAAGCGGTCGCGCAGATGGACGAGGTCACGCAGCAGAACGCGGCGCTGGTCGAGCAGGCGGCCGCGGCGGCCGCCGCGCTCGACGAACAGGCGGCGAAGATGCAGGAGGTCGTCGCCGCGTTCAGGCTGCGGCAGCCGTGACCGCACGAACGGGGAACGGCGCAACGACGGCGCGGACGGCGGCGCCCGGGCCTCGCGCCCGCCGCCGCCGCGCGCGGGGCGGCTTTCCCAAACGATCGCTTATCGATTGCGTCGACGATCGCAGCAAAACTGTTGCTTCGCGGGTGTAAACCCGCGTGCAGCGGGCCCGTCCGAGCGGCCGTAAACGTAGGCAACAGCCTGCATGCAACGGCGCGCCAGGTGTCGGCCGCATCGGCCTTCGAGGTGACGATGGTCCATCTTTCCAACTTCCGTCTGACGACCCGCATCGCCGCGGGCTTCGCGATCATGACGCTGCTCGTGCTCGGCGCGGGCGGCGGTACGGTCTGGGCGGTCAGAACCGCCGCGTCCGACGCGGCCGATCGCATGCATACCGTCAATGCGCTGCTGCCGTTCGTCGTCGGCGGCTGCGCGCTCGCCGTCGGACTCGGCGCGTTGCTCGGCTGGGGCATCCGGCGCAGCATCAAGGTGCCGGTCGAGAACGTCGTTGCCACCGTCGGCCGCATCGCGGGCGGCGATCTGACGACGCGGATCGAGTCGTCCGGCCGCGACGAGATCGCGTGGCTCAACCACGAACTGAATCAGATGCGCAAGAAGCTGCAGACGACCATCGCCGACGTGCGGCAGTCCGCGGAAGCGGTCGCGCAGGCATCGAACGAGATCGCGGCGGGCAACAACGACCTGAGCGCACGCACCGACCAGCAGGCGCTGAGCATTCAGCGCACCACGCATTCGGTCGCGTCGCTCGCCGACACGGTCAAGCACAACGCCGATCACGCGAAGCAGGCGAACGAACTGGTCGGCGTCGCGAGCGCCGTCGCGACCGACGGCGGACGCACGATGACCGAGGTCGTCGCGACCATGAGCGACATCAGCGCGAGCGCGGCGAAGATCGCCGACATCATCGGCGTGATCGACAGCATTGCGTTTCAGACCAACATTCTCGCGCTGAACGCGGCGGTGGAAGCCGCGCGCGCCGGCGAACAGGGACGAGGCTTCGCCGTGGTCGCGAGCGAGGTGCGGGCGCTGGCGCAACGCAGCGCGGCGGCCGCGCGGGAGATCAACGAACTGATCAGCCGGTCCGTCGAGCGCATCGAGGCCGGCGCGCGCCTCGTCGACGTCGCCGGGCAGACGATGGAGCAGATCGTGTCGAGCGTCAGGGACGCGGCGACGATCATGGGCGAGATCAGCAGCGCGAGCGCCGCGCAGCGCTCGGGCATCGAGCAGATCCACGCGGAAATCGCGCAGATCGACAACGTCACGCAGCAGAACGCGGCGCTCGTCGAACAGGCGTCGGCCGCGGCCGGCTCGCTGCACGAGCAGTCGCGGACGCTGGCCGAGGCGGTGAGGATTTTTCGGGTGAAGAAGGGGTGACGCGGCGTAGCGCTGCCGGGTAAAGAAAAACCCCGCGAAGCCGTTGGCTTGCGGGGTTTTTTGAATTCTGGCGGAGAGGGTGGGATTCGAACCCACGGTACGGGGAAACCGTACGCCTGATTTCGAGTCAGGTACATTCGACCACTCTGCCACCTCTCCGGATACTGCGCTACCACTTCGCCAGACTGGTCGTTTCCCGGCGAAGCGAAGATTATAGAACACGCAAACCCGAAAACCAAGCCCCGTTGCAAAAAATCTTCGGCGTTCCGCGCGCTCAGGCAGCCGCTGCTTCGAGTCGCGCGACCCCGCCCATATAAGGGCGCAGCACCTCCGGCACCGTCACCGAGCCGTCCGCGTTCTGGTAGTTCTCCAGCACCGCGACCAGCGTGCGGCCGACCGCGAGGCCCGAGCCGTTCAGCGTATGCACGTGTTCGGTCTTACCCTGCGCATTGCGGTAGCGCGCCTGCATCCGGCGCGCCTGGAACGCCTCGGTGTTCGAGCAGCTGGAAATCTCGCGGTACGTGTTCTGCGCGGGCAGCCACACTTCGAGGTCGTACGTCTTCGTCGCGGAAAAGCCCATGTCGCCGGTGCACAGCGTGATCACCCGATACGGCAGCCCGAGCTTCTGCAGGATCGTCTCCGCGTGCACGACCATCTGTTCGAGCGTGTCGTACGACTGGTCCGCCGCGACGATCTGCACCATTTCGACCTTGTCGAACTGATGCTGGCGGATCATCCCGCGCGTATCGCGGCCGTACGAGCCCGCCTCCGAACGAAAGCACGGCGAATGCGCAGTCAGCCGGATCGGCAGCGCGGCGCCGTCGACGATGCTCTCGCGCACGGTGTTCGTCAGCGAAATTTCGGACGTCGAGATCAGATACTGCGTGACGACGTTCTCGCCGCCGCCCTTTTCGACGCGGAACATGTCGTCCGCGAATTTCGGCAACTGGCCGGTGCCGTACAGGATCTCAGGATTCACGATGTACGGCGTATAGACTTCGGTATAGCCGTGCTGCTGCGTGTGCGTGTCGATCATGAACTGCGCGAGCGCGCGATGCAGCCGCGCGATCTGCCCGCGCAGCATCGTGAAGCGCGCGCCGGCAAGCTTCGCGCCGGTCTCGAAGTCGAGGCCGAGCGGCGTGCCGATATCGACGTGGTCCTTCACGTCGAAGTCGAACCGGCGCGGCGTGCCCCAGCGGCGCACTTCGACGTTGTCATTCTCGTCGCGGCCGACCGGCACGCTCTCGTGCGGCAGGTTCGGCACGCCGAGCATCAGGTCCGACAGGCGCGCCTGGATCTCGTCGAGCGTCGCCGCCGACGCCTTCATTTCGTCGCCGATGCCGCCGACTTCCGCCATCACCGCCGACGTGTCCTCGCCGCGCCCCTTCATTGCGCCGATCTGCTTCGACAGGCTGTTGCGGCGCGCCTGCAGTTCTTCGGTGCGGGTCTGGATCGCGCGGCGTTCCGCTTCGAGCGCGGAAAACGCGGCGACGTCGAGGGTATAGCCGCGGTCGGCGAGTCGCTTCGCGACGCCGTCGAGGTCTTTGCGCAGCATCTGGATGTCGAGCATGGGGTCGGGGATGGCTGTTTCGTTCAGGAAACCGCGATTTTAGCGCACCGATGCGGGCCGGCCGACGGCGGATGCGCGACGAACAGCAGCCCGGCGGACGCGTCGTTCGTGCTGCCCGCTTGTTCCAGCCGCTCAACCGCCGCGCCGCTTGTCACCGTGGCCATTGCCCCCGCTCCCGCTTTTCCCGCCGCTCTCGCTACCGCCTTCGCCCTGCCCGCCGTGGTCGGCACGCCACTGCGCGTCGAGTTCCGCGAGCCGCGCGAGCTTTTCGCCGATTCTGCCTTCGAGCCCGCGCGGCGTCGGCACGTACCAGTCCGGATCGCGCATGCCGTCCGGCAAATAGGTCTCGCCGGCCGCATACGCGTCCGGCTCGTCGTGCGCATAGCGGTACTCGTGGCCGTAGCCGAGTTCCTTCATCAGCTTCGTCGGCGCGTTGCGCAGATGGATCGGCACCGCGCGCGACTGATCCTTGCCGACGAAGCGCCGCGCTTCGTTATAGGCCATGTATCCGGCGTTCGACTTCGGCGCGACGGCCAGATAGATCAGCGCCTGCGCGAGCGCGAGTTCCCCTTCCGGCGAGCCGAGGCGCTCGTAGGTTTCCGCCGCGTCGAGCGTGATGCGCGCCGCGCGCGGATCCGCGAGGCCGATGTCCTCCCACGCCATCCG
>Ga0164242_10006962_pt1 | contig 12397 bp, 9 predicted proteins | sample OricomgcompostMG_FD_108783 | JGI IMG/M metagenome (GOLD analysis project Ga0164242, IMG submission 108783) | Miracle-Growth compost microbial communities from Emeryville, California, USA - Original compost - Miracle growth compost (MG) ... | reverse complement strand
TGTAAAACTTCCTCTCAAAATTATCCATGGGAAACAAAACGAGCAGCAAGCAGTTAATTATCTGCAATACCAAGGGGGCAAGAATTCTTTGTACGTTCGTCTTTTTTATTGTGTCAAAAAATACTTTTATATTTTTTTTCTAAGAGTACATTAAAAAGTATTTCATTCCCAAGTGGTTTACTTGCAATACCATTTACGCCTATTTTTTTTAATCTCACTAAATTTTGACGGGAAAGACATCCGGTCAATACCCATATTTTTGTATCTTTTTCCGAAAAATGCTCAAGCGCTTTTATTTTAGCAATAAATGCCGCACCATCTAGTAAAGGCATATAAAATTCCGTAAAAATAACATCAGGGTATCTTTGCTCTTTTCTATAAAATTTTTCTAAAATATTTAGCCCTTTAAAAGTAGTGGGAGCTGTAAATAACTTACAAGACAATCCGGAGTGGGCAATTACTTTTGTAGCAATAAAAAGATCAATTTCTTTGTCATCAACGACAAGTATAGATAGCTGTTTTTTAACTTTAACCAATTCATTTTCTTCGCCTACAGAGGTAACCATAGATTCATCTTTTAGTTTAAAAAGCCGGTATTTATATTTTCATTTGATTCGTAAGAAGAAAGATTCTCTCCTATCCGATCAAAACTTTATATTTATAAAAAATATTTAAAAACCCCTATTTCTTCTAATACATGAAACGTACTCTATTTCCATAGCCCATCCGCAAGAAGAGTACTAAAAAAGCTACTTTCTTTCTCTAATAAATACTTTTTTATATAATAATAAAGAGATTGCTCAAATTAAGTCTACTTATTAGACAAAAGCAACTTTTTTAAGCAAAAAAACAAGTATTGTCTATTTTTTATAGGTTTGATGCGAGAGTTTGATAAAGATTTATTTACAACAAATTTAAAATTATTACGCCAAAAGAAGAAACTCAACCAGCGCCAACTGGGGGAGCTTATTGGAGTAAGCAGAGGAGTAATAGCAAATTATGAAAATGGTGCTACAATTCCCTCTTTGCCAATGATTATTAAACTCGTTGAAGCTTTAGAAATAAGTATAAACACGCTCATTTTCAATTTTGGGCAACCGGATGAAGATCCGGAACTAAAGGTTTTTGCAGAAGATCAGGAGAGGTATATAATAGACTATAAGCAAAAGAATGAAGCTTTGTCGGTGCAGGTAAGTGATCTGCGGAGGGAAATAAACACGCTTCGGGCTTATACGGCAAGGTTAGAAAAGGATCTTGCTAAATACGAAGAAAGGCAGTAATCCTCCCTACAAACAGATATACAATAACTCGCTTCAAGTTTCTTATTTTTTTAATATAAACCCTATAATTGCTACAGCTTTCGAAAACTGTCCTTTCCGTAATCGATTTAAAACGGCAATAACTAAGCCTAAATAAACAGTCGGAAGGTAAAATGGATAATACAATTTTGTAAACTTTATTCTATTTCTTAACGAATACTTCTCTGCTGTACTACTTTTTGATTTTTTTTTATGATCAATACCAATGCTTGCTCCTTCTTTATGATAAACAATACTATTGCTCGCATAACTTATCGAAAAACCTTCTCTTTTCCCTCTAATAACCCAATCGATTTCCTCATAATAAAGAAAATAACTTTCATTCATGCCTCCTATCTTTCTTATAAATTCTTCTTTTACAAGCATTGAAGCTCCCACCGGGTAATCAATTTGTATTTTCTCTTTTTCGCTTAAATGCGCGTGTGCACTATTTTCAAGAATATGGGATCCTGTCCCAAAAAAAAGATTCAATTTTCCCCCAACAGCTTGTATTATTTTCGGATTATGATAAAACAGGAGAACAGAGCCTGTAATCCCTTGATTTTTTTCTTTTCGATTCGCTTCAACAAGATTAATCAGGGAAGTAGGGGTTACAACCGTATCATTATTCAAAAACCAAACATATCCATAATCTTGTGTGGAAATAAAATCAATAGCTATATTATTGCCTGCAGCAAAGCCTTTATTTTTTTGTGCTTCGATAAGTATAATTTTTTCCGTTGGGAAAGTTGCCAAGCTATCGATGTTGTTCTGATGAATATATTTTAAGGCAACAGGCTTTAGTTCTTCCGGAAAAATATATTTTTTAAAAGATTCTGCTACTTGTTCTAACCGGAGATTGAGATTTCCCAATGCCCAACTTTTTATTCTTTCAATCGACTCATCCTGTGAATTGTTGTCTACTATAATTATTTGAAAGTTATCATTCTTTAATTTTAGAATAGATTCAAGGCTTTCAATGGTATCGCTCCATCCTTTATAGTTAACTAGTACAATAAATATTCTATCCTGCATCTAATCAAGCTTTATTAGAGATAGTTATGCTCTAAACACATTTTTTTATCTTCGTTGCTTAAAATAGCTAAAACAGCCCTCTCCCAAAAGTCCATAAATCTTCTCCTGATTTTTGTTTTGTAAGCGCTTTAATTGATAAGCAAAGATTTTAAATCTTCTTGTTTTTTACCAACTTTTATTGAAAAAGGGAGCGTAAAGAGGAAAAAATAGAAAGAAAAGAGGCATAAAGCCTTATGTGTAAATACAGGAAGTTTTACACGGCTTATCATGCACTTTTTATTTTTATTTTTTCCTCTTCTTCAAGGGAAGAAACGGCTATTTTGTCCGCAACAAAGTCTTTAATTTTTGAAATAAACGAACATTCGTCAAATTTTTCTGCATTGGAACGAATAAAATCAGCAGAAAAAGTTAAGGTCTCAAATTCCTTTATTGCTTTCAGCAAGGCTTCTTTGCTTTGCTCATAAAAGAAGAATGCGGTTGCTTTTAAAGCATCTCCGGTATAAGGGATCATCGTATCAAGTACGCCTCCTTTTCCATAGGCTATAACGGGTCTTCCTGCGGCATTGGCTTCAAGGGGGGTTATCCCATAGTCTTCTTTCTGCGGAAAAAGTAAAGCTTTACAATTGGCATATAGCTCAGCGAGCTCAGCACTGCCAAGGGCATTATAAAAAGCAATATTAGAAGCTGCCTTTTTTTTAAGTTGGCTTTCCATAGAACCTTTACCTACTATTATAAGCGGATAACCAAGTGTATTAAACGCTTCTATGATCAGATCGATCTTCTTATAGCTTTCAAGCCTTGAGACAACCAGGTAATGTGTTTTTTCTCCTTCTGAAATGTGAAACTTTTTGCAGTTCACAGGGGGCTTAATAACGGAAACCTCATTTCTTGAGCCATAGATGCTTTTTATTCTTTCTTTTACTTCATTGGTATTGGCAATATAATAGTCTGTTTTTTGAGCAGCTTTAGAGTCTATTTTTTTTAATATATTAATTACTAAACCATAGGCTATTTTCTTTAAAAAACCTGCCTGTGTATATTGGGTGTAGGATTCGGGATACCAGACAAGCCTGAAGGGGGTATGACAATAATTGATAACCAGGGTACCGGGGGAAATTTTTACATATTTTGCAACATAGGTTGAAGAGATTAAAACAACATCAAAGCCTTCTACTTTGAGTTGTTGCATTGCCAATACTCCCAAAGGGAAGAAAAAGCGCCGAAGGGTCTTTTCATTTTTAGCTATTCCATTATACCAGGAGGTGTTTATTTTACAAGATTGGAAATCGGGATAAGTATGAGCTGCCCGGTATGCCATTGTATAAATGGGGGCATCGGGGAAAGCCTGATGAAAACAACGAACTACTTGTTCCGCACCACCTCTGCGCATTAGTTCATCATGAACTATAGCTATTTTCATAAAAACTCTTTTTAGGAGGGGAGATTATCCTTTTCAGTAATATAGTACAAAAATATATAAAAATTTCGCTAAAAAAAGAAGATTATCCGTTTACCCGGCAAGTAATTAATAAATGCCATAAGTTGGAACCGGAAGCCTCCCAAGAAAAATCTTCCGATTGCTTGATGCCTCTTTGTATAAGTTTTTCTTTTAAAGTTTTATCATAGGCAAGTACCGTAATTTTATCGGCAATATCATTTACGCTTTCAGGATTTATGTACAGACAGGCATCGCCACATACTTCTTGAATTGCCGGGATTTCAGAGGCAATTACAGGACAGCCCGAAGCCATGGCCTCCAATGGTGGAATTCCAAACCCTTCGTATAAAGTGGGATATACAAAAAAATCAGCTCGCTGGTAAAGTTTTTCTAACTCACTATCACTCACATAACCTGTAAATTGAATTCTAGAGTCTGCTTCAATTAAGCTTTTTAATCCATTGTCCTGAAAAATACCATGGGCATTACCTGCTAAATAAAGTTTATAATCAGGAAGGTTTGCTTTTTGAAAGGCTTTAATGAGTCTTTTGAAGTTCTTTTTAGGATCTATTGAAGAAACTGCCAATATATATTTTTGCTTTTCACTTTCAGACTTACAGAAAAAATTGGCTGCAGCATTTGAAATTATAGCTATTCTTTCTTCTTTAATGCTTAAGATCTCCATTATACGACTTTTCGAAAATTTAGAAACAGTAACAATTTTTAACGCCTTATGAGCAATACGAGGGAGTAACAATTTGTAAAAGATTCTAAAGGGGAAGGAATAAGCAGAGGGAAAATCCCAAACAGCCAAGTCGTGTATGGTTACTATATTTTTTTTGTAAAGGAGCGGTGCTGTATTGCAAAGATTTAATACAATATCAGGGTTATGCTTTTTTAAAAAAAAAGGCAATTCTATTTGCTCCCATAGAGCCCCTGTAAGCCTTCCAATAATTATGACACCCAATTCTTCAGCCAATTCTTTATGGAGAATATTCCTGGGGGCTACAAAAATGATATGGGGTGCTTCTTTTTTTAATCTTTTTGAAAGTTCGGCGGCAAACCTTTGTACTCCCGTAATTTTTTGAGTAAGAAAGCGGGCATTAATTATTATTGGTATTGTTTTCATTGTGAGCCAGGATTAGAGCAAAATAGACCCAAATAAATAAAGTCGTAAAAGTAGGGTATGCAAAAAAGTATGTTAAAATCGTAATTAATCCCCCAAAAAGTAATTTATTTTCGTGCTTAAAGCTTTTCTTTAAAAGGAAAAAAAGAAACAGCAAAAATATCATAAGAGAAATAAGCCCGGTTTCAGAAAATATTTCCAAATAGACGTTGTTTGCAGCCATTCTGGTTTCCCGATGATTGTAGACTTCTTGTTTATTATAATGCGTGTAATGCCAAGCAAAATTATTGGGGCCGACACCAACAATAAAATTATCGACACCAATATTGAGAGCAACAGATGCCAAATTTAATCTCTCCCCTTTTGAAAATGTGGCGTCTGCATTTGCTTTAGATGGAAATAGCCCAAACTTTGCCATCATGTATCTAAAATCAGGTGATATACATAAAGAGGCAAATATGAATAAGCTTGTAAGTGAAAAAAAGAGTATTTTTTTATATTGTCGCCTATGATAGAAGAGATGGAAGAAATATCCACCAAAGAAAAGAACAGTTGTAAAGAAGGCAGCAGACGAGGCCGTTGTTATCAATGTTAAGAATAGAAAGCCGCTTAATTTGTATTTTTTTGCATAAATGCTGATAATACCAGATACCACTAAAAACATCCCCATAAGGTTTCCTTCTTTAAAGCTTCCGGCTCTTATGAAATGGCCAAACTTAAATAGTGCAGCTTGAGGATGCTCCACTCCACCAGGTAATGTTGAGTAATGCAGATTTAATAAACTAAAGGAAAAAAGATACCATGCATATATAGAGGCAGCGACAGCCCCTGCAATATAAATTTTTAGAAAAAGTGTTTTATTTAGCTTAAATGCTAGATAAGAAAGAAAAAAACAGGAATAGGACATTAATAAATACCCACATTTAAGCATACTGTCTATGGGTATGCTAAATCGTTTTTCATAGTAATCAAGTGTATAAGGATAGGCATAGAAAAAATTAAAAACGGTAGAGAAAAAATAAAGCAGAAAAAAAGCTGCTAATACATACAAGTATTTTGAAGGGAACTGAATGCAATTTCTATAAATAAAGTTGCGGTTGCGAAAATATAAAACAACTGAAAGGGAGACTAACCCTATAATAGCAATCTCAGATATCTTTAAAGGAAATCCAATACGTATAACTAAAGTATGATTAAAAGGAAGAAAGAATAAAAAAAGAGCCAGAAATAAATAGTATAGTACTATCTCTGGTTTTTTATTTTGCCTCTGCAGTATCAATTTTATTTGATGTTTCATTTTTTAAATTTTGAGATAATAAAAACCATGCAAGACCAATAAAAAGCCAATAGTAATGGAATAAATATTGTTGGTAAAATACATTCTGAAGAAGCATTGCCGCAAGTATAAGGAAAGCATAAAAATCATTCCATTTAACTCGATAGAATGCACAAAAGATAAAAGGTAACAGGAATAATTGTATATAAATTAAATAACCAACAATGCCTGTTTCAAAAATTAGTGTTATGGATTCAGAATGAAAGTTAGCATACTTATTTCCCGGGAAAAAATCTTGAGTGTATAAAAAGGAAGAACCAAAACCGTAGCCAAATAGGAACTTAAAAGGATCGGTTAGAATAAGCTTTTTCCCTCTTTCTATAAGTGCATAGTGAATTTCAGCAGAACCACCTTGGTCATTTAATCGGGCAGCAACACTTTTTTTAGCTCTACTAATAAGATCTGTATTATTAGCTATATAATAGGAAGCGCAGAAAAATGTGATAATTAGCAAGGAAAAGCTTACAATCTTTTTGATTGAGATTAAAAAATTTCTGTTTTGTATTATTCTTGTAATGTTCTTCCAAACTCCGGAGGCTACAACTACAAATAAAAAAACACCTATAGCACTTCTAGACATTGTTGCAAGTATAAGAAGTGTAATAATCCATATTTTGTTTTGGTGGATTTTGAAGTATTTTATAAGAAGATAAACTGAGATTAAAAAATATCCAGCGATATTGGAATCTAAAAAGGCACCTTTAAGCCTAGGAAAATAGTAAGAAATAGTACTTACATTGAAGTCAAGAAACGGGTACTTTTGGGTTAACGATTCTGAGTAATCAATTTTTAATACAAAAAAAAGATAACAATCAAGTGCAGAATAGGCGACATAAATAAATAATGACCACGATATAAATTTTTGAATCAGTTTTGTTATATCATCAGAGAAGGAAAGCAGCAGAAAAAAGGAACCAGTGCCTACTATGATAGTTGCGAAGAGAATAAATCGTTTAACTTGTAATATATCATCAAAGAATATAGTTCTAGCTAAAAACCAAGTACCTATAGTTGTTATTAGTATAAGAAAAGTAGCCTGCAGGATGTTTGCATTCTTCCATTTTGCTAGAAAAAGATAAACAATCAGGTATAAAAAAAGAACCAGCGATGCTACAATTGCAGGTGTTAGACTAAAAGAAAATTTATTCGCTCCTAAATCAACCCGAAAAATTGAAATTGAAATAAGGTAAAGAACTAGAAGTTTTTCTCTTAAATTCATTCGTGTATAAATATAGATTCTATAATTGCTAGGGTACTTGCAAACTTACCTTTTCTTAACCGATTAAAAAAGGCAACAACTAGGCTCGTACCACAGGAAGATAAAATGGATAATGCAATTTTGTAAACTTTATTCTATTTTTTAACGAATATTTTCAGTGGTATGACTTTTGGATTTTATATCCTGCATACAAAATAAAATGAACCTTGCTCAAAAATAACAGCCGGGTTAATATGTTCAATGATATTAAAATGTATTAAGTAGTAATAAAATATAAAGTGAGCTTAAATAAAGAATATAAATCTACGGTTATTAGGGTAAAACAAATTGGCAATAGTTTGACCAACTTAAATAAGTTTTATAGATTCGTAAGTTAATTAAAGAGCAAAGATGTCCCAAACGAATAATTCCAATCATACTTCGGAAAACGAAGTAAATCTAACACCTCTATTTCTTTTTATAAAACGAAAGTTTGATCAAATAGGTAATAGAATTGTTTATTCATTTAAAATTGTTGAAAAATATTTCTTTTTAATTGCCACAATTACTGCAATTTTTATAGGTTTATCTGTTGTTAACTACTTCACTGCAACACCTACTTACCATTCAACCGCCATATTTACTTCAAACCTTTTAAGTAACCACTATAGTGAATCTTTTATAAATGAACTTCGATGGCTTGCTAAAGAGAAAGACTACAATGAGTTGTCCAGGCTTCTTCAGATGAATTTGGAGGATGTAAAGAAAATTAAAAAAGTCGAGTATGAAGGATTTACTGCTTCATCAAAAGACACCATAATTGGTACTCCTTTCAAAATTAATGTTCTAATCAAGGATAATTCGATACTGGATACTTTACAATATAAAATACATAACTATTTGGAAAATAACCCTTATGCAATAAAACGACGACAAGCTAAAAAAGCAACTCTCATAGATTTTGCAGCAGTAGTACATAAGGAAATTATAGAATTGGATAGTATAAAAAGGGTTGTTAGTTTAAAAAGTGGATTTACATCAAGTTCTTTGGCTAGTTATTCAAAAATACTTACTATGTGCAATGAAAGACTTCGTGCAATGGAGCAATTGGCTCTTTTGAAAAACTATGACGTACTCCAGGAGTTTACAGCTTACAGAAAACCCTACAGCCCAAGATTATTACGTGATGCTGTTGAATACGGCTTTATTGGAGGTGTATTCGGCTTCTTTTTGGCCTTATATAAAGAAAGGAAGCGCAATAAGGAAGAAGAAAAAATATATGCAGAACAAGAGAAGGAAAAAGAGCCTATTGCATAATATTTAAAGCCAAATTTAAAATTTAATAGTTTCGTAATAGATATTTTTTGAGCGTCTTTGGACAAAAAGCCCAAGACGCTTTTTGCTTTTTAGAATAAAATTTTCGAATAGTGTCTGTCTTTCGAAAAAATATTATATTCATTTATTATTTTTTAACATTTTTAGATTCCCTCATCAATTCATTTATTGAAATCTTTACTTACAAGCATGTAAAAAAAACAGTAAAATTGAAATCAATATAGCTCTTTTTCCGGTTACTAAAATAGATTTTACAAAACTGAATATTTAGATGGGAATGGATAGTGGATATTTTGTGAAAGAAACTTTTTGGCCTGCCAAAACATATATAGCAGAAAGAGGAATAGTTTCATCGGAAAAAATAGGGGACTTTGTAGAAGAAAAATGTTCCGGAATCTATAATGCATTTAAAGCATTGGGGATTTTGTTGAACAGTCCTCCTTGTGCTTTTTTTTATAATACAAAAATAGAATCGAAGCAAACGGAAATAGCGGTAGGAATTTTATGCAATAACCTTGAAACCTATCCTGAAAAGTTTGAAAAGATAGAATTACAGGGCAAGGTGCTTACAACATCTGTTACCGGTTATTTTTCAGATATAACTTCTGCTTATAAGGTACTCGATGCATACTTAAAGAGAAATAATTTATCTACTCAACTTGTTATTGAGGAATATTGCTCCGACTGTATAGCTGAGATGAATCCCTATAAATGGGAAACAAAACTACATTTTATAATTTCATAAAAAACTATTAAATAGAATATTATATTTATTTATATAAAGTATAACTTTAATTTTTTTATTAAAGTTATACTTTTATATTTTATGTAAAACTTCAATACAAGACCGAATGAGGTCAATGAGATATTTAACTCCTCATCGAAAGTTTAATTTTAAAACCTTCGGTTACTTTCCAGAAAGTAATCGAATAATCCTGCCCTTTTATATTGGAAACTAAACCTTTTATATGCATAAGATCGGCTTCATTTAAGCAAAAGCACTTTATTGTAAAGTGGCTTTACTTTTCTATAATAACACTTCCATATCTTTATCCATTAAACATTTAAGCTTATCGGCAATAATTTTCACATTGGGCTCTTTAAAAATCGTGCTGTGGTTACCTGCAATTTCTACCGCTTCAATTTGGTCAATAGAGCAGTAGCGGCTCCACCCCATATAGGGATCATTTGCCGAACCAACCATGCCATCTTTTGCTTTAAATAAAATCATATTTCCTCCAAAAGGCTGAATGGTATAGCTACTCAAAATTTTTCTGAACGTATTTTTAAAGAAATAGTTAAAAAGTTTAACCGATTCTTTATAAACAAGTTGGTATTTTCCTTTTAAAGAACTGGAAAAAAAGCCTGCTTTCCAATAGGCCATTTTATCACTTAGATATTTTCCCGAAGCTTTTGAAACAGTACCTTCAGGTGTGTAGACTTCAAATAAGGCAAGCCATCCGAGTTGTTCACCCATTGCCAAAAGCTGTTGCGCCATTTCATAGGCAATTATTCCACTTGCGCAATAGCCCCCAATATAATAAGGTCCTTGTGGCTGTATTTTACGCATCTCAACGATGTATTGCGCTGCTATTTCTTCTGTTTTCAGTAGATTCGGTATGGGTTCAAAACCATATAAGGGTTGTGTATTTCCCAGGCTTTTCCCTAAGTTATAATAAAACAAGTAACCGGGAATAAGGAATATAGGAGTTCTGTTACCCTTTGGTTGAATGGGAACCAGGCAGGAGGAGGTTCGGTTATCGGAAGCAATCAATTGAGCCAATTCTTTTACCGTTGGTGCCTTAAAGAGAAGTGAAAGAGGAAGATTTTTATGAAATTCTTTTTCCACTCTAGCCATTAGCCGTGTAGCTATTAAAGAATGTCCGCCCACATGGAAAAAATTATCATTTATATCTATAGAATGATTTTCCAAAACTTCTGAAAACAAGGCTAATAATTTTGCTTCTAAGGTATCCGGAGGAAGATTTCTTTTGCGCTTTTCCAAAGGCAAGCCCGGATGCATTTTAAGTAATGCCCCTTTGTCTATTTTCCCATTTCCTGTAAAAGGGAATAGGTCTATTTTTTTTATATGAGCAGGGATCATTACTTCTGGCAAGTTTTGGCGTAAGAAATTGTGTAATTCTTGATTGGTAAATTCACTTTCCCCTTTATAAAAGGCGAGCAATTGCTTTTCACCATTTACTTCTTTAAGGAGTACAACGGCTTCCTCTATACCCGGATGTGCAGTGAGTGCATTTTCTATTTCCTGGATTTCAATGCGAAATCCTCGCAATTTTATTTGATGATCGTTGCGTCCGTAAAAGGCCAAGTTCCCGTCATTGAGCCACCTCCCCAAGTCTCCTGTTTTATACATTTTACCTCCGGGGAAAAAGGGATCATCCAGAAATCGTTCCCTGCTGAGTTTTTCATCATTGATATAGCCTCTTCCTACTCCCAAACCTCCGACGTAAATTTCTCCTTGAATTCCAATAGGTACTAAGTTCTTTGAATTGTCAAGAATATATACGGTTGAATTTGAAATAGGCTTACCTATAGGAATAGATTCGTCTTGCTCGGTTTCAATTTTATAACAAAGAGAAAAAGTGGTATTTTCTGTCGGCCCATAACCGTTTATCATTTCAAGAGCCGGAGCAAGTCTTTTTACTTTATTTACATGGTATGCAGAAAGCTTGTCTCCACCTATTAATAAACATTGAAGCGATATAAAAATTTCAGGATCCAGATCAACCAACTGGTTAAACCAAGAGGAGGTAAACCAGGCATGTGTAATCTTATTTTCTATTATTTGCTCTTTCAAGAATTGATAATCGAGTAGGTTTTCCCTTGCAGAAAGAAAAAGCTGTCCTCCATTGAGTAATATGCCCCAAATTTCAAAGGTAGAAGCATCAAAGGAAAAAGCACCTGTTTTTAGCAGTTTAGTGTTGGAATCGAGTGTTACGTAATTTGTATTTTTAACGAGCCGCACGATTCCCTGATGTTCAATAGCAACACCTTTAGGTTTCCCGGTAGAGCCGGAAGTAAACATCACATACGCTATTTGATTGGGCTGTGCTTTTAGCCTCGGATTCCCTTTTGCTTCACCTTCATCTCTCAGCTCATCTAATAAAACATAATTGTAGGGAAGCGTAGTGAGCCAGTCTTTATGTGTATTAAGAGCTATTATATTCGTTACTTTTGCTTCATCCAACATTGAAAGGATTCTTTCTTTCGGACTGGATGGGGTTAGTGGAAGATAAGAAGCACCTGCTTTTAGTATGGCAATCAGGGAAATAATTGCATCGGGAGATTCTTCCATTAATACGGCTACTATTTTTTCCCTTTCTGGTTTCTTTTCTAAAAGATAGTGTGCCAGTTGGTTTGCCTTATCATTTATTGTTCTGTAAGAATAATGCGCATTATTGTAAGAAACAGCAATTGCATCGGGAGTCTTTTCAACTTGCTTCTCAAAAAGCGTATGCACTGTTTCGGAAGGAATTGGGCTAAGTGTATTATTCCATATATGCAATATCTTTTCCTTTTCCTCAGGAGCCACCAAATCTATTGCTGAAATTTTAACGGAAGGGTTTACAGCAATTGCTTCTATCAATTGTTTATAGGCATTGAGCATTCT
>Ga0164242_10006961_pt1 | contig 12398 bp, 13 predicted proteins | sample OricomgcompostMG_FD_108783 | JGI IMG/M metagenome (GOLD analysis project Ga0164242, IMG submission 108783) | Miracle-Growth compost microbial communities from Emeryville, California, USA - Original compost - Miracle growth compost (MG) ... | reverse complement strand
CTTCACCTGGAACATCCTGATCACCAGCCTGCTCGTGCTGCTGATCTTCCCGATCCTCACCGCAGCACTGTTGGTGCTCTGGCTCGACCGCAACTTCGGCTCGCAGGTGTTCAGCGCCGGCAACAACGGCGCGATCCTCTGGCAGCACCTGTTCTGGTTCTTCGGCCATCCCGAGGTGTACGTCGTCGCACTGCCGTTCTTCGGCATCGTGACCGAGGTGATCCCGGTCTTCAGCCGCAAGCCGACGTTCGGCTACAAGGGCATGGTGCTCGCGACGATGAGCATCGCGGCGCTGTCCATGACCGTGTGGGCGCACCACATGTTCGCCACGGGTGCGGTACTCCTGCCGTTCTTCTCGCTGATGTCGTTCCTGATCGCCGTGCCGACCGGCATCAAGTTCTTCAACTGGATCGGCACCATGTGGAAGGGTTCGATCACCTTCGAGACACCGATGCTCTTCGCCATCGGATTCATGGTCACGTTCCTGTTCGGTGGCCTCACCGGCGTCATGCTCGCCTCACCCGCGCTCGACTTCCACGTCACCGACACCTACTTCGTCGTGGCCCACTTCCACTACGTCCTCTTCGGCACGATCGTGTTCGCGGCGTACTCGGGTATCTACTTCTGGTTCCCGAAGTTCACCGGCCGCTATCTCGACGAGAAGCTGGGCAAGCTGCACTTCTGGCTGACCTTCCTCGGCTTCCACACCACGTTCCTCGTCCAGCACTGGCTGGGCGCCGAGGGCATGCCGCGCCGGTACGCCGACTACCTGTCGATCGACGGATGGACGACGCTGAACACGGTCTCGACCATCGGCTCGTTCGTGCTCGGCGCCTCGATGATCCCGTTCGCCTGGAACATCTACCGCTCCTACCGCTACGGCGAGATCACCACGGCCGACGACCCGTGGGGCCACGGCAACTCGCTGGAGTGGGCGACCACCTCACCGCCGCCGCGGCACAACTTCGTCACAATCCCGCGGATCCGTTCGGAGCGCCCGGCCTTCGAGGCGCACTACCCGCACGTACTCGAGCGGTTGCGGGCGGAGGCGCACTCCGGACGGGGCCACCGAACCGAGCAGCACGACGTCCTCGGGGTCTGAATTCTCCTTTTCACAAACGTACATTGTGTAAAGTGGGCGTCCGCGAAGGAGGTGGGTTTCCGATGCCCGGAGCATGGTCGGCCACGGCCGAGACGACCGCGGCGCGAGGTCGGCGCGAACGCATCCTCGAACTGCTTCGCGCCGAGGGCGAGCCGCTGGGCATCGCGGCGCTGGCCGATCAGTTGCGGGTGCATCCGAACACGGTGCGCTTCCACCTCGAGACGCTGCAGCAGGCCGGTCAGGTCGAGCAGGTTCTCGGCGAGAGCGCAGGGCGTGGCCGCCCGCCCGTGCTGTTCCGCGCCACCCACCGGATGGACCCTGACGGCCCGACCAACTACCGGCTGCTCGCCGGCATGCTCACCGAGCACCTCGCGGCCACCAGCCCAGACCCGGTGTCGACGGCCGTCTCCATCGGACGGGGCTGGGGAGCCCACCTGGTCGGCGCGGGCACGGCACCGCGCCGGGCGTCCGGGCGCGGCCATGCGGTCGCCGAGATGATCGCGGTCCTGGACCAGCTGGGCTTCAGGCCGGAACAGCCGACGGGGCCGCGTGACCCCACGGTCCGTCTGCGACATTGCCCCTTCCTCGACCTCGTGGCCGAGAGCGAGTCCCGGCGAGTGGTGTGCTCTCTGCACCTCGGTCTGATGCAGGGAGCACTGGACGCCGCGGCGGGGCCGGTCACGGTCGATCGCCTCGACTCGTTCGTCCAGCCGGACCTGTGCGTGGCCCGGCTCGCGCCGGTGCGCTGACCTACTTCACCAGCAAGGTCCCACTCGCCCCGGCCTCGGCGTCGACCATCGCATGATCGACGAAGCTGTAGTGCCCGGGCGCGGTGAGGGTGAATTCGACGAAGCCGCCCTGGCCCGGCGCGAGGTCGAGCGTCTGCGCGGCGCCGTGCTCGGCGTTGTGCGGCCGCAACAGGTAGGCACCCTCCTTGAACACGGTGTCGAACTGCGCCCCGACCACATGGAACGACGTGCCGAACTGGGGGCCGGCGTCGACCACCCAGATCCGCACCCGTGCGCCGGATCCGATCTCGATCGGTGCGTACTTGTACTGGTTGACGTAGCCGTTGAACGCGAAGGCGTCCGGGGCGCGGGCACGGATCTTGGTCTCGTCGGCGATGCCGTCCTGCGCGCCGAGGTAGAGCTCGGACTGCACCAGCACGAGTTCCTTGTCCACGTGGGGCAGGTTCGGGGGGTCGACGATCACCGCGCCGAACATCCCGTTGGCGATGTGCAGCGACATCGGCATCGTGCTGCAGTGGTAGAGCCAGGCCCCGGCGTACGTCGCGGTGAAGGCGTACGTCAGTGACTGACCGGGATCGATCGAACGCATCGCGGCATCGGGCGACACCGAGCCGGCGTGGAAGTCGATGCTGTGCGCCATGTCCCCGTCGTTGACGATGGTGACGACGAACCGGTCACCGACGCGCCCGTGCAGGATCGGTCCCGGCGCAGTCCCGTTGTACGTCCAGAGCGTCTGCCGTACGCCCGGTGCGACCTCGAGCGTCGCGTCGCGGATAGTGAAGGTGACCTGATGCACGGTTCCGGATGCCGCGGGCGTGAGCGTGGGGTCAGCGGGCTTCCAGTCCGGCGCCGGTGATCCGCCCCAGTCGATCGCCGCCGCGTCGCCCCCCATCTCCATGCCCGGCATGGTGTCGGTGGCGGGGGTCGACGGTGTGCTGGAAGCGATCTTGATGCTGAGCGTCATTCCGGCAGCCTTGTGGCCCGGGACCGTGCACCACCCGGCAAGCGGATGCGTGATCGTGCCGACGTCCAACCGTGCGGACTGCCCGTGGGCGAGCAGCGGCGTCTGCCCGGCGCCCTCGACGTAGAGGTCGTGGCTGATCTGGTCCGCGTTCGTCACGGCCAGCGTGAGGCGTGTGCGCGGCTGCACGGTGATCGTCGACGGTTCGATGCGCATCCCGACCAGACGTACCGCGACGGTCTGCTGCCCACCGCCGGCGACCGTGTCCGCGGTGTCGTGCTGGCGCGATCCGATGCCGACAGCCGCGGCCACGGCGACCAGAACGACGCCGAGGACGGCCACGGCACCAATATTCCGAGACACTCTCACGCCACCCTCCGCACGGTGCGCGCCCGGACGACCGCCAGCGCGGACGCCGCGATGAAGACGAGGACGGCCAGCTCGGTGCCGACCCCGCCGACCTGCCAGAGCACGCGCACCCCCGCGGCGTCCCCGCCGAGCACGCGGAGCAGCAGCGCGACGTGCAGCAGCGCGAGGTGGGCGTAGAACCAGGGGCGGTATGGCAGGCGCACCCCGAGCACGGCCGGGACGATCACCGGCGCGTGCCCGAAGATCATCGACATCACGAAGCCGAGGAACAGCGCGTGCAGCGCCGCGTCGTATCCGGTCACGCTGCCGCTGAGATCGCCCAGGCTCAGCCACACGACGCCGGCCGTGGCCAGCCAGGCATAGCCGGTGAGCAGGCAGACCGCCATGAAGCGGGTGACGCCGGCGATGCGGACGGTGTGCCGTGCGACGTCGTACTTCGCGCCCCAGGCTGCCAGACCCACCAGACCCGCGCCGGCAATGCGGATGCCCGCGGGTACCGCCCCGGGGGACGCCGTGGTCGTGATCAGCCCGCCGGAAAAGACCGTGGCGGCGGTGATGAACGCGGTCAGCGAGGGCCGGGTGAGCACAGCGACGCGGGCGAGCTCGAGGCGCTCACCCAGGACCGTGAGCACCAGGAAGCCGGCGAGCCACGGCACCAGCCGGGGAATGCTCCAGCCGCCGAGCCACAGCACGGTGGCGACGTACCAGCAGAGGCCACCAGCGGCCATGGCGAAGACGTGCGGTGCGGGGTCGATAGTGGCAACCACGGCGTAGATCAGCAGGAAGACGACCGACCCCAGGCAGAGCAGTGACCAGCCGAGCGCCGAGGGCGCGCCGGCCGCCATCAGCACACCCCCCGCTCCCGCGGCCGCAGGCGCGGCGAAACCCCAGCTACGCCGAAGGGCGACCGCGCGCTCGAGGGAGATCACGGTGCCGAGGAAGCCCAGCGTCATCAGCGCCCCGTGATCGGCGGCGGTGGACGACCGGAGCGTCGGCAGCGACAGTCCGAGCAGCAGCAGACCGCCCCACAGGGCGGCAAGCAGGGTGACGACGCCCATGGCCAGCAGCGGCATCCGGGGGGGCAGGGCCGCCCGGGGGCTACCAGCCGAAAGCACGTTTGGTCGCATCACTCATCAAGTCCGGCGTCCACCGCGGTTGGTAGGTGATCGTCACCGACACCTGGTCGGCGGCACCGCTGTCGAGCAGCACCCGCTCGATCTCGTCATGGATGTATTCGCCCAGCGGGCAGGCGGGCGTGGTGGTCGTCGCCGTGACCGCGACCCTGCGCTCGTTGACCGCGACCTCGTAGATGAGACCGAGAGAGACGACGTCGACACCGAGTTCCGGATCGATCACATCGCGCAGCAGCTCGCGGAGCTGCGCACTCTCGTCCTGCTCACCGAGCAGGTTTGTTACGGACAACGGTCCTTCTGCCATGTCTTGCATTTTTCACGATGACTGTTGTAAAAACAACTGACATCGTGAATATGAAAGGAGGACAGCTATGACTGACCACGGGTGCGGGTGCGGACACGACCATGCCGACGGCGACACGCTGCAGATCGGCGCGGCCGCCCCTGGCGCGGGACCAGCGCCGGAGCTCGACGTCCGCACGCTGCCGCACCAGCAGCGGCACGAGATCATCTTCAAGCTGCTCAACGCCCTCTCGGTGGGGCAGTCGCTGGTTCTCGTCAACGATCACGACCCGAAGCCGCTGCGCTACCAGGCCGAGGCCCTCTGGCCGGGCGTGTTCGAGTGGAGCTACGTCGACGAGGGGCCGGGCGTCTGGCGGTTGCGGATCGCCCGTGTCGTCTGACGAATACCCCCTCGACCGGGTGACCCGGGCGCTCGAGCGCGCCTGCCGCGCCCTGGCCGAGGCGGGCAATCCCCAGCGCGCCGGGCAACTGGCCGCCGAGGGATGGGCCGCGCTCCACACCCTGGAACCGGCGCTGGCCGCCCGGCTCGACGGCACCATGCACTACACCGCCCGGCTGGAGTGCCGAGCCACCCCCAGCACCGCCCCCCGACGACCCAGGAGGTCATCATGAGCACCGATCGCATTCTGGACGTACGCGCCGAGCCCCCGGCACGGCGGCACGAACTGATCTTCGACACCTTCGGCAGCATCGAGGTCGGCGATGCCTACGTGCTGGTCAACGACCACGACCCGAAGCCGCTGAAGTACCAGTTCGAGGCGGAGAACGCCGGCGAGTTCACGTGGGAGTACCTCGAGCAGGGCCCCGAGGTCTGGCGGGTACGGATCGGCCGGGTCGGCGCCGCCGCGGCGTCCAGCTGATTGTTCTCACCACTCGAGCATGAAAAAGTCGGCGGATGATGCGGCGCTCGACCATGGGACCCGGCACGCCCAGCGCTGCTGCCCCGCTCGGTGAGACGCGCGCGCGGATCCTGCAGGCATTGCAGGGCTCACCCGACCCGCTGAGTGTCGAGGACGCCGCGGCAGCCGTCGGCCTGCACGTGAACACCGCACGCTTCCACCTCGACGGCCTGGTCACCGCTGGCCTCGCCGAGCGCGCGCCGGAGCAGCGGCAGACGCCGGGCCGGCCGCGGACGCTCTACCGCCCGACGAACGACGGCGTCCGCACCGGCCGGCGTAGCTACGGACTGCTCGCGGAGATCCTCACTCGCTACCTCGCCAAGCACGTCCGGCAGCCCGGCACGCAGGCGCTCACCGCGGGCGAGGAGTGGGGGCGGTTGCTCGCGCGGGACGCACGAGCCACACCGACCGCCGGCGCCGCCACTCGTCAGCTCGTCCGGACGCTGGACGAGATCGGCTTCGCGCCCGAGGCCGTACGTAGTTCCGGTGCGCGGCAGATCCGCCTGCACCACTGCCCGTTCTGGGAGGCCGCCGAGGAACACCGCGACATCGTCTGCGCGGTGCATCTGGGCCTCATGCGCGGCGTCCTCGCCGAGCTCGACGCCCCGATCCAGGCCCGCCGGCTCGATCCATGGGTCGAGCCGAGCCTGTGCATCACGCATCTGGACGAGCCCGCGCCGCACTGAGGGCAGGCCTGCCACCGCGCGCCGTTGTGGATCACGGCCGTGTAGACCCACCTCATGGACGTGAACGGGGCGAGCACCGCACCGGACGGCCGGAGCGTCACGCACCGGCACCGTGCCGGCGGCCTGAGCGTTCCCGCCGCGCTGACGGGCATCGTCACCGCCGTGCTCGGTCTGGACGACCGGCCGCAGGCTCGCACCCAGTTCCGCGTGGCCGCGACCGCGGCACCGAGCGTGAGCTACACGCCGCCGCAACTGGTGCCGCGTACAAGGTCTATTTCGCGCCGAACACCGATGCCGGCTTCCTCGACGCGGTCAGCCACGCGGTGCATGACTCCACGCCGACTTCCCGGCGTCCAGTCCCCATCGGCGGGACGAGCCTGCACGCCGATCCAGACAGCGGGGCGATCACCGCTGAGACGGTGTGGAACGACGGCGCGTCCGCCGGGGCGACGGCGGGCGCGGTGACGGCCCGGCTGCGGTCTCAGGGCACGCCGTTGAGCCGGTCAACCACGCCGAACAGGTCACCCTCGTTGTAGAAGTTCACCGCGACGAAGTTCGGGAAGCGGCGCTCGCGCTCGCACTGGCTCACCCGCGCCCCGAGGACACTGTCACTGTTGACCGCGGCGGAGTCGGTGACGCGCGTGAGGTAGTTGCTCAGCCAGTGGTTGAGCAAGAACAGCGAACTGTTCGACGACCCCCGGAAGTCGGCACAGGTGAACTGGTCGGCCGAGGTGTAGTGGAACGGCGTGTCCTGCATCCAGGTGAAGCCCGGCATCTGCCAGGGGTATTCGGTGCCGCCGCTCTCGTTCTCCATGAAGACGACCAGCCGCTTGCCGGACTTGATCATCTGCCCCAGTGTGGGCCACGGCTCGCCTTCGCGCTGCGTGTAGACGTACGGCAGCAGACCGGCCTTCTGGAAGACCTGCGCGGTCTGCTCGGGCGTGACACCTTCGTCCTGGATGATGAACGTGATCACCTCGCGCGGGTTCGCGTCCATCCACTTGCGCACGTCCTCCATCGCCGGCTCCCACAGGGTGGAACCGAACTCGCACAGGCCGTGGCACATGTACGGCTCCGGCGGACCGGTCGGCGTGAGACCGAGCAGGTTGCGCACGCGCAGGGCGCTCGCGACGGTCTGCGCACCCCATGTGTTGTTCAGCTCGGCCAGCGCTCGGTTGTGCGCGGCGCCGGTCGTCGTGACGACGTTGGCGCGCTGCGTGGTCCGGCCGAGCCAGGTGTCGAACAGCAGCGCGCGGACGCCCGCGTTGAGTTGTCCCACCAGCCCGTCTGGCTGTTCGGCGAGGTACCAGCCCGGCTCATCGGCCGCCGCCATCGAGTTGTGTGTGGCGGCGTATGCCACCCGGTCGTACTGGCGATCGCACAGAACGGCGTAGCCGTTGCACGTGCCCTGCGGCGACGCGGCCAGGACCGGGTTGTCCTTGCCGACCGTAGGCCGGATCCCGGCGACGGACAGCACCACGAGACCGACCACCGCGAGCAGGGCGATCGCCGCGGTCACGCGACGGCCGCGACGGCCCGGCAGGGCCTGCCGCGTCCGCTGCTGCGCGGTCGGTTGCGTCTGGGCCTCCGGCGAACGCCGGGTGATCCAGGAGTTGACGGCCCACGCGATGAGGAGCACACCCGCCACTGTCGAGCCGACCCGGATCACGGTCGTACGCCACAGGACCAGCGCCAGCCCGAACGCGGCCAGGACCACGGCACGCACGGCCCGCCCCCGGTCGGTGCGCGGCTGCCGCCAGGCGTACCGCACGAACTGGGTCGTGCGCATCGCGAGGGTGCGGAGCCAGCCGGTGGACACGCAGAACAGCGCGCCGCCGGCGAGAATCACCAGCAACACCGTGCGGTCCGTCGTCGCGGCGAGCTGATGCCAGGCGGCGTAGGTCGCGGCGTTGCGCAGGCTATCGCGTGGCAGGCCGTCGACAATCACGTTGCCGATCAGCACCGCGATCCAGATGACGACCCCGGCGCTCGTCACGCACAGGCCGACCTGGCTGATCCGCGCCCGCCGCTGCCGCGCCAGCAGCAGAGCGAGCAGGAAGCTGACCGCCGCCAACAGAGGCAACAGCCAGGACAGCGTGTCCACGGTGCGGGCGAACCGGATGGTCCGGCCAGCGAAGTCCTGCGAGCCGATGCGGGCGAGCGTGAGGTCGAAGTCCGCTGGTAGGGACTTCGCCAGCGTTGGGGCGAGCGCGCGTACCGCGGGGACCACGACCGCGCCGACGTCGGCGAGCCGCAGGACCAGTTGCCCGGAGTTCGGGTTCGAGAACGCCTCGTGCAGTTGCCGGGCCGCGGCCGTGACGATCGGGGTGAACGCCGAACTGCGGACCAGCGCCGTCGCGGTCACCTCGATGACGGGACGCAGCGCGACCAGGTTGGGGTCGAGTGCGAGAACCTGCCGGGTGATCTCCTGGCCGAGCTGTTCGGAGACCGCGGGGTCGGACCGGATGCTGTCGACGCTGCGCGCGAAGCGGCCCGCGTCCAAGACTTCGCGGTGTACCAGTCCGGCGGCGATGGCGCCGATGGTCAGCAGCGTGCCCAGCAGCAGGAAGACGCGGCCTGCCCAGGTGCGCGCCGCGTGCATGCCGGCTCCCTTCGACTGCGCCGCCGAGCCTTTCCCGATCACCGTAGCCGCGAAGTTGATCGCGAGATAGTTGACGCCGCTGCGAACTCGCCCGGCGGGATCCGACAGGCAAGCACTGCACGATCCGGTTCGAGTCGCTGCGCGACCTCTCCAAACCGAACTCGTCGAGGCGACGGAACGCGCCAGGATCAGGGCGAGCGAGATCCGCGAGCCGGAGTCCACTGAATCTCCGCTCGACTCCCAGCGTGGACTATGGCCTAGGAGGGGTTCCGCACGGTAGCGAGTTAAGTCAGCGGGCCATGTCGGCGAATCTCGAATAATGCCCCTGGAAGCTCACGACCACGTCGCCGGTGCGGCCGTTGCGGTGCTTGGCCACGATCAGGTCGGCCTCCCCAGCGCGGTCGGACTCCTCCTTGGAGTACATCTCCTCGCGGTGTACCAGGATCACCAGGTCGGAGTCCTGCTCGATCGATCCTGACTCGCGCAGGTCGGAGAGCATCGGCCGCTTGTCGGTGCGCTGCTCGGGACCACGGTTCAGCTGCGAGAGCACGACTACCGGCACCTCAAGTTCCTTCGCGAGCAACTTCACCGCGCGCGAGAACTCGCTGACCTCCTGTTGACGCGACTCCACCCGCTTGCCGCTCGTCATGAGCTGCAGGTAGTCGATCACGAGCATCTGCAGGCCCTGCCGCTGGCTCAGTCGCCGCGCCTTCGCCCGGATCTCCATCATCGTCAGGTTCGGGCTGTCATCGACGAACAGCGGCGCCCCGGCGATTTCGCTGGAGCGGCGGGCCAGCTTGGCCCAGTCCTGGTCGTTCATGTTGCCCGAGCGCATGTGCGCCAGCGGTACGCCTGCCTCCGCGGAGAACAGCCGCATCATGATCTCCATGCGCCCCATCTCCAGACTGAAGATCACCGTCGGTTTGCTGTTCTTCACCGCCGAGGCCCGAGCGAAGTCCAGCGCGAGGGTCGACTTGCCCGAGCCCGGCCTGCCCGCGACCGTGATCATCTGGCCGGGCTGCAGGCCGTTCGTCATCTCATCGAGTTCGTAGAAGCCGGTCGGAATGCCCAGGCTCAGATCGTTGCTGCTGATCCGCTCGATCTCGTCCAGCGCCGGGTTGAGCAACTCGCTGATCTGGATGTAGTCCTCGGCGCTGCGCCGCTCGGTGACCGCGTAGACCTCGGCCTGTGCCCGGTCGACAACGTTGTCGATGCCGTCGATCGCCTCGCCGGAGCCCGACGCGCTGTCGTACCCCATCTGGGTGATCCGCGTGCCGGCCTCGACGAGCCGCCGCAGCACCGCGCGGTCGAAGACGATCTGCGCGTAGTAACCGGCGTTCGCAGCCGTGGGCACCAGCGAGATAAGCGTGTGCAGGTACGGCGCACCGCCGACCCGGGACAGCTGCCCGGCGTTGGTCAGCTCGGCGGCCACTGTGACGGCGTCGGCCGGCTCCCCCTTGCCGTAGAGGTCCAGGACCGCGTCGAAGATCAGCTGGTGCGCGGGGCGGTAGAAGTCGCCGGGCTTGAGCACCTCGACCACGTCGGCGATGGCGTCCTTGGACAGCATCATCGCGCCGAGCACCGACTGCTCGGCCTCGATCGCCTGCGGTGGCGTGCGCCCGAACTGGGGGTCCGGCGAGCCGGTGTCGGTGCGGGCCCCGTCCGCCAGCGTCATCGAGTCGTGCCCTCCCTGATCGTCGTGTTGTCCCGTTCAGCAAATCCCGCAGGTCTGACAGTTCGGTCGTACGAACCTAGAGCCGGGGTCACGCGCACCTCAAACGCCACTGTGGACGCCGCTGTGGACGAGGCTGTGCGAACTGCCGTACTGCCTGTCCACGATGTGTGGACGACGTGTGGACAACGCGGCGCGATTCGCGCGCGGCCCCCGCGATCCGGCGACCGCGTCTCCCACACCCTGTGCACGGAAGAAAGTTGGAAAACAAATCGGGGAGCCATATCGCCGTCGAACGGGCGATACGACTCCCCGACCCGGGAGTTGCAAGCTACTGCGCCGCACCTATGCGCGCATTGCAAGCTACTGCGCCGCACCTATGCGCGCATTGCAAGCTACTGCGCCGCACCTATGCGCGCATTGCAAGCTACTGCGCCGCACCTACGCGCGCATTGCAAGCTACTGCGCCGCACCTATGCGCGCATTGCAAGCTACTGCGCGGTCACGTTCACCGGGAACGTCGCGACGACGTCCGGGTGCAGATCGACGGTGACGGTGTGCGCACCGACCGACTTGATGTGACCGGCCAGCTGGATGCGCTTCTTGTCCAGCAGCGGACCACCGGCGGACTTCACCGCGGCGACCACGTCGGCCGAGGTGACCGAGCCGAAGAGCTTGCCGTCCTGGCCGGCGCGCGCCGACACGGTAACCGAGAGCTTCTCCAGGTCGTTCTTGATCTCACGGGCGTGGCCGAGGTCGCGGATCTCGCGGGCGTCACGCGCGCGCTTGATCTGCACGATCTGCTTCTCGGCGCCCTTGCTCCAGGTGATCGCGGCACCGCGCGGCACGAGGAAGTTGCGTCCGTAACCGTCGGCAACCTCGACGATGTCACCAGCAAGACCGAGTCCGGCGACCTCACGGGTCAGGATGAGCTTCACTGTCTCTCCTCCGCTCAACGACCGGTCGAGGTGTACGGGAGCAGAGCCATCTCGCGGGCGTTCTTGATCGCCTTCGCGAGCTGACGCTGCTGCTGGGTCGTCACGCCGGTGACGCGACGGGCACGGATCTTGCCGCGGTCGGAGACGAACTTGCGCAGCAGGTTCGTGTCCTTGTAATCGATGTAGTCGATCTTGGCGGCGAGTAGCGGGTTCGCCTTCTTCTTCGGCTTGCGCACAGGCGGCTTGGGCATGTGTGTATTTCCTTGTCTTGTGGGTGAAGCGTCCGACGGTGCAACCGCTATGGCGTTCCTGGGGTCTGACGCTCCCCGGCGGGCCGGGAAGCCTCAGACGTACCAACCGCTATGGCGATCGACGCATGACGTTTCGAGTCGGGACGTGTCGGGATTAGAACGGGGGCTCGTCGCTGAAGCCGCCGCCACCACTGCTGGCGGCGGGAGCGGCCGAACCCCACGGGTCGTCGGCAGGGAAGCCGCCACCGCTGGAGTCCGAACCGGAGGAGCCGAAGCCCCCGCCGGAGGACCCGCGCTGGCTGCGGTTGACCTTCGCGCTCGCGTAGCGCAGCGACGGGCCGATCTCGTCGACCTGAAGCTCCACCACGGTCCGCTTCTCCCCCTCGCGGGTCTCGAAGCTGCGCTGGACGAGACGGCCCTGGGCGATGACGCGCATGCCCCGGGTGAGCGACTCGGCGGCGTTCTCCGCGGCCTGCCGCCACAGCGAACAGCGCAGGAACAGCGCTTCGCCGTCCTTCCACTCGTTCGTCTGGCGGTCGAAGCTGCGGGGCGTCGACGCGATCGTGAAGCTCGCGACGGCGGCGCCCGACGCGGTGAACCGCAGCTCCGGGTCGGCGGTGAGGTTGCCGATCACGGTGATGACGGTGTCGCCTGCCATGGCTGCTTACCGCTCGTCCGGCCGCAGGACCTTGGTCCGCAGCACCGACTCGTTGAGGTTCAGCTGGCGGTCGAG